>Ga0207652_10004715_pt1 | contig 11056 bp, 7 predicted proteins | sample KBSC63BmetaG_FD_184334 | JGI IMG/M metagenome (GOLD analysis project Ga0207652, IMG submission 184334) | Corn rhizosphere microbial communities from Kellogg Biological Station, Michigan, USA - KBS C6-3B metaG (SPAdes) (version 2) | ecosystem: Host-associated > Plants > Roots > Rhizosphere ...
GCAACATCATCCTGATGACCGATGCCAAGGGTGCGGCGGAGGCAACCATCGAGTCCCTGGTAACGATCGTGCTGCCCGACATGGCCGCCACCTTCACGCCGATGGTTTACGCCATTCCGGTGCAGCTGCTGGCCTATCATACCGCCGTGATCATGGGCACCGACGTCGACCAGCCGCGAAATCTCGCGAAATCGGTGACCGTCGAATAGACCGCCGGCAGGTCGCTGGTCACTGCAGGTCTTCAAAAATCTGCTAGAACACCCTAGCTGACATATACGATAGCCGCCTGACCAACCTGGAACCCCCATGAATCGCGATGATCTGCCTCCGACCGTGCCCCCGGCCGACCTCCCGCCGGACCCGCCGCGCGGCTTCATGGCCCGGTTCCGGAACTACTTTCTTACCGGTCTGATCGTCGCCGGCCCGATTGCGATCACCTTTTATCTGACCTGGTGGTTCGTGACCTGGGTCGACGGCCTGGTCCGGCCGTTCGTTCCCATCGCCTATCGGCCGGAAACCTATCTGCCGTTCGGGCTGCCGGGTTCCGGGCTCATCGTCGCCGTGATCGCGCTGACGCTGCTGGGCTTCCTCACCGCCAACCTGATCGGGCGGACGCTGGTTGATCTCGGCGAAAAACTGCTCGGGCGCATGCCGGTGGTGCGCGCGATCTATCGCGGCCTCAAGCAGGTGTTCGAGACGCTGTTCTCGGGGTCTGGGTCGAGCTTTCGCCGGGTCGGTCTGGTCGAATTTCCCTCGCCGGGCATGTGGTCGATCGTGCTGATCTCGCAGGCGCCGAGCGTGGAGGTCGCCAACAGCCTTCCCGGCCAGGAGGAGCACATTTCGGTATTCCTGCCGTGCGCGCCGAACCCGACCACCGGTTTCTTCTTCTATGTGCCCAAGAGCAAGATCATCGAAGTCGAGATGAGCGCCGAAGACGCCGCTACCCTGATCATGTCCTGCGGCGTGGTGCAGCCCGGTTCCGACCCGCAGAAGAAAATCGCCGCACTGGCCGGCATGGCAAACGCCGCACGCGTTGCGAATTCCGGCTCGCTGCAGCCCGAGCCGGCGAAGGCGGAATAGGCCCAGGTCGTCATTGCGAGGAGCCAACGGGTCGGCGCGAAGCGCCGCCCGATGATAAACTCCGCGACGAAGCAATCCATTCTTTCTTCTCCGCGGCGATGGATTGCTTCGCGGAGCCTGTCATCGGGCGCGCATTCGCGCGACCCGTTGGCTCGCAATGACGGGGGAAAGGCTGCGGCCAACCTCATGCCAGCGACTCGTAGAGGTCCTTCCATTCGGGATTTAAGCCTTCGATCAATGCCAATTTCTTCGCACGGCTGCCGGCCTTGATTTGCTTCTCCCGAGCGATCGCCTCGATCATGCTCTCGTGCAATTCATACCAGACCAATATCTTGCAACCATACTTTGCCAAGAAGCCTTTCAGCAGCCCTTCGCGGTGCTCAAAGGCACGTCGTGGCAGGTTGGCGGTGACACCCGTGTAGAGTGTGCCGTGGCGCTTGCTAGCCATGATGTAGACGCACGGTTGTTTCATTGGCTTTCTCTTCCTATCCCGCAGTTCCGCGTTTCACCGTCATTGCGAGGAGCGTAAGCGACGAAGCAATCCACGCTTTCTTTGTCCCGCAAAATGGATTGCTTCGCTGCGCTCGCAATGACGGATCACCCGCAATGACGGCGTCACCCCGCACCGATCAGCGGCAGGGCTTCATCGCGCTCGAACAGATAGAGCAGACAGCGCAGCGCTTCGCCGCGCGCACCCTTGAGCTTGGGATTGTCCTTCATGATGCGCAGCGCTTCGTCGCGCGCCTGGGTGATGAGCTGGCCGTGCACGTCGGAACGCGCGATGCGGTAGCCGGGCAGGCCGCTTTGCCTGACACCAAGCACGTCGCCTTCGCCGCGTAGTTTCAAGTCTTCCTCGGCGATGCGAAAGCCGTCGGTGGTTTCCCGGATAACTCTGAGCCGCGCCTTCGACATCTCGTTGAGCGGCTCCCTGTAAAGCAAAAGGCAGGTCGAGGCTTCCGAGCCGCGGCCGATCCGGCCGCGCAGCTGATGCAGTTGCGCAAGCCCAAAGCGCTCGGCGTTCTCGATCACCATGATGCTCGCGGCCGCGACATCGACGCCGACCTCGACCACGGTGGTCGCCACCAAGAGGCCGATTTCGCCGGCGGCGAACTGCGCCATCACCCGATCCTTGTCGGTGCCGCGCATCTTGCCATGCACCAGGCCGACCTTGTCGCCGAAGCGGGCTTTCAGACTTTCAAACCGCGCTTCGGCGTCGGTGAGATTGACGGTCTCGGATTCCTCCACTAGCGGGCAGATCCAGTAGACAAGTTTTCCGGCATGAAGCGCGCGGCCGACGGCATCCATTACTTCGTTGAGACGGCTGTCCGGCACCGCGCGGGTATCGATCGGCTGCCGTCCCGCCGGCTTCTCGCGCAATTCCGAGATGTCCATGTCGCCGAAATAAGTCAGCACCAGCGTGCGCGGGATCGGAGTTGCGCTCAGCACCAGCACATCGACCGCCTCGCCTTTGGCGGTTAGCGCCAGGCGCTCGCGCACGCCGAAGCGATGCTGTTCGTCGACCACGGCGAGCGCCAGCGCCTTGAACACCACGTCGTCCTGGATCAGCGCGTGGGTGCCGACCAAAAAATCGATCTCGCCGGCCGCGAGCCGCGCCAGGATATCGCGCCGCTCCTTGCCCTTCTCGCGCCCGGTGAGGATCGCGACCCGCAAGCCCGCGCGCTCGGCCAGCGGCGTGATGGTCTTGATGTGCTGGCGCGCCAGGATTTCCGTCGGCGCCATCAGCGCGGCCTGTTTGCCGACCTCGGTGACCGCGGCCGCTGCCGATAGCGCCACCACGGTCTTGCCCGATCCGACGTCGCCCTGCAGCAGCCGCAACATCCGCACCGGCTGGCGCAGATCGTCAGCGATCGCGGCGGCGGCTTGCCGCTGCGATGAGGTCAGCGCATACGGCAGTGCGTCGATGATCTTCTTTCTCAGGTGCCCGTCACCGGCATGGCGGTCGCCCGCGGGCCGCCGCAACTGCGCGCGCACCAGCGCCAGCGCCAGTTGACCGGCCAGCAATTCGTCGAAGGCGAGCCGCGACCAAAAGGGACCATCGGGCAAGATGTCCGTCAACTCGACCGGCACGTGCACGCGGTTCAGCGCTTGCGCGATGTCAGGGAATTTGCAGCGGCGGATCACCTCCGGGCTGATCCATTCCGGAAGCGCTGGCAGCTTTTGCAGCGCCTGCGCCATCGCGCGGCGCAGCGATCCCAGCGCCAATCCCTCGGTGAGCGGATAGACGGGATCGATGCCCGACAGCTTTGCGAAGCCCGCCTCATCCACCACGCGGTCGGGATGGGTGATCTGCAGGGTGCCGTCGTACATCTGCGCGGTGCCGGAGACGTAACGTTTCGAGCCTACCGGCAGCAGCTTCTCGACATAGCCCGGCTGGGCGCGGAAATAGGTCAGCACGACATCGCCAGTGTCGTCGCTGGCGTAGACCAGATGCGGCGCGCGCGGGTTGCGCCCGGGCGTCGGGCGATGCCGGTCGACGGTGACCTCCAAGGTGACAATGGTTCCCGGAACAGCGTCGCGGATTTTCGGCCGCGCGCGGCGATCGATCACGCTCGCCGGCAGATGCAGCAGCAGATCGACCAGGCGCGGTGTCTCCTCGCGGCCGAGCAGATAGCGGAACAATCGGTCCTGCTTCGGCCCGACGCCGGCAAGACTAGTGATTGGCGCAAACAGCGGATTGAGCAGAGGAGGGCGCATCAAACGACTCGGGGAATTTGACCGATGCTCGATTTACAAAGGCTTGAATGCATTTTGGCTCGAATGCAATGCGAGAACAGCTACTGACATTCGCCGATCCCAACGTTATATCAACCCCGCCCGGCACGTCCGGGCTTTTGGCGTTGGGATTGGATTGGGCAGATGACGGGATCGACACGATCGAGCGGTGGCCTCGACGACCGCCGCAAGCGGCTATTGTTTCGCTGCTGGCATCGCGGCACCCGGGAGATGGATCTCATTCTCGGCCGCTTTGCCGACGCCGAGATCACAAAGCTCTCGGACGACGAATTGGCTCAATTTGAGTACCTGATGGACGTGCCCGACCCCGATCTATACGCGGCGCTGACCGGCGACGTGCCGTTGGCGCCGGAATTCGCAAGCGGCCTGTTTGACCGCATCAAGTCGTTTCGCGCGGACCGCGACGCATGAAGCAGCCCGCACGATCGCCTGCCGAATTGCTCGCGCCGGGACGCGCACTGACCTTTGCCAATGTCGCGGAAGGCGCGGAAGGCCTGGTTGTCTCGGATCTGGCGCGCGCGATCGCGGCGCGACCGAGGCCGCCGGCGATCAGTCTCGCCGTGGTCTGCCGCGACGGCCCGCGCATGCAGCAGCTGGCCCGCGCGCTGGAATTCTTCGCACCCGATTTGCCTGTGATGCAGTTTCCGGCCTGGGACTGCCAGCCTTACGACCGCGTCTCGCCGCATGGCGCTATCCTGGCGCAGCGGTTGACCACGCTGGCGCGGTTGGCCCGGCTCCAGGGCAGCGACAAGCCGCTGATCGTTCTGACTACGGTCAATGCCATCGTGCAGCGGGTGCCGGCACGCGAAACCATCGCGGCGCAGGCGCTGTCGGTCGCGCCCGGCCATGTCGTGCCGATGGATTCCATCGTGTCGTGGCTGGAGCACAACGGCTACAACCGCTCCTCCACCGTGCGCGAACCCGGCGAATATGCCGTGCGCGGCGGCATTCTCGATCTGTTTCCGGCAGGTCTCGACCAACCCGTGCGATTCGATTTCTTCGGCGACACGCTGGAATCGATTCGCTCCTTCGATGCGGAAACCCAGCGCACGCTTTTGGACATGCGCTCGCTCGATCTGGTGCCGATCTCGGAATTTCAGCTGGTGACCGAGACCATCCGCCGTTTCCGGATGGGCTATGTCGCAGCGTTCGGCGCGCCGGAGCGTGACGATCCCTTGTACGAAGCGGTCAGCGAGGGCCGCCGCCATCCCGGCATGGAGCATTGGCTGCCGCTGTTTGCCGAGCGGATGGATACTTTGTTCGATTATCTCGGTGACGCGCCGGTTGCGATCGAGCCGCAAAGCGAGGACGCCGCGCGCGAGCGCTTCAAGCAGATCGCGGATTATTACGAGGCGCGGCGCGAGGCGATGGAACATCCCGGCGGCGGCGCGCTCTACAAGCCGTTGCCGCCGGACCGGCTTTACCTGACCGAGGACGAGTGGACCAAACGGCTGGATCAGGCCGCCTTGGCGCGATTCACGCCGTTCGCCATGCCCGATGGCAGCTTGGGTGTGGTCGACGCCGGCGCGCGGCAGGGACGTAATTTTGCGCCGGAGCGCACAGACGCCTCCATCAACGTGTTCGAAGCCGTCGTCGCGCACGTGCAGGCATTGCAAGCCAGCCGCAAGAAAGTGGTGATCGCGCTGTGGAGCGAGGGCTCGCGCGACCGCATGGGCAGCATGCTGCGGGATCACAGGCTGCCGAATCTCACCAGCGTCAACACCTGGCGCACGGTGCAGGCCACGCCGCGCAACGAGGCCATGCTGGCGGTGGTCGGCATGGAATCCGGCTTCGAGACCGACAATGTCGCCGTCATCAGCGAGCAGGATATCCTCGGCGACCGGCTGGTGCGGCCGCGCAAGGCCAGCCGCAAGCTCGACAATTTCATCTCCGAAGTCACGAGCCTTGCCAGCGGCGATCTCGTGGTTCATGTCGAGCACGGCATCGGCCGTTTCGTCGGGTTGCAGACGCTCGATGTCGCCGGCGCACCCCATGACTGTCTCGAGCTGCATTATGCTGGCGACACCAAACTGTTCCTGCCGGTCGAGAATATCGAGCTGCTGTCGCGGTACGGCTCCGATCACGCCAATGTGGAGCTGGACCGGCTGGGCGGCAGCGGCTGGCAGGCGCGAAAAGCAAAACTCAAGAACCGTATCCGCGAGATCGCCGGCGAGCTGATCAAGATCGCCGCCGAGCGGCATCTGCATGAAGCGCCGAAAATGCCGGTGCAGCCGCATGTCTATGACGAGTTCTGCGCGCGCTTTCCCTATGAGGAAACCGAAGATCAGCTCGGCGCGATCAATGCCACCCTGAAGGACCTCGAAAGCGGCCGGCCGATGGACCGGCTGATCTGCGGCGACGTCGGATTCGGCAAGACCGAGGTGGCGCTGCGCGCGACATTCGCGGTCGCGCTTGAAGGCAAGCAGGTCGCCGTCGTGGTGCCGACGACGTTGCTGGCGCGGCAGCACGCCAAAACGTTTGCGGAGCGGTTTCGCGGCTTTCCGGTCAATGTCGCGCAGGCCTCGCGCCTGGTGGCGCCCAAACAACTGTCACAGGTCAAGAAAAACCTCGCCGACGGCTCCGTCGATATCGTGGTCGGTACCCACGCGCTGCTCGGCAAATCCATCAAATTCAGGGATCTTGGTCTGCTGATCGTCGACGAAGAGCAGCATTTCGGCGTCAGCCACAAAGAGCGCCTAAAACAGCTGCGGGCCCAGGTGCATGTGCTGACGCTGAGCGCAACGCCGATCCCGCGCACGCTGCAACTGGCGCTGACGGGGGTGCGCGATCTCTCGATCATCGCCTCGCCGCCGGTCGATCGGCTGGCGGTCCGCACCTTCGTGGCGCCGCACGATCCCCTGATGATCCGCGAGGCGCTGTTGCGCGAACGCTACCGCGGCGGACAAGCGTTTTATGTCGTGCCGCGCATCGAAGACCTCGCAGGCGTGAAAGACTTTCTCGACAAGAATGTGCCGGAGATGAAAGTCGCTCTTGCGCACGGCCAGATGCCGCCGACGGTGATTGAGGACATCATGTCGGCGTTCTATGACGGCAAGTACGATATTCTGCTCTCGACCACCATCATCGAATCCGGCCTCGATATTCCTACCGCCAACACGCTGATCGTGCACCGCGCCGACATGTTCGGGCTGGCGCAGCTCTATCAGTTGCGCGGGCGGGTCGGGCGCTCGAAGCTGCGCGCCTATTCGCTGTTCACGCTGCCGGCGCAGCAGAAGATCACTGCCCAAGCCGAGCGGCGGCTGAAAGTGTTGCAGTCGCTGGAAACGCTCGGCGCCGGATTCCAGCTGGCGTCCCACGATCTGGATATCCGCGGCGCCGGCAATCTGCTCGGCGAGGAACAATCCGGCCACATCAAGGAAGTCGGTTTCGAGCTTTACCAATCGATGCTGGAAGAGGCGATCCTCAACCTCAAGGCCGGCGTGGCGGAGCCTGCGGCCGATCGCTGGTCGCCGCAGATCACGGTCGGCATGCCCGTGTTGATTCCGGAGGAGTACGTCGCCGACCTCGCGGTGCGGCTATCGCTGTACCGGCGGCTGGCCGATCTCGACACCGACGACGAGATCGACAATTTCGCCGCCGAATTGCGCGACCGCTTCGGCGTGTTGCCGGACGAGGTCCGCTATCTCTTCAAGATCGCCGCGATCAAGGGCTATTGCCGCCGCGCCAATGTCGAGAAAGTCGATGCCGGGCCGAAGGGCGCGGTCGTCTCGTTCCGCGACAACAAATTCGCGCAGCCGGAGCGGCTGGTCTATTTCATCCGTCAGCACGGCCAGGCGGCGAGGGTGCGGCCGGACATGAAGGTGGTGTTTTTCCAGGAATGGGAAACACCGGAGGAACGCCTGATGGGCACCACCGAAATCCTGCGCCAGCTCGCCAACCTCGCCGAGGACCGCAAGGCGGCGTAGCTTTCGGACGTCATCCGCGCGTGAGCGCAATTGCGCTCATCGCTGGAGGTGCGAGCCTCTTCGGCGAGCCTCGAAGGATGACAGCTCCACGCACGCGGCCATCCTTCGAGACGCCGCGCAAGAGCGCGGCTCGGATGACGGTTTTGTCATACACCAAACCGGCTGACATTCACGACGCGGCGCGGCGGGCTTCGTCGTAAAGCCGCGCCAGCAGCGATTTTGCCGAATCCGATGGCAGCAGTGTCGCGAGCGTCACCACCGGCTCTGAGCGTGCGTCGCGTTTGCCGTGGCTGGTATGGCGCATCACGCTGGAAAGCCGCCGCGCGATCATATGGGCGGTACGCAAATCGGTCTCGGCGAACACCACGATCACCGACCCGTCTTCCTGAGCGGCGCCGAAATCCATTTGCCGCATCAAGCGGCTGAGGATACGTGCGCCGTCGAGCTGCGCGCGTGCGTTGTCCGTATCGAAGGCAAACCGAGCCACCGACAATCCGCCGCCGCGCGCCAGCGTTTGATAGACTGCCGTGGCGAAATCGCGCTCGAACGCCGCAGACGTCAGCAGGCCGCTCTTGGGATCGAGCAGGCCGCCGGCGTCGATCGACCGCAGCGTGCGGCTCAAATGAGCCTCGAAGGCGTGCTGACGGATCAGCGGCAATGCATTGGCAGCAATGCGCTCGGGGTCGCCGGAGATGATTTCGAGGTTGGGCAGATCATAGGCCGGCGTCAGTTCGTCCGACGTCACCACCACAGGCAGATTGCGGAAGCGCGCATCCTCAGCCAGCACGGTGAGGAAGGCGTCCACCACGCGCGGGCTGAATCCCTCGCCCAGCACGATGCCATCGATGTCGCGCATATTGAGGTGTTTCGCCGCGGCTTCGATAGAGAGCGCGCCGACCACGCCCATCCGTTCGCCAAGCGACACCGAAAGCGACGGGTAGGCGGCGCCACGGCCGATCAGCAGCACGGTGGCATCATCAGCGGGATCGGTATCTGCGGCCGTTGTTCGTGCCGCCGGGTCATCGTCAAGCCGGCGCATCACGGTTGAATGCAGTGTCCTGATCCGCAGCGCCGCGCGCAGGCGCGCCATCAGCCGATCGAAATTGCCTCCGCTGTGCGAGAAAGGAATGGCGTTCTCGGGCAGCGGCGTCTGGGGATCGACGGCGATCAGCGGCAGGTAAGGCTGCCGTGCGGCGATCTGTTGCGCCAGCGCCTCGAAGCCGGGTGCAACGCCCTCGGATAGCGCCACCAGCACCGCGGCTGGCTGCAGTTGCTTGACGGCGCCGGCGGCGTCGGCCCAGGTTGTTTCGATGACCGGAAACATCTTGGCATCGTCAAGCGCGCGCGCGAAAGGAGGCCGCGAGGCGGTCGATACGACGATAATCGGACCTTGCTGGGACATCTGAAAACTCGGATCGACGCGATCAATGGGACGCGTAAATCCTAGTTTGCCGGTCTTAATGCCGCGTCAACGAAGCCATCCAGGTTCAATCAGGTCGGCGGGGACCGATCGCGAAATGCTTCCACCATCAACGGGTTAAGCCCGAGTTCGCTCAGCGCCTCGCGGGCGCGGGCATTGTCCTGGGCGCGCCCGGCAAGGCGGTGGCCGCTCAGCCGGTCGGGCAATGCCGTCAGCAGCGCGCCCTGTCCAAGCCGCTTGGCCCATTCCTGCAGATCCTGCGACAAGAACCGGTACCCGCCGACCGCCATGATGCCCGAGGGCGGCGCGGTGATGCAGATTGCTCCGCTCGAGCGGTCGAGCCGCGCGGCATAATCGGTATCGACAAAATCGCGCGGCGGCTGCGCCACCAGCGAATCGCTCGGCGGTGAAGGGGGAGCGTAAGCCGCCGGCGTCACCATCGGTCCGCGCAGCGCCAGCGTTCCCTTTGGCGTCAGGAAGATTTCGCCTGCGATCGACGAGCCCAGGACGTCGCGCGGCGCGCCATGCGGTCCCGGCAGGATCGGTGCCGGCGCTCCGTCCGCCGTGCGGCGGGCGCCGAACAGTCCGGCTTCACCGAACAGATAGACGTCGGTCAGGACAGCGTGCCCGGCGGTCCAGAGCGGGCTCGATGCGACCTGTTCCGGCGCACGCCAAAGGCCGATCACCTTGCGCAAGGTCGGCAGACGCGACGCCATGTCGATCTCGTCCAATCGCAATGCCAGTTGCGCCGGCGCGATCAGCACATCGCAGCAATGCTCGTTGATCTGCTGCTCGAGCACGCCGCTGTCGAATGGATGATGCAGCGCCAGCGTTCCGCCCGACAGCAACCAGACCACAAGCGATGAGGCCAGCCCTGCGAACGAAGCCGGCGCGAATGCCGACATCACGGTCGAGCCTTGCGGCACGTCGCTTTCGAGCGACAATGCAAGGCCGCCGGCGATCAAGCTCAGATGCGTCCGCGGTACCGCACGGAAGCCATCGACGGTCACGTCGAATGAGATCATCGCCGCCCTGCGGCCGTCCTGGGTGACGGCACGCGTGGTGCCCGATTCACCTGACAGCGCGAGATCGAGCGATGCCATGCCTTCCGGCAACTCATGGCCGAAGCCGCAGACATGGCGGATTGAAAATGCTTCGGCCGCGGCGTTCATGGCGAGGTCGGCATAATTGACGCCGTCGATCTTGGCCGTCGTCACAATCGCCCGGGCGCCGGTGCGATTGAGCGCGACCGTCAGTTCCGCCTGCCGCCAGAGCAGCGGAAGCACCGCCACGACCAGGCCCGCGCGATGCGCGGCGAGCACCGTCAGCATGAATTCGACGGTGTTCGGCAATTGAACCGCGATAACGGAATTGTTCGGTAGCCCCGCTTCGATGAAATGAGCCGACAGTGCCGAGATGGCGCGGTCGGCTTGCGCGAAGGTCAGGCGTTTTGGCGGCTGACCCGTGACACGCGGCTTGTTGAGCGGATCGCGCAGCGCCGGCGCATCCGGCTTGCGTGCCAGGATCCGGCGAAACAATCCGTCGAGCGTCGGCGATGCGTTGGTCTGGATCACGGGATCACTTTGGTCGCGAGTCCGGCTTCCGCCACCAGGTTTCCGGGAGATACCCCGTCAAGGCGGTGGCTGCAGGCCGTTCTATCCGATTCCAGCGCGCAATCCATTGCTCTCCGACGTTAAACAGCGGGATAGCGTAGAAGCCCGACATCAGGGTCCGGTCGAGCGCCCGCACCGCCGAGACGAAATTGCCATGCTGGCGCGCCGCCAGCATGGCCGCGATCAGGGCGTCGATGGCGGGATCCCGGGCGCCCATGTAGTTTCGCGTGCCCTGATTGTCCGCGGCCTCGCTTCCCCAATAG
>Ga0207652_10004716_pt1 | contig 11055 bp, 9 predicted proteins | sample KBSC63BmetaG_FD_184334 | JGI IMG/M metagenome (GOLD analysis project Ga0207652, IMG submission 184334) | Corn rhizosphere microbial communities from Kellogg Biological Station, Michigan, USA - KBS C6-3B metaG (SPAdes) (version 2) | ecosystem: Host-associated > Plants > Roots > Rhizosphere ...
GTCGCCGCCCTTGCCGCCGTAGCGGCCGGCGGGGCTCCCCCCGCCGGCGCCGCCCGACGCCTTGACGCTCGAGTCGCAAGCGCCTTTCGCGCCAGGCTGCCCGGGACCTCCGGCTCCGCCGGCGACCCCGTCGGTTCCCGGCGCGCCCACCTGTCCGTCGCCGGCGCTGACGATCACCCGCTGCAGGTGCAGGCCGGAACCGTTGATTGCCCGGATGCCGTACGCGTTGTCCCCCGGGTTGACGCCGGTGCCGCGGACGCTCACCAGCTGGAGCAAGACGTCTTTCGGCCCATCGGAGAGCAAGCCCTCGGAGGCACCGACGATCGACGTGACGAGGTCGTTCTTCCGCGACCAGGCCTGTGGGTCGTAGCCGCCGTAGACGCTCATGCCGGTGACCGCGGTCACGCGGTTGTAGCTCCCGGCGCCGGCGAGCACGTAGCGGCCGTTGCCGGCTGCGACGGTCGTAACCGCAGCCTGGATCTGCCGCTTCGGCTTCTCCTTCGTGCCCGGGCTCGCGTCGTTGCCCTTCGGTGAGACGAAGACCGCGTCCTTCTCCGTCCCGTCGATCCCGTCGCAGTTCGAGTCGACGAAGGCGAGGTCGGGCACGTCGGGCGCGCCGGGGTGGATCTTCGCGTCCCGCGGTGCGCAGTCCATGGCGTCGACGTAGCCGTCGCCGTCGGCGTCCAGCGCAGTGGGCGTCGGGGTCGTCGTCGTGGTCGGCGCCGCGGTCGTGGTCGTCGCCGGGGTGGTCGTGGTCAGCGGCGGCGGCGTCCGCCGGTGCGCGCGGGTCCTGCGGAAGAGCTGCGCACCGGCCGGCATGCCGGTGCGAGCGGTCACCGGCTTCGACACCGTCCGGCGATAGCGAATCGCCGGCCGTGCCGCCGGATCGGGGCTCGAGCGCTCGACCAGCCGGATCAGCACCGACCGGCCGGTCGCGAGCCCCACCGAGCGGATCCCGTACCCGCCGACCGCGAACGGGTAGCGCCCGTCCCGGTCGGCCGGGTGCCGGACCCGCATCGAGTACGTCAGGCGCACGCCGTCCGCGCGGGCGTCCCGGTCCGCGTCCAGCATCGTCGCTGCCACGATCCGCGGTGACGGCCCCTTCCGGACAGGCTTGGCCGCGGACGCGGCGACCACCGCCACGCCCGCGAGGACGACAGCCGCGCCCAACACTCCTTTCTTCTTCGTCATGACTGGCCGCACGTCGACGGCTGCGGCTTGTCGATGCGAAGCCCGGTGGTCGGAGTCCCGCCGGGGACGACGAAGGTGACCAGGACGACGGCCTCCCTCGTGCTCTCGTTCCTGACCGCGAACGTGCTCGCACCGGTCTCGTAGAACGAGTGTCCCGCGTCGAATGTCTCGGTCGAGCAGTCGGTGGCGTAGCGGACGACCTGGCCGGAAACGACGGTCGCGGTCAGATACCCGGGGTGGCTGTGCCAGCCCGAGGTCGCGCCGGGAGCAAAACGCGCCTGTTGCGTGACGATCTGGGGCGATTGCAGCAGCCCGACCGGCACCAGCCCGAACTTCGCCGAGGCGACCGGGTGCCGGTTCAGCCACTCACCGAGCTTCGTCACCCCCGCGCTCCGCAGCTGCGAGAGGAACTCGGGCAGCTGCTCGGCGCCGTAACGCTTGCCGTTCCAGGTCAGACCGTCCGCCTGCGCTCGGAGCCCGGTGTTGAAGGCCAGATCGGCCTTCAGCTCGCCGAGCGAGAGGATCGCGTTCGTCTGCCCCTTTCCGGGCGTCGCGAGGCCGATCGAGGCCAGGGCCGCGACCGCGCCGATCGTCAGTACAGAAAGGACCACCATGCGTCTCATCGCCTGCCTCCGATCATTCGGCGGCGAGATCCGCTTCGACGACCCGGATGGCTTCGAGGCCGGCGCGGTGCGCGGCGAGCGCAACGTCATGGCCCGTGGGCGCGTCGAATACGAAGAAGCAGATCTCGTCCTGGGGTACGTGGATCGAGCGGTCGAAGCGCACGGGGGTCGCCCCTCGCGTCAGCTCCGCCGCCGCCGAGCGTGCCCGCCGCTCGCGCGCCACCCGCTCGTCCCGCTGGCCGCGTGCGAGGTACGTCTCCACGAGGTAGCTCGGCATGCCTCGACGCTACGGCGCGCCCGAGGCAGTGGAAACGTCAGAACTGCTGAACTTTGCGCGGCCTACGTAGGTCCATCATCGCCCAGCCGGCGCGCGAGCTCCGTACGGGAGCGCACGCCGACCTTGGCGTAGATATGGGTCAGGTGGCTGGCGACGGTCCGCTCGGTGAGGAAGAGAGCGGCGGCGACCTCCCGGTTCGTCCGGCCCTCGGCGACGAGAGCGGCGACTCGGCGCTCGGCCGTCGTCAGCCCGTCCTCCCGGGTGCGCCCGCCCACCCGGCCGACCTCGGCGCGCGCCGTGGCCGCCCAGCGGGCGGCACCGACCGCCTCGAACCCCGCGAGCGCAGCCTCGATCGCTTCGCGGGCCGGCCGCTTCTGCCGTGCCCGCCTGCGGACGATGCCGAGCGCCAGCAGCGCTCGAGCACGCCCGAAGGGATCACCGACCTCCTCGTGGCGTGCGACCGCCTGCTCGAGCAGGACCAGCCCCTCGTCGACGCCTCCGCCGGCCGCGGCGACGAGACCCCGGGAGCGCGCTACGTGCGCCAGCACCCATTCTCGGCCGAGCCGGGCCGCATCCGCCTGCCAGACATCGAGCAGCCGCCCGGCGTCGTCGGGCCGGCCGAGCTCGAGCAGCGCCGCGACGTGGTCGGCGGTCCACCAGCGGAGGCTCGACTCGCCCCAGCCGAGCGCCCGCGCGCGCTCTTCCGCCTCCTCGAGCCGGCCGACGGCCGCAGACGTATCTCCCTCCCAGAGCTCGACGAGCCCCAGGATGGCCGTGTGCTGGGGCGGGTGGAGTCCGAACTGCTCCTCGGCCAGCGCGAGGGCTCGCTCCGAATGCTCACGCGCGAGCTCCAGCTGACCTCGGTGAACGGCGATCACCGCGATCGGAAGGTGGTCCTGGGGCACCTCGAGCCCGTACTGGATGGCGATGTCGTGCGCGGCGGCGGCGTGAGCAGCCGCGAGCTCCCAGCGTCCCGCCCAGAACTCGACCCACGAGAGGCCCCAGAGCGCACGGGCGCTCCGCGGCTCGTCGCGATCTCGCCATTCCCTGTCGTCGCGCTCGAGCAGGGCGCGCGCTTCGTCGGTCCTGCGGGAGGACACGAGGGTGCTCGCGAGGGCGAACGTCGCCTCCTGGACGAGCCGCTCGCCCCCGAGCGCGTCGGCGAGCTCCCGCGCTCCGGTCGAAAGCTCGGGCGCGTCGGCGTCGCCGACGATCCAGCCGATGATCGCCCACACGACACGAGCCCGCTCCCGGAGCAGGTCGTCGTCGAGGCCCTCGGCAATCTCGAGCGCGGCCCGGGCGTGCTCGAGCGCCTGCACGTACCCCTTTCTGAAGCGCGTCGCCCAGGCGAGCCGTGTGTGGATGAGCGAACGGAGCGCCGGGGGCGCAGCCGTCTCGTGCAAGGCCTGCTCGAGCAGCGCGACGGCGTCGTCGACGCTTCCGAGCTCCGCGAGGAGGACCAGCACCTCGGCACGGAGTGGACCGCTCTCGGTCTCGGCGAGCAGATCGGAGGCGATCATCCCGGCCCGCGTCCATTCACCGGCAGCGTGGTGTGCTCGAGCTGCGGCAAGCGCCCGGCGATGGCGCTCGCCGTGCGCCTCCGGCGGTGTCAGGCGCACCGCCTGCTCGGCAAGCTCGGCCGCGACGTCCGACGAGCCGCGGTCGGTCGCCAGCCGCGCTGCGTCGTCGAGCGCGGCGGCGACGTCGGCGTCCGGCCGCTCGGTCGACAGCGCGAGGTGCCTGGCACGGAGGAGTGGATCGTCGACGATCGCCGCGATCCGCCCGTGAACGCCCCATCGCTCCTCACCCAGGTCGGCGTAGAGAACCGACGACAGCAACGGGTGCGTGAAGCGGATCAGGCGATGCTCGCGCTCGACCACGCGGGCGGCGAACGCCGGCTCGAGCGCCCCCGCAGGGACGCCCGCCCGCTCCAGGAGAGCCTCGGACGTCGTGCCCCATGCCGAGGCGAGCGCGAGTGCCTCGCGCGTCGCCGCGGGCAGCTCCGAGAGCCGCGCGCGGAGAAGACCTTCGAGCGTCTCGGGGACCGGCAGCGGTCTGAGCGGGTCGGCGTCAGCGTCCAGCATCCGGGCCAGCTCCAGCGCGAAGAAAGGGTTTCCGCGCGACCGCTCGTGGATCCGGACCAGCGTCTGTCGCGCGAAGGGCCTGCCGAGCCGGTCACGCAGGAACCGGTGGAGCGCGCCGACACTGAGGGGGCCGACGGGCAGCCGTTGCACGCCCTCCGGGCCGAGCGCCTGCTCGAGCTCCGAGGGCTGGTCGGCGCCGGTGAGGCGACGGGCGAGCAGCAGGAGCACACGGCTGCCGGCCACCCTGCGGAGCGCGAACGCGAGAGCGCGCGCCGACGACGCATCGAGCCACTGGAGATCGTCGATCGCGACGAGGACGGGCTGCTCCGCCGCGAGCAGCTGCAAGGCGCTTCGCGTGGCAGTCCCGAGTGCCCTCGGATCCATTGCCTGTTCAGGTGCCTCCTCGAGGAGGAGCGCAACCTCGAGCGCGCGCCGTCTCGGAGCCGTCAGCCCGGGGAGGATCTCGTCCAGGACGGGCTCGAACAGGTCGGCCAGCCCGAGGTACGCAAGCCTGCGCTCGGCCTCGACCGGACGCGATGCGAGGACGCGCATTCCCTGCTCGCGCGCATGCTCGACGCCGGCGAGCCAGAGCGTCGACTTCCCGATCCCCGCGTCGCCCTCCAGCACGAGCGCAGCCGGAGCTTCGTGCGCTCCGTCGACGAAGCTGCGGAGTGAGGCGAGCTCCGCCTCCCTGCCCACGATCCCGGCCATCGTCGTGCTCCCTCTACCGCCGGGCGCCGGCGAGCAGCCGGTCTCGGCCGAGGCCCCGCACCGACGCGTCGAGGAGCTCGACCGGATGCAACGCCGGCAGCGGAGTGCCGGACCGGCGCAGGTACGTCGAGACCTGCACGAGGCAGCCGGGGTTCCCGCTCGCAAAGACGTCGGCCCCGGCGGCGGCGACGTTGGTCGCCTTGCGCTCGCCCAGCTCGGCCGCCGCCACCGGCTGGACGAGGTTGTAGATCCCCGCGCTGCCACAGCAGATCGCCTGCTCCGCCGGCTCGGTCAGCTCGAGGCCGGGGATCGACCGCAAGACCTCGCGCGGCGCGTCCCTGATTCCCTGCGCGTGGCCCAGGTGGCAGGCGTCCTGGTAGGCCACGCGGACGGGGAGCTCGTGCCGTTCGGCCCGGGGCTCGAGCTCCGCGAGCAGCTCGTTCACGTCCACCACCCGCACGGGCAGGTCCGCCTCCTTCAGATGCGAACCGCAGCCGGCCGCGTTGACGACGATGGCATCCACGTCGCTCAGTGCGTCGGCGACCCGCCGGGCGCGGCGCCGACCTTCGGCGAGCCGACCGGCGTGCAGGTGCAGCGCCCCGCAGCAGTCCTGGCTCCTCGGCGCGACCACCTCGCACCCCTCTGCCGCCAGGACGCGGGCGGTCGCCGCGTTCACGTCGCCGAAGACGATGCGCTGGACGCAGCCGAGCAGGAGGCCCACGCGCAGCCGCTTTTCCCCCACGGCAGGCGTCACCTCGGGTGGCAGTGCGGCGGACCGCCACGGCGGCCTCAGCCGCGCGAACGGCGCCAGCGGCCCCGGCAGCCGCGGCGGCGTCAGCGCCAGTGCGATCCGGAGCCTCCGCGGATACGGAACGGTCGCGAAGACCAGCGCCCGCAACAGCCGCTCGTCGTCGGACCGCTTGTGGTGCTCTTCGACGTGCGCGCGCGTCTGCTCGATCAGACGGTCGTACTGCACACCGGATGGGCAGGACGTCACGCAGGCCATGCAGCCGAGGCATCGGTCGAAGTGCTTTACGGTCGTCGGCGAGAGCTCGACCGTCCCGTCGACGAGCCCGGACATCAGCAGGATCCGCCCGCGCGGCGAGTCCATCTCCTCCTGCCAGAGCGGCCCGTAGGTCGGACAGGTCGGCAGGCAGAAGCCGCAGTGGACGCAGTCGTCGAGGAGATCGCGTGAGATTTCTGTCATCAGCACCGGTCCCCGAGCAGGTCGACAGCCCATTCGAACCGATCGCCCGGGAGGTCCGCATCTCGAAGGCTTCTCATGAGCACTGCGGTCGAGATGAACCCTTCCTTGCGAACTCCGCCACAACCAGCGGGCGCCAGAACGCACGCGCTGAGCAGGATTGCCCTCATATGAGCGTCCCAGCGGGGTCGAACTGCGCCCGCACCCGCTCGGCCAGCGCGGCTTCTGCCGGGTCGCGCTGATCGTCCACCGCCCCGGGTACATACGCAACCCCGGCGGACACGCGGACGATGGCCTCGTCCAGACCGGCGAGCGCCTCGGCGAGCCGTCCGGGTGAAAAGAGCCGACGCCCCGGCGCAGCCGCCTGCCGCTGCTCGATCTGTGCCCACACCGAATCGTCATCTCTCCCGCCGACGAGCGAGCGGACGGTGTCCACCTGCTCCTCCACCCCACGCCGGCCGCCCTCGAACAGGACCGCCAGTCGCCCGGGCCAGAGCAGGTCGACCGCCGACGCCGCGACCGGGGCACGCAGGATCGCCCGCGCCCTGGTCGCGGCATCCTCGGCCGAGCCGACCGGCACGACCAGCGTCCTCGTCGCCTCCGGCAACGGATGGAGCCGCACCGCCACGCGCGCGATCAGGCCAAGCCGTCCCTCCGAGCCGCAGAACAGCTTGCCGAGGTCGTAGCCCGCGACGTTCTTGACCACCTTGCCACCGGAGCTGGCGATCGTCCCGTCCGCGAGCACGACCGTCACGCCGATGACGAGGTCACGCGCCGTCCCGTACCGGTGACGCCGCGGGCCGGACAGGTTCGCGGCGATGCAGGCGCCGATCGTCGGGTTGCCGGGAGGGTCGAGCGCCAGCATCTGCCCGTGGCCCGCCAGCCGCTCGTTCAGGTCGCGGATCCGGACGCCCGCCTCGACGATCACCGTGAGATCGCCGGCCTCGTGCTCGAGCACCCGGTCGAGCCCCGCGGTCGAGAGGACGACTTCGCCGCCGTCGCGGCCGATCGAGACCCGCTCGCCCCGCCCCGCCGCGCCCGCCAGCACCTCGGCCGCCTCCTCGACGCCGGCGATCTCAGAGACGCTCGGCAAGCCCTGCCTTCTCCAGCGGATGCGCACGGTACGGCCCGGGCACCTCGCCGCAGAGCCGCGGGGTCGGGAACACCTTGCCGGGGTTGCACAGCCCTGACGGGTCGAAGGCGCGGCGCACGCGCTGCATCGCCTCGAGGTCGTCGGCGCCGAACAGCAGCGGCATTGAGCACGCCTTGTCGACGCCGATCCCGTGCTCGCCGGTGAGCGAGCCGCCCGCGTCGATGCACGCCTCGAGGATCGCCTCGGCCAGCGCCCGCGCCCGTTCCGGCTCGCCGTCGACGCGCGAGTCGTAGAGCACGAGCGGGTGGAGGTTTCCGTCGCCCGCGTGGAAGACGTTGCCGACGCGCAGGCCGAACTCGGCCTCCAGCTCGGCGATCCGGCGCAGCACCTCGGGCAGCTTCGTCCGCGGGACGACGCCGTCCTGCACGTAGTAGTCGCTGGAGACGCGTCCCATCGCGGCGAACGCCGACTTGCGCCCCTTCCAGAGCAGCGCCCGCTCGTGGTCGTCGGCCGCCGTGCGGATCTCCCACGCGCCGCAGCCGCGGCAGATCGCCTCGACGGCGGCGAGATCCTCCTCCACCTGCAGCGCAGGACCGTCCAGCTCGACCAGGAGCAGCGCGCCCGCAGCCGGGTAGCCGGGGTGGACGGCCGCCTCCGCCGCCTCGATCGTCAGCCGGTCCATGATCTCCATCGCCGAGGCGAGAATCCCGGCCGAGACGATCCCGGACACCGTCGCCCCGGCCGCGTCGGTCGAATCGAACGCGGCCAGCACCGTCCGCACCGCCTCCGGCCGGCGCAGCAGGCGCAGCGTGATCTCGGTGGCGATCCCGAGCGTCCCCTCCGAGCCGACGAAGACGCCGAGCAGGTCGGGGCCCGGCGTGTCAGCCGAGAGCCACACGGTCCCGCCGTCCGGGAGCACCACGAGCAGTCCCAGCACATGGTTGACCGTGAACCCGTACTTCAGGCAGTGGGCGCCGCCGGAGTTCTCGGCGACGTTGCCGCCGATCGTGCACACCTGCTGGCTGGACGGATCGGGCGCGTAGTAGAAGCCGTCGCCGATCACCGTCTCGGTCACCTGCAGGTTGGTCACCCCGGGCTGGACGACGATCCTGGCTCCCTCGAGATCGACCTCGAGGATCCGGTTCATCCGCGTGAGCGCGATCACCACTCCGTCGGCCACCGGGAGAGCGCCGCCGGACAGCCCGGTGCCTGCCCCGCGGGCGACGAACGGCACCCGCGCGGCCTGGCAGGCACGCACGACCGCCTGCACCTGCCCCGTCGTCTCCGGCAGCACGACGAGCGCGGGGATCATCCGGTGCCCGGTCAGCCCGTCGCACTCGTAGGTGCGGAGCTGCTCGGGCTCCTCGATCACGGCGCCGGCGGGCAGCAGGCGCCTCAGCTCACCGGCGAGCTCCATCCCTGTCAATCTACCGCGGTGCCGGGCGGGCTCCCAACCGGCGTCGAGCTCCGCGGCGACGCCGACTCCACGATCCTCTCGGACGACGCTCTGGAGTTCGTCGCCGACCTCCAGCGCACGTTCGGCGGGCGCCGGGAGGAGTTGCTCGCCGCACGGGCAGCACGCCAACAGCGGTTGCTCGGGGGCGAGATCCCCGACTTCCCGGAGGAGACGCGCGAGGTCCGAGAGAGCGAGTGGCAGGTGGCGGAGGCGCCGCCCGACCTGCAGGACCGGCGCGTCGAGATCACCGGCCCGACCGACCGGAAGATGGTGATCAACGCGCTCAACTCGGGCGCGCGCGTCTTCATGGCCGACTTCGAGGACGCGAACTCGCCGACCTGGTCGAACCTGGTCGAGGGCCAGCAGAACCTGATCGACGCGAACGAGCGGACGATCGCGCTCGAGACCGGCGAGAAGAGCTACCGGCTGAACGACGAGGTGGCGACGCTGCTCGTCCGTCCGCGCGGCTGGCACCTGCCGGAGCGCCACCTGCTGGTCGACGGCGAGCCCGTGTCGGGAAGCCTGTTCGACTTCGGCCTGTACATGTTCCACTCGGCCGGACGGGCGATCGCGCGCGGCAGCGGGCCGTACTTCTACCTGCCGAAGCTGGAGAGCCACCTCGAGGCGCGGCTCTGGAACGACGTCTTCCTGCGCGCCCAGGACGCGCTCGGCATCCGCCGCGGGACGATCCGTGCGACCGTCCTGATCGAGACGATCCTGGCCGCGTTCGAGATGGACGAGATCCTCTACGAGCTGCGCGAGCACTCGGCCGGGCTGAACGCGGGCCGCTGGGACTACATCTTCAGCGTGATCAAGAAGTTCCGCCACCGCGACGACTTCGTGCTGCCCGACCGCTCGTCGGTGACGATGACCGTCCCCTTCATGCGCGCGTACACCGAGCTCCTCGTCAAGACCTGCCACCGCCGCGGCGCCTTCGCGATGGGCGGGATGGCCGCCTTCATCCCCAACCGGCGTGACCCCGAGGTGACCGAGGGAGCGCTGGCGAAGGTGCGCGACGACAAGGCGCGCGAGGCGGGAGACGGCTTCGACGGCACCTGGGTGGCACATCCGGACCTGGTCGAGACCGCGGCCGCCGAGTTCGACGCGGTGCTCGGCGACCGGCCGAACCAGATCGACCGGCAGCGGCCCGACGTCTCCGTCACGGCCGGGCAGCTGCTCGCCGTCCCGGACACGCCCGGAGAGATCAGCGAGGCCGGGATCCGGCAGAACGTCTCGGTCGGGATCCGCTACCTGGCGGCCTGGCTGAGCGGCACCGGCGCCGCCGCAATCGACAATCTGATGGAGGACGTCGCCACCGCCGAGATCTCCCGCTCGCAGATCTGGCAGTGGATCAACCACGGCCGCGCCGTCCGGGAGCACGTTCTGACCATCGTCCGCGAGGAGGCCGACGCCGCCGTGGACCAGCCGCATCTCGGCGAGGCGACCAGGACATTCGAGCGTGTGGCCGTGACCGGCGACTTCGTCGAATTCCTGACGCTTCCGGCCTACGAGCTCCTCTCGTAGGCGGCTCCGGCAACAGGCCGCACCCGCTCACCGGAGGGAGTAGTCTTGGCTATCCCCGAACAAGGAGAAAAAATGGAAGTCGGCCCAGTCGACGTCTACATCATTGGCTTCCCTGGCAACAAGTTCTCCGGCAAGATCGCGCCGGCGATCAAGGCACTCGTGGACGACGGGACGATCCGCGTCCTCGACCTGCTCTTCGTCATGAAGGACGAGGAGGGCGTTGTGACGACCCTCGCCATCGAGGACCTCGACCAGGACGGCGCGGCGTATGCGGAGATCGCCGTCAGCGAGCCGGGCTCCCTCAACGAGGAGGACGCCGAAGAGGTCAGCGATGACCTCCCGAACAACAGCTCTGCTCTGCTGGTCGCGTTCGAGAACCTGTGGGCGACGAGAGTGGTCTCGGCCCTCGCCGACGCGGATGCGGTCCTGATCGACTCGATCCGCATTCCCGCCGAGGTCGTCGCGCAGGCGCGCGAGGCCGGCTAGCCGTCCACACCGAAGGAAAAGGAGACGAGATGGGACTTCTTCGCATGGCAGCCAGAACGGCCGTCGTCGCCGGCACCGCCACCGCCGTGTCCGGCCGAGTCGCCCACCGGCAGAACGAGAAGTGGGAAGCGCAGGACCAGGCCCAGTACGAGCAGCAGATGGGTCAGCAGGCAATTGCGCAGCAGCAGGCGCCCGCGGCGCCCGCGGACGACCCGAGCGCGAAGCTCCAGGAGCTGGCGCAGCTCCACGCACAGGGCGTGCTCACGGACGAGGAGTTCGCCGCCGCCAAGGCAAAGGCGCTGGGGATCTAGCGGCGCTCGGCCCGGTCGAGCCCTACACGCGGCTGGCGGGGGTCTACGACGAGATCGTCGTCGACCCCTGCCACGACGCGATCGCAGCCTTACTC
>Ga0207652_10004720_pt1 | contig 11046 bp, 10 predicted proteins | sample KBSC63BmetaG_FD_184334 | JGI IMG/M metagenome (GOLD analysis project Ga0207652, IMG submission 184334) | Corn rhizosphere microbial communities from Kellogg Biological Station, Michigan, USA - KBS C6-3B metaG (SPAdes) (version 2) | ecosystem: Host-associated > Plants > Roots > Rhizosphere ...
AGCGAATGCGAGCGAGCCGAACGATGCCAACGCGATGGCGCTCGCCACCGCAACAGCCGACGGCCGGCCTTCGGTGCGAATGGTTCTGCTGAAGGGCCACGGGCGCGACGGGTTCGTGTTCTATACCAATGCCGAAAGCCGCAAAGGCCGCGAGATTGCCGCCAATCCGCATGCCGCGCTGCTGTTCCACTGGAAGAGCCTGCGGTGCCAGGTGCGGATCGAAGGCCCGCTGAGCGAGGTCAGCGCGGCCGAAGCCGATGCCTATTTCCATTCGCGGCCGCGGGTATCTCAGCTCGGTTCGGCCGCGTCCGACCAGTCGCGCCCGCTCGACGGCCGGCAGACCTACCTCGACCGGGTCGAGGCGCTGGCGCAACGCTATCCGGGCGACGAAATCCCCCGCCCGCCGCACTGGACCGGGTTCCGCCTCGCGCCCGAGGCGATCGAATTCTGGCTCGATCGCCCCAACCGCCTGCACGAACGCCGCCGGTTCATCCGCGATGGCGACGGCTGGGCCAGCACGCTGCTTTATCCATGACCGGTGCCGACGATCTCGAAGCGCGCGCCAGGCTCACCCGCAGCGCGGCGTTCGCCTCGATCGCGATGGCCGCCTTGCTCGGCGGACTCAAGATCTGGGCGGTCATGCGGACGGATTCGACCGCGATGCTCGGCAGCCTGGCCGACACCGCGCTGGACCTCATCGCCAGCATCGCGACGCTGATCGGCGTGTGGATCGCCGCCCAGCCGGCGGATGCCGAGCATCGTTTCGGCCACGGCAAGGCCGAAGCGCTTTCGGCGATGTTCCAGGTGATATTGATCTCGATCTCGGCATTCGGCCTGGCTTACCGGGCGATCGACCAGTTCGTCGCCGGCGAGCGGGTCGCCGCGGCGAACGAAGGCATTGTCGTCTCGGCGATCGCGATCGCCGGCACGTTCGTGCTGCTGTGGTGGCAGCGCCACGTGATCCGCAAGACCGGCAGCATCGCGATCAAGACCGACAACGTGCACTACAAGTCGGACCTCGCGCTCAACCTGGGCGTTATCGCCGCACTGGTGCTCGATCGCTATCTCGGCCTCGCCGGGGCCGATCCGCTGTTCGGCCTGGCCATCGCGCTGTGGCTCGCGTGGGGCGCGTGGCGCGCCTCGGCGGAGGCAATCGACCACCTGATGGACAAGGAGTGGCCGGACGACAAGCGCGAGCAGTTCCTCGCCGCGATCGCCCGCCATCCCGAGCTGAAGGGCGTGCACGACTTGCGCACGCGGACCAGCGGGGCGCAGGACTTCGTTCAATTCCACGCAATGGTCGACGGGCGGATGACGGTCGCCGAGGCGCACACGGTGATGGACGAGATCGAGGAGCGCATCGAGCGCGAGTTTCCCGGCGTCGAGGTGCTGATCCACCCCGATCCCGAGGGCCTGATCAACGAAACCGGCGCCGCGGCGGAAGAGCTGCTGCCGGGCCTGGCGGAGACGCACAAGTGAAGCTGCCCTACTGGCATGTCGACGCGTTCGCCGCGCGCCCGTTCGCCGGCAATCAGGCGGCGGTGATGCCGCTCGACGAGTGGTTGCCGGACGAAACCCTGCAGGCGATCGGCGAGGAGAACAATTTCGCCGAGACCGCTTTCGTCGTGAAGGACGCGAGCGGCGAGGCCGACTGGGAGCTGCGCTGGTTCACTCCGGCGATGGAAATACGCCTGTGCGGGCACGCGACGCTGGCTTCGGGGCATGTCCTGCTCGGCCGGGACGGTGGCGAGCGGGTGACCTTCCGCACCCGTCGCGCCGGTCTGCTCGAGGTCCGGCGCAGGGCCGGCGGCGGTTACGAGCTGGCTCTGCCGACGATCGCCACCGAGCCGGGTGACTGGCCCGAGGCGGTAGCGCTGTTGGGCGCCAAGCCGAAGGAAGTCTGGCGCAGCCGCGACCGTTACGGCATCTACCTGTTCGCCAGCGAGGCCGAGGTCCGCGCCCTCGCGCCGGACTTGCGCGGCCTCGGCGCGCTCGGCGACGACCAGTTCATCTGCACCGCGCCGGGCGAGCGCACCGACGTAGTCAGCCGGGTGTTCGTGCCCGGCGGCGGCGTCGACGAGGACAGCGTGACCGGCTCCGCGCATGCCGCCCTGACGCCGTTCTGGGCCGCGCGGCTCGGCCGCGACAGCTTCACCGCGCACCAGGCCTCGCGCCGCGGCGGCGACCTCACCTGCCGGCTGGAGGGCGAGCAGGCCTGGCTCGGCGGGGACTGCGTGACGGTGGTCGAGGGGAGCTTCTACCTCTCGGAGGGGTAAAGCGCGGCGATCTTCGCGATCGCCTTGACCAGCGCCGGGCGCTCGGCGCCGTCGGTCTTGCCGAGGCGGACGATCGTCAGGTCGCGCGAGGGGATCACGATCACGTACTGCCCGAGGTGCCCGACGAGCCCAAACGCATCGCGCGGGCCCTGTGCGGCGAACAGCTCGTTGCGCTTGCCGCCCGACGGGCGGTTGAGCCACACCAGCGCGCCGTAATCGCGCGCCGCGGCGCTCGGGCGGAGCATGAAGTCGACCCAGGCCCTGGGCACCAGTTGCGCGCCTTTGACCGCGCCTTGGTGCCGCAGCATCTCGCCGAACTTGCCCCAGTCGCGCGCGGTCGCCCAGATCGCGCTGCCGCCGATCAGCGTGCCCGCCGCGTCGTATTCGGCGGTGAACGAGTACGCCCCGAGCGGCCCCGAGATGCGCGAGGCGAAGAAGTCGTCGACCGCCTGGCGCCGCGCGTCGGGCTTCGCGCCCGGCGCAAGCACTCGCGCCGCGATGTCGGCCAGGATCACGCCCGTCGGCGTCGAATAGGTGAACACTTTGCCGGGTTCGTGGGCCAGCGGCTGGGCCTCCGCCCACGCGGCCATGTCGTCGCGCCCGTCGCGGTAGAGCATGCGAACTTCGCCCGAGTTGTAGATCGGCTGGGCGTTCTCCTGATGCCGCAACCCCGAGCGCATCTGCAGCAACTGGCGCAAGGTGATCTCGCCGCGCGGATCGCCCGGCCGCTGCCACGCGGGAATCGGCGGCGGGTCGTCGAGCTTCAGGCGTCCTTCGGCGGCGAGCGCGCCGATCAGCACCGCCATCACCGTCTTCGACATCGACCAGCCGACGAACTTGGTCCGCGCGCTGTAGCCCTCGCCATAGCGTTCGGCATCGATCTTGCCGCCGTGCAGCACCAGCACCGCGCGCGTTTCGCCGATGCCTTGCGCGGTGAACAGGCCGTCGACCGCGCGCGCCAGCTTCTCGCGCGGGCCGCCGGGCGTCTTGCTCACGGCCTTGAGCGCGGCCGGCGGCAGCGGGCTCTCGGACGGAGTCGAGCCGCCGCACCCCGCCAGCATCAGGGCTGGCACCAGCAGGGCCGCGAAGCTAGGAACGAGAGGAAGGCGCATCGGCGCCGCATCCATCACGCAGGCAGCACCGCATGGCAACCGCAAAGAGACGCGCAGCGAGATCGGGCGGGCGGCACCGCCCGCTGTGGCTCAAGGTCGCGCTCGTGCTGGTGATCGCGCTGGCGGTGATCGGCTGGCTCTATCGCGAGCCGCTCTACGGTTACGCCGAAACCGGCGCCGCGGTCGGCGCGCGCAACACGTGCGCCTGCCGCTATGTCGCCGGGCGCAGCCTGAAGGACTGCAAGAAGGATTTCGAACCGAAGATGGAAGCCGTCTTCCTGCGCGACGATCCCGACAGCAAGACGGTCACCGGCTACGTTCCGCTTATTGCCAGCGAGAGCGCGACGTTCCGCAAAGGCTACGGCTGCGTGCTCGAGCCGTGGAGCGACTAGGCGGCCAGGCGCGCCTTGAAATCCGCGTAAGCGCCGGCGATTCCTTCGCGCAGGCCGATGCGCGGCGCCCAACCCATCGCTCGCAGCTTGCCCGAATCCATCAGCTTGCGCGGCGTGCCGTCGGGCTTGCTCGCGTCGCGCGACACGGCGCCTTCGAAGCCGACGACATCGGCAACCAGCCGCGTCAGGTCCCCGATCGCGATCTCTTCGCCAGAGCCGACGTTGACGTGCTCCTCTCCCGAGTAGTTGCGCAGCAGGAAGACGCAGGCATCCGCCAGGTCGTCGACGTGCAGGAACTCGCGCAGCGGCGTTCCCGAGCCCCAGATCTCGATCGCCGCCGCCCCGCTTTCGCGCGCTTCGTGCGCCTTGCGGATCAGCGCCGGAAGAACATGACTGCCGGCGAGATCGTAGTTGTCGCCGGGCCCATAGAGATTGGTCGGCATCGCGCTGATGAAGTCGCAGCCGTATTGCCGGCGATAGGCCTGGCACAGCTTGATCCCGGCGATCTTGGCGATCGCGTACCATTCGTTGGTCGGCTCGAGCGGCCCGGTCAGCAACGCATCCTCGCGCATCGGCTGCCGGGCGAGCTTCGGGTAGATGCACGACGAGCCGAGGAAGAGCAGCTTCTCGGCGCCGTGGACCCGCGCCGCCTCGATCAGGTTCGCCTCGATCATCAGGTTGTCGTAGAGGAATTCGCCCGGATAGCTGTCGTTGGCGAGAATGCCGCCGACTTTCGCGGCGGCGACGATCACCGCGTCCGGGCGGTTGGCCCCGAACCATTCGCGGACCGCCGCCTGCTCGCGCAAATCGAGCGAGCGCTCACTGGTGAGGATGTCGCATCCTTCGTCCGCCAGCCGGCGAACCAGGGCCGAGCCGACCATGCCGCGATGGCCGGCGACGTAAACGCGCTTGCCGGCCAGTTCGTATGGCAGCGTCATGTGCCCTGGGCGATCGGCGCGTCGCGCATGATCTTCATGTCGGCAGCAACCATCTCTCGGGCGAGTTCGCGCGCGCTCGTCTCGTGGCGCCAGCCGAGCTTCTGGTGCGCCTTGCCCGGATCGCCCGGTATTATGTAGCAAACGCACCAATGCGTAGGCGGTTATCCGCCTTGCTGGTGGCGAATGTCATCGTTTGGGGTGCGTGGGATGCTCCGGCGCTAAGTCGCAATGCACCGACCCACTGTGTTGACGGTGATAGATTCCCCTTCGGCGCCGCCGAAATCATCAACTCCGCCGTTGTGCCGAATGGTGAACGCATTATCCGTGAAATGGAGGTCTTCGATCTTGGCGGGGGCGGAGTGGACATCGGCGTAATAAGCCCTGCTCTTCATAGCGACGAACACTTTGCCAGCACGGAACAGAACCGCTTCCGGCCCAGTCAGCGCTGCCATGTGCGTCCGAATGCTTTGGCCCGGCGCAACGATAGCCGTGAGTTCCTCCCAGACAGGAAGGCGCACGGACAATGGAGGGAAGGCACTCCCGTTTGGGCAGATCCGATACGAGATAGCCGTTGCAACCGAAACGGCCGGGCTGCCTCCGCTGTTCAGCCAATCGACGGTAAAGCCGTAAGACTTATCGACAGGCACGTCGTTGATGGTGCAATTTGTCAGGAAGGCCTTGTTCACGCCGGACGGTGCCATCCACGCCCGGTGGGCGCTCTTCGCAATGACATTGGCCTGTTCAGTGTGTTTAGCCGCGTCCCTGGCATAGATCGCAGCAGCGATGGCAGCCGCCAGGGTGATAAAGCCGCCAATCGTCTGGAACCACCCCATCCAAAGACCTTCGTTGGCCGCAATCGCTTGGGCAGCCGCCGCATCAGCGGCCCTCGTTTGTTGGACAAGGTCGTTGCGGTCATGGCGATCTTCTTCGGCCTTCTCGCGACAGGCATCGGCTGTGCGAAGGCGAACGACCTGATCCCGAATGGACGCGAGGGCCGCTGGCTCGCATTGGGAGCCGCCGGCGTTGTACTCTTTGGCATCGGGACGGTCGTAGCTATATCGCTGTAACGTGGGCTCTGTTGGCCACGTTGCTATCGCAATGATGGTCGCCACAAGTGCGACTAGTCCAATCGTAACAATGAGGTTCCGATTGCTTCCAAGCATTGCAGCAGAAACACCGCCGTGAATTTACCCCGGCTGATCTTGTTCCTGATGTTGGCCTCAGAGTCCAGCACGCCCACATCTTTCAGCTTATCGACTAGCTGCGAATAGGTGACGTTCCGGCGTTTCAGCTCAGCCTTCAGCAGCCCCTTTACCTTGGCTTCCCATTCAGTGTCGGCCATCTGCACGCTCCGTGATGTGAAACATCATCATATGCGATGCTTTTGCCATTGACAAGGGTGCACGATTGTCACTATATCCGATGCATACGCACTGGATACGATGACAATGGCCCAACACTTTCTCCTCTCCGCCAAGGCCCGCACCCTCTCCCTCCGCACGGTTTTCCGTATGACGGAGGAGCAGGCCTATTCGCTGTTCTGCGAAATGCGTTGGCCGGAAAACGATGGTGCCGGGATTTGCCCGCGCTGTGGTTGCACGGAGGCCTATCACATCAGCACTCGCCGCAAGTTCAAGTGCGTTGCCTGTCACCATCAGTTCAGCGTCACCAGCGGCACGATCTTTGCCTCGCGCAAAATGTCGTTCTGCGATCTCCTCGCCGCCATCGCGATCTTCGTGAATGGCGCGAAGGGCATTTCCTCGCTGCAACTCTCGCGCGACCTGGACTGCCAGTACAAGACGGCGTTCGTTCTCACGCACAAGCTGCGCGAGGCGATGGCGCGCGAGGATATCGGTCGCCAACTGTCCGGCGACGTGGAACTCGATGGCGCGTATTTCGGCGGTTACGTGAAGCCCGCCAACGAAAAGGAAAACCGCCGGGACCGGCGTCTTGCCGTCAATCAGAACGGCAAGCGCCAAGTGGTCGTTGTCGGTCGCGAACGCGGCGGCGAATCAATCACGGTTGTTGCCAAGACCGAAGCCCACGGCGGGGCGCTGGTGACCGCCAGCATCCATCATATGTCGATTGTTCACGCCGACGAAGCTTCGCACTGGGATGATCTCCATGGGCGCTTCGCGACCCGCCGCATCAATCACAGCGTCGTTTACAGCGATGGGGTTGCCTGCACCAATCAAGCGGAGAGCTTCTTTAGTCGTCTGCGCCGGATGGAAATCGGGACGCACCACCACGTCGCCGGGCCGTATCTCGCCAGCTACGCGGCGGAAGCTTCGTGGCGCGAAGATAACCGCCGGGTGGATAATGGCTCGCAGGCGATGGAGTTGACCGCGGCGAGCATGGAAGCGCCGGTTAGTCGCTCGTGGAAGGGTTACTGGCAACGGGCGGAACACTGAAACGCCTAGCACCACGATTGACGATTGGGGCTGAGTCAGAATAGCTTTCCAATAAGGAGGGGAGCATCATGGAAAAGACTGTTACTCTACGATTCTATGACGTTGATCGCGTTCGTCAGGATCGGCCGGCATTGGCCGATGTTTTGCGTCAAATCGGAGAACTACCTATCGCCGAACGTGGCAGGCACGTTACGGGCGAAGGCATTTTTGTCCGCCTTGAGGATTTTCATGAGCACAGCGATTGTATTGAGGGGCAGTTTGTCCGCGGGCAGTCTGGAAACCGACCCGGGAGAATGCTTGCCGACGGCACGGCGGATTTGCCGTTCGAAGACCCTATCGGTCACGGAATTGCTTTTCGCTATCGCGCGACGGATGGGTTGCTGGCCATCGAGTACAACCCTCTCGTCTTGTCACCCTCAAAGGTGGCCGCGTACCTTTATGAAGTGGAACCCCGAGCGGAATACCGCATGCTTGCCAGACTTCGTGAGGGCGTCTGGGAGGAGCTTGAAGCAAGACCCCTAAGAAAGCTCACCCTCGGCATCGCGGGGCATCCCAATGTCGCAGGGGCGGACGATCCTAATCAGGCAACCTGGGCAAATTTGGGCGACATGCGTGACCGCTACGGAGCGCACAGCATCAAGATCGAAATTGGAATGGGGCACCGCTCAGGAGGTTTAGCCGATGGAGCCAAGCGCCTTATCCGTGAAGCTTTCGGACGCTACGAAGAGGGATCTGATGATATCCGAACGCTCAAAGGTACGATCGAGACAGGCGAAGGCGAACCCAACGATGAAATCAACCTCATAGGGGAGTTGCTCGACGTTAAGGAGGACTTGAGCTTCCCCGAGAACAACTGGGCACAGTTTTACATCTTGCGTCGGAATTTGCTTCGCACTAGACTCGACCTCCTTTAGGAGGTCGGCTCATCGATTTTTGGAATAAATGGTGGTTTGAGCGTTATGCTCCTTTAGGGGCAGGCCTCGCCACACTAGCCGCCGGCCTGTTGTTGAAAGCTAATATTGCGTCCCAGTTTTCCCCGCAGGGATGGAAGCCCAACGATCTTTATGGCGTCGTGTTCAACTGGTCCGCGATCCAGAGTGGCTTTGTGTTCGCGATCTATGGCTTCATTGTTACGAAACGAGATGGGTTCGCTGGTGTCCTTGTTGGTGCTCAAACCTATGAGCGCTTTATCTCATTCACCAAGCGTGCGTGCTTTGGTGGCTTTGCACTGACAGTTGCCTCAATGCCGTTGATTGTGACCGCCCCAGCAATCAACGATGACAGCGCTTACTATCCAGTGGTGGTCGCGTGGTTTGCTCTTTTCGTTTGGGCCTTTTGCGCCTTCCTCCGAGTAGCGTTCAGCTTTGGTATGATTGTCGCAACTCCCGACCGACCAGAGCGAATTCCCGGCTAATTACTGTCAGTCCGCAAGCCACCCTGTAGCTCACTCCAGCGGCACCAGCTCCCACTGATTCATATTACCGCCCTCAACGCGGCCACAGTCACGGATAAAGCCCTTCTCGCGCATCTTGCGCAGGGTGCTGCCGATTCGATGGACCATCGTTCGCTTGAGATCGGCATTGGCTACATCAAGGCCTCTGGCGCGCATGACGGCCACCGCTACGTCCTCTGTAGTCAGAGGCCCCTCCGCTTGCCGGAATAGGTCCGCACAGTGGCGGAGAACTTCGCCCCGGAAGGCAACGGCTAGGCGCGGGAGCTTTGGGCCTGGTAGGCTCTCGAAGTCGATTTGCGGACTGAATATGCGAATCGATTGGTCGAGCGCGTCCATCTGCGCAGTGAGCCGTTCCATCTGGTGACGGAGCCCGGCCATCTCGTTTGCGATCTCGCTGCGCTTGCGAATGAGCCCGTGTAGGGTCTGCGTGAAGCCGTCTGCCATCGTTTGCGCGACATAGCGCATAACAGGCGATGACGGGTATCATCCTGTTGGTGCGTTTGATACATAATACCGGGATCGCCGATCAGCAGATCGACCTCGGTCGGCCGGAAGTAGCGCGGATCGACTTCGACCAGCAGGCGCCCGTCGGACCGCGCGTAGCCCTTCTCCTCCACGCCTTCGCCGCGGAACTCGATCGGGATGCCCGCATCCTCGAAGGCCCAGCGGACGAACTCGCGCACCTCGGTCGTTTCGCCCGTGGCGAGCACGTAATCGTCCGGCTCGTCCTGCTGCACCATCAGCCACATCCCGCGGACATATTCCCTGGCGTGGCCCCAGTCGCGCTTGGCGTCGAGATTGCCGAGGTAGAGCTTGTCCTGCCGGCCGAGCGCGATCGCGGCGGCGGCTCGGGTGATCTTGCGGGTGACGAAAGTCTCGCCGCGCAGCGGGCTCTCGTGGTTGAAGAGGATCCCGTTCGAGGCGTGGATGCCGTAGGCCTCGCGGTAGTTGACGGTGATCCAGTAGGCGTAAAGCTTCGCTGCGGCATAAGGGCTGCGCGGGTAGAACGGCGTCGTCTCGCGCTGCGGCACTTCCTGCACCAGGCCATACAGCTCGCTGGTCGATGCCTGGTAGAACCGGCAGGTCTGTTCCAGGCCGAGGATGCGGATGGCCTCGAGCAACCGCAGCGTGCCGAGCGCGTCGGAATTGGCGGTGTACTCGGGGGTCTCGAAGCTCACCGCGACGTGGCTTTGCGCGGCGAGGTTGTAAACTTCGTCGGGCTGCACTTCCTGCATGATGCGGATCAGGTTGGTCGAATCCGTCAGATCGCCGTAATGCAGCGCGAAGCGCTGGTGCTCCACATGCGGGTCCTGGTAGATGTCCTCGATCCGCCCGGTGTTGAATGACGAGGAACGGCGCTTGATGCCGTGGACCTCGTAGCCTTGCGCGAGCAACAGCTCGGCGAGGTAGGCACCGTCCTGACCGGTCACCCCGGTTATCAGCGCGCGCTTTGACAAATGGAGACCCTCGCTGTGAATGGCCGTGGGCGTCTGCCCGAACTTCGGGTGCGCGGCAATATCGCCCCCGGCCCGAGCCTAGCCGGTTGCGTCGATCCAGCCGCCGCCGACCACCCGCTCGCCCGCGTAAAGCACGGCGGCCTGGCCCGGGGCGACGCCGAACTCAGGCTGGGCGAAGCGGATCGTCGCGGGCCCGCCTTCGCCGAGCTTCCCCTCCAGCGTGACCGGCACCGGCTTGGCCAGCGAGCGGACTTTGGCCGTGAGAGGAGCGTCCGGCAGCGGGCCGATCCGGTTGGTTTCGACCAGGTGCGCCGCGCCGACCGCGAGCAGGCGCTTAGGGCCGACCCGCACTTCGGCCGCGGGCGCGTCCAGCGCGACGACGTAGAGCGGCTCCGGCTGGCCGCCGATCTCGAGCCCGCGGCGCTGGCCGACGGTGAAGTGGATCACGCCGGGATGTTCGCCCAGCGCTTCGCCCGTTTCCGCGTGTACGATGCGCCCCGGCCGCCCGCCCTGCGGCCGCAGGGACTTGACGATGCGGGCGTAATCGCCGTCGGGCACGAAGCAGATGTCCTGGCTGTCGGGCTTGGCGGCGACGGCCAGGCCGAATTCGCCGGCGATGCGGCGGACTTCGTCCTTCGGCAGGCCGCCGAGCGGAAAGCGCAAGTAATCGAGCTGCTGTTCGGTGGTGGCGTAGAGGAAATACGACTGGTCGCGCGCCGGATCGAGCGCCCGGTGAAGTTCCGCGCCCGCCGGGCCCATGACCCTGCGCACGTAATGGCCGGTGGCCAGGCAATCGGCGCCGAGCTCCCTCGCCATGCGCAGGAGATCGGTGAACTTGGGGCCCATGTTGCAGCGGATGCACGGGATCGGTGTGCGCCCGGCGAGGTAATCGTCGGCGAAGCGCTCGACCACGTCCTCGCGGAAAGCGGTCTCGTGATCGAACACGTAGTGCGCGAAGCCGAGCCGGTCGTCGACCGCGCGCGCGTCGCGAATGTCGTCGCCGGCGC
>Ga0207652_10004724_pt1 | contig 11044 bp, 21 predicted proteins | sample KBSC63BmetaG_FD_184334 | JGI IMG/M metagenome (GOLD analysis project Ga0207652, IMG submission 184334) | Corn rhizosphere microbial communities from Kellogg Biological Station, Michigan, USA - KBS C6-3B metaG (SPAdes) (version 2) | ecosystem: Host-associated > Plants > Roots > Rhizosphere ...
CACGACCGCGACTGCCTGACCTGCAATATGCTAGGCCGGGTTTGCGAGATCAGCGGTAGTCCCGCAAATGCGTGTGAGGCCGCGCTGCACGCCTCAGATGGCCCTTGTCGGGCTGTCATGTGTATGGAGTGCTATGGCGGCGGCCGACTTGATTGCCCCGAAGACCACCGTTGTGAAACGTGCGACGGCCGCGGCTGGGTCGAAGTTGACCGTAGCGAAACGCCGATGTCAGATGACTATTGCCAAGCCTGGATTTTAAACGCCATCAGCAAGGAAGCACGTGAGAGCGTAGTATTCAGTAGGTTTTACTGGGACGGCTCAGTGGATAGTGAATTTACATTCACCATTCCGGTTGAAGCGATTGGCTACTTGCCGGAGTTTGTCCGGGCGTTCAAGTCGCTGTCCGAAGAAACCGAGTACATGAGCGTAGACCGAGCCGGTATGCACATCTCCATCATGATGGACGGTGAGTACCCGGTGCGCAACAAAGCCCTCGACAACGCTAAAGTTAATAACTTTAAGAAGGAAATGACCAAGCTCTTGCCGGCTTTGTTCTTCCTGGCGTCAGCCGACCATCACAGCCGAGAGCTAGAGTATCGTATCCCTCGCGTATACGAGACCAAGTATTCGGCCATCAACATTTTCAGGGGCGGTATGGAATACCGGGTGTTTGAAACCTGTTACCAGCGACCGGACATGATCTTGCAGTTCATGGACATCATCGCTAAAACCCTGAAGTTCTACGGAACCGCCCAGGTGAAGAAGCAAATTTTCAAGCAATTCACCTTCCGGGAGTGCCCAAGCTCAAACCGAGCCTACGTTAGCCGATTTTTCCAAACTGATGACGAAATTGCAGCCTTGGACGCCGGATTGGAATATCTCCGACCCGATAACGTAACGGTTGAGCAGCTCAAGATCCAACGCAACTTCAAGCCGAAATTCAACAAAATCTACCGAGAAGCCAAGCTCCGCAAGCAGTACATCGAGTTCTGCTCAAAAGAGCGCGAACGTATGGACAAGGCCTTCCAGAAGGCTTTAAACAAATACATGATAAAAAACAACCCATCTTTTGCTCCGCTGGCGGAACTTTATGACCTCCGCATGGACAAGGATAAGCTGGGCGTGTTGTACAAGCGACTCCGCCAGGAGTACGAGTTCAACCCCATGCCCTATCAAGAATGGGTGAAAAATTACAACCCGGACGCCAACATCAGGTATTCCGGACAAACAGTAACAATTAACTAGCGGAAGGAGGTGCAACATTTGTGGGATTGTTTATAAATGCAGCTTTACAAGTGAGCCTGTAAACCAGGCGGTTATACAAATGTATAAGAAACAGCGAAGTAGAGGTACTGAGGGCTTTGGATTTTATTCCCCCGACCTCGACCGGCTTGCTCACAACACTAGCGAAAAACGGATTATACGGTTGCTCAAGGATAGCGCATACGCCAGTAAGGAAATCCTATTCCACCACCGCTTTCCGACTAGTACCGAAAACGTGCAAAACGCTTGCCACCCCTTTAGTACAAAGGCCAACAGTACACACTTTACACACCAGTATGTCTTGGTACATAATGGCTACATCAGTAACGCCTGGTCTTTGAAAAAGCAGCACGAAGAAATGGGAATAAAGTACATTTCCGAGCAACGTAACGGCAGTTTCACCGACTCCGAAGCGTTGCTTTATGATGTGGCCCTTTATCTCGAAGGCAAGCAAGACAAACTAAACGCCAAGGGCATGATCGCCTTTGTGGTCAAGCGCGACGACGGTGCAACGTACTTTGCCCGAAACTATGCGCCGCTCAAGTATGAGCTGACCAGCCGAGGCCTGACCGTCAGAAGTGAAGGATCTGGACATGATGTCAAACCCGACACGTTGTACGAGTTCGTGGCCGACCGTAAGGCGTTCATTACAAAAGAATTGGAAATCCCGGACTACTCCTACCCGGTGTACAAAGGCAGTACCTCTAGCACAGTTGGCAACATTAACTTTAGCCACGCCATGCAAGACGCTGTTGACCCGGATCGCGAGTATCTGGACTACTCCGAAGCCTACAACCTGATCGACACGCTCGATACGGTAGAGGCTGCTCTGGAGTTTGTACAGGGCCGGTATGACGAGAACGAGATCAGTATTGCCAAATACCAGGCTCAGTTTATTGCCGACCCCCTGAATAGCCAGGTCAATCTGGCCCTTGATGGGCTTGAGGAAGAACAGGAAACTCTTAAAAGTTTGCTAGACAAGCTTTGGGAGATCCAACTGGACGAGTGGGAGTATGCCTACTCAGTCGAAGCCAAAAAGAACGGCAGAAGCGGAGCAATAGTTCCTGCTCAGACCGAGATGGAACTAGAAACGAAGGTGCTAAATGCCGCAGCTTCAGCTTAACCAAACCGAATGGCGCAAGCGTTATGGTGCGCTACGCCAGCTAATCAAGAACCCGGACCGCAAAACTGCTGGTCAGTTTAGCCGGGTATATTACGGAGGGGCGGAGTATATTTATAACTCCACTTCACGCCGGGTGATCGCCAAGATCATGCCGGAGGAACTCACGCTCCAACGTAGGTCAATGTACAACTCGGTGCTTACCTCGCTCATACCCATTGAGAAGGTGGTACACAACACCGAACGATTACAGATCGACGCCGTTGGTAAAGTGGGCCGACGTTTACTGAACCTAACAGGAGAAAAACCAGCTTATGCCCCAGTCAGATACCAACTCAACAAACGCGGAGCAACCACAAGAGGAGCCGTTGAGGGCTGCAACTGCCCCGGATGTAGACCAGAGCCAATCCAGTCAGGCGCAGCAGCCTTCCCGGACGGGCCGTACCAGGTCTTCTGGACAAACACAGTCGGAGCAAGCGCAAACAACCTCACCGACGCCGACATCGAGCGGGTCTTCTACCAGCTCCAGTGAGACCTTCGACGATCATGTATTGTCGAACCTCGAGTTGCTCCACCGCCGCCTACTAACCGTAGAGCGCGTGTTTGATGCCACACTAACCGTATTGTTGCGCAAAGCGCACGTAACCCAAGAAGAAGTCCAAGACGAAATCCTCCGAGCCGAAAACGAGCTTAGAGGCGTTGAGGAACCTAACGAAGGAGGTCAATAGACCATGAATTACACCAACAAATTTAAGAACATCAAGCTAAGCACTATCGGCTTAACCCATGCCTTGTTTAGTCCTGAGTTCTTCAAAAAGTCAGACGCCGACAAGCAGTCCCAGATGAAAGACTGGTTAAGTGCCGCCTCTGCCCTGTATGGGGTAGTGCAGCCTGATCTAGTCATCAGCAATGAGGAAGATGTTTGCGAAGACGGTGGCCAGTACTACGCTGAGAACTGGCACGGCACAATTGTGCTGCCTAAGTACTCGGTTGTGAGCTTGCTCCACGAGTTCCGCCACCACTTACAGGCAGACGGAAAAGCTCACCGGAGCTTCCGGGACTCCGAAGATCGTGAGCATGACGCTCGCGGTTGGAGCCTGAGTTTACTCAGAGCCGCTCGCCCGAGCATGTTGAAGCAGTCCGTTCGTAAGGGCTACATCATGTTCGTTGAGCCGGAACACCTAGCCTAACAAGCAGAAAGGAGAAGCATGGACGGTACATTACATGGTGGCGAATACCACCCGGCCGCCGATGACGCTATGGCGTATGTCAGGCAGCTCTCAACGCTTGACCTTCTCCAGTGGCAAGAGGCTTTAGCTAGTAGTGCGCTATCGGGCAATCGACTAGCTGAGGTCTCTGCCGAAACCCTACGCCGAGTGCTCGCAGGAGAGCCGGTCTCAGATCGGTATCTCCTCGGGCTGGCGTGGACACTACGTAACATGGAGGCTCAACAGAAAGCCTATGCAGACATCACGGACGATATTGCTTAGCGGCATTGTCGGATTTCTATTTGGGATAGTAGCCACGCTACTGTACCAAGCCGAAGCCGCCAGAGCAGAACGTAACCGCATTGCTCGCCTGTTCGAGCTGTGGTTGCGTAACCGACCGCTAGACGACATATTAGCAGGCTTACGTGAAGGTAAATCCGTAGATCAGATCATAAAGGATATGCCAGACGACGTAAGACAGCAATTTAATAACTGGCAGAAGGAGAAAAAAGGAAAGTGAATTTCTTTCAGTTAAAAGATCAGGAGGAGCAGCAGACTGCTTCGACCCAGCCCAAACCATATAAAGCCAAGCCGCAGCTACGTAACACCCGTTACGCCGTTATGCGCCGCCGGCAGCATATTCTGGAAGGGGTAAAGCGCAAGCCGATGACCCTGTCCGAGATCTGCCGCAACTACGGCTACACTACGGCCACCGGCGCGTACCAACTGCTTAAGCAGATGGTTGATGACGGTGAGCTAGTCCGAAACGGAAACTATTACTTAGTTCCGGGGGGCAAGGAAGTATCGACCGACAAGCCCGCAGCCGCAACTGTGCCACAGCCCAAAGCGTCCAAACCCGAGGATACTGTGGACCCGAAACTAACTGCGACCATTGAAAACCTTGCGAAGGAATACGTTTGGGCAACAGACGCCAAAGACCTCAGCTTGAAGGGCTTTGTAACCTACGTTAAGGAGAATGGTCATGGAAAAAACTAGGAAAAGGATCGCTGTTGATTACTCGACGGACGATTACCGGGTAGCCGTTAAGGCGGTTGCCGCCCTGGAAAACAAAAGCATGGGTGTCCTATATATGGACGCCCTTGCCAAGGTGCATGGTGAGAAGCATCCCTTTCTGGTGGAAGCCACGAAAAAGGAGCTAGAAAGGATTACCAATGGTGCAAATTAAGCTAATCGTTACAGTAGCAGTCATTTCGTTGGCTGTGGTGGTCGGACTCCGGCCGCATGGTAGTGCTGATACCCTACCAACTGGTTCAGATTTGAAAGTAACGCCCGTGCAGACACAGTCCACCTTGACCGTTGAGCCGGTAAGGTATCACGGAGTGATCGAGCCGGGTGACTTGCAGCCAGCCCTGGGTGTAAACGCCCTACAAAAAACCTACAATCCACAGCGTTAGGGGTTGACAAACCCCATACCGCCTATGCTAAAATCGTAGTAACGTCGTCTAGCAAGACACCTGACGTAGGCAGGTAGCTAGAAGGCCGTAGCGAAGGTTGGCAACTCACACCCGTAGGCAGAAAGTAGTAAGGCTCGTGGAAACGACCCCTTACTGCCTCGGGGGGAGAAATCCGTAACCTGAAGCTAGTTCTACGAAAGGAGGCCGAAGGCCTCTTAATAGTAGGGAGAAAACTATGCCAAAACTCCTCCTCACCGACGATAGAGCCATCGAAATCAGCTACGCCCAATGGGAGAAGCTGGTGACGGTTTTCTATAAACTCAAGCCAACCCAGATCGTACAGGTTGGTGGCAAAGAGTACCGTCGTGATGAGATCATCGGGCTAGAACAGCCTGAACCAAGACCCAAGTTTGGCGACAAAGCCCCTCTGCCCGGGAAGAAGAACACCGAGAAACGCCCCCGGAGCTTTACAGAGGTGCCGCCGAACATGAAAGACATACCGCCCATGATCCAGCAAATGATGGACAAAGGGCTAAACGTCGACTGGTACTTCAACTCCAAACGTAAGCGAAAGGATTAAGCATGGAGTACGAACTAGAGGTGCGCCTGGTGCACTACAAAGACTCAACCGGGGGAGATCCCTGGCCCGAGGAAGATGTGGTGGCCCACCGAGTGGTTGGCGTATCCTCGACTACAGATTTAACACACGCCCTGGAGGAACTAGCTCTTGAGCTAACCGAACGCCGCGATGTGTATGAAGAAAAGGTCAGAGCCACGTGCGAACACGAACGAACCTATACCGACTTAGCCGGTGAAATTCACTGTCCCGATTGTGGACTGTCGCGTTCAAGCCAGTCTGACCCATCCGATGCCGTAAAGGCAGGAAAGGAACAAGAATGAAAATGCGTGATAAGTTAGGCGTACCAGAAAACCTGCGTACCCTAGATGTTGCCGCTAAGCGGGATTATGATCCAGACGGTAAACGAGCCGAGCTAATGCGCTTTGCTCGTGAACATGACGGAGAAGCCTATCGAGCCTTAGACGTAGCCAATGCCCTTAACTGGTCTGTTGCTACTGTTTACAAGTACCTGGCCGCCCTAGAGCGCGAAGGCCGTATCATCGGCAAACGCCGCCATCGGGGCTACGGCAAAGGTATGGAGACTACCTGGCACTACCGCAGTATCGTTGAAGATCAGCCCAAAGCCCCCAAGACCAATGGAGTCTACACCAAGATGTCTGAGGAGCTTGTCGAACAGCCTAAGCCGATTGAGAAGACCCAATCTGGTGTTAACCAGAGTGACGACGCCTACGTAGCACGAACCGACCGAGAAATCTGGGAGTTCTTGCGTACGGCTGACCCCCGCTACGTGCATGGCTTGAGTGCGTTTGCCAATCATCTGCATAAGCAGTATCTTGGAGAAAACGTAACCACTAAGGAGACAAACAATGGCTAAATTTTACAAGGTCATTAAAGATCACCCCATGTGGGAAGTTGGTTGTATAATCAGCAACAAAACGGATGGCGACAGCTACTACCCCGTTCACGGTGATATGTACCTCAAGGATATTAAGGGCGTAACTGAGCGGTGGCACGAGGGAGACGATCTAGTTGAAAACCAGCCAGAATGGTTCCAGCGTGTCTACGAAGTAGATGTGCTGGGCAAGGTGAAATACCTGGCCAAAGACGCCGCCCGAGCAGCCTACGAACAGCTTTACAAGGAGAAGTGAAATGGCGTTGCCCGACCTCAACAAGTTAATAGATGATAAGGTTGTGGCACTCGACGCCGCCAAGCGAGCCGCCCACGAGCCTTCCGGTAAACTGTCGGCTGGTATGCTGGCTTGGCCTATTCAATGGTCCGTTCTGAAACTCCTAGGCGTGGAAGATACGCCACCCGACACCTATGCCTTGCGCAAGTTCGCCCGGGGCAATCAGGTTGAGGATTGGTTTATCGACCTAGTGGCCGAGGAGGGGTGCGTAACACAGAAGGAGGTGGACTACCGAGGCTGTATAGGCTTTGTCGATCTCGTAACGGATGACGGTTTTCCGCACGAGGTCAAAAGTGTAACCAATCTTAAATGGAAACGCATTGTACAGGGATACAAGTCTAAGAACGTACCGCCGGCCGGACCGCAGTACAGCCACGCCCTACAGGCAGGCTTCTACGCCCTGGCCCTGGGTAAACCCGAGGCTTATATCCACTACATTGCGTCTGACGACCTCCGGCTAGCCTCATTCGCCATCCCGGTTGAAGATGTCCAAGGAGACATTAACACAACGATCTCGAGTGTTCACCGGGCTTTAGAAGAAGGGTACATACCCGTCTTTGAGCAGCGCGAAGATTGGAATAACATGCCGGACTACGCGAAGTATTGGGATTGGATGCAGCTCACCAGAGAGCAACTTGAGCATAAGCTTAAAACCGAGTATCCTGAGAGTTACAACAAACTTAAGCAAGGAGCCAAACATGGCAAACAAGTTTCACAAAGTTAACCGCAACAACGACCCCGATGGGCTGAACTACGGCGTATTATGGGTGCAGGAGGACGGTACTACCGGCCCGACTGATTGGTTCGAGACCGAGGCTGAGCGTGACGCTGCAGCCGAAGGTGAAGTGCCTACCCCCACTGACGTAGTCGAGGAAACTCCGGTCACGCCGGGAGTTGCTGAGGAGCCTGTCGCTGAAACTCCGGTTGAGGAACCAGCTCCGAAGAAGGGTAAGGCCGATGAGTCAGCCAGTTAACATAAACGTAAAGGTGGGTAGCGGCCTGGTTTCAGGCCCTATCTACTTTTTCGGGATTAAATGCCTAGACGGAATTCGGCAGCCATTTAGCTCCGTTGAATTCTGGGCAGATTTACAGGAGATTGATAATGCCCCAATACACAGTCAAAGCAGTCCAGAAACGGGATCAATGGAGTTCTGGACATGGCGAGTTCCAAACCTACGCAGTGCAGTTAAGCGACTACAACGGTTGGGTCGTCCTGAATCAGAAGGTAACGACACCCGCGCCTAACGTAGGGGACGTTCTTGAGGGATATATTGCGCCGGATAACCGGGGTAATCCCAAGTTCAACAAGCAAAAGGAAGGCTACGGCCAAGGACCACAGTCGCAAGGTAGCGGCCAGACAAGCTCTGGTGGACGCAGTAACTATGTTCCTAAGGACGAAGCTGCTATCAAGGCTATGTGGGCCATCGGGCAGGCTGTCGAGCTTGCTACGGCCCTAAGCCCTGGTAAGCCAGTCAAGCTTGAAGACGTAGAGAACGCAGCCATCGAGCTATTTGCCATGGTCGAAACCGTTAAAACGGCGACCGAGCCTCTGCCAGCGCAGGAGGAGTCAAGCGACGTTGTCCTAACGGACATCGACGAGAGAGGCGTCACCCTAGACGACATACCATTCTAATGGGTACACTTAAATTCGACCGCAAGAGGATATTTAGTGCCTAAGGACCTAGCCGGGCCGGCAAGGAAGCCCCCCTTTACCTGAGTGGTGAACACAGCAGTGAGGGTACCTGGATAGCTCTTAACGAAAGCGGCCCTTACTATGCTGCCGGCGCCCGGTTGAAGAACCTGGACGAAATCCATTGGCTACACGACACCCTTGGTGCGCTGATTGCCGAACTGGAGCAGAAATGAACGGCCAAAACATTACAACCGGCCTTAACCCGTGGATGTGTTCGATGTGCGGTACGTCCGTTATCATACCGTCAAATCCGACCACCCACTACTGCCCAAGAGGCCCAGTTTACACAATTACCTATACCGGCTACCAGACGCAGACGAACACTAACCCCAAGGAGACCCCTGTGGAAATTGCAAAGCGCCTTCGCGAGCTAAAGCTCAGCAAGGCCGATAGATTGCTTTACAAGCATGGCCTGATTACCGAAAGCGGTCAGTTGACTGACACCGGCCGTCAGGTGGTGTTAGAAGCAGCCTTTGCGACCGTTAAGGACGGTATCGTAGCTGATCTTGAAGCTTTAGACGCCGAAGATAAGAGTAAAAAATGAGCAAAACCCCCGAACAAATTGTGCAGGATATAACCGACAGTATCGGGGCTGTCAATAAGTACTGGGCGGACCCGGAGATGTTGAGTGCCATCAACCTCCGAATCTCCCTGGCTTATGAGGGCCTGGGTAATCTGGTGACGGACGCCGAGAGCGCGATGGACGACCTAAAGCACGACTACGAGCTAAATGTAGACCAGCTCAAGTTGTCCTATGTGCAGGAGGGCGACTCCGCAACCGTGGCCGAAAGTAAGGCCAAGATTGAACTTGCCCTCGACTACAAGGCCTATCTCAAGGCTAAGTCAAACTATAACCAGCTCAAACGCCGCCGAGAGGCTGTTGAGAGCATTTTAGACCAATCACGCAGCCGCCTATCACTGATCAGGGGCGATATCCGGCAGCAGTAAACAGGAGAATAACCAATGCCAAGCATTGGACGGGTAGCCAACGCTATCCCTACCCACGCTCACGCCTACGAGGAGTTTAACCATCCACACCCATCTGACCCGACGGTTCTGCTGTCAGGGGAGATTTGCAGTATTTGTGGGCAGAAGATTAAGCTCAAGTGGAACGGCATGAGCTGGCCGGCCTACAAGGTTTCGCTCGGCATTAAGCCGCAAGACCCTGCCGAGTTCGGAAGGACCTACCGATGACCCGGCTAATTTGTTTATTCCGGACCCGTATGGCCTGGCCCTACCCGATTAGCGGCCACCGCTACATTGAGCCGTTCGATAGCGCGGAGGTCTGGGTAGGCAAGTGTATGGAATGTGGCCACACCGCCACCCACTTCTACTACGACGTGGATGAGCAGATGGAGCGGATTATCCGGGAGAATAAGTTAAAATGAGTGAAGAAACCCCATATTGCATCGCCAGGACTGTGGGCATGACCTGCGGCATGCCGGTTCAGCACTGGGGTGAATGGTGTAGTTACCACGATCCCGGCGGTGATACCTTAAAAGCCACCCAGTCTCGCCAAAGACGATACATCGTTGAGCACAATCTACGGGGCCTGTGTAGGCAGTGCTCAGAACCGTTAGCCGAGGGGAGTATCGCTCTCTGTTTAAAGCACCTAATCCAGCACCGGGAATACCAACGTAAACGGCTCGGCAGTAAGACCCGTTTCAACAATTCGCTATCCTACAAACGAGAAAGAGAGGAGAATAATGTTTGAGCAGAAATACCTCGATTATCGTCTGCGCCGGGGCATAATCCTAGACAAGGACACGCCCACGATCACGACGAGTTATAAGGAACCGGTCACGCCAGTAACGGATGGTTACGGGTATTACGGTGTATTTGCCTACAACGAGGACATGACTCACGTACAGTGCCACATTTGTGGTTACTTTTTTAAGTCGCTGGGGCCGCACTGTTCCAAGTTCCACGGCCTAACGCCGGTTGAGTACCGTAAGGCCTTCGGGTTTATGTACAAGACTAAGTTAACTGCCCCAGACCTAACCAAGCGTCTGGTGGCCATCCACTCTGAGCGGATCAGGGCAGCTATCTCTCGGCCAGAAGTTCAGGAGCAACGGCTCAAGAACCTCGAAAAAGGCAGGAGTATCTACAAGCCCGTGTCCCAGCCGCGTCGAGAGGAGTGGCTAAATCAGCGTGGACGCTGCCCCGAGCAGCTAATCCGCAAGATCGAAATTCTAGCTGAGGAGCTGGGCAAGACGCCAACTAAGCGCGATTTTATTGCCAAGTATGGTGACGCCGGAGATCTGAATATGATCTACCGGACGTTCGGGACGTGGAACAGCGGATTGCGAACGCCGGAAAGCGCGGAGAGTTGCAGGGCTGGCGGCCCACCCTGGATAAACCGAACGTCCCTCGCCCCGCCGACGGCATCCCACAAGACATCGGTGAGCACATGCGGCTGATGGCAGACATCCTCGTGCTCGGGTTCCAGACCGACACAACGCGGATCACTACGCTCAAGCTCAACAACGACCACAGCTCACTGCGCTTCCCAAATCTCGGCGTCGATTACATGATTCACCACCTGCTCTCCCATTCCGATACAGCGGACTGGCTGAAA
>Ga0207652_10004726_pt1 | contig 11041 bp, 11 predicted proteins | sample KBSC63BmetaG_FD_184334 | JGI IMG/M metagenome (GOLD analysis project Ga0207652, IMG submission 184334) | Corn rhizosphere microbial communities from Kellogg Biological Station, Michigan, USA - KBS C6-3B metaG (SPAdes) (version 2) | ecosystem: Host-associated > Plants > Roots > Rhizosphere ...
CTTCACCGACCACATGGTGCTGGCGTACACGCCCCGATCCCGCTTCGCCTCGCAGGTGGATTCGTCCAACTGGATGGACGTCGTGCGGCGCGCGGGCGTCGAGGTCGGCCGCGCCGATCCGGCTACGGCACCGGTTGGCTATCGTACGCTCCTGCTTTTTCGCCTCGCGGAGCGACACACACGTCGCGCAGGTCTCGCCGATTCGCTGCTCGCCGCCGCACCCAACCGGAACGTGCGCGGCGATGCCTCGGCGCTCGCCGCGCTGCTGGCGACCGGCGATCTGGATTACGTGTACGACTATCGCTCGGTCGCCGAGGCCAAGGGGTTCAGGTACGTGACGCTGCCGGCGGACATGGACCTCGGCGATCCGGGTCAGGCGAGCACCTACGCGCTCGACAGCGTGCGCGTGCGGGTGGGCACGTCTGCTGACAGCGCCGAGGTGCGCGGTGCGCCGATTCTCTCCGCGCTCTCCATCCCGCGCGATGCGCCGCATCCGGACGCGGCGCGCGCCTTTCTCGGCGAGCTGCTCGGGCCGGCCGGCCGGGCGAAATTCGCCGCCGCGCATCTGGACGTGCTGTCTCGATTCACGTTCGTGGGCACTGACACGCCGGCCGTCGTGAAATCCCTGTTGAGCGGCCAGCCACGGTGACGGGCGCGAACGGGCGGTGGCCGCACGCTGTCGCGACGATCGTCGCCGCGATCATGGGCTCGCTCTTCTTGCTGTTCATCGCGGCCCCCCTCGTGGGAATCGTCTCGGCGGGCGGCGCGGCGGGCTCGGTGGCGCTGCTGCACGACACGGAGCTCCGGCAGTCGCTCTGGCTCACCGCGTGGACGGCGACGGCGGCGACGCTGATCGGCGCTGTGGGCGCCATGCCTGTGGCGTATCTGCTTGCCCGGCGCCGCATCCCTGGCGGGCGGGTGATCGCGGCCGTGCTCGATCTTCCGCTCGTGGTCCCGCATCCGGTGGCCGGCATCGCCCTGCTGCTCGTGCTGGGACGCCAGAGCCCCATGGGCGGCACCCTGTATCAGTGGGGGCTGCGCATCACGGGATCGCCCGAAGGGATCATCGCCGCCATGCTGTTCGTGTCGGCGCCGTTGTTCGTGAGCGCGGCGCGGGAAACGTTCGAGCGGGTGGATGCGCGGTACGAGGTGGTCGCGCGGACGCTCGGCGACAGCCCGTGGCGGGCCTTTCGCCGCGTGACGCTGCCGCTGTCCATGCGCGGGCTCTCGGCCGCGGCGGTCGTCATGTGGGCGCGCGCCGTCAGCGAGTTCGGCGCCATAGTGATTCTGGCGTACAACCCGCGCGTGGTGAGTGTGTTGAGCTACGACAGGTTCACGACGACGGGCCTGTCCGGCGCGCTTCCCGCCGCCGCGGTGCTCGTGGTCTGCGCGCTGCTGATTCTGATTGTCTTACGAGCGCTCTCCGGCCCGCGGGTGGAGCGAGTCCCGTGATCGAGCTCGAGGGAGTGACGGCTCGCGCGGGAAGGTTCCTGTTGCGGGATATCAGTTTCACCGTCCCGCAGGGCAGCTATGGGATCGTCATTGGCGCCGCGGGAGCGGGCAAGACGACGCTGCTGGAAACCATTGCCGGGGTTCACCGAGTGGAACGCGGGCGGATCTGCCTGGGCGGGGAAGACGTCACGCGCCATGCACCCGAAAGGCGGCGCCTGAGCCTCGTGTATCAACACGCCTTTCTCTTTCCGCACCTTTCGGTGCGCGAGAACATCGCGTACGGCGCTCCCGACGCGGGAACGGCAGATCAGGTCGCGGATCAATTCGGTGTCTCGGTGCTCGGCGACCGCGCCGTTCGCGACCTGAGCGGCGGCGAGCGGCAGCTCGTCGCCCTGGCGCGCGCCGTTGCGCACCGCCCCGAAGTGCTGCTGCTCGACGAGCCGTTCGCCGCGCTCGATCCGCGGACGCGCTCAGCGGCGCGGCGAGCCTTGCGGGCCACCTACTACGAGCGGCGATTCACCGTGCTCCAGGTGACGCACGATTTCAATGAGGCGGGCATCCTGGGCGACGTGGCTGTGCTCCTGGACGCAGGCCGCGTGCTTCAGGCGGGAACGCCCGAGGAGCTGTTTCAGAGGCCGGCGTCGCCGTACATAGCCGACTTCGTTGGCGCCGAGAACGTGCTGGCGGGCGTGGCACAGCCCATTGGCGCGTCGGCGCCAGATTGGAGCCAGAATTCTGGCGACGAGCCGGACGAATTCGCGGTCGCGTTCACTACAGGTGCGATCACGCTCTACGCGATTGGAGACGTCGCGCCTGGCCCGGCGCACGCTGTGATTCGCGCGGAGGAAATCGCGCTCTCGGCGTCGCCGGCGACGTCGTCGGTGCGCAACCAGTTTCCAGGCCGTGTCACCGAAATCGCGTCGGGCGGCGCGATCACGCGCGTGACGGTGGACGTGAGCGGCACCCAGCTCGTGGCCGCGGTCACCACGCGGTCGGCTCGCGAGCTGGGGCTGGCGCTGGGGAGTCCGGTGGTTGCAGGGTTCAAGGCCACGGCGGTCCACCTCTGCTGAGCGGGAACCCGCCGGCGCGTCTGGCGGTTGGTGCTCAGGGGTAATTCGACCATGCGAACGGCATCACCGATACGGCAGTTGCGAGGGGTTGCGGGCGTCGCCGCCATCGGTGTGCTCGTCGCATCATGCGGCGCGGCGACCGATGCGACCATGCCGGACACGAGCAGGCCAGTCGTCACGCCGATAGCGACCGTGACGACCGTGACCATCGCCGGCCGCCCCCTGCTCGCTGTCGGCGACACGGCGACTTTTCTCGCGACGCCGCTCGACAGGGCTGGTGCGCCGTTGAGCGCACATGCGGTCGCGTGGACCACAGCGGCCGCCGATGTCGCCACAGTCGACGCGAAGTCCGGGCTGTTGCAAGGTGTCGGCGTCGGCTCGACCGTCGTCACGGCCACCGTTGACGGCAAGTCCGCGAACGTGACGGTCAACGTCGCGGCACGGGGGACTGACGTCACGCCACCGCAGCTCCTGAGCCTCGTGTACGCGCCGGACACGATCGATCTGATGACGACGCATGACATAGTCGTCTCGGGTCGCGTCACGGACGTCGGATCGGGGACTCAGTCGTTCGACATCGAGTTTCGCGGGCCCACGAACGCGTCCATCGAATGCAGGGCCCGCGCGCCCAGTAGCGGCACGGTGCTCGATGGTACGTGGAGCTGTACGATCACGGTTGCAAGCGGCGCGGCGCGGGGTCCGTGGACCGTGGAAGCGGTGGAGTTGCACGACGCCAACGGCAACGTGCGCGATGTGGAAGTGAACGAGCTGGCGGCGCGCGGGTTTCCGACGGTCATCACGATCCACTGACCTAGCCGAAAACCGCCTGAGCTCGGGCCACCGAGGCGACGAGTGCGTCCACGTCGCTGTCGTCGTTGTACACGTAGAACGAAGCGCGCGTCGTCGCCGGCACGTTGAGCCGGCGCATGAGCGGCTGCGCGCAGTGGTGCCCCGCGCGCACGCACACGTTGTCCTCGTCGAGAATCGTGGACACATCGTGCGGGTGAATGCCTTCCACGGTGAAGCTCACCACGCCGCCGCGGTTGTCCGGCGACGGGCCGAGGACCGTCACGCCGGGCAGGCCCGAGAGCCGCTCGCTGGCGCGCACAGTCAGCGCGTGCTCGTGACGCCGCACCGACTCTATGCCGAGCTGATCGAGGCAATCGCACGCGGCGGCCAATCCCACGGCGTCGGCGACGTTGGGCGTCCCCGCCTCGAACTTGTGGGGCAGGGTGTTCCACGTGCTGTGGTCGTCGTACACGAACTCGATCATGTCGCCGCCCGTCTGGTACGGATCCATGCGATCGAGCAACTCGCGGCGGCCGACGAGGACGCCGATGCCCATTGGCCCGAGCATCTTGTGGCCGCTGAAGGCGTAGAAGTCCACGTCCAGATGATCGAGGTCGAGCGCGACGTGCGGCGCTGCCTGCGCCCCGTCGCAGACCACCACGGCGCCGGCACGGCGGCCGATTGCCGCCATTTCGGCTACCGGGTTGATCGTGCCGATCGCGTTGGACACGTGCGGAAACGCCACCACGCGCGTGCGCGAATTCGTCATTGCGGCGAACCGATCGAGGTCCACGCGGCCATCCGCCGTCAGCTCGCAGATGCGCAGCGTGGCGCCGCGCGCGCGCGCGGCCTGCTGCCACGGGACGAAATTGGCGTGATGCTCGAGCGCCGTGACGAGAATTTCGTCGCCCGCCTCGAGATGCCCGAGTCCCCACGCGGTCGCGACGAGATTCAGCGACTCAGTGGTGCCGCGCGTGAAGATCAGCCGGTCCGCGTCGGCGACGCCGACGAATCGCGCGATCCGCTCACGCGCATCGTGGTAGCGCTGCGTCGCGCGCGCGGACAGCGCGTACGCGCCGCGGTGCGGGTTCGCGTTGTCGTGCACGTAGTAATCGCGGATCGCATCCAGGACGGACGCCGGCTTCTGCGTCGTGGCCGCTGAATCCAGATAGTGGAGCTCGGGCGAGCCCGCGAGCAGCGGGACCTGAGCGCGACTCAGGAGGGCGTCCGTCACCGTGGCTGCACCTGAGGCCCGACGAAGACTCGTCCGTCCTCGATGCGCACCTCGAACACGGGCAGCGCGTCCTGCGCCGGCCCGCGGCACACACGCCCCGTCGCACAGGCGAACCGCGCTCCGTGCCAGGCGCACTCGATGGTGCCATCGCGGCGGAGCGTGCCGTCGGCCATCGCGAATTCAGCGTGCGTGCACTCGTTCGACACGGCGCCGATGCGCCCCGCGTGATTGTAGAGACACACTTCTTCCCCGTTCGCCCGCTGCGCGGCGAGCAGCGTGCCTTCGGGAAGATCCGACACGCTCGCGACCGCCTCGAAGTCCGCGGTCAGGCTCACGCGCCCTCGGTCGGCGCTTCGCCGTCGCCGGCGAGCTCCGTGCTCACGACTTCTTCGGACCGCGAATCGAGCGCCGAGTGAAGCGCGTGCCACGAGAGGCTCGCGCACTTCACGCGCATCGGAAAGCGCGACACGCCGGCCAGCGCGCGCAGGGAGCCGAGCGATGCGTGCTCCGATTCGGGCAGTCGCCCGATCACGAGGTCGTGAAATTTCTCGAAGATCGCTTCGGCCTCGGCGCGCGTCTTTCCCTTGACGGCCACGGTCATGAGAGAGGCCGACGCCTTGGAGATGGCGCAGCCCGTCGCCTTGAACGCCACGTCGGCGACGAGGTCGCCGTCCATCTTGAGCCAGAGCGTGAGCTGATCGCCGCAGGACGGATTGCGCGCCTCGATGCGGCGATCCGCGTCTTCGATCTCGCGGAAGTTCCGCGGCTTGCGGTTGTGCTCCAGGATCAGCTCCTGGTACAGCGCATCCTGGGCGGACATCAGTCGTCGCCTCGCGCGATCAGCGTCAGAGGTAGCGGTCGAGCGTCATGCGCTCCAGCCCTTCACGCACGGCGTCGATCTCGATGGTCTCGAGCGCATCGGCGGCGAATGCGTAGGTGAGCAGGCGCCGCGCGTCTTCCGCGCCCACGCCGCGGCTCTTCATGTAGAAGAGCGCCTGCTGATCGATCTGGCCCACCGTCGCGCCGTGCGTGCACTTCACGTCGTCGGCGAAGATCTCGAGCTGCGGCTTGGTGTCTATGTGCGCGGTCTCGGAGAGCAGCAGCGTCTTGCTCGTCTGCTTGCCGTCCGTCTGCTGCGCGATCGGGTGCACGTACACCTTGCCGTTGAACACACCGTGCGATCGGCCGTCCAGAATCCCCTTGTACAACTCGCGGCTGAAGCAGTTGGGCTGCGCGTGGACCACCAGCGTCTGGTGGTCGCAGTGCTGCTCGCCGTCGAGGAGATACAGGCCGTTGAGCGTCACGCCGCAGCCGGGTCCGTCGAGCCGCGCATAGACGTTGGTGCGCGAGAGCGCGCCGCCCGTGGCGAAAGAGAACGAGACGTAGTGGCTGTCGCGCCCCTGCGTCACTTCCGTGGTCCCCACGTGGAACGCGCGCTGGCCTTCGCGCTGGATCTTGTAGTGCCGGAGCGTGGCGCCGTCGCCGACGAACGCTTCGGCGACGGCGTTGGTGAACGCCATCGCGTCGCTCGTCGCGACGAAGCTTTCTATCACATTTGCCTCGGCACCTGTGCCGAGGCGGATCAATGTTCTCGGGTGGATCATGGTCTTGGCCGCCGTGGCATCCACGACGAACACGAGATGGATCGGCTGCTCGACCTTGATGTCGTCTGCCACTGAGATCACGGCGCCGTCGTGCAGGAAGGCCGTGTTCATGGCGGTAAAGCTGTGCGTTGCGGACGACGCGAGATCGCCGAGGCCTTCGAGCAGCTCGGGCGCGTCGGACCAGGCGCTGGCCAGGTCTCGCACCTGGACGCCAGCCGGGAGCGTGCCGATGGTCGAGAGCTCGGGGGCGAAGCGACCGTTCACGAACACGAACGTGTGCCAGGCGCGCGAGGCCTCGCCAAAGCCGAAGCGTTCGATCTGCTCCTGCGTGACGGCGCCACTCCCCGACGGAACGAGGGTGAATGGCTGCTCCGCGATGCGCGAGACGCTCGTGAAGTGCCAGTCTTCGTTCTTCGTGGTGGGGAAACCGAGCGCGCCGAACTGCTCGAGTCCCTCACGGCGGAGCGACGCGAACCGCTCGGGCAGCGGCGCGGCGCTGCTCAGGGCTTCGAATGCCTCGAGGTAGGCGTCGGAAGTGCCGCCGCCCGAAAGGAAGGTGTTGGTCCCGGCCAGCGAGGTGCTCACGCGCGCGCGGGCTCCGCCGCATGGGAGTGCGCGGCGGCGCGCGCCGCCGCCGACCCACCGGTCACCCAGTCGTAGCCCTTGTCCTCGAGCTCGAGCGCGAGCTCCTTGCCGCCCGACTTCACGATGCGGCCTGCAGCGAGCACGTGGACCTGGTCGGGGACGATGTAGTTCAACAGACGCTGATAGTGCGTGACGACGATCGTGGCGTTGTCGGGCCGGCGCAGCTTGTTCACGCCGTCCGCGACGATGCGCAATGCGTCGATGTCCAGACCGCTGTCCGTTTCATCGAGCACGGAGAGCGTCGGCTCGAGCACCGCCATCTGGAGAATCTCATTCCGCTTCTTCTCGCCGCCCGAGAACCCCTGGTTTACCGAGCGGTTGAGCATCACGGGGTCCATCTCGACCATCGCGAGCTTCTGCTCCATGAGATCCGCGAACTCGAGCGGATCCACTTCTTCCTTGCCGGCCGCCTTGAGGCGCTCGTTGTACGCGGCGCGCAGGAAGTACGCGTTCGATACGCCCGGGATCTCCACCGGATACTGGAACGCGAGAAAGATTCCTGACTGCGCGCGCACTTCGGGCTCCATCGCGAGCAGGTCCTCGCCCTTGTACGTGACGGAGCCGCCCGTGACCGTGTACGCCGGGTTGCCGGCCAGCACCTGCGCGAGCGTGCTCTTGCCGGAGCCGTTCGGGCCCATCACAGCGTGGATCTCGCCGGCGTTCACCGTGAGGTCGATGCCCTTGAGAATGGGCTTCTCACCGACGGTCGCGGTCAGACCGCGGATTTCTAGCAAACTCATTCAGTTCTCCAGAGTTCGGGGTCTGGCTCCGACGGCTGTATCGTCGGTGCCTGACCCCGAATCAGTTGCGTGACCCCAAAGCGGCCCAGCCTCAGCCGACCGATCCTTCCAGCGTGATGCCGAGCAGCTGCTGCGCTTCGAGCGCGAATTCCATCGGCAGCTCCTTGAACACTTCCTTGCAGAAGCCGCTCACGATCATGCTCACGGCCTGCTCGGCCGAGAGCCCGCGCTGCTTGAGATAGAAAATCTGATCCTCGCCGATCTTGGACGTGGAGGCTTCGTGCTCCACGATCGCCGAGTTGTTGCCGACTTCGATGTACGGGAACGTGTGCGCGCCGCAGCGGTTGCCCACGAGCATCGAGTCGCACTGCGTGTAGTTGCGCGCGTTGTCGGCATTCGGCAGCACCTGCACGCGGCCGCGATAGGAGTTGTTCCCCTCGCCGGCCGAGATGCCCTTGGAGACGATCGTCGAGCGCGTGTTCCGCCCGATGTGGATCATCTTGGTGCCCGTATCCGCCTGCTGCTTGTTGTTCACCACGGCCACCGAGTAGAACTCGCCGACGGCGTTGTCGCCCTGGAGAATCACGCTGGGATACTTCCAGGTGATCGCCGAGCCAGTTTCCACCTGGGTCCACGAGATCTTGGCGTCCGTGTGCGCCTTGCCGCGCTTGGTCACGAAGTTGAAGATCCCGCCGCGCCCTTCCTTGTCGCCCGCGTACCAGTTCTGCACGGTCGAGTACTTGATCGTCGCGCCGCGGAGCGCCACCAGCTCGACGACGGCCGCGTGGAGCTGGTTTTCGCTCCGCTTGGGGGCGGTGCAGCCCTCGAGGTAGCTGACGTACGAGCCCTCGTCGGCGATGATCAGCGTGCGCTCGAACTGGCCCGTGTTGCCCGCGTTGATGCGGAAGTACGTGGACAGCTCCATGGGACAGCGCACGCCCTTGGGGACGTACACGAAGGAGCCGTCAGAGAACACGGCGCTGTTCAGCGCGGCGAAGAAGTTGTCGCTGTACGGAACGACGGAGCCCAGGTACTTCTCGACCAGCTCCGGATGCTCGCGAACGGCCTCGCCGAGCGAGCAGAAGATGATGCCGTGCTTGGCCAGCTCGCCGCGCATCGTGGTGCCGACGGACACGGAATCGAAGATCGCGTCCACGGCCACGCCCGCGAGCAGCTTCTGCTCGTTGAGCGGAATGCCGAGCTTCTCGTAGGTCGCGAGCAGCTCGGGGTCCACTTCGTCGATGCTGCCGAGCGGCTTCTGGGTCTTGGGGGCCGAATAGTAGCTGACGCCCTGATAGTCGATCGGCGTGTACGTCACGTTCGGCCAGTGCGGCTCGTGCATCGTCAGCCAGCGTCGATAGGCCTTGAGCCGCCACGCCAACATGAACGGGGGCTCCGACTTACGCGCCGAAATGGCCCGGACCACATCCTCGTTCAGTCCAGGCGGCAGCGTGTCGGCTTCGATCTCTGTGACGAACCCGTGCTGGTACTCTCGGCTGATCAGACTATCAATCGAACTGCTCATTGCGATAAAATTAGTCGGGTATGATTTCCCGCGCAAAACGGGCGTGAAAACGGCTTGAAAACGCCGTCAAAACGGAGCTGAATGATCGACAGGGAGCGGTACGAGTCGGGGCAGAGCTTTCCGGATTTCCTGGACACAGCCCAGAAAAACGCTGAGCTCTGGCGGGGCGTCTGGGGGAAATCGCGGGTTCCGGCGGACATCGTTCAGCGCGTCGAGGCCACGGGCCACCAGTGGCGGATCCTGGTCCTCAGCGAGGACTGGTGCGGCGATGCGGTGAACGTGGTGCCGCTAGTGGCGCGCCTTGTCGAAGCGTGCCCTAACCTGCTCGATCTTCGTCTATTGGCCAGAGATCAGAACCTGGATCTCATGGACGCGCATCTCACGGGGACTTCGCGGTCGATTCCCGTCGTCATCCTGCTCGACGACCAGTATCGCGAGTGCGGCTGGTGGGGTCCGCGCCCCACGGAGTTGCAGCAGTGGGTGCTGGGGCCGGGTCAGGCACTGCCCAAGGACGACAGGTACCGCGAAACACGCCGCTGGTACGCACGGGACGGCGGCCGGAGCACACTCGAGGAGATCACGCGACTCCTCGAGGCCTGCTGACCTTCAGCTTCAGTTCGGGACGATTGCGTCGCCCTTGGAGTGCCACCGCACGTCCTGCGGATGCAGGTAGGTCTTGTGGTGGATGTACGTCGCCGTCGCGATGCAGATCGCGGTGAGCAGAATGATGAAGGCGGCAACCCCCCAGCCACCATTCGTGTCGGCGGGTACCCAGCGGCCTTCCGGAACGTGATCCATCCTCGAAATCCTCGGTCTTCGCTGTACGTGGACCGGCAATATAATCGCCGCTGGGGGGCGGCAGGAACAGCCCGCTACGGCGCCGTCCGCCACAAAACGACGCCTCCACACGTACGTGTCATGGGCGAGACACTGAACCTTGAAGGCCTCTGGCGGTGTCTCAACTCACGGGCGAGCAGTATGTTCTCGCCCATTAGCCGGTCTTTCCTGACGTGATTCTCCGCGACGAACTGCAGCGAACCCTTGGCGCCACCTACAGCCTTGAGCACGAGCTCGGAGGCGGGGGCATGTCCACGGTCTTCGTCGCCGCGGACAACGCCCTGGGCCGGAAGGCCGTGGTCAAGGTGCTCCCGCTGGAGCTGGCCGCGACGGTCTCGGTGGACCGCTTCAAGCGTGAGATCATGCTCTCCGCGGCGCTCCAGCATCCGAACATCGTCCCGGTCCTGAGCTCAGGCGAGGTCGAGCTGCGCGGCGAGGGGAGCGGGCCGGCGCGCCTGCCCTTCTTCGTGATGCCCTACGTCGAAGGCGAGTCGCTCCGCTCCCGGTTGAGCCGCGGTCCGCTGTCGGTCCGGGAGGCCGTGAGCATCCTGAAAGACGTGGCGCGCGCCCTCAGCTACGCCCACGGCCGCGGCGTGATCCACCGCGACATCAAGCCCGACAACATCCTCATCACGAGCGGCGCCGCCACAGTCACTGACTTCGGCGTCGCCAAGGCGCTGAGCGCTTCGCGCGAGGGCGGCGGCCGAGTTGCGTCCAACCGCACCTCCGGCGTCATCACCCTGGCGGGGACGTCCATCGGCACGCCGGCCTACATGGCGCCCGAGCAGGCCGCCGGTGACCCCGCGACGGATCACCGAGCTGACATCTACGCGCTCGGCATCGTGGGCTACGAGATGCTCGTGGGCACGCCTCCCTTCCACGGGCGGTCCCCGCAGCAGTTGCTCGCCGCGCAGCTCACCGAAGCGCCGGCCCCCATAAGCACGCGGCGGTACGACGTGCCCGCGGCCCTCGCGAAGCTCGTGATGTGGATGCTGGAGAAGGATCCCACCAAGCGTCCGCGGACGGCCGCGGACATCACCCGCGCGCTCGACGACCCGGCCGTGGTGAGCGGGACGTTCCAGTCCGCCGCTCGGCGCGAGGGTGCCCGCGGTCCCAAGCGCGTCCTCTGGGCGCTGGCAGGCGCC
>Ga0207652_10004731_pt1 | contig 11037 bp, 7 predicted proteins | sample KBSC63BmetaG_FD_184334 | JGI IMG/M metagenome (GOLD analysis project Ga0207652, IMG submission 184334) | Corn rhizosphere microbial communities from Kellogg Biological Station, Michigan, USA - KBS C6-3B metaG (SPAdes) (version 2) | ecosystem: Host-associated > Plants > Roots > Rhizosphere ...
CGATGGTCGAGGATCCACAGACCGGTGGCGATATGCCAGCTGACGTCGCCATCGTTGAAGATCGTGCTCGAGCTGCCGAGCACTGCGGGGAGCAGCAGCACGGCGATGAACAGCGGGACGATGGACCGCGTCCTCGCGCCTGTCGGCTGGACCGCCTCCATCAATCCTCCTCGATCAGGCTGGTCGTCTTGGTCTCGCGCATGCGGACGTAAGCGACGAGCGACAGCGCCGCGAGCGCGGAAATATAGATGTAAAACCAGCGCTCGTGGCCGATGTCCTTAAGGTACAAGGCGACATATTCGGCGGTGCCGCCGAACAGCGCGTTGGCGATCGCATAAGGCAGGGCAACGCCGAGTGCGCGGATGTGCGCCGGGAACAGCTCGGCCTTGATGATCGCGTTGATCGACGTGTAGCCGGTGACCATCACCAGCGTCGCCATCACGAGGGCGAAAGCCGCGGCCGGACTGCGAACCGTCTCAAGCATCACGAAGATCGGGTAAGTGAAAATCGTCGCCGAGGCGCCGAAGAAGATCATCATCGGCTTGCGGCCAACCCAGTCCGAAATCCGCCCCGCGAGCGGCTGGATCAGCAGCATGATGGTCAGCGCGGCGGTCATGATCCGCGATGCGGTGACGCGGTCGAAGCCGCTGGTGTTGGCGAGGAACTTCTGCAGATAGATGGTGTAGGCGTAGAAAGCCGCGGTCCCACCCGCGGTCAGCGCAATCACCAGCAAGGCCTCGCGCGGATGGTCGCGCACCAAGGCGCCGACGGTCGACCGGCGCCGGTCCGGCTGCGCGGCGACATTCTCATAGCTAAGTGTCTCGTCGAGCCGACGGCGAATGAAGTAAACGGAGATCGCGAGGGCCGCGCCAGCGGCAAAGCCGATGCGCCAGCCCCACGCCTGCATCGCCGCTTCGCCGATGCTCGCCTGGAGCAGCACCAGCAACGCGAGCGCCGTCAGCTGGCCGCCGATGATCGTCACATATTGGAAGCTCGACCAGAAGCCGCGATGCTCACGGTCCGCGATTTCCGAAAGATAGGTCGCAGTCGCGCCATATTCGCCCCCGAGGCTCAGCCCCTGGACAATGCGGGCCGCGACGAGGATCGCCGGCGAGAGCACGCCCGCACTCGCATAGCTCGGCGCGAGCGCGATCATCAGCGAGCCGACGCACATCAGCGACACCGACAGCATCAGCCCGGCCTTGCGCCCCTGGTGGTCGGCATAGATGCCCATCAGCCAGGCGCCGATCGGGCGCATGATGAAGCCGACCGCGAAGATGGCGGCGGTGTTCAGCAGCTGCGCGGTAGCGTCATCCTTGGGAAAAAAGACCGGCGCGAAATAGAGCGCGAAAGCGGCATAGACATACCAGTCGAACCACTCGACGAGATTGCCGGCCGAGCCGCCGACGATGTTGCGAAGGCGCCTCGACGCCTCGGTCACGGCACCAGCACGCGGACGCGGCGACCAAAGGCGCGGCGCAGCGCCTCAACCGCAAAGCCATGGTGATCGGCGCCCATGACGAAGACGATCCTCTGTCCAGGATGCGCGCGGACGATGGCAATGAGGTTGCGGTCGATGTGCCGTTCGCGCTCCGCGGTGAACAGGACCAGCGGTTCGTAGGGGCTGCCGCCGGCGCGGCGGGCGAGCCGTTCGCGCTGTTCGCGGACTAGCTTGTCATAACGGCCGTCCGCGAGCGAGGCCGGCGTCGCGCTTTCGAGGATCGCCTGCTGCTCACGCGAAATGCGCTCATCCTCGGGATCACGCATGGCGGGGTCGGCATCGAGCTTGCGTTCGAGCGCCTTGATCTTGCTGCCGTGCGTCCACCAGTCGGCCGGGATCGGCCGCCCGGCGATCTCGCTCCCCAACCAGTCGAAGCCAATCACCCGGCCCGCATATTTGTCGCGAAGCGCGATCATCTCGGGCGGATAGTTGCGCTTCAGATAAGCGGCGTCCGCTTGGATATCCTCGGGGCGGATTTCGACACCCACCACCGCCGGTTTGAAGTCGGCCACGAGCGTGTAGAGCTTGTCGAAATCGTAGCCGGAACTGTGCGCGTGGAGGCCGTGCAGCGACGGGACCACCAGCACTTGGGTCGGCGCCGCGTGCAACTGCGCGGGCACTAGCAGCAGCGCCGCAAGCAGCAGCAAAAGGCCGCGCAGGTTCATGCACGCACGCGATCGCTGGCCCGTGCCTTCTCCGCCGCCCGGCTGCCGTAGATGGCGTAGAGCACCAGCCCGATCACCTGCGCAGCGACGAAGAAGATCTGCGTGCGGTTAGGGAGGCTGATGAACAGGTACAGGCAGCCGAGGATGCCGACGATCCCGACCAATGTCGCGGCGGGTGCGCGGAACTTGCGCTCCGCATCAGGTTCGCGACGGCGCAGCGTGAGCATGGCCGCGCATACCGCAACGAACGCGGCGAGCGTCCCGGCATTGGCCAGGGCAGCGATGCTGGCGAGCGGGATCAGCCCCGCGAACACCGACGTCACGACCGCGGTGAAGATGGTAATCCGCACAGGCGTGCCGCGCCGTGACACCCGCGCCAGCTTGCTCGGCAGCAGCCCGTCGCGGGCGACGGTGAAGAAGATGCGGCTCTGGCCGTAGAAGAAGGCCAGGATCACCGTCGGCAAGGCGATCACCGCCGCCGCGCCGAGGATGCGGGCGGCCCAAGGCTTGCCGATCTCGCGCAGGATCAGGGCAAGCGGCTCGGCGCTGTCGGCAAAGCCGGTATAGGCGACCGCGCCGATCGCGGCGGCGGCGACGGCCATGTAGATGGCGACGCACACCACCATCGAGCCGACGATGCCGATCGCGAGGTCGCGGCCTGGGTTCTTGGTTTCCTCGGCCGCGGTGGCGATCGCGTCGAAGCCGTAGAAAGCGAAGAAGATGATCGCCGCGGCGGCCATCACGCCGACTTCGCTTCCGGAGACGCCGCTGCGCGGGAAGCCGTAGGGCATGAACGGGTGGAAGTGGTCGGGATTGAAGACCGGCAGCGCGACCGCGATGAACAAGGCGAGCGCGGCCATCTTCACCAGCACGAGGATCGCGTTGACCGTCGCGCTCTCGCGCGTCCCGGCGATGAGCATGAAGGCAACGACCCAGATGATGAAGATCGCCGGCAGGTTGAGGATTCCGCCAAGCTCTGGTCCCTGGACCAGTGCACTGGGCAGTCCGAGGCCGATCGACTGGAGGAATCCCGCGGCATAGCCCGACCAGCCGACCGCGACGGCGCTGACCACGAGCGTATATTCGAGGATGAGGGCGACGCCGATCATCCACGCGATCAGCTCGCCGAACACGACATAGGAATAAGTGTACGCCGAGCCCGACGCGGGGATCATCGTCGCGACCTCGGCATAAGCGAGCGCCGCGCAGGCGCAGATCGCGCCGGCGATGGCGAAGGAGAGAATGACGGCCGGGCCCGCTTTCCCCGCGCCGACCCCGATCAGCGTCAGGATCCCGGTGCCCACGATCGCGCCGACTCCGAGCGCGACCAGGTGCGGCCAGCCGAGCGTCTGCTTGAGCCGGTGCTCCTCGGGCATGTCTTCCCGCGCCACGACCGGCTTGCGGACGTTCCAGTTCTTCATGTGGTGCCAACCCCTCCGTCATCCCGGCCTCGAGCCGGGGCCCGCCTGTTCGTGGAGGGTAGAAAAGAAGGCGGGTGCCGGGTCAAGCCCGGCATGACGGATAAGCTCGTCGACTGCTCGAAACGCAGCAAATGCAACGATCCTATGCGTGCGCACGTGCGTGCCCGCGCACGCTGCCGAGGGCGCCTGCGCTTGTCCGCACTGCCGTACCGCGATGGAGAGATGCGCCACGGAGCGACCGGAGCACAGACGTCCGGGTGTAGGACAGTGATTTCGGCGATGTCTGCTTCCGACCCATTGCGGACATTATGCTCGCCGTGCATTCTGGCAGGCACACATGTCGCCGCCGCCACGCTCGCCATTCCACTCTTTCAGCAGATGGGAAGGCGCGATGGTTGGAGCGGTTGCGCTCGTCGCATATTTTCTGTTCGTCTACTTGGGTGACGAAGGAAGGGGCACAATAGCTGCCGCAGGCGTGGGCTGTCTCGCCGGATCGGTCCGCATATGCTGGCCTCTGCGCAGAGAGTTGTGGTTCTGGCTCGTGATCAGCGCATTCGCCGCAATTCACATCCTTGCCATGCTCGCGATCGACTGGTCCAGCGCAGCGAAGTGGAATGGTTTAATCTTCATGCCCATCATGTTCCTCGACTTCGCAGTCATTCTCACGACGATCTATTGGGTGTTTCGATTGATCTACGGCGCTCCCGTCAAACTCGTTATCGACGACTGACACATCCGCGTTGTGGCCAAACCTGCGTTGGCCCTTCCGTTCCGTCGCTCGAAATGTCAGCTTTCCACCCGAAGCTGACATTCCCGACGGCCAAGAAACTCAATAATCCTTGCTCACCCGCACGCTCGCGCTCGAGCGGCCGATGGTGGAGACGGTCGACAGGATCGAGAGCCAGCGGGTCATTTGATATTCGACCTGGGTCGCGGAATAGCCGGCGCCGTCGGTCACGACTTCGACGTACAATTTGCGGGTGATGTACTTGCCGGCGGCGAGCGCCGTCTTCTGGCCGGTGGCGACGTCGGCGGGGACGATGCGGAGGCGGTCGAGGCCGACGGCTTTCCGCAGCGCATTGATCGGGTCGAGACTGCCCGAGCCTGACTGGAGCGCGGCGACCGCCGAGGCGAGCTGGAGCGCCTCGGGCGCCGACAGGTTGGTGATCGACGTGCCAAACAGGATCCGCGACAGCAATTCGTCCTGCGGCATCGGCGGCGTGCTGGCGAAACTGATCTCGGGCTTGAGTCCGGTGCCGACGACGGTGACGGTGGCATCGAGGCCCTGGACCGCCGCCTCGGCGTGGATGTCGAGCTGCGGGTTGGGCGGGCTTTCGCCCTGGAAGCGGATGACACCGCGGTCGAGGCGGAAGATGCGGCCGGCGAAATCGTAATTGCCCTGCACGAGCTCGGCGCGGCCGGTGAAGCGCGGCGCGTCGGCGGCGCCGCCAATCTGCAGATTTGTGGTCCAGCGGCTGTTGATTCCGAGGCCGGTGACCTGGAGGTCGCTGCCGGCGAGCTTGAGCGCGAGCTTCCACGGGTGGAGCTTCGCGGGTTCGATCACGTCCTCCTCGTCGAGGCCGGTCTCGCGCACGTTGAGCTGCGGAACCGCCGCGGCCGCGCTCGCCCGCCCTAGCTGGAAACGGCCCTTGTTGAGCCTGAGGTCGCCCGAGATGGTGCCGCCGTTCGCGTCCGACCGGATCTGCAGCGGCCCGGTCACCCGCGCGGCGACGTCGTCGCGGTTGAGCAGCAGTGCCTGGGTGGCGTTGAACGACAGGTTGAGCAGGGTCTTGCCGCCCGAGAATGTGACGGTGCCGTTGCCCGAGATGCTGCCGCCGCCGCTGGTCTGGCCGGTGATCTTGCTGAAGATGAGCTGCGGGCCGGAGAAGCGCGCCTCGGTCGCGACGTGGTCGATGACCATGCCGGTGACCTGGCTTTCGAGGCGGCCGTTCGCTGTCTTGAGCGAGCCGTGGATGACGGGGTCCGCGAGCTTGCCGCCGATGTCGGCGCCGACCGCGAGCGGGCCCGACATATCGATGATCTCGCTCCCGGTCAGGCGCCACAGGGTGTCGGCCGGGCCGGCGTAGCGCAATTGCGCGAACAAGGGCGCGTTCATCAGCTCAGTCATCAGCGAGCCATTGCCGAGCGGGGCGAAGCGCGCCTGAGCGCGGCCGACGATCGCGCCGTCGCTCGCTGCGACCGCGCGGAGGCCCGCCTGGCTGCCGTTGACCATCGCCGCCACAGCGACGTCGATCGGCTTGGAGGCGAGCACCAGGCCGGCGCGACTGAGCCCGTGGAGCTTCAAGTCGATCCGGCCGCTGCGGCTCGACTTCCAGGCATAATCGACGCGGCCCGTCGCGGTGCCCGAGAGGTCGAGGTTGGGCCACAGGAGGTCGAGCACCTGGAGCGGCATGGCGGCGAGCTGGGCGTGGACTTCGGGGGCCGAGCCGCTGCGGCCGGACACGGTGGCATTGCCGCCGGCGAAGCTGACGCTGGTCGGCGCGAGCGCCCAGCCGTCGCCCGAGCGGGTCAGCACCGCGGCCTGGTTGAGCACCAGCGGCTGGCGCTCGATGCGGCCGCTGCCGGTCAGGCGGATGGTATCGGGGGAGACATCGGCCAGCGTCGAGAACGCGAAGGCGGCGCCGCGGCGGCCGGCGAAGGCGGCGCGGACCTGGCCGACGCCATTCATCAGCTTGGCGTTGGCGGTCAGCCGCGCCAGCGACAGCGCGCCCGAGGAAATGCCGCGCGCGTCGATGCTGCCGTCGATGGTGGTTTTCTCGTCGGCGAGGATGATGGTCCCGTCGGCGCGGCCGGAGCGCACCGCGAACGCGTCGGGGAAAATGGCGTTGGCCGCGGTCAAATGCGCGTCGATCCGCTGCGCCTGCCCAGCCGGCAAGAAATCGAGGGTTCCGCCGACCGTCCCGTTGGCGAGGGTCAGACGGCCGAGGAAGCCGCCGGGCATCGATTTCAGTTGCCCGCTGGCATGCACGCCTCCGGCGTCGAGCGCGGCGACCGCGATTACCGCCGGCGCGTCCTTCGGCAGCAGGATCTGGCCGTTGCTGGTGAACGGGCCCAGCCGCGAGCCGCCGCTGGCGCGATAATTATAGCCGGCGGCGATCGGGTCGAGCGCGAGGCGCATCGCGGTGATGCCGAGCGCGTCGTTGGGGCGGTCGAGCAGGATGTTGAGCCGCGGCCGCTCGATATGGCCGTCGAGCACGAGACGCAGCGGCCCGTATTTCGCCTGCCGCCCGACGGCGGTGATATGGAAGGTGCCGTCCTTGAACCGCTGGCCGGCGCCCGACAGCCGCAGCTTGGGAGAATAGAGCTGCAGGTTGGTGAAATGGACGATGCCGTCACTGCCGCGCTCGAGATTGGTGGTGAGCGACGGCAGGCCACCGGTGAGGCTCTGGAAGAAGCTGTTGTCGAGCCGGCGGACCCACGCCTTGGCTGTGCCGACGACATGGCTGCCCTTGCCATTCGGCCCCGGCTCGACGCGCAGGTCGGTGACCACGTCGACGACGCCGAGACCCGGAATCAGGTAGCGCTGCATCGAACCCGACAGCAGCACGTCGAAGCGGCCGGTGACGAGGTCGATCAGGAGCGAGAGCTTGCCGTTCCACTTGGCGCTGGTGAGCTTGAGGCCGTCGCCCTTGACCAGCTTCGGCGTGATCGCCAGCCAACCCTCGATCGTCGGGTTGGCCAGCATGGCCCCGGCGACGTCGCCGACGCCGGTGATCGCCTTGGCGGAGAGGCGGATCGGCACTCGCATCGGCCACGGGCTGAGTTTGCCGCGACCTTCGGCATGAAGGCCCGTGAAGCCGTTGTTGTCGAACTGCACGAAGTCCGAGGTCAGGCGGTATGAATAATCGGCGGTCGCGAACGGCCCGTCGAGCGTCCACACCATGCGCACGTTGCGCCCAGTCATGTTCGGGAACAAAGCCGGCGGCTTCAGCAAGTCGATCCCGAGCCGCATGCCGCGATAGCGGTTGTGCGCGAGGTCGACTCTGCCCTTGGCGACCGCGCGCAGCTCGGGCGAGGCGGCGCTGAGCTGCCCGTCGAGCAAGCGGTCCTTGAGCGTCGCGTCGCCGCGGATGGCGACGACCGGCACCGTCAGCCGATGGAGCTTGCCGGTCAGGAATTGCGCCGGCGCCCACTGCCCCTGGAGCCGATACCGGCCGCTGTCGACGCCGAGCGCGAGCCGCGCCGTCGGTCGGCCGGAGAGATCGAGCGCGGCGCTGCCGCGCCAGCGGGTCCAGCTGCCCTTGCCGCCGATCGCGAGGTTGATCGAGCGCTTGGTGCCGACGATCGCCGGCAAGAGGCCGTCGGCGGGTGCGGTGACGCGTGCCGCGACATCGAACTTGTCGCGGTCGGGCTCGGCGTCGAGGCGGAAAGCGATCCGGTCGCCGCCGTCGTTGACCGTCGCCGCGAGCTCGACGAGGGCGCGGCCGGAGCGCACGTCGGCCTTGCCCTTGACGCTGCCGCTTCGCGCGTGGCCGGCGACGCCGGGCCCGATATCGAGCCGGTCGATACGGAATTCGCCGACGTGGATGTCGAAGCCCGGGAGGATCGGGCCCTTCTTGGTCGATGGCTTGAGCTTGGGCAGGCGGATGAGGTTCACCCGCTCGGCGGTCAGGCTGTCGACGTGGAGCTTGTTGTCGAGCCACGCGCCGGGGGCCCAGTCGAGCTTGATGTTGGGCGAGGTCAGGAACACGCCGCGGCTGTCGGCGATGCTGACGTTCCTCAGCTGCGACTTGCCGAAGATCGATCCGTCGATGCGGCCGATGCGGATGCGGAGACCCGACGCGGTTTCGATCCCGGCGATGCGGTCGACGATCCAGCGGTGTCCCGGCGCGCTGTCGAGCAGGACCAGCACGACCGCAATCAGGAACATGAGCGCGACGAACAACGCGAACAATTCGTTGAGCAGCCGGCGCGCCCAGTCGCTGCGCAGGCGCCGCGGCGGCAGGTCGGGCGGGGTCGTGACGACCAGCTCCGCCATCAGAAGGCCTGGCCGAGCGAGACGCTCACCGCGAACGGCCCGTCGCCCTTCTGCCGGTTGAGCGGGACCCCGAAATCGACGCGGATCGGGCCGAAGCTCGAATAATAACGAACGCCGATTCCGGCCGCGAAACGCCAGTTCCTGAAGTCCGGCAGCGCCTCGGTGGTGAGCGAACCGCCGTCGAGGAACGGCACGATTCCGAAATTGCCGCCGAACTGCTTGAGGCGGATGCGGGCCTCCGCCCCGAACTCGGCGAGGCCGCGGCCGCCGACCGGATCACCGTCCTGGTCCTTGGGGCCGAGCTGCTGATAGCCGTAGCCGCGGACAGATCCGCCGCCGCCCGAATAGAAGCGCCTCGACGGCGCGATCTGGAAAGCGCCCGCGCCGATGATCGTGCCGAGCCGCACGCGCCCGGCGAGCACCACCCGCTCTCCGACCGGGCGGTAAGCGCTCGCGTCGATCTGCGCGCGCGCATAGGTCAGATGGCCGTTGCGGAACGAGATTTCGGGGCTCAATCGGCCGCTCAGGCGGAAGCCACGCGTCGGGTCGAGGAGGTTGTCGCTGCCGTCATAGCCGAGCGACAGCGGCGCCGCGGCAATGAGGAAGGTCCGGGTGTCCTTGATGCCGGCGCTGCTGAACACGCCGCGCTCGTCGGTCGCGAGCCACTCGCCGCCGTACGACCAGGTCCACTTTTTCTGCCAGATGAAGTTGCTCTGCCGCTCGATATTCGCGCCGAGCAGGACCGTCTTCGCCTTGTAGGCGGCGAACGTCTGGTGCGAGACCGACGCCTGGATATTGAGGGTCTGGTCGCGCTGCAGGAAGTTCGAGCGGCGGAACTGGACGCCGAGCAGCTGTTCGGCGGTGCCGGCGATGCCGCGCAGCGTCAGCGCACCTTCGGGATTGAAGAAGTTGCGGTCGGTCCAGCTCGCTTCGGCCCGCGCGCCCTGCCCGGTCCCGTAACCGAGCTCGCCAGCGATGGTGTGGGAAGGCGCGGGTTCGAGATGCACGTCGAGATTGACGACGCGCCGGCCGTCGACCGGGACGAGCTTGATGTCGGCGCCAGCGACCAGCGTCGTCTGGATGAGCGCGCGCCTGAGGTCGTCGACCTTCGAGCGCTGGAACGGATCGCCGCGCCTGAACCGCGCGATGATGCCGACGTGGCGCGCGCTGAACGGCGGCTTGCCGCTGACGCGGATGACGCCGAAGCGCGCAACCGGGCCGGGATCGACCGGCAAGACCAGGCTGGCGAGATGGGTCTGGTGATTGACCTCGATGTCCTGCTCGCCGATCTTCGCGCTGGCGAAGCCGTCTTCGCCAAGCTGCTGGGTGAGCGCCAGGCCGGCTGCGATGACGTCGGCAGCGACCACGGGATCGCCGGCCTGCACCGCGAAGACGCTGCGAAGACGCTGCGCATCCGGGCCCGCGGCTTCGAGCCCTGGCAGTGAGACCGTGGCGAAGCGGTATTGCTGGCCCGGATCGGCGCTAAGGATAACCCGCAATCCCGCGGCCGCATTCTCCGTCCGCGGCTCGACGGCGGCGTCGTAATAGCCCTGACTGCGCAGCAGCTGCACCAACAGGTCGGCGTCTGCACTGGCACGGCGGCCGATCTGGGCCGCGTTGGCGGCGTCTTTACGCTCGGCTTCGAGCGCCGACTGCTGGCGGAACTGGTGGAGCAGGTCCTCGGCATTACCGAGACCGGCTAGCCCCTCGACCTGAACGCTGTAGTGAATGTTCCCGGCTGCCGTCGCCACCGGGCGCGTCGCTTTCGTGGTGGCGCCGGTCGCCGGGGTTGCGGGCTGGGGCGCTGTTTCGCTTGGCTGGAGCTCGGGCCAGGGAACGCCAAGATCGGGCATTGGTGCGAGCGGCGCGCTCGGGTCGAGCTCGGCGGCATCGGGCGGTGGAGATGGTGGCGGCGCAGGAGCCGGCGCGGGCGCTTGCCCGAACGCCGGCATGGGCGCGAGCGCGGCCGCGGCTGCCGCGCATAGCAGCCGCGCGGCCGTCAGCCGTGAACCCCGCCCGATCATCAAGGGCAAAGCCTTACCCAGCGCTCCTGAACGACGCCAGTATGTTCCTTCGGAAATTCCGCCGCTTAGTGGACCGTTCCGGTCACTTCATCGCTGCTCAAGGTGGCGATCACGCGCTCGATGTGCCGCCAATGGCAGAAGCGCGCAACATTGCCGTTGTCGCGGCTCCGTTCCGCGCGCGCCGCCGCTTCGAATCCGGCATCGTCACCGAAACGGTCGATGAGGTCGGAAGCATCGGCGAGCGCCAGGCGGCCATGGATGAAAGGACTGTCCATTCCGGCCGTTTAACAAAGCGGCGTTTCGCGACTGCCGACGAACGTCGTCAATGCGACGCTAACCACGATGTCACGGTCCGCTGCGTCGATCGCCATTATCCATAACGATCCCGCTTCGCCGCGCTGATCAGCAAGCTCAACTTTCCAAATCT
>Ga0207652_10004733_pt1 | contig 11035 bp, 10 predicted proteins | sample KBSC63BmetaG_FD_184334 | JGI IMG/M metagenome (GOLD analysis project Ga0207652, IMG submission 184334) | Corn rhizosphere microbial communities from Kellogg Biological Station, Michigan, USA - KBS C6-3B metaG (SPAdes) (version 2) | ecosystem: Host-associated > Plants > Roots > Rhizosphere ...
GTCGCTCATCGCCGGCACGTACGCGCCGCCGGCGGTGCACGAGCCCATCACGACCGCGATCTGCGGGATGCCCTTCGCCGACATGCGCGCCTGGTTGTAGAAGATCCGCCCGAAGTGCTCGCGGTCGGGGAACACCTCGGCCTGCAGCGGCAGGAATGCGCCGCCCGAGTCGACGAGGTACAGGCACGGGAGGTTGTTCTGCTCGGCGACTTCCTGCGCGCGCAGGTGCTTCTTGACAGTGAGCGGGAAGTACGAGCCGCCCTTGACGGTGGCGTCGTTCGCGACGATCACGCACTCGCGTCCCTCGACGACGCCGACGCCGGTGACGATCCCCGCGCTCGGCGCTTGCCCGTCGTAGACGTCCCAGGCAGCGAGCGCGTTCAGCTCGAGGAACGCCGTACCGGGGTCGACGAGCCGGTCGATGCGCTCGCGCGCGAGCAGCTTTCCCCGCTCGCGGTGGCGCGAGACGGCGCGCTCGCCGCCGCCTGCGGCGATCTGCGCGGTGCGTTCGCGCAGCTCGTCGACGAGCGCCTGCAGCCGCTCGTGACGGCGCGCGAAGTCGTCCGTTCGCTCGACGCGAGACTCGAGGAGCGCCACGCCCGGAGCCTACTCGGGCATCCTGTCGGTGTGCCGAGAAGCCGTTTGCTCATCCTGGGAGGCGCGATCGCCGCCGCCGTGGTCGCCGTGGTCGTGATCGTGGTCGTCGCGGGGAGCGGGTCGGGCTCGTCGTCGACCACGACGACGACCACCACGCAGCCGGGAAGCGGGGGAGGCACCGAGGCGAAGTCCACGTTCGCCGGGCTCCCGCAGCAGGGCGACACGCTCGGAAAGGCGTCGGCTCCCGTGGCGCTGACCGTGTTCGAGGACCCGCAGTGCCCGTTCTGCCGCCAGTGGAACATCGACACGCTGCCGACCGTCGTGCAGAACTACGTTCGCACGGGCCGGATCAAGATCGTCTACCGCGGCGTCGTCGTGATCGGCGACAACAGCCTGGTCGGGCTGGCGGCGATCTACGCCGCAGCCGAGCAGAACAAGCTATGGCAGATGGCGGAGGCGCTGTACGAGCGGCAGGGCGACGAGAACAGCGGCTGGATCACCGTCCCGCTCGTCCGGTCGGCCGCGAAGGAGATCGGGCTCAGCCCGGCCAAGGTCGTGACTGCGATGCGCTCGGCCACCGTGACGTCCGCGATTCGCAAGAGCGTGAACGAAGCGCGCGCCCTCGGCATCAACGGCACGCCGACATTCGCGATCCAGAAGCCGCTCGGGACACTGCAGCAGTTGCAGGTGAGTGGGCTCGAGCCCGGTGACTTCACGCCGGCGCTCGACCAGGCGCTGCAGTGAGGTTGCGCACGCCGATCGCCGCCGCCTGCATCGTCGGCATCGCGATCGCTGCGTATCTCACGTACGTCCACTACACGCACACGTCGCCGGTGTGCACCACGGGCGGGTGCGAGAAGGTTCAGAAGTCGAAGTACGCAGAGCTCGTCGGCGTTCCCGTCGCGCTACTCGGGCTGATCGCGTACGTCACCCTGTTCGGGCTCGCGTTCGTTCGCGGCGTGAACGCCGCGACGGCGGGCGTCTTCACCGCGGCCGTCGGCGTCGTCTTCAGCGGCTACCTGCTCTGGGCGCAGCTCGGGCCGATCGACGCGATCTGCCAGTGGTGCCTCGGGAACGACGTGACGATCGCCGTCGTTGCCGCGCTGTACGTGGTGAGGTTGCTGACCGAAGAGAGTGGATGACCCGGCGGGGCGCGGTGCTGTTCGCCGCGATGTGCTTCATCTGGGGCATCCCTTACCTGATGATCCGGGTCGCGGTCCGTGAGCTTGCGCCCGTCACGCTCGTCTTCTTCCGTACCGCGATCGGCGCGGCGCTGCTCGTCCCGTTCGCCGCGTGGCGGTCCGAGTTGCGGCCGCTCGTCGAGCGCTGGTGGCCGTTGCTCGCGTACACGGTGATCGAGGTGGTGATCCCGTGGGTGCTGCTCGCCCGCGCCGAGACGAAGCTGACGAGCTCGCTGACCGGGCTGTTGATCGCGGCGGTGCCGCTCGTCGGCGCCGTCGTCGTCGCGCTCACGGGGTCGCGCGAGCGGCAGGGCCGCCGCCGGTGGCTCGGCCTACTCGTCGGCATCGGCGGAGTGGCGGCGCTCGTCGGGCTCGACATCGGCCAGGTGAACGCGCTCGCGGTCGTGGAGGTCGGCGGCGTCGCGGTCTGTTACGCGATCGGGCCGATCATCCTCTCGCGCCGGCTCAACGACGTTCCCGCGCTCGGTGTCGTCGCCGCGTCGCTCGTGATCGCGACGGTCCTGTACGCGCCGTTCGCCGCGCTGCGGTGGCCGTCGGAGATGCCGTCGTCGCACGTCGTCGAGTCCGTGGTCGGTCTCGCGGTCGTCTGCACGGCGCTCGCGTTCCTCGTCTTCTTCGCGCTCATCGCCGAGGTGGGGCCCGTTCGAGCGACCGTGATCACCTACGTCAACCCGGCGGTCGCGGCGGTGCTGGGCGTGGGGATCCTGAGCGAGCACCTGAGCGCCGGGATGCTCGTCGGGTTCGCCTTGATCCTGGCCGGTTGCGTCCTTGCGACCGGCAGGGGGCCGGAACCCGTCGCCGAATCCTGAGGGATGCGCAGGCTCTGGCTTGGGGTCGCTGCCGCGGTTCTCGCGGTGCCGCTTCCGGCCGCGGCGCGAACGGACGCCAAGCCCGTCGTCGGCGTGCTACACACCGGCGCGTCGGGGCGGATCAGCGGGATGAACCAGTACTTCAGCTACGGCGTCGTCCTGCGCAACACGTCGACGAAGGACGCGTTCGGGGTGAAGGTGCGCGTGTTCGTCCTCGGTGACGCCGGCCTCGTCGGCGTGTATCTGACGACGATCCCGTTCATCCCGGCCGGAACGACGTTCTACCTGGGGAACGAGCCGGCCTCGATGAGCACGGTGCAGCGCGCGACGGGCGTGCGCGCAGTCATCGCCGTCGGCGGGACGGGGAGGCCGTCGGGGACGCTGCCGCCCGGGACCGCGTCGCCGCCGAAGGGCGGCCGCGTCCACGGAACGGTGCAGAACCACTACAGACGCGGGATCGTCACCAGCGGGACGAAGGTCTACGCCGTGTACTACGACAGGGCGGGGAAGGTGATCGGCGGCGACCGGCTGAAGGGGCTGGCCTGGTCGAAGCCGACGATCGCGTCGAAGAAGTCCGTCACGTTCTCGGCGAAGATCGGGCCTGCCGTCTCGGCGTCGCGGATCGCGCGCGTCGCCGTGTCGATCTCGCCCCTGCTCGGAAAGTCGTAGTTTTCCGCTTTCCATACCGCAGTCAAAGACGGTCGGCCTTTGCTAGAACCGACCAATGCGGCGCGTCGTCACGGTCAACTGCGTCGCCGTCGCTCTCATCCTGATCCTGATGGCGGTGGCGGCTCCCTCGGCCGACCGCGCACCCAAGAGCCTGCCGCTGCCTTTCCACACCAGCGTGACGCTGACCGGGGAGACGCTCGGCTCCCTGCCGGGTCGCCACCGGACGGGCCATGTCTTCGCGACGGCGCGCTGGAACAACGGCGCGCGGTACGTCGTCGCGACGCCCAGCACCGATTCGCTCGGGCACTGGCAGGTGAGGTTCCGGCCGTCGCATCGCGGCTACTACCAGCTGCGCATCCTGACGCCGGATGCCGCGGTGTTCCAGTACGCCTTCACCGTCCACTAGCGTCGCGTCGAGGTGATCTGCCAGCCCCGACTCTCCCCTGACCCGGGGCCGGCACCGTCACTCTGCCTCGCTTTCCCCGCCGGCAAATCGTCGTGGCCGACGGCTTTACGCGCGTCGAACGTGAGGGGCCGCTACGAGCGGGAAAAAGATGGCGGCGGCCGTCCGGGGGAGAGTGCGAGGCGACCGCCGCCAAGCTTCGCGATTCTTGCTCACTTCGCAACCGCGGCGACCAGGCGGAGCGTCTAGGTCCACCGGTTCATCCGGCTAGCCCGCGCGAAAGGGAAGAGCGGCGGCTTTACGCGCCGTTTGCGTTCCGCCAACGAGAGCCTTGCTCCCGCCGGCCATATCTCCGTAGGTAGGCAATCCCCGGAGCCGAGGAGTAACCGAGACATGCGCAAGGTTCTTGTAAAGGCACCGCTTCCAGCTAGAGCCGAGCTTCTGGTCGGTTGAAGAAGAAGGCCCGCGCGGCGGCGGGCCTTCTCTCTTTCTCCACTCGAGTCTGTTGAGGACGGAGCACGATCCAGCTTTCCAACCGCTCGGGGTGGGCGTCGCCGCCCCGGGTATACGAACCGCGATTTGTGGCCTACTATGCGCCTCGCCGGTGACCAGGGGTGACCGGCCCTAGCCTTAACGGAAAGGGGAGAGACAGTTGAAAGCCTTTATTGCTGCGCTCGCCGTCTGTGCTTGCGCACTGGTCGTAGGCGGCTCGGCGGCGATTTCCGCGCCATCTCATGACGACCTGCTCGTCGGATACAACCATCCGCCAACAGCTGCCGACCGTGCCGCGATTGCGAGCGCGGGCGGCAAGATTCGACGCGAGTTCTCCTCGATCAACGTGCTCGCTGTGAATCTGCCGACGGGGAAGGCTGCGAACCTTCGCAAGCAGTCGGGCGTGTCATATGTGGAGACGGACGGCATTCGTACGCCGCTCTCCCTTTCGAGCACATTGCCGACGTCGCAGCTTGATCCGAGCATCGACAATGGGCTGTACGGACTGGTTACGACGCATACGGTCGAGGCCCATGAACAGGGTTACACCGGCACGGGCGTCACTGCGTGCGTCGCCGACACCGGTCTCGACACCCGCCACCCCGACATCGCGCCGAACCTCGTTGACACCTACGACGTGTTCAGCGGTACTGAGGGCCTCCACGCAACGGACGTCTATGACCTCGGGGTTCAGAAGACAGAGACGCATGCCACCCATGTCTCCGGCATCGTGTTGGGAGCCGATAACGGTCTCGGGATCGTCGGCATGGCGCCCGATGCGAAGCTGAAGGAGGCGCGCGTTCTCGAAACGCAGCCTGACGGCTCCGTGAGCGGCGAGACGAGCGAAGTCATGGCCGGCGTTCAGTGGCTTGCGCAGCACGGCTGTCAGGTCATCAACATGAGCCTCGGCGGCGGCGATAAGTCGCAGGCCGAGGAGGCGCTCTACAACCAGATCCGCAAGGACGGGACGCTCATTGTCGTGTCGTCGGGCAACGATTCTTCGAAGAAGGTCTCGTTCCCGGGCGCGTACCAGAGCGTTCTCACGGTGGGCGCTGTCGACTCGAACAACCAGCTCGCGTCGTTCTCGAACACGGGCGCGCAACTCGATGTCGTCGCCCCGGGTGTGAACAACCTGTCCTCGTTCCCGAGGACGGAGGGTCGTGACGCCTTCGCGACGATTGACGGAACCACGTACGACGGTCTGCCGATGGAGTTCGCAGGGGCGACGCCTGACACGGGCTTCACCGGGCCGCTTGTCAACTGCGGCCTCGCTCAGACGAAGACCGACTGTGGGGCGAGCCCGCCTGCCGATTTCGTCGCACTGATCCAGCGTGGCGCAGTCAGCTTCTCGCAGAAGGTCGACAGTGCGATGCAGGCCGGGGCGAAGGCGGCGATCCTCTACAACAACGCAGCGAACGGCCCCGGCAACTTCAACGGCACGCTCACCACGGTCGACGACAACGGCACGCCGTGGATTCCCGCGATCTCGCTCTCGCAGACCGACGGCGAAGCGATCGCCGCTGCACACCCGGCCACCGCGACCGCGTTCAACGTGGCGATGGCATGGAACTACGACAGCGGCACCTCAATGGCGGCGCCGCATGTCACGGGTCTCGCCGCACTGATCCTCGGGAAGGACCCGAACCTCACTCCGGATCAGGTCGAAACGATCATCGAACGCAACACCACCGATCTCGGTGTTCCGAACTACGACACCAAGTTCGGATGGGGTCTCATCAACTCGCAGGCAGCACTTGCCGCGACGCCGTAACGAGACCCCATCGGTAACTGACGACGACGGGGTTCGCGTGCTGCGAACCCCGTCGTCGTTGCTTCCGGGACCGTGCCGCAACGGTCGCGAACGAACTCCAACGCATCCGAACGCACCTCGAGCGAGGTGCGTTCAAATCGTTCGACTGGCAGGAGAAGAACTCGTTCTCGGCTCGACGAACGGAGCAGGGGCGACAGGACTCGAACCTGCAACCCCCGGTTTTGGAGACCGGTGCGCTACCAATTGCGCCACGCCCCTGGGTTGCGGCGCGGATTGTATCGGCGGCTCAGTACGCTCACCCCGTGCCGCTCGCGGTGCTGTTCTCGGTCATCACCCTCGGATTCGCCGCGATCGCCGTCTGGAGCGCCGAGGCCTCGCGGTGGCCGATTGCCGTCGCCGCAGGGGCTCTGGCGGCCTGGATGGCATCTCTCGCCTGGTCCGCACTGAGGAAAACCCGCTCCTAGGGCGTATTCTCCATTCGTGGCGGGCGAGGACACTCACGCACTCTGGGTCGAATTCAGGCAGTCGGGCGACCAGGGGATCCGCGACCGTCTGATCCTCACCTACGCGCCGCTCGTCAAATACGTGGCCGGCCGCCTCGGATCCGGCCTCCCGGCGCACGTCGACGAGAACGACCTCGTCTCCTACGGCCTGCTCGGCCTGATCGGGGCGATCGAGCGCTACGACCCCGACCGTGACATCAAGTTCGAGACCTACGCGATCGCCCGCATCAAGGGCGCGATCATCGACGAGCTCCGCGCGCTCGACTGGGTGCCGCGCAGCGTCCGGTCGCGTGCCCGCGAGATCGAGCGCGCGATCGCCGAGCTCGAGGCGAAGTTGGGCATCGCGCCGACCGACGAGCAGATCGCCGAGAAGATCGGGATCACGATCAAGGAGCTCGAGGACTCGCTCACCGATATCTCGCGATCGTCGATCGCCGCGCTGGACGAGCTCTGGTCGGTCTCCGGTGACGGGGACCAGGTGTCGCTGATGGACACGATCGAGGACACGAGCGGCCCGCGGCCCGCGGAGGTGCTCGACGAGACCGAGACGCGGGAGGCGCTGGCCGAGGCGATTGCCCGCCTGCCGGAGCGCGAGAAGCTCGTCGTGACGCTGTACTACTACGAGGAGCTGACCCTGCGTGAGATCGGCGAGGTGCTCGGCGTGACCGAGTCGCGCGTCTCCCAGCTCCACACCAAGGCGATCCTGCGGCTGAAGGCCCGTCTCGCCGGCGCGACCGCGCGAGTCTGAACACAACCGCAACCGTGGTCTTAGATTCGGCTTAGGGAACGCCCTCAGTCTTGGGGCATGACCCGGATCGAGAAAGCCCGCCGCCGCGTCACCTTCGCCCGCTACGCGATCGGCATCACCGCCGCCGTCGCGCTCGGCGGGTTCGCGGCGGTCGCCCGCGTGACCCATCCCGGCACCGCCCCGCGGGTTGCCGCCGCCAGGACGACGGTCACTTCCACTTCGGCCTCCGACGACTCGGGCTCGTTCTTCTTCGGACAAGACGACGGGTCGTACTCCAACATCGGCCCGTCGGGCAGCGCCCAGCCGCAGGTCCAGTCGGGGGCGTCGTGAACGGCTTCCGCGCGATGGGCTGCGACGTCGCGCTGCCGTACGGCGTGCCGGTCGGGCTCGTGCGAGCGCTCTTCGAAGAGCGCGACGCCCGTTTCAGCAGGTTCCGCCCTTCCTCCGAGCTCTCGCGCGTCAACGCCTTGCCCCTGGGCCTGGCGCTCGTCTCGGGGGAATTCGCGTCGATGCTTCACCTCTCGCTCGACGCGGCTCGCGCTACCGACGGACTCGTGACGCCGGCCGTCGGTAGCGCGATCGTCGCCGCCGGATACGACCGCGACTTCGTCCTACTCCCTCAGGACGTCGGCGCGGTCGTACCGGCAGCGGTTCCCTCGTGGCACTCGATCTCGCTGCAGGGCGGCGGGCTGCTCCGCACCGAGACCGTGCAGCTCGACCTGAACGGCGTCGTCAAGGGCAAGACGATCGACGACGCGCTCGAGCTCGCCGGCGGCGGGTGGGTGGCCGCCGGCGGGGACGTCGCCGCGGTGGAGCCGGTCGTCGTCGGCCTTCCCGGCGGCGGCACCATCGCGCTCCACGACGGTGGGCTCGCAACCTCGAGCGTCGCCAAGCGCCGCTGGCTCGCGGCCGGAGTGCCGCAGAACCACCTGATCGACCCGCGCACCGGCCGCCCGACCACCAGCCCCTGGCGTGACGTGACGGTCGCAGCGTCGACCTGCCTGATCGCAGACGTCGCGGCGAAGGCGGCGCTGCTCGTCGGCCGTGGCGGCCCCGCATGGCTCGACGAGCGCAACCTCGCCGGCCGCTTCGTCGCGCACAGCGGCGCGGTCACGCTCAACGAGAGCTGGTCTGCGCGCGCACCCGAGACGCTCGCGGCGTAATGAGCGGAGGCTCGACGGAGCTCACCAAAGCGCGCAGGCGCGGACACGCGCGGCGCCGGAGCGGGAATTGAGCCCCGCGGTTTGGTACTTCGCCCGCTCGGCGGGGATCGTCGCGTACCTGCTGCTCTCGGCCTCGGTGCTGCTCGGCGTGCTGATGGCCGGCAGGTCGACGTTCAGGTGGCCGAAGTTCGCCGTCGAGGAGGTGCACCGCTTCCTCGCGATCCTCACGGGCGTCTTCATCGTCCTGCACGGCGGCTCCCTGCTGCTCGACCGCGTCGTCCCGATCTCGCTCGGGCAGGAGCTCGTTCCGTTCACGTCGTCGTACCGGCCGCTCGCCGTCGGGCTCGGCGTGTGCGCGATGGAGCTCATGGCGGCAGTCGGGATCACGAACGCGCTTCGCACGCGCCTGCCGTACACGACCTGGCGCACGTTGCACTACCTGACGCTGCCGGCGTGGCTCCTCGCGAGCCTGCACGGCGTGCTCGCCGGCACCGATGCCGGAGATCCGTGGTTCGCGGCGATCGCGGCGGGGACCTTCGCTGCTGTCGCGATCGCCGCATTCGCACGCTTCTCGGGTGCGGCGGCGCGGGCGTAGGATTCGCAGCACCAGATCGTCCACAGCCCAGGAGGACTCGATGCCCATCGAAGCCGGGAAGATCCGCAACGTCGCCGTCGTCGGCCACCGCGGGACGGGAAAGACCTCGCTCGTCGAGGCGCTGCTCTTCCAGGCGGGAAAGACGAACAGGCTCGGGCAGGTCGAAGCCGGCACGACGGTCTCCGACTGGGAGGAGGACGAGCACCGCCGGCAGATGTCGCTCGCCGCCTCGCTCTGCAACTGCGAGTGGCAAGGCCGCAAGATCAACCTCATCGACACGCCGGGCGACTCCGGCTTCCAGGCCGACACGGTCGCCGCGCTGCGCGTCGTCGAAGGCGCGATCGTCGCCGTGTCCGGCGTGATGGGGGTGGAGGTCAACACCTCGCGCGTGTGGAACCGCGCTGAGGAGCTCGGCCTCTCGCGTGTCGTCTTCGTGAACATGCTCGACCGCGAGCGCGCCGACTTCTTCCGTGTGCTCGCCGCCGTCCAGGAGCAGCTGTCGGAGCGCTGCGTGGCGATCCAGCTTCCGATCGGCACCGAGCACGAGCTGAAAGGCGTCGTCGACCTGCTGCACAACAACGCGTACATGGATCCGAGCGGCGCCCGCGAAGGCGATCCGGTTCCGGTGCCCGACGCGATGAAGGAAATCGTGGAGGAGTACCGCACCAAGCTGCTCGACGCCGTCGTCGAGACCGACGAGGCGCTGATGGAGCGCTACCTGGGCGGCGAGGAGATCGCCGACACCGATCTCGCGGACGCGCTGAAGAACGCGGTCACGCGCGACGAGATCTACCCGGTCTCGTGCGGCGTCGCGACGAAGAACCTGGGCAGCCACGAGCTGCTCGACCTGCTCGTCGAGGGCGTGCCGAGCCCCGCCAAGAAGGGCTCGCCGATCGAGACCGACGCGTCGGTCGCTGCGTTCGTGTTCAAGACCGTCGCCGACCCGTTCGCCGGCCGCATCTCGATCTTCCGCGTCTACGCGGGCGAGGTGAAGGCGGACACGACGCTCGTCAACCACCGCGACCATTCGAAGGAGCGCCTCGGCGCGCTGATGACGCTCGAGGGCAAGGAGCACGAGAAGGCCGACGGATTCACGACCGGCGACATCGGCGCGGTCGCCAAGCTGAAGGACGTGCAGACCGGCGACGTGCTCGTCGACGCGGAGCACGATCTCGAGCCGCCGTCGCTCGGCTTCCCCGAGCCGGTGATGAGCTTCGCGGTGACTGCGAAGACGAAAGGTGACGAGGACAAGGTCGCGCAGGCGCTGCGTCGCCTGTCGGAGGAGGACCCGACGCTTCGTCTCTCACGTGACTCGCAGACCGGGGAGGAGCTCCTCTCCGGGATGAGCCAGGTGCACGTCGAGGTCGCCGTCGAGCGCGCGAAGCGGCGCTTCGGCGTCGAGATGGAGTTGCACCAGCCGCGCGTGCCGTACGTCGAGACGATCAAGGGCAAGGCGCGCGCACACGGCCGCTACAAGAAGCAGACCGGCGGTCGCGGCCAGTTCGGCGACTGCCACATCGAGATCGAGCCGATCGAGGAGGGTGTCGGCTACGAGTTCGTCGACAAGATCGTCGGCGGCGTCATCCCGCAGGGTTTCCGGCCTGCGGTCGACAAGGGCGTGCAGGAAGCGCTCCAGCACGGCGACCTCGCAGGCGCACCCGTGCAAGGTGTGCGCGTGACGCTCGTCGACGGCAGCTACCACAACGTCGACTCCTCGGAGATGGCGTTCAAGATCGCCGGCTCCATGGCGTTCCGCTCCGCGTACGAGCAGGCGCAGCCGACGTTGCTCGAGCCGATCATGGAAGTCGAGGTGACGGTGCCCGACGAGTCGGTGGGCGCGATCAACGGTGATCTCAACTCGCGTCGCGGGCGGCTTCTCGGCATGGAGCCGAAGGGCGGCATCACGACGATCAAGGCCGAGGTGCCGATGGCGGAGGTGCTGACGTACAACCAGGCGCTCACCTCGCTCACCGGCGGCCGGGGCGACTACCACATGCAGTTCCTGCGCTACGACGAGGTCCCCGCGCACATCGCCCAGAAGCTGATCGACGCCGCCAAGCGCGAGAAAGAGGCAGTCCCGGCG
>Ga0207652_10004734_pt1 | contig 11033 bp, 12 predicted proteins | sample KBSC63BmetaG_FD_184334 | JGI IMG/M metagenome (GOLD analysis project Ga0207652, IMG submission 184334) | Corn rhizosphere microbial communities from Kellogg Biological Station, Michigan, USA - KBS C6-3B metaG (SPAdes) (version 2) | ecosystem: Host-associated > Plants > Roots > Rhizosphere ...
ATCCGTCCCAGATACTCGAATACCACGCTCGGTAGTTTCAAGGAGCAAATTCGCTAATACGGGAAGTGTCGTTTTTGCTGGTACACTTGCCGCTACAGCAGCAAGACCTTCCTGGAGCTTCTCACGAGCGATCGTGAAACGCATTCCAGCTCCTGAGTTCGTGGATTGTTGGTTCTACTGCTTTTGTTCTATAGAAAGAAATACTAGTAGTAGCAGTAGACGATGTGAATGTGTTGAGAAGTCAGGTAAAGCCTGTGCTGGTATAGCAGTAAGCTTTAAGAAATCGTTGGTGAATCGTTGTGAATATGTTGAGAATTATCGAGGTAATGCTCGAAGAGCTGTAGAGAGTTGATTTATTCTGCGGTTGAAGTCGGGATCCTGTCGTAGCTCCTGTACTTTTTCCAAGCTGTGAATGACGGTTGAATGATCGCGTCCGCCAAATGCTGTACCGATTTCGACAAGCTGTAATCCAAGTAGGTCTCGAATCAAAAACATTGCGGCCTGTCTAGGAACTGTTAGTTGCTTGGTACGTGTCTTTGAGCAAAGAGCTTCTATGGTAACTCCCCATTCACGAGCAACAGCTGTCTGAATGGTGTTGATACTGAGATAACCTGGATCTGAGTCTGTAGTCTCAGTCGAAGTTTTGAGCTTGTCACGAAGTGCTTGGCGAGCAAGATCGACGGAAATGGGAAGGTGCTTTAGAGAAGCGTATGCGAGCAGTCTGATTATGCTTCCCTCGAGCTCGCGAACACTCGACCAAATATGATGAGCGATGAACTGAATGACGTCATCTGGAATGGTCAGTTCAAGATGATCAAGATGTGCTTTATTCTGAAGAATTGCGATACGGTGCTCGAGATCTGGCGGCTCGATATCAGCGACCATGCCCCATTGAAATCGACTTACTAAGCGAGCTTCCAGGCCGGGAATTTCACCTGGGGGTCGATCGCTGGTGAGGACGATCTGACGTCCGCCTTCGTATAGGGCGTTAAATGTGTGGAAAAACTCCTCTTGTGTCGCTTCAGTTCGCTTCAGGAAGTGCACATCGTCCACGAGGAGCAGATCTACTTCCCGATATCGGCGCCGAAATGCAGCTGTCGTTCGCGTCTGAATAGCCGAAACGAGCTCGTTCGTGAATTGCTCTGTGGCAACAAAACAGAGCCGAAGATGTGGAGTTCTGCTTAGAATCTCATGAGCAATTGCCTGCATGAGATGAGTTTTCCCAAGTCCTGTCTGCCCGTATAAAAAAAGTGGGTTGTACACCTTGCCAGGCGAAGCCGCCGCTGCTTGGGCGGCAGCTGCGGCGAGTTCGTTTGATTTTCCGATGACGAAGTTTTGAAACGTGTACCGCGCACTGAGTTGGGGATTCGAATCTCCATTTGGTGATCCGGTTGATTCCTTAGTATCCGGTAAAGGGGCTACGAAGAGGTCCATTTGGGGCCTTCCACGTCGCTCCTCGTCCACCTTGAACTGAATTTTTATCGGATGCCCGATCGCTACTGGCGCGTAACTGGCTAGTAACTGTGCGTGTTTTGACTCGTTCCACTCGGCAGTAAAGCGATCTGGCGCGCCTATGACGATTACGTCACCCTCTAACGACAGAGCAACCGTTGGCTCGAGCCAGGTCTTGAAGGTTTGTGCAGGAAGGTCTCCACGGGCCCGATCAAGTAACCGGGTCCAGACCTCCGATGCCGTCAGTGTCATATTGAATGTGGAAAAGTCGAGGGGACGCGAAAGTAGACCACCCTCGACCCAATGTCAACGAGACAAATAGTCGGACGCCTTCCGAGCCGATGACGACGACATATTCAATTGACGTATGTCAATGTAGGTGCTACTTTTAGGGCTCATTTTGATCGCCATTTTCTCTTCTGCACTATAGTTGGAGCCGTCATGGGTAAGCCTACGTACCGCCCCCGCAACAAGCGCCGTATCCGCACGCATGGCTTTCGTGAGCGCATGGCGACACGCTGGGGCCGAGAGGTATTGAATCGCCGGCGGCGGAAAGGGCGGAAGCAGCTCACTGTGCGTCTTCCTTCCAAGTACGCGGGCGCCTGACGGCACCTGGTAATAACCGCTTCCCGAGAAGCTATCGACTTACTCGGGACAGCCAATTACGTGGTGTACTGCGTGACGGGAAGCGAATTCGGACTCAGCATCTCGAGCTCCGAATGGTCGCTTCCTTTCTGCATCATCCTCGGATAGGCTTTATTGTTCCGAAGTATGGACGCTCCATCGTGGAGCGAAATCAGCTGAAGCGACGACTCCGGGAGATCGTCCGCCTGAGTGTGTTGAAGCGGATCCCTGCCGTCGATATGATCGTTCGCACTCAGCCGAATACCTATACGGCCTCGTTCACCGTTCTCGAACGAGAGCTCAACTCTGGAAGCGATCGCATTCGTGATCTCTTCCTCCCGAAATGATGCGACTAGTACTCATGTTTCTGGTACGCGGGTACCAAGTCGTCATATCTCCCCTCCTGCCAGCATCTTGCCGGTTCCTGCCTAGCTGCTCAGCGTATGCGCTTGAAGCGCTGGAGCGGCATGGTGCAGCGAAGGGATTCATGCTCAGCGTTCGGCGCATTGCTCGATGCCACCCGTTTTGTGCGGGCGGCTACGATCCTGTGCCGTAATCTCATCGGACTCGATGGAAAAACGTCTCTTACTTGCACTCGTGCTGGCTGCTGCCGTCATCATCGTTTCGCAAAAGCTCTTTCCGGCTCCCATTACGCCGAAAACAGCTACTGTGGATAGTACGGTCGCAGCCAGAGTCGAAGATACCGCGAGCCAAAAACCCCCTGCAGCACAAACCCCGACCGCTGTCGAGCCCAGTAAAGCTCAAAGGCCGGATAGCACGAGACTCGCCAGCGCGGAGATTCCATCGGGGGACACGATAACGGCGACGGCGCCCAAAGCCATTTATCGCTTCACATCAGCCGGCGCGGCTCCCCTGGACGTCACGCTGAGCGATTACCATTTCCTGCCGAAGTCGAGCAAGAACATCGTCCTTGGGCGACCAGGAACACGTCTCCTGAGCTACGATCTCGTAGTCGGCAAGGACACAGTCCATCTGGATAAAGTGGACTTTGCAGTTGACTCGAGCGCGTTCGCGAGTAAAAAGGAAATTTCCTTCGCTGCAAACGTAGATAGCTCGAAGGTCGTGATTAGCTATGGATTCGCATCGACAGGGTATCTGGCAAACGTGCGCGGTTCGGTTACCGGACCTGGCTCTGCGGGCGAGCTTCTCATTCGGCTGCATCATGGACTTCCATTCGTGGAGGCAGATTCCACCGACGATCTGCGAAATCTTGCGTACGTCGTCAAACCTGTTCAAGGAGATGTAAACAGCATTTCCTTTTCCAAGCTCGATTCTCTGCAACCGAAAGTCGAGCCGGACTCACTAACCTGGGTTGCGAGCAAGAATAAGTACTTTTTGCTCGCTCTCATCTCCACTCAGCCAGCAAGACCATTCGCGGCTGCCGTCTTTACGAGGGGACCGCATCAGCCGACTAAAACCGTTACCACAGCCGATGGATTGATTCTGCAACCGTTGAACAAGAACGGGGAATTCGCGTTTCAGCTCTATACTGGCCCCCAGGAATGGCGCCGTCTGCATCAAATGGGGCAGGATCTCGATCATGTGAATCCATACGGCGGCTTCTTCCGCGCCGTGGTGCAGCCGTTCTCGAACATCGTGATGCAGGTGCTGCTGTGGATTCATGACGGGCTGCGTATCAATTATGGCTGGGTGCTGATCATCTTCGGAGTGGTGGTTCGGCTTCTCCTCTGGCCGCTCAACCAGGGAGCAATGCGCAACAGCCTCAAGCTTCAGCGCATTCAGCCCCAGCTGCAGGAGATTCAGAAGCGGTATAAGTCGAATCCGGAAAAGCTTCAGGCCGAGATGGGCAAACTGTACAAGGATCACGGAATGAGCCCATTCACTCCGCTCGCGGGGTGCTTGCCCATGCTTATCCCGATGCCGGTTCTGTTCGCGCTGTATTTCGTCTTTCAGAACACGATCGAATTTCGTGGCGTCTCGTTTTTATGGCTGCCGGATCTGTCCCAGCGCGATCCCATCTTCATCCTGCCGGCAGTGATGGGACTGTCGATGTACGTTCTGTCCTGGATCAGTCTACGCGCCTCACCGCCGAATCCGCAGGCAAAGATGATGGCGTACGTGTTTCCGGTGATGATGGTGGTCTTCTTCTGGCGCCTAGCCGCGGGGCTCAATCTTTACTACGCCGTGCAAAACCTTGCGACCTTGCCACAACAGTGGCTCATTGCACGTGAGCGCGCGAAACTGACGGTCACACCGGCAAGTGGATAGCGTGCCGGTCTCCGCGGAGTCCGTTGGTGAAGGTTCGGTCGAGCAGTTGCGGGCGACATACATCGGTCATGCCACTCTGCTGCTGCGAGTTGGTGGTCTTCGCATTCTGACCGATCCAAATTTTGATCCGAAGCTCGGCGTATTTCTTCCGCGGGTAAGCGCACCCGGGTTGAAAATCGCCGAGCTTCCGCGTCTGGACGCCATCTTTCTGACGCATGCGCACGCGGATCATTTGTCGTTTGGCAGTCTGCGAGCGCTCCCCAACGATGTTCCGATCTACGCACCGACGACCCTTGCACGGTCCCTCGTACGCGCAGGATTCTCCTCGGCGACAGCCGTTCGGCCGGGCGAAACGCTTCGCATCGGCCAGGTCGCGGTTTCCGTTGGCAAAGCACGACACATGGGAGCGCGATACGTTGTCGATCAGTGGCGAGGTGAGGCACTGATGTATCTCTTCGACGATTCACGATCATCGATTCTCTTCACCGGCGATACAGCGCTGTCGCCGGAGATCCTGTCACTCGCCCGGCTTGTCGCGCCTCGCCGCCTCGATCTGGCGCTCCTTCCCATCGGCTACGCTCCGCCATGGAAGGAATATTTCTTCCGGCGTGGTCATCTGACCGCGGCCGACGCGCTCTCGCTCTTCGAGCAGCTGGATGCGCGCATTCTGGTGCCCTTTCACTGGGGAACGTTCAGGCACATCACGTCGGGTGCGCACGATGCCATCCGGGTATTCCGGCGACTCCTGCAGTCGCATGCTCGTGCGTCCGATGTCCGCGTGCTGGAACCTGGCGAAACGCTGACGATGATCACGTCCGAAAAATGAGCATCGTTCTGCCTGGATCGGCGGACACAATCGTTGCGCAGAGCACCGTTGGAGCGCGCAGCGCGCTCACCGTCATTCGAATGTCCGGCGCTGATGCGCATCGAATTGCGGCGCAGCTGCTCACGCCATGGCGCCCCACACCGCCGCGCACCGCATTCCTTTCGACATTGCGGGACAAGGAACGAAGTCAGGTCATCGATCGAGCCATCGTGACCGTCTATTATGCGCCGTCATCGTATACGGGCGAGCACATGGTCGAGCTCTCGCTCCATGGCGGCGAAGTCGGTCCCGCCCTCGCACTCTCGGCGCTTCTCGCCGCAGGGGCCCGGCACGCGCTTCCCGGCGAGTTCACTCGCCGAGCGATGCTCAACGGAAAGATCGATCTGCTGCAGGCGGAGGCGATCGCGGATCTCATCGACGCGCCGTCGCGGGCGATGCACGATCTGGCGATGGGGCAGCTCGCCGGACATCTGTCCACCCGGCTGAACGCACTGCGTGAACAGATCATCGAGATCGAGGCACTCATTGCCTACGACGTCGATTTTCCGGAGGAGGACGATGGGCCGATCGCACCGGCCAGGATCACCGAAAGCGCGAACAACATTCTTGCGACCATGGATGCGCTGCTCGCGACAGCTCCGACCGGCGAAATGATTCGCACGGGGGCCATCGTCGTGATCGCCGGCGCGCCGAATGCCGGCAAATCTTCGCTGTTCAACGCGCTGATCGGCATGCAGCGGGCGATCGTCACCGACATCCCCGGAACGACGCGCGATGCGCTCGAGGCGATGGTCGACATCGGCGCATGGCCGGTTCGGCTCGTCGATACCGCTGGCCTGCGCGCTGGAGCAGATGCGGTCGAGCGTCTCGGAATCGAGATCGCCGAGCAGCACGTGGCCAATGCGCAGGTCGTACTGGTGTGTGGTGATGATGAATCATCCCTCGCGCGCGCACTCGAGCGCGCGACCGAGCTGACGTCCGCACGAACGATCGCGGTCGGGACCAAGAGCGATCGTGGCGATGCTCCGCCCCTCGTGCCTCGCGCGCCGAACGGCAGCACGCCGCACGTGTTCGTGAGCGCCCACACGGGCGACGGTCTCCCCGAGTTGCTACGGCAAATCGCCGATGTACTCGGCAGTACTCGCGCTCCGCTCTCCGCCGACAATCCGATGCTCACGCGCGAGCGGCACCGGGTTGCGCTCACGCGGGCGCGAGCGGAGATCGCGGCATTCATGGACGCGTGGACGGCCGAGCCGAAGATGCCGGCAGTGGTGTGCGCAGTGCATCTCTATGCGGCTCGCGGTCACCTGGACGAGCTGATCGGAGGGCTCGATCTGGAGGACGTGCTCGACCGCGTCTTCAGCACCTTCTGCGTCGGAAAGTAGCGAAACGCCTCTCAGGCCGACGCTGCCGTCACGCTTCCGGTCGCGGCAATCTCTTCGGCGCTCGCGCGCACGGTCCACGAGAGACCGCGTTGGGCCACGGCACGCTCGACCATTCGATTGCCCAGGTAGTAGCCGGAACGCTCCGGTAGCACGTGTTGGTCGACGGTGCGGCTCTCGTCGCTCAGTCCGCTAGAGAGATAGCGGAGGCGAAGCCCCAACCCCGAGTAATCGAGGTCGGACGTGATGGCCTTCGCGAGGACGCCCTCGAGCTCCCGAATTCGCGCGTACTGCCGGCGCGTGTATCCGAAGTACTCCCACTCGGCGTGCCCGGGGCTTGCGACGCGTGCGACCTCGACGGCGATTCCCTCGTTGATCACGTGCTCGCGCAGCGGTACGCGCCGCCCCGTGTCCCAGTAGGAGTAGTAACCGCCTGCGGAGGTGATGAGCTCACGCATCGCGCTCCGGCTGGTGGGCGAGGTGTACCGGACGGCGTGCGCGATCTCGTGCGCGAGCCAGAGCGAGATGAGCGCCGGATCGAGGCCGAGTCCCTGCGTTTCGCGGTTGGCGACGCCGGTGAAGTGCTCGAGACAGACGAATGCAATTCCCCGCCCCTCCGTCACGAGCTCGCCGGCGTTCGCCGCACCGACGCCGACCATCAGCACGACATCGATGTCGGAATCCGGGTCGAGTAGCGCGGCGCAGCGCAGCTCCGTTTCCCGCGCGAGTGACACGACGTCGGTACGCTCGAGCATGGCACGCAGGTCGTGTCGATCGGCCCGCATGACCGAGAGCGCTACTTCGTCGAAATGTGAGGTGTCGGGGTCGAGAACGTAGTTGCGCCAGTACGGCTCGAGAATGCGGAGGTGGGACGAGTAGTAGCGCCGGTAGGCGGCGGTGGGGTCTGAGCTGTCGAGCAGTGCAAAAAAATCGGGAATCAGATTAATCAGCATTCAGACCGGGTGCGCGTGAGAATGGCGCAAAAGCTGTCCGGCGGACGGGGCAAGATAGTGTCGCTCTGAGAACGCAACAAGGGTTGCTCGTCGCATTGGCACGCATTTTCCCTTTGCTCCCGGGGAGAAAGTGCCGGAGCACACAATGACGACCTTGAAACACATTGAGCTGACCTGCCCGATATGCCATCACTGCTTCGATTCGCAGGCGGTGATTTCGACGAACTCGTTTGGTGGCAAGCGAACGGACTTCCACGAACGTGCGGCCGGCGCGCAACCGCTTCCGTATCTGATCCACTTGTGCTCGCGGTGCGGGTACGCGGGGAGTGAGCGCGACTTCGGTGACGAAGCGGATGTCAGTCCGATGCTGAAGGAGCACGTGTGGGACGAGCTCGCGCCGCGGTTGAACGAGGGAGCACTCTCGGGCTCCGAGAAGTACGAGTTCGCGGCGAAGGTCGCGCTGTGGCAGGGCGCGGAGCCGCGTCGTGTGGCGGATCTGCTCCTTCGCGCCGCGTGGTGCTGCGTGGATGAGGGCGATACGGAGGCGGAGCGCTATTTTCGGCGGCAGGCGGCGTGGATGTTCGAGCGCGCGCTCGAGTCGTACGATGGCGTGGAGCAGGAAGAGCGGGCGGTGCTCACGTATCTCGTCGGCGAGCTCTGGCGACGCATCGGCGAAACGGGTTTGGCCACCGAGTGGTTCGACCGGGTGTCGGAGGAGGTCATCGACGCCGATACGCAGGAGTGGCTCATCGCGGTGGCGAGCCAGCAGCGCGACTGTCCGCGGGAGTGGTTCGGCTAGCGACGATCAGGCGCCGGGGCGCGTACCGAAAATCCGATCGCCGGCGTCGCCGAGTCCGGGCAAGATGTATCCCTGGGCGTTGAGCTCGCGATCGAGGGCGGCGGCGTAGATCCGCACATCCGGGTGCGCCTTCTGCATGCGATGCACCCCGGCCGGCGCGGCGACGATGCAGAGCAGGCGAATCCGCGTCGCGCCGGCGCGCTTGAGAGAATCGACCGCGGCCACGGCGCTTCCGCCCGTCGCCAGCATGGGGTCGAGGACGAAAAATTGACGTTCCGCGGCGTCGCCCGGGACCCGAAAATAGTAGTCCACCGGCTCGAGCGTCTGGTGGTCGCGGTAGAGTCCAATGTGGCCGACCCTCGCCGATGGGACGAGTCGCAGGACGCCGTCGACCATCCCGAGTCCGGCACGGAGGATCGGGACGAGCGTGAGCTTCTTGCCACTCACGCGCTGCGCGGTCATCCGCTCGAGCGGGGTATCGACCGCCACCGGCTCGAGGGCGAGATCACTGGTCGCCTCGTAGGCCATCAGCATGGCGATCTCCTCCACCAGCTCCTTGAAGATCTTGGTGGGAGTTGCGCGATCGCGGAGAATGGAGAGCTTGTGCTGAACCAGCGGGTGCTGCGTAACCGAGAGGGTCGGGTGCTCGGGGGTGGTCAGCATGCGGCGGAAGGTACTAACTTCGCAATCATGAAAGAATACCAGGCAGTCGTGCTGAAGCTGTCACGGCGAGCACACGACGATGAGGATACGCTCACGGATCTCCTCAACGAACGGAGTCGTGGTGGCTGGGAGCCCGCATTGCTTTCGCAGGACGGCCAGCGCATGACGGTCGTCTTCCAGCGCGTCGCATCCCCGGCATCGCGTCGCGAGAAGTGAGCGAACGCTCGGCCACCGCTCCGCGTCCGCGCGTAGACGCTGCGGAGCGCATTCTGCGGGCCGCCATTCGGCGCATCGTCACCTCGGGTGCCGCTGCGCTGACGATGCACGAAGTGTCGGAGGAAGCGGGGGTGAGCAAGGGGCTCATCCACTACCACTTTCACGACAAGGAGACGCTGCTCGCGCGTATGGTCGAATGGATGACGCGGCATCTCGTGGCGCGCGAGCACGCGGCGCTCGCGAGCTCAGTGCCCCGTCACGCGATCGACGATCTGTGGAAGTGGCTGGAGGCCGAGCTGGAGCGCGGACAGATCCGCGTGTTGCTGGAGCTCGCCGAGTGGCGGGGCCCGCTGGTGCAGAACGCGATCAGGGAATCCGCGATCGCCCGCCGCGACGCAGCCGCGGCGTCGATCGAGCAGCTCTTCTCGCTGCTCGGGCTGCGCCCGCGGATTCCGGCGCAGCTGCTGGCCGACGTAGTCGTGGCGTTCATCGATGGATTGGCGATCGCGATCGGCATCGATCGCGATCGGAATGCGCGGGCAGCGTTCGATGTGTTCTGGCTTTCGCTGCTGAGTCTCACTGAGTAACGCCATGCGCGCGGAGTCGAGATGAGCGCGGTCGGCTCCCTGTCCGCACGGTTCTTCTCCACGCTCGTCGTCTCGGTGCTCATCGTGTGGGCGTCGTTCGTCGCGGCGATCATCGATGCCGGAAACCAGAACGACACCGGCCCCGCGGATGCGATCATCGTACTCGGGGCGGCGCAATACGAGGGGCGGCCGTCGCCGGTGCTCAGGGCCCGGCTCGACCATGCGGCGGAGCTGTGGGCGCGGGGGTCGGCGCCGCGCATGATAGTAACCGGTGGCCGCGGCGTGGGCGACACGACGAGCGAGGCGGCGGTGAGCCGGCGCTATCTCTCGCAGCATGGCGTACCGGAGGGAAAGATCCTCGCGGACACCGCGGGGCTGACGACCAGCCAGTCGATGGTGAACGCGCGTCACTTTCTGGGCGCGGAGCCGCGTCCGACCGTTCTAATAGTAAGCGACCCCTTTCACATGCTTCGCCTGGCGATCCTCGCCCGGCGACTACAGATGATTCCGCGCCTGTCGCCAACGCGAACGAGCCCGATCTCTTCGCGCCGCGGGCAGCGCGCGCGGTACGTGCTCGCGGAGTCGATCAAGGCGCCGTACGCACTCATAGTAGGGGCGCACTGACAGGACAAAGCCGGCCGAAATCGGCCTCGCCGAGCACCGCTCGGACCCCCGCCCTCTTGCGCTAAAGCCAATGATACTGTCACATTGGAGCCGCGAACTGTCACATTACGTTAACTCGTGATACAAAAGGGTTCGCGATGCCACCCGCGAGCCCGGTCGCTGGACAGGCGTTCTCTACGCGGGAAGCTACCATGCGCCATGACGTAGCTGTTCCGGAGAATATCGCCGAGGTTCGCACTTCGATCGGCGAGAGAGATAGAAACGCATCGTCGCCCGCACTGGAGATCCGTCGGCGAACAATGGCGTACGTCGCGAAGCCGGATCACCAGCCCACCCGTCCCATCCCCTTTCCGCAGCTCCGCCACGCGACCCTTCCGTCTCACGGAAAGATGTCTCGTGTGCACGAAGACTCCGATCACCGCTGGAGTGTCTCGCGCCTCCATGTCGTGTAGCTCCGTCGTTCGGGGATCGAATCCCCTTCACGTGTTTTCCGGAGGTTTCTGAATGCGCATGACTCGTACTGTGGCCATTGTCGTCGGTGGGCTGATGCTCGCAACCGCGGCTGGTGCGCAGGAGCAGGTCGAGACCGTGACGAAGAAGGCCGCCATGCGGGAGCCGACGTTCACGGATGTCACTGACGCCATGCTCAAGAATGCT
>Ga0207652_10004735_pt1 | contig 11033 bp, 7 predicted proteins | sample KBSC63BmetaG_FD_184334 | JGI IMG/M metagenome (GOLD analysis project Ga0207652, IMG submission 184334) | Corn rhizosphere microbial communities from Kellogg Biological Station, Michigan, USA - KBS C6-3B metaG (SPAdes) (version 2) | ecosystem: Host-associated > Plants > Roots > Rhizosphere ...
CCGCGAGGGCGCGCCCAAGCAGGCGGGCGCCGTGCTCGCCAACGCGTTCAGTGACCGCGCGCTCTTCTCGGACGAACAGCGCCGCCTGCTGGTGGCGTGCGGCGCGGGCGCGGGCCTGGCCGCGGCCTACGGCGTGCCGGTGGGAGGCGCGCTGTTCGCCATCGAGGTCATGCGGGGCGTGCTGGCCCTGCGCATGGTGCTGCCCGCGCTGCTGGCGTCGCTGGTCGCCACGCTGGTCGCGGGCCTGGCCCTGCCGGACCATCCTATCTACGTCGTTCCCGCGTACCCGACGTCGGCATCATTGCTGGCCTTCGCAGCCGTCGCCGGTCCCCTCGCGGGCCTGGCGTCGGTCGCGTTCGTGCGGATGATCGCGTGGGCCGATCGCGTGAAGTCGCGCGGCCCGGCGCGCCTGGCGGCGCCGGTGGTGGCGCTGGCGGCGCTGGGCGCCCTGTCGATCCCGTTCCCGCAGCTTCTGGGGAACGGCCACGACGTCACGCAGCTGGCGATCGCCGGCCAGCTGGCGTTGCCGTTGCTGCTGGTCCTGCTGGCGCTGAAGCCGGTGGCCACCGCCGGGTGCGTCGCCAGCGGCGTTCCCGGCGGCCTGCTGACCCCCTCCCTGACGGCGGGAGCGATGCTGGGTGGTGCGCTCGGCGGCGTCTGGTCGTGGGTGTGGCCAGGCGCCGCGCCAGGGGCCTGCGCGCTGATCGGCGCGGCCGCCTTTCTCGCCGCGACGACGCAGGGCCCGCTGTCCGCGGCGGTGCTGGTCATGGAGCTGACGGGTCAGGCGCGCGGGTTGATCACGCCCCTGCTGGTCGCGCTGGCGACGGCCACACTGATCGCGCGCACGCTCGACATCCGGTCGGTGTACGACGCCCGCCTGTCGCCGCAGCAGCTGGGCGAACGCCAGCGCATGCGCGAGGCGCCGCCCGGCTAGGCCGGGGTGGTCAGCGCCAGATGCGGCTCCAGAACGAGCGGCGCGCCGAGATGCGGCGCAACGCGTGCTGCAGATCTTCGTGGTGGTCGGCGTGCTGCGCGACGTCCGCCAGCGACACGATGCCCACCAGCCGATCGTTCCCGTCGACCACGGGCACGCGGCGAATCCGCTCGCGGCCCATCAACTCGATGATGCGCGACAGGCTGTCGTCCGGCGTCGCCACGTCCAGATCCGTGGTCGCCACGTCCTTCGCCGTGCACGAGTCGATCGACTTGTCGCCGGCCAGCGCCCGGATGACGATGTCGCGATCGGTGATCATGCCCCACAGGCGCCCATCCCCGTGCACCACCGGCACGGCGCCGACATCCTCGGTGCGCATGATGGCGGCGATGTCGCGCAGGTGCGTGTCCGGCGTCACCGTGCGCGGGCGCGTCGTCATCACGTCGGACGCGACCAGGGACTCCTTCTGCCACCAGGACGACGTCGATGACGGGCCGGTGGGCGCGAAGCGCGGGTATTCGCCGGATTCGTTCCGCATGTGAGGGCTCTGCGCGGCCCCCTCGTCGTCCATGCGCGACATGGCCAGCTCGTCGGTGTTCGCGCTCGACCACGCCTGCGGAATCGTGCTGGTCGCGCCGGGGACGAAGCCGCCGCGGCTGCGGTAGTCATCGCTGCGGCGGTCGCGATCCAGACGCCTGAACAGTGGCGCGTTGGGCGTGCCGGATTGCTGCGCGTTGGCGCTGGACGGCGTGCCACGGTTCTGCGACTGGGCGGTGCCGTCGGGAAGGGACGACGCGCCGGGGCGCGCGGGCTTGCCGTTCGGCTCTTGATCGATTCCGGAATACGTCGTGCTGTTCATGGTCATGTCTCCTTCTCTCCGCTCGGCCGGCGGCCTGACGCACAGCGAACGTCGTGCCAAGCACGGCGGTCCCGCGCCACGCCCCGGACGCGGACTTCGCCGCGCCGGCGTTTCGATTCTTTCCCACGGCGTCGCACAGCCTTACCGACCGGGGACGGCGCGCGCCGGTCGAATTTCCACGATTGCGCGTAACCGGCGACCGCATGGCCCGTAGGAGCGGCGGGCGCTTGGAATGCCTCCGAGCGCGGGGTCTACGAACTGGAGGATTGGACATGCCATTCATGCGTTCGCTTGCCTTGGTCACGGTTGTCTCTGGGCTTTCCCTGGCCCTGGCTTCGAAAACATCGCGCGCGCAGCCTGGCGGCGCTGCGCAAGTCTGTACGGTCGGCTCGGCGGCCGTCGGCCAGACCGGCACCCTGATCTGCAAGGATCTGCAGTCGGGCGCGACGACGCAGTCCATTCCGCTGGGCCCGACCGTGGCCGCCGCGGGTGGAATCGCCGCCACCCTGGCCAGCCGCGACGATCGCGTCCTGGTGACCAATCAGGCAGGCGGGGCCAGCCTGTTTCGCCTGTCCGGGGGACGCCTGTGGGCACCCGTGACGTTGCAGACCGACGGGGAAGGATCGCTCTCGGGGGCGCTGGGCGTGCACGGCGCCTACGTGCTGACCGGGACGTCGCTGCGGTTCTTCCCCCACGGGCAAACCACCGCGGCCAGCGCGCGCCGCCTGTTGCTGGGCGATGGCTCGGCCGCCGCGGTCACGCTGACGGACCACTTCGCCTACGTCTCCGAGAAGAACGGCTCGCTCGAGGCGTTCGCGCTGGGTCACGACGGTCGCCTGGGACCGGCCGTGCCCGTGAGCGGCATCTCCCCCGGGGTCATCGTCGGCATCACGGGCCTGGAGGACCTGGTGGTGGCGCCCATCGCGCACCTGGCCAGCAACCCCAACCAGGCCGAGATTGCCGTGGCCGCGCGCTTCAGCCAGGTGCAGCGCGTGCCCACCAAGGAGGTCGCCGCCTGCTGGGCGTCCAATGACGACGGGGAGGTGTGCGTCGCGAACCCGGGCAGCATGACCGTCTCGTGCGGCCGCGCCGGCCACGACGGCCTGCTCAGCTACACCAGCGCGGCCGCGAGCCTGCCCGGCGAATCAGTGTTCGACGTCGACATGTGGCAGGGGTTGGTCGCGCTGCAGGGCGTGCACGGGGGACAGCCGATGCTGCTGGCATTCCGGCGCACCCAAGGCGACTTCCTGTCGCCGCTGGGCGAGCTTCCGGTGGGCACCGCGCTGGCCGCCGGGGCGCTGCTGCTGCCCGCGTTCGCGCACTGACAGCGCCGCGGCGCCCTCGGGTGTCCTGCGCGGCGGCGGATGATTAGGTTGCCGGGCATGCTGAAACGACGCGAGAAGCCTGTCGAGATACCCGAGGCCGCCACCGAGGAGCCCCGCACGCTGACGCCGGCCGAGGACGCGGAGCGGGCCACGCGCAACATAGAACGACAAGAACGGCGAGGTGAATCTCTGTACCCGGCGCCAGCAGATCCGGGCCGCCAGGGCGGTGAGTCCTCGCCACCTCCGGACAAACGCCGCTAACGTCCCGCTAACGTCCCGATAGCCGTTGCGCCTGTGCCGTGCGGCGGGCGATCCGATCGGCGAAGCGCTTGCGCACCAGCTCGACGGTGGCGGCGCTGGCGATGCGGGGATGGCCGGCGCGGAACGGCGGGTCGGGATCGTATTCCAGGCCCAGCTGGATCGCCTCGGCCGTGGCGCGTGAGGACAGCAGCTCGGCCAGGTGAAAAGCGAGGTCCAGACCCGCCGTGACCCCGGCGCCGGTGATGCGGTTACGATCCACGACCACGCGCTCCTCGACGGGCGTGGCGCCATAGCTGGCCAGCAACGGCAGCGACGCCCAGTGCGTGGTGGCGCGGTAGCCGCGCAGCAACCCGGCCCCGGCCAGCAGGAACGCGCCCGTGCACACGGAGGTCACGTATCGCGCTTCCCCCGCGACGGCGCGCAACCAGTCCATCGTCGCCTGATCCTGCATCAGATCGATCTGTCCCGCCCCACCCGGGACGCACAGCACGTCGGTCCGCGAAACTTCGGCGTAGGTGGCGGTGGGGACCACCTGCAGGCCGGTGTCGGACGCGAACGGCTCCCGATGCTTCGCCACCAGGCGCAGCCGCGCGCCCGGGATGGCGTGCAGCACCTCGAAAGGGCCCGTTAGATCGAGGAGCGTCAGACCCTCATACCCCAGCAGTGCGATGTCGATGGTCATGACGACACGGTGGCGCCGCGAGGCGCTGGCGTCCACGACAACTTCTTGGCAATTTCTGCCAGGTGCGGCGGACCATCGTCATCGTGACCTTCGACGGCGCGCAGGCGCTGGACCTCACCGGACCGGTCGAGGTCTTCACCCATGCCGCGCGCGAACCGGGCGGCCCGGCGCTCGAGGTCGTGGTCGCGTCCCGGCGTGGCGGCCCCATCACCACCTCGTCCGGGCTGTCGATCGCCACCCTGCCGCTGGCCAGGGTCACCGGGCGCCCGGACACCATCCTGGTGACCGGTGGCAGCGAGGCAGGGATTCGCGGCGCCATGGAGGACGCGCGTCTGCTGCGCTGGCTGGTCCGGCAAGCGGCCAGGGCGCGGCGGTTCGGGTCGGTGTGCAGCGGCACCTTCGTGCTGGCGGCCGCGGGCCTCATCGACGGTCGCAGGGTCGCCACGCACTGGTCCGCCGTCTCGCGCCTGGCCAGCTATCGCCCGGCGCTGACCGTCGACGGCAACGCCATCTTCGTGCGCGACGGCCGCGTGTGGACGTCGGCGGGCATCACCACGGGCATCGACATGGCGCTGGCGATGGTGGAAGAGGACAGCGACACGCGCGTCGCCGACCGCGTGGCCGCGCAGCTCGTGCTGCATGCGCGCCGCCCCGGGTTCCAGTCACAGTTCTCCGAGTTGCTGGCCGCACAGGCGCGCCGCGACGATCCGCTGAGCGGGGTGCTGGCGTGGGCCAACGACCACCTGCCCGCGCTGGACGTCGAGACGCTGGCCGGCCGCGCCGCCGTCTCGGTGCGCACGCTGCACCGCCTGTGCGCGACCACGCAAGGCACCACCCCCGCCAAGCTGATCGAGCGGCTGCGCGCCGATCACGCCCGCGTCCTGCTGGGGACCACCCGCCTGACCCTGAAGGAGATCGCCGCCCGGTGCGGCTTCCGCGACGGAGCCCAGCTGACCCGCTCGTTCGCGCGCTGCTTCGGCGTCCCGCCCCGCGGCTATCGCCTGTTGAGTGGCGCACGGTGACGCATGGGCCTGAGGACCAGCCGAGCGGTCGGTTGCTTCGTTCACGCTTCCGAGGCAGGCAGCCACACGGTCGCCTCGGCGCCGCCCGCCTCTCGGTTGCGCAGCTCCAGCCGGCCGCCCATGCGCTGCAGGTGATCGAGGGCCAGGTGCAGGCCCAGGCCCTGCCCCTGTTCACCGCCCGTGCCTGACTGGCTGGGGAGCGCGCCGTCCTCGCCCAGACGGCGCAGCACCTCCCCGGGAAGGCCGGGACCGCCGTCGGCCACGATCACCCGCACCTGCTTCCCGACGCGCGCGGCGGTCAGCATGATCGCCGACCGCGGGTTCGAGAACTTGATGGCGTTGCTGACCAGGTTGCCCAGCACCGACTCGATCAGAAGATCGGCCTGGGCGCGCACGCATAGCTCCATCCCCGGCCCGGCCTCGAAGCGCAAGCCCTTGGCCTGGATGCGCGGCCCGAAGGCCTCCTGGACCGACTCGACGGCTTCCGCCAGCCGCACCGATTCGATGCGCGGCGTGTAGACGTTCGCGCCCGGCAACAGGAACTCCTTCGACAGGGCGATCAGCCGCTGCACGCGCTGGCCCAGCGAACGCGCATGTCGCAGCTCGGCCGACAGATCCTCGAACTCGACGTAGAAGCTCAGCATCTGCACGTGATTGCTGACGTCGTGAAACAGCGTGCCCGCCAGGCGGCGTTGCTGCCGCGCCGCCTCGGCCAGCGAACGGCGCTGCGTGATCAGCGCCGTCGCGTACCGCCGTCGCAGCGCGAACACGCGCGTCTCGGCCAGCACCACCACCACGAAGATCAGCGCCAGGTCGCCCAGCAGCCGCATCTGCTTCAACGACAGCGGACCGGCGCGGCCCACCCAGATCAAGATCCCCACGTTCACGGCGACCAGCGCGAAGGCGGCCGGGCCCTGGCTGAGCAGCGCCGTGAACAGCACGATCGACGGCGCGATCACCAGCGGGGGCGCGTCCGGCGTGCCGCCGAACTCGTGGATGTGCGCGATCATCGGCCCGGTCGCCAGCAACCCCACGGCCAGCGCCGTCGCCTCCATGTGCTTCCTGGACATCGGGCGGGTCAGCCACAGGTCGACCAGCAGGCAGAACGCCAGCGTGAACATCGAGGGCACGAACGGCGAGCGCGTGATGAGGTTGCGCACCACGAAGAACGCCATCAGCAGCGCCGCCAGGCGCAGCCACACGCGCATGGTGTTGCTACGAATGCTCTGATCGGTCTCGCCCGCGCGCTCGCTCTCCGCGGTGTCGGGTCCGCACAGGGCCTTCACCTCTTTCAGGGCATCCGTCAGCTGCCGCAGCAGCTCCTGCAAGCCGGCGCGCTCAACGGCGCCCGGTCGGTCCAGCAGCGCGGTCAACCGCGCCGCCAGCGGCTCCAGCCGCTCGTAGACCGCCTGGATCAATGTTTGCCGATCGGCGCGCCGCTGCCGCAGCACGGCCGCGCGCGCGTCGATGGCGCGTTCGTACAGCGAGAACGAGCGCACCAGCGCGTGCGCCAGCCCCGCGGCGAACACCGTCATGGCGACGTCGTCGATGAACCGCAGCCGGTCCATCGGCGCGTCGAAGCCGGTGGTGGCCAGCAGCCACGCGAACACGGCCAGCATGAACCCGCACACGGCCCAACCCCAGCGTGGTCCCAGCACCAGCATGGCCAGGTAGCCCGGCACGAAGCCGAAGCACAGCGCGGGGCCCGAGGCGCCGCCCAGTTCCTTCGCCGCGGAAGCGATCAGCGGGACCATCATCCCGAACAGGGCCACCGCCAGCGCGCGCAGGGGCGCGGTGGCCCGGTAAGACCAGGCCAGCACCGCCGCGCCCGCGATGAACGCCAGCGTCGCCGTCGCGCGCGGCCCACCGAACACGACTTCGCGCACGATCAGCGTCAGCGACGCCAGCGTCACCATCCAGAAGAAGGCACGGGTGAGCTGCCCTTGCATGGCAAGGCGAGCCCCTTCCGCCGAACCGCGATCCCCGTTTGCCGCTTGCGCCACCGACATGCCCGTCACTCCCCGAGAGACGAGCGCTCGATATTACGCCGTCAGCGGGCGACGGAGAAACCGAGCGGCGGCCCACCGGCCCTTCGGGGCGATGGCTAGGGGCCGCCGGAGACGGGCCAGCCGTCGGCGTCCCAGACCAGCTCTGCGATGCGGAGCGTGGCCGCGCCGCTCGAGCTGCCTTGCAGCGCGTGGTACAGGTTGTAGGTCTTGCCCCCGTAAGCGATGACGGCGTTGTGGCCGGGGGCGACCCAGGCGGTGTTGCCGGTGACGACCAGCGTGCCCCCGCCCTTGGTCAGCTGCGTCCCCGCCTTGTCGACGTACGGCCCGGTGACGGCGGAGGCGCGCCCCACGCGGATGTTGTAGTCGTAGGGCGAGCTGCAGCAGCTCCCCCACGAGGTGAAGAGATAGTAGCTGCCGCAGCGCTTGAAGACCCAGGCCCCCTCCAGCGCACCGCCGTTGCTGGGGCGCGCCGCGATCGCGTGCAGCGTGTCGTCGGCGCGCGCGCCGGTCGCGTCGAGCTTGACCATCTTGATGCCGCCCCAGAAGCTGCCGAACGCCAGCCAGGGGGTGCCGTCGTCGTCCAGCACGACGTTGGGATCGATGGCGTTCCAGTCGTCGCCGGTGTGGCCGACGTTCGAGCAGACCACCGACCCCTGATCGGTCCAGCTTCCGCTCGTCAGCGCGGCGCGGGTGGCGTGCCCGATGCACGAGGTGTTGCTGCCGAACGTCGAGGCCGCGTAATACAGATGATAGGCGCCGCCGAACGTCGAGATGTCAGGCGCCCACAGGTTGGTGGCGCCTGGGACCGATTTGCCGATCCAGGACGGCAGCGGATTGAGGGGATTGGCCGCCCCGGTCCAGGCCGTCAGGTTCGCGGACGTCTTCGCGATCAGCCCCGTCGCGTACAGATAGATCTCGGTGCCGGCGACCAGCGCCGCCGGATCGTGCGCGCCCAGGCTGCCCGACAGCGTCAGCGCTTGCGGCGGCGCCGCGGCGTCGTACGCGGCGCCCGGACAATCGACCGCGCCCCCGCCGGCGCCACCGGCGGTTCCGGCGATCCCACCTTGGCCCACCCCGCCGCTGGCGCCGGGCGCGCCCCCCCTCTGTCCCCCGGTGGCGCGCGCACCCCCGGTTGCTGCCCCGCCACTCGACGTGCCGCCCCCGCTCGACACGCCGCCGCTCCCCGGGCGCCCCCCGCTGGCGGTCAGTCCTCCGCTGCCCGTGATCCCGCCGGTGGCGACGGCGCCGCCCGTGCCGATGGTCCCACCGTCGCTGGTGGCCGGACCAGCGCCGCCCGTTTCGCCGGCGCGTGTGCCCCCCGTGCCCGTCACCCCGCCCGTACCGGGGCCGCCGCTTCCGCTTCCCCCGCCGCCGCAGCCCAGAAGGGACGCCGCCAACAAAATGGACAGATGTCGGGCGCGCATTTCGGTCCTCGACGGATGAAGTAGCGTCGCCGGCACTTTCCGGGTCACGCCGCTCAGTCGGCGAACCAGCGGACATAAACGCCGTCATCGGCGCCGGTGGCGTTCACCGTGTACAGCAGCGCGTCCGGCCCAGGCCCCAGGATCGAATAGCTGTCGACGTGCTCCGCGATCGACACCGGCGTCTCGCCGCCCAGCAGGTTATCGCCGCCGACGGTCCGCACCCGCAGCGTGCCGGTCCCGGCCTCATCGTCGTACCCGTCCACGAACAGCACCCGCTGGACGCCGATGGACTTGATCAGCGTGATGTCGTCGGCGACCGACATCGCGTCGCAGTCGCGCAGGCGGCCGTAGTGCGCCTGGAACACGTCGCCGTCCGAATGCGCCCACAGGATGGCGCCACCGTCGGGCGAGAAGCTCACCATCTTGAAGGGAACCGGATGCGTCGCCTCCAGCGGGCAGGCCGCCCCGCCGCGCGCGCTCTTCACGTACAGGTCGCCCGACGTCGAGTCGAAGTAAGTCTTGGAATAGGCGACGTAGCCGCTCGCGCTGAACGACTGCAGCGATCGCACCTGCGTGTCCAGGATGACCTGCACCGTCGAGCCGGGCCGTTCGGTGATCGAAAGCAGCAGGTAGTCGGAGGTTCGCGCCACCAGGGTGCCGTCTGCCGGGCCCAGGCTGTAGTCCACGACGTCCCGGTACAGGTCGACGGGGTTCGCGCCGCTGGGAAAGTCCGCCTTCTGCAGCGTGATCACGCCGTCGTTGGGGCTCAGCCAGTACCAGTGCGACCCGTCGGGCGAGACGTCCCACTGGTGCACGCCGGCCGCCACCTCCGTCTTGGTGGTGGGATCGCCGGCCACCTGCATCTTCAACATCTCGGGCCCCGTGGGCGTGTCGCGGGTCGTCCAGGCCACGTTGCCGGCGCCAGGCGGGAAGCCGAAGCTGAAAGCCTGCTGGAAGCCGTCGTCGTTCGAGTTCCACACGATGACGTCATCGGCCGGCGACAGCAGCGGCTCGGTGGGTCCGTCCGCCCTGCCCATCAACAGGGTGGCATAGCCGACGTGCGGATCGGTGTAGCTCGCGGGCAGGAGCACGCACACCACCGCCAGGCCCTGCGGCGCGGGCGTGCAATACACGGCGTCCTCTTCTTGCGCGAAGGTGGCCAGCAATCGCCCCGCCGCCATGCCGGGCCGCCAGATGTACGGCACCAGGCTGCCGTGCTGGTTCTGGTAGTAGACCAGCGAGTCGCCCTTGAAGAACGTGCCGTGCAGCGTGGGGCCGCCGGCGTCGACGCCCAGGCTGTCTGTCAGCAGCAGGCAGTTGGGATCGCCGCCCCCCGGCGCGCAGGTGACCGGCTGACCGGCGATGGCGCGCGAGGCGTTGAAGACGAACAGACTCCTGATCTGCGCCACGGGATCGGTGAAGGTCAGGAACGCGCACCAGCGATCACCGGTCGCGCCCGCCTCTTGCGTGCAGGAGGGCCCGGCCGCCAGCATGCGCGCCGTCCCGCTGAACACCCGCGTGCCGCCCACGGGCGTCGCGCTGGGGATCGCCTGGGAACCGCCGGCCCCGTCTATGCCCCCCGTGCCCGCGATCGTGCTGCGGGGCAGGTTGTCGCCACAGGCGGCCGCCAGACCGCTGGTCAGAATCAGCAACAGCGATCGCATCAAGAACGGCGCCCGCATCTCGATTGCCCCCCGGGCCGAACAGCTTACCCGGAAACGCCGCCCGCCTGAAACCGCCTGGGATCCAGACGGGTCACCCGCTATCTACTCGACAGCGACCGGTGGCCGCCGTTACGATATGTTTCGATGCTGACGCCGGGATCGTCGTGGGAGCAGCTGGCCACGGCCGTCGATACCTGGGAAATCGGCGTCTATGAATGGCGGCACGACACCGGGAAGTTCTCGGGGTCGCCACGCTTCCGCGAGCTGTACGGACTCGAGGACCGAGGCGAGACGATCGAGGGCGCGGCTGCCTGGACCATGGTCCATCCCGACGACCGCGGCAGGTTCGAGGCCGCCTTTCGCCGGGCCACGAACGCGCAGGGCAGCGGCGAGATCCAGCTGGTCCACCGGGTCCTTCACGCGGGCGGCGCGGTGCTGTGGCTGCACCTGCGCTCGCGGACGACGTTCGAACAGATCGACGGCGTGCCGCGGCCGGTGCGCACCTGGGGCTCGGTGATGGACGTGACCGAGCGCCAGCAGATCGAACAGGAGCTGCGGCGCACCGAGAGCCGCATCGAGGAGGCGGTGCGGAGCGCCCAGTTCGGGATCTTCGAGCACAACCACCTCGACGATCCGCGGGCGACCAACGTCTACTGGTCACCACGCCTGCGCGAGATCCTGGGCGCCACCGACCACGAGCCCGGCTCGGCGCTGACGTTGCTGTCGCGTATCCCGCCCGAGGACGTCGAGGGGCTGCACCCCGCGGTGGCGCGCGCGCACGACCCCAGCGGCGACGGTTATTACGACGTCGAACACCGCTACCAGCACCCCACGCTGGGCACGCGGTGGTTGA
>Ga0207652_10004740_pt1 | contig 11025 bp, 15 predicted proteins | sample KBSC63BmetaG_FD_184334 | JGI IMG/M metagenome (GOLD analysis project Ga0207652, IMG submission 184334) | Corn rhizosphere microbial communities from Kellogg Biological Station, Michigan, USA - KBS C6-3B metaG (SPAdes) (version 2) | ecosystem: Host-associated > Plants > Roots > Rhizosphere ...
AGACGCAGGGGAACGAGGATGCGCGCCAGCAGTTCCTCGACGGGTACGTCCCGCAGATCTGGGAGCTGGGGCTGACGGTGCCCGACCCGAAGCTGCGCAAGCGCGACGACGGCGTCTGGGAGTACTCCGAGCCGGACTGGGATGAGCTCAAGGCGGTCGTCACCGGCCACGGGCCGAAGACCGCAGAGCGGCTCGAGTTCCGGCGCGTCTCGCGCGAGGAGACGGAGTGGGTGCGGTCGGTGATGCTCGCCGAAGCCGCCTGACGTGCCCGTTTACGAGGTCTTCCGGCAGGAGCGGAAAGGCGTGGCGTTCGAGCACGCCGGCTCGGTGGCCGCGCCCGACGAGGGCTTCGCGCGCGCCTACGCGCACGAGCAGTACGGCCGCCGAGGCGAGTCGGCGGCGTTGTGGGTCGTACGCCGCGACGCGGTGATGGAGGTCGAGGACTTCGTCGACGAGCTCGGCCGGAACTACCACCGCGTGGACGGCTACTCCCTGAAGGCGAAGCTGGCGGAGGCGCGTGAACGAGCAGGAACTGCTCCTTCTCGGGATCGCTGACGACGAGCTCGTCCTCGGCTGGCGCGATTCCGAGTGGACGGGGATCGCGCCGGTGCTGGAGGAGGACGTCGCCCTCTCGTCGATCGCGCAGAACGAGATCGGCCACGCGCGGGCGATCTACCAACTCCTGGCCGAGGATGCGGACGCGCTGGCGTTCGACCGCGCGCCGGAGGAGTACCGATCGTCGCAGCTGGTCGAGCTGCGCTTCGTGCCCGACTGGGCGCGGACGATCGCGCGACGCGTGCTGTACGAGGCGGCCGACGAGCTCCGTCTGCGCAGGCTGATGGCGTCCGCCGATCCCGCCGTCGCCGGCCTGGCCGCGAAGATCGACCGCGAGGAGGCCTACCACCGCATGCACGCCGAACTGTGGCGCGGGCGCCTCCGCGACGAGCCCCGCTATCTGGTCGCGGTGGACGAGCTCTTTCCATACCTGTTGGCCATGGCCGAAGCAGACGATCACGAGGCGCTGATCGCGCAGTTCGAGCCGAAAACCGTTCCAAGCAACACTGTGTTACAAGCTCATCGGCGCGGGGCCCACGCGGACGGCTGGCCGGACCTCTGGAACGAGATGACCGAGGTGCGGCGGTCGGTACCGGGTGCGTCGTGGTGACCGCCGAGGCGGTGTGGTCGGCGCTGGCCGAGGTCGAGGATCCGGAGATCCCGGTGATCTCACTGGTCGACCTCGGCGTCGTCCGGGACGTGCAGGTCGACGGCGAGCGCGTCCATGTCGAGTTCACGCCGACGTTCCTCGGCTGCCCAGCGCTCGAGGTGATGCGTGACCGGATGGCGGAGGCGATCGAGAGTCTGGGCGGCGAGGCCGAGGTCGAGGTCGTGATGGACGACTCGTGGTCGACCGATCGGATCACCCCGGAGGGCCGCGAGAAGCTGCGCGCTGCAGGCTTCGCCCCGCCGGCCCCGCGCGAGGCGGCGGCGCCGAAGCTCGTGCAGCTCCAGGCCGCGGTGTTCCGCTGCCCGTACTGCGGCTCGACCGAGACGAAGCTGGAGAACATCTTCGGCCCGACCCCGTGCCGCTCGATCCGCTACTGCACCGGCTGCCGCCAGCCGTTCGAGCAGTTCAAGACGATCTAGTCGATCGAGCCTCGAAACGAGCTCGCCCCGAGCACGGTTGCGGCTCGTCCGCTACGCTCCGCGGGTCGGCGGCCCGGAAGGAGGTGTGTCAGATGACTGTGATCTCTGCCCTCTTCCTCGGCGTCGCCTGAGACAGACCGGGACGGCCCTGCACCGCTAGCGCCTCCTCTTCTTCGCTCTGCGACGCCTCTGCGTCCGCAATCCGAAGGAGACCGAGTTGCTCGAGATCGAGCCTCCGCGCGGCAGGCGCCGCGCGGCGAAGCACCAGATCGACCAGATGGTCCTGCACGCCCTCGACGTCTGGGTGCGTGAGCCGTCCGTGCTGACGGACGTCGAGCGGCTGCGCGCGATCCTGCGTTCGAGCGCGGACGCCGGCGGCGCGACCGTGGTCGGAGAAGAGTTCTTCGTCTTCCCGAACCGCGCCGTCACCGGCGTGCTGCTCTTGGCCCAGTCCCACCTGAGCATCCACACCTGGCCCGAGCTCGCGCTCGCAAACGTCGACCTCCTCTCGTACGGATGCGTCCGCGGCGACGAGGTGCTGCGCGTCATCTGCAGCCAACTCGAGGTCGTGCGCTCGGAGCAGATCCGGATTCCGAGAACGATTGGCTGACGGCGACGACATCGTCGCGGAGGTCGCGAGGGCTGTCGGGCTGGCGGAAGGGGAGTCCGGTGTGCGCGCGGTCGTCTCTGCGCTCGCGCGGCTGGAGCCGGTGTCGATTCGGCGCATCAGCCGGGCGTCGGGCTTGCCGGTCCCGATCGTCGCCTCCGTCTGCGGTGAGCTGCGCAAACGGAACCTCGTCGCGCAGGAGCGGCCCGCCCAGCTGTCGCGCGTGGGGCGCGAGGTGTTCGCGGCCGGACGCCTACGTCTCGGTTCGTCGGCATGTACCGCCTGCTCCGGGACGACGCTCACCCTGTCGAACGAGCTGGCGCACTCGGTTCACGACGTGGCGAAGATGGCGAGGGACGCGCCCCGGCCTCGCTACGACCTCGACCAGTGCCACTGCACGGTCGAGACGAAGATCCTCAGGGTGCTCGCGTTGCACGAGGCCGATGCGCTGGTGGGACGTCGGATCCTCCTGCTCGGCGACGACGACTTCGTTTCGCAGGCAATCGCGACCGTCGTGCGCCGGCTCGGGTCGGCGACGACGGTTGCGGCTCTCACCGTCCTCGACGTCGACCCGGCAGTCATCGGGTTTGCGCGAAAGCGGCTGGCGGGGGCGCCGTTTCCGGTCGTCTGCCTTCGTCACGACCTGCGCGACCCGCTACCGACGGCACTCGACGCGTGCTTCGACACGATCGTCACGGACCCCCCGTACACCCCTGACGGCGCCAGGCTCTTCCTGTCACGCGCCGCCGCTGCGGTGAGAGAGGGCGGCCGCGTATTCCTCTCGTTCGGTTCGAAACGCCCCGACGCCGCCTGTGGACTCCAGCGGGACATCGCGCGGATGGGGTTCGTGGTCCAGAGCCTCGTTCCCGACTTCAACCGCTATGTCGGCGCCGGCGTCCTCGGCGGCACGAGCGACCTCTATCGCCTCGTGGCGACGCGGAAGGTGCGGCCACTCGTCAGCGGCCGCTTCGACGGCCCGCTCTATACCGCCGAGATCAGAGCGGGCGACGCCGTCTCGAACTAGGCGGCGTCCGTTTCACGGCGTCGCCAGACGACCAGCGAGGACGGCTCCTTGCGCTTGTGGCCGATCATGTCCGGCACGACGCGGTCGATCGTCAGCTCGCCGGCGTCGGCCAGCTCGACGAGCAGCGGCCAGAGATTGGTGTTGTAGCCGCGATGTCGCGCGTACTGGCGCGCCTTGCTCGACTCCGCGTCGCCCCGGATCTGCCAGCCCAGCGGCTCGAAGTGCACCACCGTCAGCGACGCGCCGAGGTCGAACAGGCCGGTGAGCGCCTCCCGGCGGAGCTCGGTGATCTGCTCGATGCTCATGCAGGTGAGCACGAGAACGTGCTCGTTGTCGAGGGGGAGGTCGTAGCTCGGGCGCTCGTAGTCGAACGGGAGCGCGGTCAGGTCGAACTCTGGAGCGAGCTCTGCCAGCAGCCCGGCGCACGCACGTCCCGACCCGGTCGGCTCCAGGGCGTAGTACGGCACGTTCGGGCCGCCCCAGAGGTAGAGATCGGCGAGGTTGTTGCCCCAGCCGGCACCGAGCTCCACCACCATCGACGTACGCGGCGTGGCCGACTCGAGCAGGACACGCACGATCAGGTCGCGGCGGCCGCCGATCAACGACGTCTGCGGCAGGGTGACGGCGTTGCCGAAGGAGGTGCCGTCGGCCGGCTCCGTGTTGGTCGACCGCCACTGCGCCTCGACCCGCCGCACGACACGGGACAGATCGCGCTCACCGGATGCGAGGACGGCCCGCAACGTCTCCTCGACTCCGGCCCAGAAGGCCTCGTAGTCCTCTCTGGGCCTCAAGACGGCGCACTATAGAGGGGCGCCCACCGGGGTGGCCGCCCCTCAGGCCTCGATGGTGACGCATTCGGCGTCACGACATCGCCTCGCGCCCAGGCCGCCGGCTTCGCTGTCGCCTCTGTGCTCGGTTTCGTCTCTCACGCCGGGCGCGCGACGAGCCGGTCGAGCTGGGCGGGCGCGGCCGTGTAGGTCGTGCCGTAGCCGATCGCCCTGCCGAACGGAGCGCCCATCGCCAGCGCGGTCCTCTGCATCCACGCGGGCACGACCGGCAGGCGAACGGTGTCGAAGTGGGCGTTCGCGATCACCGCGAGCCGGAAGGGGTTCGGCATGCCCTTGGCGTTGGTCTTGCCGTCGGCCGCGAGCGAGAACATCGTCTCGATCAGCGACTCGAACTGGAGCGCCGGGCTGATCGCGCACCGGAAGACGAGCTCGTCGTCGCCCGCGTTCCACCAGGTGTGCGAGACGCCGGGGGCGACGCCGACGGTCTGGCCGGGGACGGCCTCCAGCGTGCGGCCGGCGACCTTCGCGCCGAGCGTGCCGGCGACGACGTCGAACGTCTCCCACTGGCCCGGGTGAACGTGGGCGGCCGCGACGCTGCCGCCGGGATCGGCGTGGAGCTCGATCACGACGCGGTCGCCGCGAGTCTCCGCAGCCGTCTCCAGGAACGTCATGCGCTCGCCGGTGACGGGATTGACCAGGGTCTGTCCTTTCTCGATCACTTCGAGCCTCCTTGCTCGTCATTGATGCACTGACGATCGCGCCCAGGAGGCGCCCCGGGAATCGCGCTGGCCTCCGTCTCGACGTGCGGCTACCACCACTCGGTCGGTGTGGCCTACGCTGGTCCCGTGGACGAGATCCGCGTGATCAAGCCGCCGGCCCAGGAGGAAATCCGGCGGCAGCAGTTGGCCTACTTTCTCGGCGTCTCGAGCGACACGTGCGGGGCGACGGGTCTGGCCATGCACCTCGTCGTCGTCCCGCCCGGAGCGGCCGCCGAGCCGCACTACCACGACGGCTACGAGACGGCGATCTACCAGCTGGAGGGGCGCGTCGAGACCCACTACGGCGACGGGCTCGCCCGGTCGGTCGTCACCGAGGCGGGCGACTTCCTGTTCATCCCGTCCGGCGTCCCACACCGGCCGGTCAACCTGAGCCCGACCGAGCGGGCGGTGGCGCTGGTCGCCCGGAACGACGCGAGCGAGCAGGAGCGCGTCGTCCCGTACGAGCCGTCCTAGCGCAGGAGAAAGCCCTCGCCGAGCTCGTCGCCGGGCTCGAGGACGAACTCGTGCCGCCCGGTCAGATGCGCGCTGCCTTCGATCTCGGTGACCACGCCGGCCGGCGTCTCCTCGACCACGCGACCGGTGAACTCGCTGCCGACGATGCCCAGGTGGCGGAGCGGCTCGCCGGTCGCGAGCCGGCCCCCGTCGTGCAGGAGCGCGAGCCGGGCGGACGTGCCGCTGCCGCAGGGCGAGCGGTCGACCTCGCCGTCGGCGAAGACGGTGACGTTCCGCTGGGTGAGCGGCTGCGCGCTCTCGTCCTGCCAGAAGATCACGCCGTAGACGTCGCGCAGCTCCGGCTCGTCCGGATGGACGATCGCATGCGTCTTCTCGAGGTCGGCCTTGATCGCCCGGCCCAGCTCGATCAACCGCGGCAGCTCGGCGGGCTCGACCTGCTCCTCGAGCGAGGCGTAGAACGCGCCGCCGAAGGCGACGTCCACCTCGCGCCCGGCAGCCGGGACGCCGCGCTCGTGCACGAACGCCGGGACGTTGCGGAATCGCACCGACGCGACACGGCCGTTTTCGAAGCGTGCTTCGGTCCGAAGCCGCCCCGAGGGGACGTCGACCACGACCTCGGGGCCCTCGAGCAGGCCGCTCTCGATCGCCCACGTGACGAGCGCGATCGTCCCGTGGCCGCAGGCGGTCGAGTAGCCGGCGTTGTGGAAGAACACGACCCCGAGGTCGGCGCCGCCGTCCTCCGGCTCGGTGACGAAGCAGCCGTACATGTCCGCGTGGCCGCGTGGCTCGTAGACGAGCAGACGGCGGACGTGGTCGAGGTGTTCCTGGGCGAACCGCCGCTGCTCGAGGATCGTCCGGCCCTGGAGCGGCTCGACGCCGCCCGTGACGATCCGGAACGGCTCGCCGCCGGTGTGGTAGTCGACCGTCGCTACCGACGTCAAACGCCCGTGAAATTGGGTGGGCGCTTCTCCAGGAAGGCGTCCACGCCCTCCGCGAAGTCCGCCGTCTTCGTCGCAGCCGTCTGGAGCTCGCCCTCGAGCGCGAGCTGCTCGTCGAGTGTCGCCGTCTGCGCGTGGTCGAACAGGCGCTTGGTCATCCCGATCCCCCGCGTCGGCCGGGCGGCGTAGTCGGCTGCCAGCTCCGCCGCGCGGGCGGCCAGGGCATCCGCCTCGACCACCTCGTCGACAAGCCCCCACGCGTGTGCCTCTGCCGCGGTCAGTTTCCGGTTCGAGCTCATCCAGGCGAACGCCCGTGACGGCCCGAGCAGGCGGGCGAGGAAGTACGACCCGCCCGAATCCGGCACGAGGCCGATGCCGACGAACCCGGGCACGAGGGCAGCCGTGTCGGCGGCGATCCGGTAATCGCACACGCAGGCCAGGCTGAGCCCCGCGCCGGCGGCGGCGCCGTTCACCGCGGCGATCACCGGCTTCTCGAGCGCGCGGATCGCCCGCACGTTCGGGTGGTACGTCGCTTCCAGATGCTCGCCGACGTCGTGCTCGAGGCCACGGAACTCGCCGATGTCCTGCCCTGCGCAGAAACCCTTGCCGGCGCCGGTGACCACGACGGCGCGGACATCCTCGGCCTCGGCTTCCTCGAGAGCAGCGTGCAAGGCGGCATGCATCGACGTCGTGAAAGCGTTGTAGGACTCGGGCCGATTCAGCGTGATCGTCAGGACGGCGCCGTCACGGCTGGTCTCGACCTCGGCCACCGACGCAGCCTATCGCCCGGCTGCTATCACTGGCCCATGGGAGAGTTGAGGCTGATCTCGCTCGACGAGCGGGCGCGCGAGGAATCGCCGCTGGACGCCTACTCGCGCGTCGTCACCGGCGTCGCTCGGCGGCTCGCACCCTCGATCGCGAACCTTCGCGTCTCGCGCCGCGTCGCGCGCGGGCGACGGCTGGGCGGCGGCGGCAGCGGCGTCGTGATCACGCCCGACGGCTTCGTCCTCACCTCCGCCCACGTGGTCGCCGGAACAGACCACGGCGTCGCCTCGTTCGTCGACGGCCGGGAGCTGACGGTCGAGGTGGTCGGCGCCGACCCGCTGTCGGATCTCGCGGTGCTGCGAACGGAGCCGAGCGACCTCGCCGCCGCCGAGCTCGGCGACGCAGAACGACTCCAGGTTGGCCAGCTCGTCGTCGCGATCGGGAACCCGAACGGCTTCGCCGGGTCCGTGACCGCCGGAGTCGTGTCTGCTCTCGGACGCTCGCTGCCGACCCGCTCGGGATCGACGATGCGAATCGTCGAGAACGTGATCCAGACCGACGCCGCGCTCAACCCGGGCAACTCGGGCGGCGCCCTCGCCGACGGGGACGGCTGCGTCGTCGGGATCAACACCGCCGTTGCGGGCGTCGGGCTCGGCCTGGCCGTCCCGATCAACATGGCGACGCGCGCGATCGTCGCCGCTCTGATGCGCGACGGACGGGTGCGCCGTGCCTACCTGGGGATCGCCGGCGACACGCGTCCGCTGCCGCCTCGGCTGGCCGCCCAGCTCGGCCGGCAGCGGGGGATAGAGGTGGTTCAGGTGGCCGAGGACAGCCCTGCCGAGCGCGCCGGGTTGCGCGCCGAGGACCTGATCGTCGAGGTCGACGGGGTGTCGGTCGGCGCCGTCGACGACCTCCAGCGGCTGATGGCCGACGACGCGATCGGCCGCCCGGTCACCGCGCGTCTGCTCCGCCAGGGTCGCGAGCTGACGGTCGAGGTCGTCCCGGACGAGCTCGTCGCGTAGCACGACGCCGGTGCTCTGGGATCCGACCGCGCACGAACCGCTTGTCGAAGGCGCCTGGGACGAGGATCGGGCTCGATCCGCGATCCGAGAGATCGCGACGGATGCCGAGGAGGCGTTCGCCGACGACTGGCCCGTCCACGTGCTCGACGTCGAGCCCGGCGACCCGGAGCGCTGGTCGGGGACCTACCTCGGCGGCGCCGGCATCGTCGACGCCCTGCACCGGCTGTCCGAGCGCGGTTTCGTCGAGCTACGGCACGACTACCTTCCGTACCTCGAGCGGCTCGAGCCCGACATGCCGGGGTCGAGCCTGATGCTCGGCGAGACCGGGATCCTGCTGGTGCGCCAGCGGCTCTCGCCGTCGGCGGCGATCCTGGAGCGCCTGCGCGAGCTCATCGCCGAGCACGCCGACTCCGACGCGCGCGAGCTGTTGCTTGGGAGCCCCGGGACGATCCTGGTCGCCTCCGAGCTTGGCTTCGACGAGCTTCGGCAGGACTCATCGGCGCGCATGCTCGATGCCCGAGACCCCGTGTCCGGACTGTGGGAGCAGCACATCTGGAACGAGCGGGCCGAATACCTCGGTGCTGCCCACGGCTTCGCCGGGTGCGTGCTTGCACTCGGCGACTTCGAGGGAGCGTCGGAGACGGCTCGCCGCTACGCGCTGGTCGAGGACGGCCTGGCCAACTGGCCACCGTTTCCTGGGGATCGGCCGATCCGCACGCAGTGGTGCCACGGCGCGCCGGGCATGGTCACCGCTCTCGGCGACGTCCTCGACGAGGATCTCGCCGTGGCCGGCGGCGAGCTGACCTGGCAGGCCGGCCCGCTCGCGAAGGGAGCGAGCCTCTGTCACGGCACGGCCGGTAACGGCTACGCGTTCCTCACGCTCTTCGAGCGCACGGGCGACGAGCGCTGGCTCGACCGCGCGCGCCGCTTTGCCATGCACGCGATCGCGCAGGTCGAGGATGCGCGAGCCGAGCACGGGATGGGCCGTTACAGCCTGTGGACCGGCGACCTCGGGACCGCGCTCTATGTCGCCGACTGCATCGACGGCGGCGGGGTCCTGCCGCTCCCCTAGCTGTTCGCCACCTTGTCCAGACCCGTCGGCCTGTGGACGAATCGTCACGCCGGCGTGGGGGTCTGACCCCTACCGAAGTACGGCAGACGCTCCACAGCCCGATTCGGACAGACCGCGTGGCTCAACCATCGGGAGGCTGTGGAGACGTTGTGACGTTTCTGTACGGGGTCTGACCCCTAACCGCGCCGCGCGAACGCCCAGAGGGCGAGCGCGGCGATGCCGGCGACGACCTGCCAGCCGAGCAGCATCCGGCCGACGTCGATCGCGGGCTTCCAGCTGACCTCGCCGTCCCTGATCACGTAGGCGCCGACCGGCCGCGCGCTCAGCCCGAAGCCGCCGCCGCCGTTGTCCTCGCTGTCGCCGCCACCTCCACCCCCGCCTCCGACGGATGCCGCCGGAATCACGACGACGCCGTCCTGCTCGATCGGATCGCCGAACACGCGTCGCACGGTGAGCGAGTCACGGACGCCGCTCAGGAGCTCTTCCGGGTTCATTCCTTCTCCTTTCGCCGGTCGAGGAAGCCCTGTACCCCCTCGGCCGCCTCGTCACTCAGCATCGACAGCGCGAGCCAGTCGTGGGCGTGGCGGATCGTTCCGTGCCAGGCCAGGTCGCGGAAGAAGTCGAGTTGCGCCTTCGCGTAGCGGGTCATCAGCGGCAGCCGGACGGCCAGCTTCCCGACCACCTCGTCGACGGCGGTGTCGAGCTCAGCCGCCGGGACGACGCGGTTGACGAGCCCCCACTCGAGCGCCTGCGCAGCCGGGATCTCCTCGCAGAGCAGGATGATCTCGCGGGCGCGGCGGTCTCCGACGATCAGCGGCAGCCACTGCGTCGCGCCGGCCGCCGGTACCGAGCCGTGCTGGAGGCCGACGTGCCGGATGAACGCCTCGTCGACCATGACCGCGAGGTCACAAGCCATCTGGAGCTCGTTGCCCCCGCCGACGCAGATCCCGTTGATGCGCGCCACCGTCGGCTTGCCGATCCGGCGGAGGGCGGTGATGCCGGCGTCCATCGCTCCGAACCACTTCCAGTAGTCGCGCTCGTTGCCGACGTAGCCCTCGTCGGCCCAGGCGCGCAGGTTCGCGCCGACGCAGAAGGCACGCCCGGCGCCGGTGAGGACGACGACCCGGATCTCGTCGTCCCACGACGCGTCCTCGCAGGCACGGGCGAGCTCGCGCAGCATCCGGAAGTCGAAGGCGTTCAGGACCTCCGGCCGGTTGAGCGTGATCGTTGCCCTCGGCGGCGTCTTCTCGTACAGGATCGACTGGAAGCCGAGCTCGTCGGCCGCGCTCGGGGCGGGGCGCTCCGGCTCGGTCACTCTGCGAAGACGACGACCTGCGCGGAGAAGGCGATGCCCATCTCGGCGGCGTCCTTGCCGGTCGCCGCGAACTCGGGCGAGGCCGCGACCTGCTGGAACGACTCCATGTCCGGATACTCGAACTCGGCGTAGTGGTGGAAGCGCTGTTCGCCGACCGGCGTGGCGACGATCTTGCCGTGGCGGAACGTGCCGGGGACCTTCGAGACGAACTCGTCGAGATGCTGCTGGTAGCGCTCCTCATCGACGTCTCCCTCGTACAGGACGAACGCGCGGACCATGTGGACTCCTCGGGTCGGGAACGCCGGGAGCCTAGTACGGTTGACCGGTGTCGGGCGGAACTGCCCTCGCCGTCGTGATGTCGGTCTCGGCCGGTTTCGCCGGGTCGATCCAGGCCGCAGTGCTCGGCAGGCTCGGAGACCGGGTGGGAACGGTCGAGGCTGTCGGCTTCTCGACGCTCGTCGCAGGCGCGACCGGGATCCTCGTGCTGCTGGTGGCGCGGAGGAGCCTCGCCGGCGTCGGTACCTCGTTCCATCAGCCACTCTGGATGTGGCTCGGCGGCATCCTCAGCGCCTTCATCGTCCTCTCCATCACCTTCGCAGCGCCGAAGATCGGCGTCGC
>Ga0207652_10004742_pt1 | contig 11025 bp, 3 predicted proteins | sample KBSC63BmetaG_FD_184334 | JGI IMG/M metagenome (GOLD analysis project Ga0207652, IMG submission 184334) | Corn rhizosphere microbial communities from Kellogg Biological Station, Michigan, USA - KBS C6-3B metaG (SPAdes) (version 2) | ecosystem: Host-associated > Plants > Roots > Rhizosphere ...
TAAATATTGTTTTTTACCGCCTGCTGGCGGCTGATATCCAGGTAAGCACGCTCCTGCTCCGGCACTTTTTTTAACAGGTAATTATTGGCAGCAATCTGGTCATTGATCTGATTTTTTATGGTAAGAAGATTATTCTTAATATTCCCCATATTTTCAGAAATATTACTTTTGATTTTTTCGACTTCTGCATTTGCAAGAATCACCGCATCGTTATTTTCACCGGTGACGCTGCGCAAAGCTTCCGCCTGCGTTTCGGCGGTATAAAGCTTATCCAGCAGGCCGGAAAGAGTGGGGTCATTTACCAACAATAATGATGGAACCACTCCCGGTTTTTGTTCCTTGCTCCGGATATAGGAACTGATATCTTTTAGGCCCTCCAGTTGCAGATCCACCTGGCTGTTTTGTTTGTCCAGGTCCGTTACCTTACCAAAATAAGCGCTCGCCTGTGTTCCCAGATCAACCGCAGAAGTCTTGGATTGAAAAACCGCAATTTTTCTTTCGACGCTGTCTAATTGGGACGAAACAAGGTCAAGGCGGTCGTCGATAAAACGCATGGTTTTATCAGCCACTTCATTTTTATCTTCTACCCCGTTTTTATTATAGATCTCAAAAAGTTTTTCGAGGATATCCCGTCCTTTTTCCGGAACCGGTGTTTCGAGGGATATATTCAGGATGGTGGAAGAATACGAGTATGGAGAAATCTTCAGGCCCCCCACAATACCCCCCGCAGCGCCGGCCGGAGAAGCAAATGAAACAAAATAATTTTTGCCAATTAAATTTTGGTTGTACCCATAATTCATTTGAAGCCTCACTAAGTTATCTCCTAAAACAACCGTGGAATCAAAAGGAACGTTCTTATTATCGATCCGCACGATCTTATTCCTCCAGTCGACCGAGAAAAAGTAAGTGCCCCACAAATTGAATTTGTCTTTATCAACTGCGATAAATTTTAAGGGCGCATCGGATTTGTACAATTCTTCGGTACGTACATTTCCCTTATTGTACACGGTCGCATAAATATCCAACTGTTTCACTACATCCTGCATCAGGTCAGGGGAACGCAGCACCACAATTTCATTATCAACGATCTTTTTTTCACCAAAAATATTTAACGCATCCAGCACCTTCGAATCGCCGCCACCTTTTTGCGGATCTTTCAGCAAAGCCTTTGCAGAAGCAACATACACGGGAACCTGCGAACGAAGGTCAACATACGCAACCGCCATAGAGATAGAAACCGTAATGACAAACAATGGCCAGAAGGGCAGATACTTATAAATGATCTGCTTGAAGATATTTGAATCCGTTTTTTCTTTAAAAAATTGATCTTCGTCCATCGGTTTCCAAAAATTATTTAATAACACGGTCAATTACGAGCAATACAAATGATATTCCCGCAGTAACGAACGAAATAATACGTGTAGTATTATCCGATTTAATTTTAACAGGCTCTACGTAAATGATGTCATTGGGTTGCAAATAAAAATACGGCGAATAAAATATAGATTTGTCAGTGAGGTTTAATCTTTTAAACTCCTTAGAATTGTCTTTTTCCCTGATCACCAACACATTGTCGCTCCTGCCCTTCTCTCCGATGCCCCCACCTGCGGCAAGTGCGTCAAATATCGTCATATTATCATTCGGCATCGGTAATACCTGGGGAGAAATGGCGCCCATCATCGTAACGTGCCGGTTTAGAAAGCCGACTGCCACTACGGTCTGCGCCAGGTAAGGTGAAAGGTCCTTTTCCAGTTTCATTTTTAATTCCTTCCTCGTCATCCCGGCCACATGCAACGTCCCGAGTTTTACAAATTGAATATCTCCGTTTTCATCCACAAGGTAGCCGGTCAATGTGCCCTGCGCATTTTGAGGAGCATTATAAAGAGTCGTATTTTCCGGGCTCAGGCTCGCTACGGTAATTGACAGCAGATCCCCCGTTTGAATTTTTGGTTCCAGGTTTTTAGAAACTAAATTGGATAGTGTAGTATCTTTTTGAATATCCTTGAAGTAAATGGTGTTTTTTGTAGAAGTACAGGAAGAAAAAACGATGAGGAAAAGCAGTAAGGTTAGTAGGGAATGATGAATCGTGACTGGTAAATTGCGGGTCGTCAATGGTGAATCGTCGGTCGTGGGTCGTGAATGTTGAATCATGAGCCTTGAATGTTCATTGGTGAGTGGTGAGTCGTGAATGCCACTACTTGCTACTTCCATACCTGCCACCGGCATCTTGCTACTATCTTCTCGCTTCTTCGTACTTTTTGCTTTTTGCATATTTAGTTGAGGAGGGCAATAATAAATAATGTAAAGGGCGGTTTTTTCAGGTGGATGCAAATTAAAGGAAAATTTCTAATAAGCACGGGATTTTACCTGTTAAATCGGAAGAATTTTTTCTATTAAACCGGGCGGTGAAAAGGGCTGGTTCCTGTTCATTTTTCGTTTTAACGGGAATAGAAATTTGGATTATTTGTGGGTTTGCTGTCGTACGGGTTCAGTAACGTTTGTTCGCTAAGAAATTACATCTGATAACTCATTAGGTGAATCTTTTCCCTTCTTGTTTAGCAGCATATATCTGATTACTCCATAACCGGCGCCAAAAATAAGAAGAACAGTGAGGCCGCTATCTATCGGGCAATAGGGATCATCAGGATCACATCCCGGATCACCGGGATTACCCGGACTGCCTTGTGCCCATGAAGGATTCTGTGTGAAAAATAATAAAAAAAAGAAAATAAAAAGGCAATGATACAATCTTTTCATAGCGGGCTGTTATCAGGATGCTAAGGTAACAAAATCTGGTTAATTCCGGTTTAAAATTGCCGTTTTTTGTCCCGGAATATTTAAACAACTGCAGCCCGCATCATTCTTTTTTATTTATCGGTATATTCTAAAAATATTGATCAGAATAGCACATTAATAACCTGTCTTTCCCCGGACGGTTTTGTGATTTCCAGGTGATAAATTCCGGCAGGAATGGTTCTCCCGGCTTTTATTTTTTGAAGGCTATTTCCACCATTATAGTTGAAGGTTGAAAGCGCTACGCACTGTCCATAAGAATTAATGAATCGTACCTCATAATTTCCCGGAAGTTGGTTGATCATTTTTAGATTCAGGTTGTCAACAGTAGCGGGATTTGGATACAAAGTGATACCGGTGTTTCCTTCCATGTTTTGAGCGGCACTCACCGTCATATCCACTTTTACGCGATTGCTGTATTCAATTTTTCCTTCCGCATCCGTGCTGCGGATACGGTAATAACTGGTTTCTTTTGTTGGAAAATGATCGGTCCATTCATAAGAGTTGGATGATAAATTGGCCGGGCTCACGGAGCTCAGTTCTGAGAAAGCCACCCCATCAGAAGACCTCTCTATAATGAAATTTTTGATCTGGTTTTCACTCAGTGTCTTCCACTTAATATTGATTTGCTCATTTTGCGGATAAGCCTTTACAGAAGTAAAAGTAAATGGTATGGCCACCAGCAAAGGCATCGTCTTAAAAACGAGCCTGAACCGGTTTTGTGCATAAGAAGCCGTATCATTGTTGATCGTAAAATTGATATAGGTCGTATCATTCAAGTTAACCGGGCTTGACGTTTGAAGATAACGGTCTTCCAAAACCCCCGACATACCCGGATGATCCATATAACGGCCAATAAATTGAAACCGGTACGTCTTTTTGCGCATATTCCACATTCTGAAAAATATGGTATCGGCATCGGTGATCGTTTGCCGTCTTTCAATGATCAGATCAGTAGTGCCCCTGATCATGCTGATATTTTCACCCGGGTTGATCATTTTTCTTGCGTCATTGCCATCGATCGCATTACTGTAATCCGCTGCATACTGGGTGAATGTACCATCCACTACAAATGTGCTGCTGTCAGCATAAAATCCATAGAGATTCATCCTCATCGATTCACTGGTTGCAAACGGTGATTGTAATGCATTGATTTTTGAAAGGGCATTGCGTCCGTTTAACGTTTCATCAACTGAATGTGCATTACTATAAAAGTAGCTTAACAGTAAAATTAACGGGAGTGTATACAGCTTTTTCATATCAGGGATTGGATATTATGATAAAATTTCAGTTGGATCGGTTTTCAATCATTCAACTGTTATCATCAGAAACGCTACATATTTAAAAAAAGTATTTGAGCCGTCCGCTTTATTTTCGCAACCTCATTTCCATAAAATAAAAAACTTCCGCAAATCTGCATCTGCGGAAGTGAATTCTGTGTGAAATGATCTTCGGTTTATATTCGAAAACGAAAACCGGTGATGATCTTAGTAGATCACTTTAATGATTTTGACTTCACCATTAGGCTGCAGGATCTCCAGCTGGTAGATTCCATGAGCAAGATTATAATCCCATTTTATGGTTTCATTGCTGCTTCCATTCATCCTTTCTATTTGTTTGGAAACAATGATCTGTCCCAACTGGTTCATCAGGCGGATACCATACTTACCTGCCGGCTGGTTGATGAATTGCAAATTAATAACTCCATTCGTGATCGGGTTAGGATAAATGGTGAATAATGGTTTACCGGTGCCTATCAGTACGGTTACGATCTTGGTGTATTGTACTTTGCCCTTGGCATCTGTACTCTTAACCCGGTAATAATAATAGCCTGGCAACACTTTTGGATCAAGCCAGCTATAATCCACTGTACCGGCATTATTCGCTTTTACAGTAGCTACGGTGGTAAATTGTATACCATCAAATGATCTTTCCACCTCATATTGTTGTACATTCTTTTCCCTCGTCACTTTCCAGTCCACCTGTATGTCATGGTCTTTCGCAGAAGCTGCAATGGAAGTAATGGCTGCAGGCAACACAGGAGCTTCTTTGAATATGATATCAAACCGGTTTGGTGCATAGGAGCCTTTGATATTCTCAATTTTAAAGTTAACATAGGTCGTATCTTCCTGGCTGAGTGGAGTAACGGTATTCAGGTAATGATCTTCCAGCAATGGCTGAACGCCTGCATCTGCCAATCCTTTTGCGATGAATTGGAAGCGGTAATTCCGGATGCTGACACCGGTAAGGTTGAAGAAAACCGTATCAGTAACCGCTGGAAGCCGCCTTCTTTCAATCACGAGGAGACCGTTCGCGGATTTAACTGAAAGATTCAGTCCCGGATTTAAAAATTTCCTTGCATCATTATTGTCTGTTTTATTACTGTAGGCTTCATCAAATTGTTGGAAAGTGCCATCAGCTATTGTCGTGCTGCCATTTCCATTCACTACGAAAAGGTTGGTTCTTAACTGCTGTTTCAACCCGGTTTCTGCACCGCGGAACACAACCGTATTAAAACCACTTTTCTTAGCTTGTTCGGTAAAGGTTACCGTACCCACCTGTTTTGTTGACGATTGTACAAAAAACGCCTGGCCACTTTGAATATCATTATTTGTAGCACCACCTCCTGATGGAGTGGGAACATAATCTGTTCCGTCGAGGCTATAAGTCTGGTATGCCCCCAATCCTTCCACTCCTGTTAGATTTGGATTCCATAAGGTAAAGAATGGCCCTAATTGACTGGACAATTGTATTCTCCTCATGTCTATGGTAGAGGCATAAGGATTGCCAACTGAAGTAAATGTATACGGTTGAGTTGGGAAAACCTGGTTGCCCTGGAATAACGTTCCTTTCGTACGTAAAACGGTATTATTTGCCGCCGCATTAAAGCCAATTGCTGTGCGGTCGCCCCTCACAAAAGTCATCCAGCCTGCCGGATTTTTAATACCCACAAACGTAGTAGCGATACCGTCCCAAAGATCGTTTGAAGAATTATAGGCTTTTACAGAAGGCCCGGATGGTGAGTCATAGTCAAACCCGTTTGCAGCAGTTGGAGCCACATGATCGGTAACCTGTGTCCCATATCCCGGTGCCGGATTCTGTGAACTGTCGGTAGCGCCTTCCTGCCATGCCTGTTTAACTGTTTGGTCGGTATTTGTTGGAACGGACAGGAATTTCCATTTGCGGGTAGCATTGAAGAAGCGTTCTACGATTACTTTCCCATTGATATTATTTCCTGAATTGGTTCCAGCATTGGTAATATCCGCTACCCTTGCGGTACCTGCAGCATCAGAAATGAGGGTGATATTATCACCGGTATTCAGGGTTACGTTACTTACATTACCAAAGGATAAGGATCCGGTAATATTTAAAGTGTCAGTAATGGTTGGTGCGGCAACAGTTGCCCCATGCGGACTGCTGATCTGCAAATTCATGATTCGGCCTGAATTAGTACCTTTTGGAGTATAGAACATTTTGCCTGCGATAGTTTGCATCGGCCGTGCAGTAGTGCCATCGAGTGCAAGATTTCCGTTGAGATCGATTGTTCCGGCAGTTGCATCCAACGCCCCGTTATTGTCCCAAATGCCTCCGGCAATATGCAAGGTATTTCCCGTTACTGTTACGGTAGCACCTGGTCTGATCACCAAATGATTGACTGCTCCTGCAACACCTGTAGAAAGTATTGGCTTGTTGGTTACGTTTAAGATGATAACGCTGTCACAGGTCAAAACAGGAAGAGTGTTGCCTGACCAGTTGGTAGCTGTGTTCCAATCTGTTGAAGTAGTGCCATGCCAGATGTTATTGATGGTTAATTTGGCAGGAGTTACAGTATTTACTGCACATGTTCCAGCAGTTCCCGTTATGGTTGTACGGAATAAATAGCCGTCTTTAGTGTTTCCCGCAGTAATGTTTGCAACCTTTAAGGTATCTGTCATAGTTGTGGCAGTTGTGGCAATTACATTGCTATAATCACCGCTGTTCGCAGGTTTCCATCCTGAACCATCATTTACTTCCCATGCATAATTGAAGGCCGGGTTCACCAATTGGGTAGTAACCGTAAATTGAACTCCACCTTCCGGACAGTAAGTTAAATCAAAAGGTGAATTTGTAATGGTGGCTTGCGGGTTAACAATTACTGTTGAAGTTGAGGAGCCGGCAGGATTAGTACATCCATTAGCCCCTGTGTATGAATAGGCAACAATATAGGTTCCGGGAGTACTGGTAGCAAGATTGATTGATCCGGAAACCGCATCTATGTTTAACCCAGTTGGCGTTGCACTGAAAGTGCTATTTGTAAACGAGCCACCTGTTTGATTGCTGACTGCAATTGTCGTAGAACCGGTTTGACAAAATGTACCACCACTAATTGTTGCAGTAGGCAACGGACGAATCGTGATGCTAAATGGAGAACCAGTGCTTCCACAATTGTTAGCATTTGAAACGGTTAAAGTTCCATTATAAGTTCCCGGTTGAATTGCCGCAGGAATTGCCAAAGAAATTGGACTTGCTGCAGGAAAGGAAGCATTAACTACGTCTGTTAATCCAACCGCATGTGCCGCTGCATCGTACACTACTGAATATTTATTCGGACTATTGGTTTGAGCCGTAAAAGCTAAACTAGCGGTTGTTGTTCCCTGGCAAATGGATGGATTTGCTGCAAGCGTAATTGTAGGTAATGGGTTTACAGTAACTGTTACAGTAGAACTTCCACCGGCGCATCCATTTACAATAGTTGTTATTGTATAGGTTGTAGTGACAACTGGTTTTACAGTTACTGTTTGCTGAGTTGGAGGAGTAATGATCGTTGAAGGATCTGTCCATGTATAAGAAATAGGTAATGATCCTGGTAAAGTAACATTATCCAAAGCCCAGTTGCTTCCTGCTGATCCTGTATATTTAAAACGAATTTTTAAATTTGAAAGGCCAAGGTAATTAGATAAGTCTATAGAGGTAGGAATGAAACCTCCGTTATAGGAACCTGCTCCGGTATTGGTTCCTCCGGGATAAGTAGCAAGATTATTTAGGGTGTTATAAGTCCCGCCGCCATTGGTTGAAATTTGAATTTCGGCTAATGCACCGGCATTGAGGTTATATGCCTGGTTCATCTGCAAAATAGCTGATGGCAGCCCTATTGTACTAAACACATTCGTTTCCAATATTGAATTGTTTGTACCATTCACAATCGCAAATTTATTATCCCTGCTATCGTAAGTTATGCCATTAAAAGACTTTGGACCATTGGTTTCTTCCCACGGTCCGTTATTCGTATTATCACCGTTGGCAGGCAAAACATTTCCCTGGCATTTACCATCAACGCACCACCCTGCAGGATTTGCATTATCAAAGGACCCTCCGGTTATCCCTCCGTCGTTTGGATAGCCGCTACTTGATGTAAGAACAGATGTTTGTCCTACGCATATGGCAGTTGGAGAAGCTGTGACAGGACTAGGAGGAAATGAAGGTACAACACTAATAATTGCAGTACCTGAGTAAGCAATTGAACAAGGACCACTCTGAATGACCGCTCTATAAATGGTTGCCATGGTGATGCTGCCAAACGCTTGTGCATTGGTTGTATTTCCAATATCTGACCAACTAACACCACCATTAGTGGAGGATTGCCATTTTATTATATTTCCAGTATTACCTGTCAGATCAATTGTTCCGGAAATTCCCGGACATGCTACAATAATCGCTTTTGCTGAATCCCTGATGGTAAGTGTGCCACCTATTGAGTTAGGGCTAACTGTAATAACCTGAGTTGTTGTTACCGGGCCGTTACAACCTTGTGCAGTTGCAGTAACAGTTGTTGTTCCACTCCATGCAGCTGCATAAGTTACCACACCTGTTGCAGCGTTAATGGTATTACCTCCTGTGAGGCTTGCTGCATCAAGGCTATAAGCAAGACTGGTTGCATTTGTTGCAGTGGTTGTATAAGTAACCGTTGCTGCTCCCTGGCATCTGGTTGATGTTGCAGGTGAAAATGCTGCTATCGTTACAGTAGGCGTTGTTGTAACAACCTGTGTTGTTGTAACCGGTCCGTTACAACCTTGTGCAGTTGCAGTAACCGTTGTTGTTCCACTCCATGCAGCTGCATAAGTTACCACACCTGTTGCAGCGTTAATGGTATTACCTCCTGTGAGGCTTGCTGCATCAAGGCTATAAGCAAGACTGGTTGCATTTGTTGCAGTGGTTGTATAAGTAACCGTTGCTGCTCCCTGGCAACGGGTTGATGTTGCAGGTGAAAATGCTGCTATCGTTACAGTAGGCGTTGTTGTAACAACCTGTGTTGTTGTTACCGGACCGTTACAACCTTGTGCAGTTGCAGTAACCGTTGTTGTTCCACTCCATGCTGCTGCATAAGTTACCGCACCTGTTGCAGCGTTAATGGTATTACCTCCTGTAAGGCTTGCTGCATCAAGGCTATAAGCAAGACTGGTTGCATTTGTTGCAGTGGTTGTATAAGTAACCGTTGCTGCTCCCTGACATCTGGTTGATGTTGCAGGTGAAAATGCTGTTATCGTTACCGTTGGTGTAATGGTAACTACATGAGTTGTTGTAACCGGTCCGTTACAACCTTGTGCTGTTGCAGTAATAGTTGTAGTTCCACTCCATCCTGCTGCATAAGTTACGGCACCTGTTGCAGCGTTAATGGTATTACCTCCTGTGAGGCTTGCTGCATCAAGGCTATAAGCAAGACTGGTTGCATTTATTGCAGTGGTTGTATAAGTAACCGTTGCTGCTCCCTGGCAACGGGTAGATGTTGCTGGTGAAAATGCTGTTATCGTTACCGTTGGTGTAATGGTAACTACATGAGTTGTTGTAACCGGTCCGTTACAACCTTGTGCTGTTGCAGTAATAGTTGTAGTTCCACTCCATCCTGCTGCATAAGTTACGGCACCTGTTGCAGCGTTAATGGTATTACCTCCTGTAAGGCTTGCTGCATCAAGGCTATAAGCAAGACTGGTCGCATTTGTTGCAGGGGTTGTATAAGTAACCGTTGCTGCTCCCTGGCAACGGGTAGATGTTGCTGGTGAAAATGCTGTTATCGTTACAGTCGGAGTAACAGTTAAATTTGCTGCATTAGAAATTACCTGAGAACATTGCCCTGCCGGTCCGCTTACTACTACATCATAATTTCCTGCATCAGCAGGTGTAAGTCCGGTAATAGTTAAAGCAGCTGTATTGGTTCCTGAAATATTACCGCCATCAAATATGGAATTTCCTCCTTTTCTCCATTGGTAACTGTTTACTGTACCGGTGGTGGAAACAGTGAATGTGGCTGCAGTTCCTTCACAAGCAGTTTGTGTTGATGGAGTAACATTTGCAGTTATTGTTTGGTTTACTGTCAATACAGCAGCATCGGATGTTTGAGCGGTACAAACGTTTCCAGCGCCACTCACTAAAACCGTATAAGTTCCTGCATCGCTTTGTTGGGCTTTAGCAATATTATAAGTTGATGAAGTAGCACCGGCTATTGCATTTGCGCCGAGATACCATTGATAATTTACACCTGTACCAGTTGCGGCTACTGAAAAACTTACAGGAAAGGACAGACATACTGTTTGGGAAGGATTGGGTTGGGTGGTGATTAATATTGGTTCATTTACATTTACCGTATAGGTGGCAGTAGCAGTTGCTGAACCACACGTGTTATTACTGGTTACAGTCATCATCAAAACAACTGCTTTTCCTGCATCTGCTGCTACCGCTGTATAGGTTGGTGTAACTGTAGTCGAATTGGAAATTGTACCGCCTCCGTTTGAAGTTGTCCACAAAATGGTTCCATTGGTTGCTGTAGCTCCACTTACAGTTGCTGTTCCATTGGAACATATAGTTGTTGAACCACCAGCTGTTGCTGCAGGTAAAGGATCAACATTTACAGTATAGTTAGCGGTCGCTTTTGCTGATGCTCCACATGAATTATTACTGGTTACAGTCATCGTCAAAACAACTGCTTTTCCTGCATCTGCTGCTACCGCTGTATAGGTTGGTGTAACTGTAGTCGAATTGGAAATTGTACCGCCTCCGTTTGATGTCCATAAAATGGTGCCGTTTGTTGCAGTAGCGCCGCTTACAGTGGCTGTTCCATTGGAACATATTGTTGTTGAACCACCTGCTGTTGCTGCAGGTAAAGGATCAACATTTACAGTATAGTTAGCGGTCGCTTTTGCTGATGCTCCACATGAATTATTACTGGTTACAGTCATCGTCAAAACAACTGCTTTTCCT
>Ga0207652_10004743_pt1 | contig 11024 bp, 8 predicted proteins | sample KBSC63BmetaG_FD_184334 | JGI IMG/M metagenome (GOLD analysis project Ga0207652, IMG submission 184334) | Corn rhizosphere microbial communities from Kellogg Biological Station, Michigan, USA - KBS C6-3B metaG (SPAdes) (version 2) | ecosystem: Host-associated > Plants > Roots > Rhizosphere ...
AATGGGCGCGACCTCGCCCCGCTCGATCGCGGCCACGGGATCTTCGACCGGCTTCGCGCCGCGCGAGACGAATGCCACGCCGTTGTTGTACACCAAGGGACCATGGATGATCGTCTGAAAGCGGCCACGCTGCTGGTGTGCTCGAACGTGTTCATGACCTGCGCCTGGTACGGCCACCTGAAGTTCAAGAAGGCGCCCCTGTTCCTGGCCATCCTCGCCAGCTGGGGGATCGCGTTCTTCGAGTACTGCTTGCAGGTGCCGGCCAACCGCGCCGGTTATAAGGCGCTCTCCGCCTACCAGCTGAAGATCATGCAAGAGGCCATCACCCTGGTGGTCTTCATGCTGTTCGCGGCGCTGTGGTTGGGGGAAGGGTTCCAGCTGAAGTACCTGGCCTCGTTCGGGCTGATCCTGGCAGCCGTGGTGGTGGCCTTCCGTTGACGCCCGCGGCGCTGGCCGAAGGCATCGCGCCGCGCCTGCTGGCCTGGTTCGATCGGCACGCCCGCGATCTGCCGTGGCGGCGGTCCCCCAACGCCTATCGCACGCTGGTCTCGGAGTTCATGCTGCAACAGACGCTGGTGGCGACCGTGGTCCCGTACTTCGAGGCCTTTCTGGCCCGCTGGCCCGACGTCGCGGCGCTGGCCGCGGCGACCCAGGATCAGGTGCTGGCGGCATGGTCGGGGCTGGGCTACTACAGCCGCGCCCGCAACCTGCACCGCGCGGCGGTGGCGGTCGTCGAACGGCACGGGGGCGCCTTGCCCCCGGACGAGGCGGCGCTGCGGGCGCTGCCGGGCATCGGCCCGTACACGGCGGCGGCCATCGCGTCGATCGCCTTCGGGCAGCGCACGTTCGCGCTGGACGGGAACGCGGCGCGCGTGGTGGCCCGCCTGCACGCGCTCGGCGAGCCCATCGACGCGCCCGCCGTCCGCCTGCGCCTGCGCGCGCTGGGCCAGGCGATGGTGCCGCACCGGCGCGCGGGCGCGTTCATGGAGGCGGTGATGGAGCTAGGGGCGACGGTATGCACGCCGCGCGCGCCGGCCTGCGGGGAGTGTCCCCTGGCGGAGCTGTGTGAGGCGCGGCGGCTGGGCATCGCCCCGGAGCTGCCGATCAAGTCGGCGCCGCGACCGAAGCAGGCGGTCAGCGCCGTCTGCGCGCGCGTGCAGCGCGCCGGCCGCGTGCTGCTGATCCGGCGTCAGCGCGGACTGCTGGCGGGGACGTGGACGCTGCCGGCGATCGAGCGGGCGGGGCGGGGTCAGGTCGACGGCGCCGCCCTGGCGCGCGACGCGGCCGCGGAAGTGCTGGGCGCCCAGGCGGTCTCGTTGCGCGCCACGCTGGCGGGCCAGATCCGTCACGTCTTCACGCACCGCGATCTGGTCGCCGAGGTGTACGACGTCGACGGCCTCCCCGCGACGGGGCGCGGCGCTGACGAATCGCCTGACGCTGACGCCGACGTCCGCTGGGCCAGCCCCGCCGAGCTGGACGAGATGGCCGTCTCGTCGCTGCTGCGCAAGCTGCTGGCGGTCGGGAGTTCCACGGCCGCCGTCAGCGCGCTCCGGCGCTCCGGAAAGGCGACAAGGGCGGTGAATGGCCGTAGAAACGCCTGATGAAGAGGACGCTGCGCGCCCTGGTGAACACGAGCTGGCTGCTGGCCGCCTGTGCCTCCACGTCCGCCGGACAGGTCGGTCAAAGTTCTTCACCGGGGTCGACGCAGCCCCCGCCGTTCACGGCCGCCCCCGCGCCCGGTACGGGGGGCTCGGCGAACGTGACCACGTCCGACGCGGGCGTGGCCACGCTGGGCGCCAACGCCCCGGACCGCGGCGGCGACGCGGACTTCGCCGCCGCCCGCGCGAAGTTCGATAAGGGTGATCGCGAAGGGGCGCAGGCGGCGCTGGAGGCTTTTCTGGCGCAGCACCCCACGAACGCGAACCGGCCCGCCGCGGACCTGATGCTGGGTCGCCTGGCGCTGGCGCACGGTGACGCCGTGGCGGCCAAGCGCCTGCTGTCGCAGGCGGCGTCGGGGCTGGCGGGCGACGCCGCCAACCCGGCCCGTTACTACCTGGGCTTCGCCGAATTGCGCCTCGGCAACCTGGCGCGCGCGCGCGAGCTGCTGTCCCCCTTCGTCCCCAAGGGCGCGCCGCCGCCGTCCAGCGGTGACGACACCGCGGTCGAGCTGCGCGGCGCGCTGGCGGAGGCGACCGGCCCCGCCGATCCCACCGAGGGGCTGGAGCTGTGGGAGGCCTACTATCACGCCGCCCGCGACGCCGAGAAGGCGTGGGCGCGCCGGCGCGCGACCGAGCTGGCCGGCCACCTGTCGCCCGAGGCGGCATGGCGCGCCTGGGGCGCTGCCGCGCCGGGAGGGCTGACGCGCGCCGTGCTGGGCGCCAGGGCGGCCGCGCACCTGCGCGACAAGGGTGATCCCGCGGGCGCGGCCTTCGTCGAGACGGAGACGAACAGCGCCCGGCACCTGCTGGGCTTCGACGCCAGCGGCTCGCCCGTCGGTCCCGGCGATCCGACCCGCCTGGGGCTGGCGCTGCCGCTATCGGGGAAGTTCCAGGTGGTCGGTGAGGCGGCCCTGCGCGCGGCGATGCTGGCCGCGGGCACGCCGGCCGCGGGGGTGGCAGGCAACGGCGGCACGACGCAGCTGGTGCTGCGCGACACCGCCACGGACGCCGAGCGCGCCGCGCGCGGCGTGGCCGAGTTGACCCGCGGCGAGGCGGTCATCGGCATCGTGGGCGCGGCCAGCCCCAAGGCGGGCCCCGGCGCCATCACGCAGGCCAGCGAGGACGGCATCCCGGTGCTGGCGCTGGAGGACGCGGCGCCGGGCGCCCTGACGACGGCCTTCCAGATGATTCACGCGCCCGACATGCGCGCCGCGGCGCTGGGCAGGCAAGCGCTGAAGGCCGGCGCGCGCCGTTTCGCGCTGCTGGGCCCCGACAGCGGCGCCGCCAAGCGGCTGCGCGAGGCCTTTCGCAAGGCGGTGACGGCGGGGGGCGGAACCGTGGTGGCCGAGGCCACGTACGTCACCGGCGCGACCTCGTTCGCCGGCCCGATCGGCAGCCTGAAGAAGGCGTCCTTCGACGCCGTCTTCGTGCCCGATACGGCCGATCGGGTGGCGCTGATCGCACCGGCGCTGGCTGTCGCCGATCTGTGGCCGCAACCCTGGTCCCCCGAGGCCGCGAAGCGCGCCGCGGACGCGGCGAAGGGGAAGGGGAAGGGCAAAACGAACGGCAAGGCGAAGCCCATCCTGCTGCTGTCCACGGCCAACGATCTTTCGCACAAGCTGCTGGCGAACGCCGGCCGTTACGTGCAGGGCGCGCTGCTGTGTCCCGGGTTCTATGCCGACGACAGCGATCCCCGGGCGCGCGCGTTCGTCGAGGGCTACCGCGCCGCCTACGGGCGCGATCCGCACGCCACCGAGGCTTACGCCTACGACGCGGTGGTCGCGTTCCAGACCGCCATCAAGCAGGGGGCCCGCACCCGCGGTGATCTGGTGAAGGCGCTGGGGACGGCGAACATGCCGGTGCTGCACGGCCTGACCGGCAACGTCACGTTCGGCCCGGACCACGGCCGCGTGGACAGCCCGCTGGTCTACGTCGTCGACGGCGACGACATCCATATCGCCAGGTGAATCCGCCGCCCGCGCTTTCTAGGCGCGCTGCGCGGTGATATGACCGGGGGCCATGCGTCTCTCGAAAACCCTCGTCCCCACGCTGAAGGAAGCGCCGGCCGAGGCGGAAGTCCCCTCACATGTCTTCATGGTTCGCGGCGGGTATCTGCGGAAGGTGGCGGCCGGCGTCTACTCGTTCCTGCCGCTCGGCTGGCGGGTCATCAAGAAGATCGAGCGGATCATCCGCGAGGAGATGGACCGCGCCGGCGCCAGCGAGGTGTTCCTGCCCGCCGTCGTCCCCGCCGAGCTGTGGCAGGAGTCGGGCCGCTGGGACAAGTACGGCGCGCAGCTGCTGCGGTTCAAGGACCGCAAGGGCGGCGACTTCGTCATCGGGCCGACCCACGAGGAGGTGATCGTCGATCTGGTGCGCGGCGACGTCCGCAGCTACCGGCAGCTGCCGCTGAACCTGTACCAGATCCAGACGAAGTTCCGGGACGAGCTGCGGCCGCGCGCCGGCCTGATGCGGGGGCGCGAGTTCATCATGAAGGACGCGTACTCGTTCCACGTCGATCAGAAAGATGCCGAGCGCGAGTACCACAACATGTACGCCGCGTACGAGAAGATCTTCACCCGCTGCGGCCTGGCCTTCCGCGCCGTCGAGGCGGACACGGGCGCCATCGGCGGCTCGATGTCGCACGAGTTCCAGGTGCTGACCGACACCGGCGAGGACGTGCTGGTCGCCTGCGACAAGTGCAACTACGCCGCGAACGTCGAGCAGGCCGACAACCGCATCGACGGTCTGGACAAGGCGGCGCTGCCCCCGGCCACCGAGGCGCTGGCCAAGGTGGCGACGCCGGGCAAGGGAAGCATCGAGGACGTCTCGGCGTTTCTGAAGCTGCCCCCCACGCGCTTCGTGAAGACCCTGATCTACCTGGCCGACGGCAAGCCGGTGGCGGCGCTGGTGCGCGGCGACCGCACGGTCAACGAGATCAAGCTGAAGAAGCTGATCGGCGCCGCCGAGGTGATCATGGCGTCGGAGGCCGCCGTGCGCGAGGTGACGGGTGCCCCCGTCGGCTTCGCCGGCCCCGTGGGGCTGAAGGCCGCGGTCTACGCCGACTTCGAGGTGCGCGGCCTGGCCGACTTCGTGGTGGGGGCCAACGAGGCGGACGTGCACTACCGCGGCGTGAACCTGAACCGCGACTTCACCGCCACGTTCGGCGACCTGCGGCAGGCGGCACCCGGCGATCCCTGCCCGCGCTGCGCCGAGGGGAAGCTGCAGGCCCACCGTGGCGTCGAGGTGGGCCAGGTCTTCTTCCTGGACCGCAAGTACTCGGAGCCGATGAAGGCGACGTTCCTGGACTCGGACGGACACGAGAAGCCGATGGTGATGGGCTGCTACGGCATCGGCGTCACGCGCATCGCCGCCGCCGCCATCGAGCAGAACCACGACAAGGACGGCATCGTCTGGCCGCTGCCCATCGCGCCCTACGAGGTGTCGCTGCTGTCGCTGCAGGGCGACGATCCGGCGCTGACCGCGGTGTGCGATCGCCTGTACGCCGAGCTGGAGGCGGCCGGCGTCGAGGTGCTGTACGACGACCGCGGCGAGCGCCCCGGGGTGAAGTTCAAGGACGCCGACCTCATCGGCATCCCCTGGCGCCTGGCCCTGGGAAAGAAGGGGCTGGCCGAGGGGGTCGTCGAGCTGAAGGCGCGTCGCTCGCCCGACGTGCAGAAGATCAAGCTGGACGACGCGGTGGCCGAGGTCGTCGCCCGGGTCAAAGCCGAACGTCGTTGACAACCCACAACCAACCAGCGAGGGACGTAACATGACCCATGCCGCCCACAAGATTCCCGCGCGCGAGCGCGTCATCGTCGCGCTCGACGTCCCCGATCTGAAGACGCTGGAGGGGACGCTCAGCCGGCTGGAGGGCCAGCCGGCGTTCTACAAGATCGGGCTCGAGCTGTTCGTGGCCGAGGGCGAGCGGGCCGTCGAGGCCGTGCGCAAGCGCGGCGGGCGCCTGTTCCTGGACCTGAAGCTCCACGACATCCCCGAGACGGTGGCGCGCGCCGTGGCCGCCGCCCAGCGCATCGAGGCCGACTTCCTGACCGTCCATACGTCAGGGGGATACGAGATGCTGCGCCGGGCCGCCGAGGCGGCATCGGGGCGCCCGAAGATCCTGGGGGTCACGGTGCTGACCAGCCTGCTGGAAGAAGACCTGCGCGCCGACGGCATCGAGCTGTCGGTGAAGGACACCGTGCGCGCCCGCGCCCGGGTGGCGGCGCGCGCCGGCATCGCGGGGCTGGTCTGCTCGCCGCACGAGATCGACGGGGCCCGGGAGGCGTCACGCGATCTGCTGCTCGTGGTCCCGGGAATCCGTCCCTCGGCGGGCGAGGGTGCGGCGCACGGTGATCAGAAGCGCGTGGCCACCGCCGGGCAGGCCATCGCGCACGGCGCCGACTACATCGTGGTGGGACGGCCCATTCGCGACGCGGCCGATCCGGTGCGCACGTTCCAGGCGCTGGTGACCGAGGTCGAGGCGGCGGCCACGGCAGCGTGAGCACCGACGATCGCGATCCTCCGGCCGAAGGTCGGGTCATCTTCGGCGTTCATCCCGTAGAGGAGCTGCTGCGGGCGCGCCCGCGCGACGTGTCGGTGCTGTACGTCGCCGAGGGGGCGCGCTCGGTCGAGCTGGACAGCGTGGTGCGGCTGGCGCGTGATCGCGCGGTTCCGGTCGAGCTACGCCCGCGCCAGCTGGTCGCCGAGCTGGCGAAGGCGCCGGCGCACCAGGGGCTGGTGGCGCTGGTGGGCGCCTATCGCTACTCGTCGCTGGCGGAGATGATCCAGGCGGCCAGCGCCGCCGGTGAGCGGCTGTTGTTGCTGCTGCTGGACGGCATCACCGATCCGCACAACTTCGGCGCGCTGGTGCGCAGCGCCGAGGTGCTGGGGGCCCACGGCGTGGTGGTGGCCAGCCGCCACGCCGCCCCCGTGACTGGCACCGTGGTGAAGGCGTCGGCGGGCGCCACCGAGCGCACGCGCATCGCCGAGGTGGCGAACCTGCTGAAGACCATCGACGCCCTGCGCGAGCGCGGCCTGCGCGTGTGGGGCGCCGCCGCGGCCACGAACGCCCCGCCCGTCGACAAGGTCGACTTCCGCGAGGATGTGGCCATCGTCGTGGGCGCGGAGGGCGCGGGCATGCGCGAGGCGGTCAGCCGCCGCTGCGACGGGCTGTTTCACATTCCGCAGCGCGGCGCGGTGGCATCCCTGAACGCGTCCGTGGCGGGCGCCATCGCCCTCTACGAGGCGGCGCGGCAACGGCGCCTGGGCTGACCCGGCACCCGAACAACACCCGTCAGCCGACTGTTTCGCCGCGCCCAGCGCGGCGGGCAGCTGGTAAGGGTGAGGGGAAGCCGACCGGCCGCGCCGCCCGGTGGTCCTGAGGCTTACCTTCTCGCGCTACCGCGGGCGCGGGCCGCCGGTTGGGTGGGCGCGGGCCACCGCCTTGTTCCACCCGAGGTCCGAGGCCCGTAGGCCCTCCCTGGATTTGCGTTTTCCGGCGGCGTAACGCATAGATCCCGCCCGGAGGTTCCCACCAGATCATGTCTTCACGCATCCCCGTCGCTGTCGTTGGCGCGACCGGCCTCGCCGGTCAGCAATTCCTCGCTTCTCTCGCCGGTCACCCGATGCTCGAGGTGAAGAAGCTCGCCGCTTCCAGCCGGTCCGCCGGGAAGAAGCTCAGCGCCGCTCTCCGCGACGAGAAGGGCGCCTCGCGCTGGATGTGCAGCGAGCCGCTCGATCCGCAGATCGGCGAGATCACCGTCGAGGACTCGGCCAACATGACCAGCGACGGCATCAAGCTGGTGTTCTCCGCCGTCGAGGCCGACGTGGCCAAGGAGCTGGAGCCCCGCTTCGCGAAGGACATCGCCGTCATCTCGACCGCCAGCGCCTACCGCTACGAGAACGACGTTCCCGTCTTTCTGCCCGGCGTGAACTGGGATCACGCGGCCCTGATCGACATCCAGCGCAAGAACCGCGGCTGGAAGGGCTTCATCAGCCCCGGCCCGAACTGCACCACGGTCGGACTGGCCATGACGCTGCGCCCGCTGGACGTCGCGTTCGGCGTGGGCAAGGTCATCATGACCTCGATGCAGGCGCTGTCGGGCGCCGGCCGCAGCCCCGGCGTCTCGGCGATGGACATCCTGGACAACATCATTCCTTACATCCCGAAGGAAGAAGAGAAGGTCGAGAAGGAGACGCTGAAGATCCTCGGCAAGATCGGGCCGAACGGCATCTCGCTGGCCGACATGAAGGTCTCCTGCACCTGCACGCGCGTCAACGTCCTGGAAGGCCACACCGAGTCGGTGTTCGTCGAGCTGAAGCGCAAGGCCGGCCTGGACGAGGTCAAGGCCGCCTGGCGTGAGCTGGGCAAGGACCTGCAGGCGCTCGGCCTGCCGTCGGCGCCCAAGCAGCTGGTCTCGTACACCGACGATCCGTTCCGCCCGCAGGTCCGCCTGGATCGCGACGCGGAGGGCGGCATGTCGACCGTGGTCGGCCGCCTGCGCGAGGACACCGTCCTCGGCGGGGTGAAGTACATGCTGGTCTCGCACAACACCCGCATGGGCGCCGCCAAGGGCGCCATCCTGGTGGCCGAGTACCTGACGAAGAAGGGCTACGTCGGGTAGCAAAGGCGCTACGGAGCACGAGGGGGGCAGCTCCCTCGTGGGCTCCCCCGCGCCGTGGAAGTGTGCGTTTACTTCGGTTCGAATCCGTCCAGCGCCGCCAGCAGCTCTCGGAGCGTTTGCTGGAGGCGCGGGGCGCGATCGGGCAGCAGGGTGAACTTCGTCTCATCCATGTACAGGTCGCGGCGCAGCTCGATCTGGATGGCGTGGACGTCCTCGTGCGGCCGGCCGTGGTGCGCCGTGATGAAGCCGCCCTTGTAGGGATCGTTGAAGGCCACGGTGTAACCGCGCGCGCGGAAATGCGCTCCCACCAGGCGAGACAGCGCGGGCGAGCAGCTGGTGCCGTCGCGATCACCCGGCACCACGTCGGCGCGCGGGCGACCGGGATCCTTGTGCCCGCTGCGGCCGACCGAGGGCATCGAGTGTCCGTCCAGCAGCAGGGCGAAGCCGAAGCGGGAGCGCGCCCGGTCCAGCGCCTCGCGGATGGCGCCATGATAGGCGGCGTGCACCGCCCTGCGGGCTTGCCACTCGGCCAGCGTCAGCGGCCGTGACATGGTGGGCTTGCCTTCCGTGGTGACGGCCCAGATGAAGCCGCGGCCGTCGGCGTTGCGTGGCGCGGGGTGCTCGGGGACCGCCTGCGGCGACACGTCGTCGGGATCCCGGTTCATGTCGCACACGAAGCGCGAGAGGCCCGCGACGATGTACGGCCCGCCCCAGGCGCCCGCGCTACCGGTCGCGACACCGTAAAGCCGATCGACGAACAGGTCGGCGTCGTTGCGCACGTCCAGCGCCGGGACCATGGCGGCGTCGAAGCCGGTCGTGCCGACGCCGGCGTGAGGCACCGACAGCACCAGCGGCGTGTCCGGCGGCGCGCAGACGCGCACGCTGATGGCGTCCAGGGGGCCCGGTGTGGCACCGGGGGTCGTCGGCGGAGGGGTCACGCCTTCAGTGTAGCGCCACCCGGCCCCGTTGCCGGCTACAGACGCAGCCGGAAGCCCAGGTCCGCCATCATTCCGCCCGCGTTGCCGGACAGGCGGTCGCCGTTCGACAGCCGCCCCACGGAGATGTCGAGGTAGCGAGCCCCGATCACGAACTCGCCCGGCCTGAGAGGCAGCGCCAGGTCGCCGCCCAGCCCCAGCGCGAACCCGGCCGCCGATCCGCTGGAAACCTCGATCCCCGTCGACAGGTCCGTGGTCGAGCTGGACAACCAGGTGACCCCGATCTGGCCGACCGCCGAGATCTCGACCGGCCAGCGCAGCGGCAGGTGCATGCGCAGCGAGGCCAGCAGCGGCAGCTGGTTCATCTGCGTCTGAAACGTGTCCCTGCGTGACGACGTCAGGCCCGTGGGGACGAGGCCGTCGCCGCTCACCTCGCCATGCATGTAGCCAAGCGACAGGCCCACGCTGAACAGCCGCAGCAGCCCCCGCCGCGCCGGGTAGGGGATGGCGCCTTCGAGAAAAGCGGTCTGACCGAACAGCCCGCCGAAGTTCGAGACCAGCCCGACCCGCGCCGTCGCCACACGAGCCGGCACCGTCTCGACCTGGATCCGTTCGTGGGCGTGCAGATCGGGATCGACGGAGGCGTCGATGACCGCCGTGCGATCGTGCAGGGCGGGGTGGGGTGTGAAGCGCGCCGCGTACGCGCCGAACCGGGGCGGGGGCTCGGCGACCAGCAGGCCGTCGTCGGTGGTGGTCCACACGATCCGGGACGTGCTGGTGGGCGTGCCCCGGCGGTCGGACACCTCGGCCACCAGATCGACCGCCGCGCGTCCGTCGGCGGCCACCTGGGTGCGCGACGCGATCACCCGGACCGTCGTCGGCTCGGCGCCCGTGATCAGCAGCTCTCGGCGCGTCTCGGCGTTGCCGAGCCGGGCGTCGATCACCGCCTTCTCCAGGCCGGTCCAGGTGGGCGGAGCGGGGATGCGCGCCGTGACGGTGTCATCGTCCCCTTCCACCAGCAGCGGCCGATCGTCCAGCGTCACCTTCACGCCGGCGACGGAGGTATCGTTGTCCCAGCGATCTCGGGCCGTGATCTCGATGGTGGCGACCTCGGCCGAGCCCACGACCAGCTGGGGCACGCTGGACGTCACCACCAGGACGGCCGCCGGGCCGGGGTGCAACGCCACGGCCTCGGTGCGCTCCGAGCTGCCGTCGCTGGTCGACGCGGTCAACTGCACGGTGCCATCCGAGGCGTCCCGGGGCAGGGTGACCACGAAACGGGCTGCCCCGAGCGCCCCTCCGGTGCGGCGCACGGTGCCGAGCGACACGCGCAGGTCGATGTCCTCCGGCACGGCCATGAGCCCCGTCGGCTCGACGGCCCACACACCGATCTCCAGCGTGGCGCCTGCCTCGGCGTCGGGCGGCGCCATCACCAGCACGCGCGGATACTCGCGACTCTGCAGGTTGATCTGCACGTCCTTCTGGCCGCCAAAGCGCCCGATGGCGATGGCGCGCCCTTGATCCACGCCGGGCGGCACGACGATGGGGATGGCCACCATCCCGGCCACGCTGGCCGTGACGGGGCCGAACGCGCGGCCCGCCACCTCCAGCGTCACGCTGGCCTTCGGCTCGGTGCGCAGGGGGAAGACGGTGGTCGCCGGCAGGGCGATGACCGCCGTGGAATCGAGGCGCGCGCCCGACGGCAGCAGCACCTCGACCGCCAGCAGCGCGGCCTGCGGGAACCGGTCCCCGGGGGCGTGAAAGACGCTGGTGAACGTGCCCGGCGTTGGACCAGGCTGAAAGGCGTC
>Ga0207652_10004744_pt1 | contig 11024 bp, 11 predicted proteins | sample KBSC63BmetaG_FD_184334 | JGI IMG/M metagenome (GOLD analysis project Ga0207652, IMG submission 184334) | Corn rhizosphere microbial communities from Kellogg Biological Station, Michigan, USA - KBS C6-3B metaG (SPAdes) (version 2) | ecosystem: Host-associated > Plants > Roots > Rhizosphere ...
CTTCCGCTGATCTCCATGGAGCTCGGCATGGCCCTGGCGCGCGACCAGCACAAGCTCCGCGCGGAGGTGCTGCTCTGGCAGCGATGGGTGCGCTATCTGGCGCTCGGAACGCTGGTGCTGCTGACCCTCACCTTCGGGAGCACGCAGAGCTCGGCGGTGATTCCCATGGGTGCCCTCGCCCTGGGATACGTGGGCGTGGTGATGATCACGGCCTGGCTGCTCCAGCGACCGTCCACGCAGGGCATCCAGCTCTGGTTCCCGGCGCTGCTCGTCACGGCGGACGTCGCCACGCTGGCCGGGTTCGCATACCTGACCACGCCGCCAAACCAGTTCTACAGGCTGCTGATTCTCGTATTGATGTCCGTGCAACTCGGCGTCTTCTACTTCGGCCGCCGAAACGGATCCCTGGCCGCGGCCCTGGGCGTCGCGGCGTACCTCGCGATGTGTCTCGTCCTTCCGCCATTCGTGGCCGGCCCCGCTCCCAAGCTGCTGCGCGTGGTATTCGACGCGACACTCTTCGGCATCGTGAGCGCTGTGCTCATCTGGACGTTCGGCAGCTTTCGCGAGCGCATGGACGCGCTCCGGATGTACTGCAAGGTGGTGGAGGAAGGTGAGATGGCGAGCGTGCCCGAGCTGGGCAACGATCGCTGGCCCGACGAGCTCACTCTGCTCGCGCGCAGCTTCGACGCGATGCGGATTCGTCTCGCCGAGCAGCTCGGGACCGATCCGCTCACCGGCTGCCTGAATCGGCGCGCGCTCGAGGCGCGCCTTCGCGCGGACCTCCGCCACGCCCGGCGCCGCTCCACCAGCGTGGCGCTCGCGGCGATTGACGTGGACAATTTCAAGCAGATCAACGACACGCTCGGCCATCCCGTGGGTGACCGGGTGCTCCAGCAGGTCGCTGGCATCATGAAGGCGACGGCACGCGACACGGACGCCGTCGCGCGGGTCGGCGGCGACGAATTTCTCATCGTGCTGCCGGATACGGCGTGGCAGGGCGCCCTCACTTTCGCCGAGCGGCTGCGCCGACACGTGGACGATTTCAGCTTCGGCCCCATCGGCGGCGCGCTACCGATCACGATTTCCGTTGGAGTGGCGATGGCGCAGTCATCGGACGGCATGACACCCGAGGCATTGATCGCGAACGCGGATCGGGCGCTGTACCAGGCCAAGACAGCGGGCCGCAATCGGGTGTTCGCATGACAGCGGCGGCCGCGGGATCGCTCGTGCGGCTGAGCGACATCGAGCACGCGGCGCGCGTGCTGGCCCCGGTGGCCGTGCACACGCCGCTGCTCCCGGTGGACGAGCTCAGCGCGCGGCTCGGGGTGCCGGTCTGGGTGAAGCCCGAGATGCTGCAGCGCGGCGGCGCGTTCAAGTTCCGGGGGGCGTACGCCTTTCTCTCCGCGTTGTCGCCCGAGGAGCGGGCACGCGGCGTCGTGGCGCCCTCGTCGGGCAATCACGCGCAGGCTGTGGCGCTCGCGGCCCGTCTGTTCGGTGTGCCGGCGACCGTCGTGATGCCGACGACCGTCACGCCCGCCAAGCGCGGTGGTGCCGAGCGGCTTGGCGCCCGCATCGAGCTCGCCGGAACGACCACGGCGGATCGGATGGAGCGCGCGGTGGAGATCGTCGAGGCCGAGGGCGCGACACTCGTTCCGCCGTATGATGATCCCGTGATCATCGCCGGGCAGGGGACCGCCGGGCTCGAGATCGTGGACGATCTGCCGGAGGTCCAGACGGTGCTCGTGCCCGTGGGCGGCGGCGGCCTGAGCGCAGGTGTGGCGACCGCCGTGAAGTCGCGGCTGCCCGGGGCTCGCGTAGTCGCCGTCGAGCCGTCGGGCGCGCCCAAGCTCAGTCGCGCTCGTGCGGCGGGGCGGCCGGTCAAGCTCGACGGCACCGGCGGCCTTGCCGACGGACTCCTCGCCGTCGAGGTGGGACATCTGCCTTTCCAGCACCATCAGGCGTACGTGGATGATGTGGTCCTCATCGACGACCGGGATCTCCTGGATGCGATGCGCTACCTGCTGGATCGGCTCAAGCTGGTGACGGAGCCCAGCGGCGCCATCACGCTCGCGGCCTTGATGACGGGCGCCGTGGTCCCGCCGGGCCCGACGGTCGCCGTGCTGAGCGGGGGCAACATCGAATGGTCCGGACTACGCGAGCTCTTCGCCCGTGAGTGAGGCAGCGGTGCACGTGATCGTCGCCCATCCGGATCGACGTCGCGGCGCCGTGTGGTCGTGGTTGATGAGCGAGCAGGGATATCACACGCGCGTGGCTGGCGATCGCGCCGAATTCGCCGCGGCCCTCCGGGAGCACAGGCGTGCACCGGACCTCGTGCTCGCTGACGCGCGCTGCGCCGCCGGCGACGACGCGTGGGTGCCGGAGCTCCGCGAGGACGACCGCTGGCGGAACGTACGGGTCCTGGCCACCGTGCCCGCCGATCTCCCCCGCCGCGAGGTCCAGGCCCTCGCCAACGTGGTGGACGACTTCATCGTGCAGCCCGTGCGCACGCTCGAATTGCTCGAGCACGTGCGGCTGCAACTCAGGGCAGGAGATCAGTTGCGCGCGGCCCTCGACCTCGCGTCCACCGACGCGCTGACCAAGGTGCTCAACCGGCGCGCATTGCTGGAGCGGCTCACGGCGGAAGTGGACCGCGCGCGGCGCTTCGGCTCGCCGCTCTCCCTGCTGCTGCTCGACGTGGACTACTTCAAGCAGATCAACGACACGGCCGGCCATCTCGCTGGTGACCACGTGCTGCGACAACTCGGCGAACTGTTGCAGGAGGCGGTGCGCACGGTGGACGTCGTGGCGCGCTACGGCGGCGAGGAGTTCGTGGTCATTCTCCCGGAGACTCACGCCGACGGCGGGATGGTCTTCGCGGAGCGGCTGCGCGACCGCATCTCGGCGCATCCCTTCGACGTCGGGGCAGGGCGTGAGCAACACCTGACGGTGAGCATTGGTCTGGCGAGCGTCCGCGGGGACGCGGTTCTCTCGGCGGACGATCTGTTCGGCCTCGCGGACGAAGCCCTCTATCGCGCCAAGTCAGCGGGCCGGAACAAGGTGCTCGCGTGACGCTCAAGTGCCCGAGCTGTGGGACCGTGTATCCGGACGACGCGAAGTTCTGCACGCGCGACGGCACGCGGCTCGTCGGCGGCGCACCGGCGCCGCGCACGACCGAAGGCCTCGCGGTCGCCGGTGCCTCCACCGCCGCGCACACGACCCTTGCCGGGCGCGTGCTCGACAGGCGCTACCAGATCGAGCGGAAGCTGGGCGAGGGCGGCACCGCGTTCGTGTACCTGGGCATGGACATCGGCACCAAGGAGCGCTTCGCCATCAAGGTGCTCTCGTCAGCGCTGGCGAAGGATGCGAACGCCATGGCCCGCCTGCGCCGCGAGGCCAGTGTGGGGATGCGGCTCGCGCATCCCAACATCTGCAACATCTTCCGCATGGGCGAGACCGAGGACGGCGTCGTGTATGTCGTAATGCCGTTCGTGGACGGTGAGATCCTGGCGGAGCGCACGCAGCGGCTCGGCACCATCCCGCTCGCCGAAACGATCTCGCTCGTGGGCGAGATCGCGGCGGGACTGCAGTTCGCGCACGATCTCAAGATCGTCCACCGCGATCTGAAGCCGGAGAACGTGATGGTGCGCGTCGCCGGCGGCACCGCGACGGCCGTCGTCATGGATTTCGGTTTCGCCAAGGAGCGCCGTGCCGGGGCCGAGCTCCAGAAGCTCACGGCGACGGGGATCATCCTCGGCACGCCTGAGTTCATGAGTCCGGAGCAGTTGCGCGGCAAGCCGCTCGACGCGCGCACGGACATCTACTCGCTGGCGCTCATGACGTGTGAGATGCTCACGGGCAAGCTCCCGTTCAGCGGTCGCACGCAGCAGGAGATGATGATCGCCAGGCTGCGGAGTGCACCCACGCCGCTCCGTCAGTTGAACCCGTCCGTGCCGCTTCCCGAGGGACTCGAGGCGGTGATCGCGAAGGCGCTCGAGCGCGCGCCTGAGAACCGCTACGCCACGGCGCCGGAGTTCGCGGAGGCGCTGGCGGCCGCGGGTGCTTCGGGCGCGACGGGCGCGACGGGCGCGACGGGCGCCGCCGCGGCGCCCCGGGTCAGCGGCGCCGACCCGGGGTTGGTGGCACGACTGTTCGGGCGCTAATTCAGGCTCTTGCTCAGGACGAAGGTGCCCTCACCGGCCACCTTCATGGTCAGCGTCATGAACGTCGTTTTCACATCGACGCCAGTCGCCGCTTTTCCACCCGCGCTCGTGGGCGTGAAGGTGATGTTGTCGCCTGAGCGCACGTAGGTGCCGCTGGTGGCCACACCCGCCAGGGCGATGGACTCGCTGAAGATGTACGTGCCGTCGGCTTTCAGATTGAGAGAGCCGCTTTCAACGTGATTGCCGGCGCTGTCAGTGACCGGGAGCAAGTGGCCGTTGACGGAGACGAGGGAGTAGCTGCCAGGCACGGAGTCGGGAATGTTCCCCGTCGAACTGCCGCACGCGGCAAGCGTCGCCACGGCCAGAAGGCCTACCAGGATGCGTCGCATAGGTCGCCGAGGTTCGGGAAAACGTCAGTGCCGCGCTGACGCCCGCTGGAGCCTGTGACTCCGTTGCGGCAAAACGTTGCGACACTTTTCTCGATCCCGCCAGCCCCTGGGTCAACGGCCCGCGTGGCGAAGCTCCACCATGAGGCAGCGGTCCTGCACCACGTCGATGCCCGCGCGCGCGAGCCGCTCGGCGACCGCATCGTCGCGAATCCCGAGCTGCAACCACACAGATGACGGTCGGGCCGCGAGAATGTCGTCTAGGTGGGCGGCAACGTCACGGCTGCGTCGAAACACGTTGACCATGTCGATGTGTCCCGGGACTGCGGCGAGCGTGCGGAACACGGGGCGGCCCAGCATCTCCGTCACGTTCGGGTAGTATACCGGAACGGGAACGATCTCGTAGCCCGCGTGCTGCGCATACTCGGGCACGTAGTACGCGGGCTGGCCGGAGTCGGCGGTCTTCATCCCAAGCACCGCGATGCGATGCGTGCGTTCCAGCAGCGCGCGAATACCGGCGTCATCATCAATGAGGTGCGACCGCCAGTCGTCCTGCTCCATCGGTTCGGTCATTCTTCCGCTCGGGTTAACTTTGGATGGTCGAACGGGGGTCATTCAACTTGGGAGGTTTTGCATGCGGATGCTCGTACTCGGTGGCGGCTTGCAGGGATCGGCGTGCGCCTATGATCTCTTGCATGATAAAGAGGTCGAGGCAGTCAGACTCGCCGACGTCCGGCACGACCACCTGCCGAGTTTTCTGGCACCGCTGTCCGGCCCGCGGCTGATCCCCACCACGCTCGACGTCCGCGACCGTGAGGCGACGCTCGCCGCCATGCGCGAGTCCGATGCCGTGATGAGCGCGTTGCCGTACTACCTCAACTTCGACATGGCGCGGCTGGCGGTCGAGGCCGGCGTCCACTTCTGCGATCTCGGCGGCAATACGGAGATCGTTTTCCAGCAGAAGCAGTTGGCCGACCAGGCGATCGCGAAGGGCATCACCGTCGTTCCGGATTGCGGACTCGCGCCCGGGATGGTGAACATTCTCGCGCAGCACGGCATCGACCAGCTCGACAAGACCGACTCCGTGCGCATTTTCGTGGGCGGCCTGCCGCAGGCGCCGGAGCCGCCGCTGAATTACCAGATCGTGTATTCGATCGAAGGCGTGCTCGACTACTACACGACCCTATCGTGGGTGGTACGCGACGGCAAGCGACAGCAGGTCACGGCGCTCTCGGAGCTCGAGGATGTGTCCTTCCCGGCGCCCGTCGGGACGCTGGAGGCGTTCCACACGGCCGGCGGGCTGTCCACCATGGCCTTCAGGTACGAAGGGCAGATTCCCACCATGGAGTACAAGACCCTGCGGTACCAGGGCCATGCCAAGCTGATGGAGGCGATGCGGTCGCTCGGCCTGCTGGAGACGACGCCCGTTGACGTGAAGGGCCAGCGTGTGGTTCCGCGCGACGCCTTCATTGCCAGCGTGGGGCCGCGTCTCACCAAGCCCGAAGGCAAGGATCTCGTGGCGCTTCGTGTGGTCGTGAGTGGTTCCAAGGGCGGCAAGGCGAAGACGGTCACCTACGAGCTGGTGGACCGGTTCGACGCCGCGCATGGCATCAGCGCCATGGAGCGGACGACGGGCTACTCGCTGTCCATCACCGGCTTGATGCAGGTGCGGGGTGAGATCACGCCGCCGGGCGTGCACACGCCCGACGAATGCGTGCCGGCCAAAGCCTACATCGACGCCCTCGCCAAGCGCGGGATCGACATCTCAGAGCGCTGGAGCTGACGCAGCGCGCGACTACTCGCGGACGAACTCCGCGAGTGTCGCGCCCATCTGGTCCATGGCGGCCTTGGCGTTCGCGCGATCGTTGCCGTTGTAGATGAAGGAGAACGCCAGTACTTCGCCGTCCTTCGCGGTCACGTAGCCGCCGAGGGCGGCGACTGTGTTCGTGGTCCCGGTTTTCGCGTGCAGGTTGCCGCGCGCGGGCGTTCCTTTCGCGCGACGCTTGAGCGTGCCCGATTCTCCCTCCACAGGCAGTGACGCGTGGAAGACAGGGCCCCACGATGCGTGGTGGACGTAGCTGAGCAGGTCCACCATGGCGCGGGGCGACACGTGATCGAGAGGCGAGAGGCCGCTCCCATCCACGACATCCACAGCCGCGGGCGACGCGCCCACCTTGCTCGAGAGAAATTGACGAAGGTTCGCGAGCCCCGTCTGTGCTCCGCCAGGATGCTGCGGATCGGCCGCATGCGCGGCGGCACGGAAGAGGAGCTCGGCGAACAGGTTGATGCTCTCGCGATCCATCTCGCCGACGATCTGACTCAGCGGCGGCGAGGCGAGTGCCGCGACCTGCACGGCGCTCGACGGGGTCGGGCCGAGACGCGTCGTGCCGTCCACTGCGATGCCCGCCTTCTTGAGCGCCGCCGTCAGCGCGCCGGTCGTGTAGAGCGGCGGGTTGTCGGCCACGAGCGAGTACTTGAGCGGCCGCGATGACGATCCGATGGTTCCGCGCACGGCGATCGACCCATCGGACTGGCGCGATGCAGTGATGTGTCCGCCGGATCCGCGCACCTGGCGAACCGAGCTCTGAATCGGGATCGCGCTGGAAGCAGGACTCAGCGTGACGCTGGCCCCTCCACTTCCAGGCTGGACCTCGACCCACAGCAGGTTCTCGTCGAGCGAGAGCGCGGAGACCTTGGCACCGTACGACAGCCCCAGCCACTTCGACTTCCAGCCGTCGGGAACGAGCTGTCCGTCGAAGGCGCTTGCATCGCCGACGATGTCGCCGTGCACGTGCTTGATGCCGGCCGCGGCCACCTCGCGCGCGAGCACGTCCATCGGCTGGTCATCGTGCCAGAATCGGCCCGTGATTGACGGATCGCCCACGCCACGCAGATACAGGTTGCCCTGGAGCGTCCCGTCGCTGCTGACGGCGCCGTCTCGCAGCACCGGCGTCCGAAAGACGTGGTCGGGCCCGAAGCGATCGAGCGCGACGGCGGACGTGAACATCTTCATGGTGGACGCGGGCTCGAGCATCGCGTCCGGGTTCTGAGAGAACAGCGTGTCACCGCGGGTGATCGAGACGACGATCGCGCCCCAGGTGCCGCCGCGCGTGTGCGACGCCAGGGCGGACGCGAGGGCCGACGAGAGAGCGCCGCCGCTGCGCGGGCTGCTCCACGAGGGTCCGGCGGGCGCCTTCGGCTTCTTCGCCGGCTTCGACCGGGATGATTTCGCGGAACGTTTCGCCGTCGATTTGCGCGCGGCCGTGTGCGCGCCGCTCGGCACCGCCACCAGGCTCGTCTCGCTGACGGCGAGCTGAACCGATGCCGGCGTCGCTCCCCACAACGCGTGGCTCGGCCCGCCGGCGGCAGCGAGGCTCGCCGCCGCGACGGACAGCGTCACGGCGGCGCAGGTTGACATGAATCTCATGCGATACGAGAAGGCAACATTGGTACCCGATTGGCACGCGCGCCGTGGTAGGAAACCACCACTTCACCTGGGACACGCCCACGAGCCACATGATCGCGGCCATAGCTGTCGGGCTGGCTTGGCGGCGGCCTTCGGGACTAGTATAGCGAGTGGGCGGTAGCGGAACGAGGCGGCCGAACCACGGGCGCCCCGCGGGGGTTCCTGAGCGAGAGGGGGGACACGACCATGCGTCATACGATTTTTCGCGATGGTGTGGTGGCGGGTGTGCTCGGCGCGACGGCGGTCGCGATCTGGTTCTTCATCGTGGACATGATCGCCGGGCACATGCTCAACACGCCGGCCGGCCTCGGGAAAGGGCTGCTCAACCTGTTCGGGCCCGGGCTCGGCGAGCGGATGGGCGTCGCCGTGTTCGCGTATACAGTGTTCCACTATGTGGCATTCATCCTCGTGGGACTGCTCGCGTCCGTGATCGTGCACTGGGCGGAGCGCCAGCCGTCAGTCCTCGCCGGTGCTTTCATCCTGTTCGTGGCGGTCGAGATCGGGTTCTATGCATGGAGCTCGATCCTCTCGCCTTTCCTCGGTGCGCTGTCGTGGCTACAGGTTTCCGTGGGGAACCTGATCGCCGCCCTGGTGATGGGCGTCTATCTCTGGAAATCACATCCGGCGCTGGGCCACGAGCTGGACATGGCCCTCAGCGGGGACGACGCGGGCTGAAGCGGCTCACGCCGGGCTGACGGCGCGCTGCATGGCGGCCCACAACGCGGCGACATGCTCGCGCTCAGTCAGCTCGGCGCCGACCGACACACGCACCACCCACCGGCCGTCCAGAATCGCTGGCGTGAGGTAGGCGGCGCCGGACTCGTTGATCGCCTGCGCCCACGCGCGTGTATGCGCGTCGAGCGAGTCGCCGTCCAACCCCGGCGGTTCGTGGCGAACGCATAGCGTTTGAAGGGGCACGGGCGCCGCCAGCTTCCAGTCCGGCGTCGCGGCGATCTGTTCGGCCAGCCACTGCGCGTTCGCGAGATCGCGGCGGAGACGCTCCTGCAAGCCGCTGACGCCCTGCTCGCGGACGAGGCACCACAGCTTGAGGGCGCGGAATCGGCGACCGAGTGGCAGTCCCCAGTCGCGCAGATTCTTCACCTGGTCGTCGGCCCCGGAGCGGAGATAGCTCGGGTTCGTGCCCATCACGCGCACGAGGTGCTCCGCATCGCGCACGTAGTACAGCGAGCAGTCGAACGCGGCGCCGAGCCACTTGTGCGCGTTCACCACGAGCGAGTCGGCGCCGTCGATGCCGTCCCACATCCAGCGGCACTCGGGCAGGATCATCGCGGAGCCAGCCATCGCCGCGTCCACGTGCAGCCAGACCCGGTGCTGCTTCGCGACGTCGGCGATGGCCGAGACAGGGTCCATCGCTGTGGCGGTGGTCGTGCCGACAGTCGCGACGACCGCGCACGGGAGCATCCCGGCCGCCGTATCCGCCGCGATCGCGTCAGCGAGCGCGTCGGCGCGCATGGCGAATACTTCGTCGTGGGCGACGCGCCGCACGCGGGCGCGTCCGATGCCGGCGAGCAGCGCCGCTTTCTCCACGGAGCTGTGGCTATGCTCCGAGACATAGATGCTGAGTGGACGCGCTTCCCCCTGAAGCCCGCCACGGTCCAGCGAAAATCGAGTGGCACGCTCGCGCGCGCAGAGCAGCGCCACGAGCGTGCTCGTGGAGGCCGTGTCCTGAATGACGCCGCTCCACACGTCGGACAGTCCGACCATCTGCCGCACCCAGTCGGTGACAGTCTCCTCGAGCTCCGTGAGCGCGGGACTCGACTGCCACGACAGGCCAAGCACGCCCACACCCGTGCTCAGATAATCCCCGAGCACGCTCGCGAGCGATGCATTGCCCGGGAAGTAGCCGAAGAACGCGGGATGCTGCCAATGCGAGAGCCCGGGCACTATGATCTCGTCGAGGTCCTTCATGATCGCATCGAACGATTCAGCCTCGGACGGCGGAGCGCTCGGAAGCGCGGCCCTGATGGCGCCTGGTTCAGCGCGCGACATGACTGGCAGCGTCGCGACCCGCGCGCGGTAGTCGGCGACCCAGTCGATCAGCCGGTGTCCGGCTTCGCGAAATTCTTCGGGTGTCATGGGCGGAGGTTGTCCCGTGTCACATGACGTCGCCAGTCGCGACGAACCTGAAGCCGCGCAGGTGGCGCTGTGCCGCGGCAAAATCGCCGACATTCTCGGTCACGAGACAGGCACCCGCCTCGCGACACGAGGTCGCCAGCAAGACGTCGTTTACCAGCGACCCCGCGCGGGACACCTGAATGCCCTCGGCTCGATGGAGGGCCGCGAGCACCCGCCCAGCCTCGACATGGGCGGCGAAGCTGGGCACGATCACGCGGTCACGGCTCGCGTAGGCCCCAAGAAGATCATCCACGGTGTGTTCGTGCGCAGGCGTGATGGCTCCTGCGCGCAATTCCTGCGCGACGACGGCGTTCATGCGGAGGCGGGTGCCCGCCCGGAGCAGAAAGCCGCGCAACGCTACCATGCTTTCGCGAACTCGCAGCGCGCGGATGTACACGTTGGTATCCAGCGCGTACAGCTCAACCACGTGGCTTTCGCTCCGCTACCCGACGAGGCCGCGATTCCGCCGCCGCGTAGCTCCGGCCGAAGGGATCATCGAGGCCGCCCAGCTCCGCCAGCCTATCGAGCGCTCCGAACACCTCGCCCTGAAAATTGACGTAATCCAACGCCATATCCACGGTTTCGGTCTCCGTCGAAGCTCCGAGAAAGCGCTGTGCCTTGGCGAGCTTGGCAGGATCCATGTCCATGTTCTTTCTGCTGCGACTGAGGCCGGCTGCCTTCCTGGGCGTCATGGGATCCTCTGGGGCGAGTACAGATAAAAGCGACAAAATATCTGTATCTTATGCGCTACCCTCCGCCGAGTCAAGAATTTGGGTAGCGTTCCATCCATGACCCAGAAATCCCTCTCTCTTTCCCTCCGCGCGCTGCTACTCACGGCGGCCGTCACCGTGCCGCCGTGCCTGCGCGCGCAGCGCC
>Ga0207652_10004745_pt1 | contig 11019 bp, 5 predicted proteins | sample KBSC63BmetaG_FD_184334 | JGI IMG/M metagenome (GOLD analysis project Ga0207652, IMG submission 184334) | Corn rhizosphere microbial communities from Kellogg Biological Station, Michigan, USA - KBS C6-3B metaG (SPAdes) (version 2) | ecosystem: Host-associated > Plants > Roots > Rhizosphere ...
GAAGCAGGCGTTGTTTCACGTTCTCGAAAAAGTGGTCGCGCCGGATGCGGTGCTGGCGACGAACACATCGTCGCTCTCGGTCGCATCGATCGCGTCGAGCTGCGCGGTTTCGGCGCGGGTCGTCGGAATTCATTTCTTCAACCCGGCGCCCGTGATGCCCCTCGTCGAGATCGTGCCCTGGCTCGGCAGCGACGGAGTCGTCGCGAGCAGCTCGTATGCACTGATGCAACGATGGCGAAAGACACCGGTGCTCGCGTCGGACACGCCGGGTTTCATTGTGAACCGGATCGCTCGCCCATTCTACGGTGAGTCGATTCGAATTCTCGAAGAAGGATTGGCGGACGCGCCGACGATCGACTGGGCGATGAAGGAATTCGGGAAGTTCAGGATGGGTCCATTCGAGCTCATGGACTTCATCGGAAACGACGTGAACTACGCCGTGACGAAGTCGGTGTTCGAAGGCTTCTTTTTCGACCCGCGCTACAAGCCGTCGCTCACGCAGCGCCGGCTGGTCGAGTCCGGTTTTCTCGGCAAAAAGTCGGGCCGAGGCTACTACGACTACCGCGACGGCGCCGCCGCTCCGTCGCCGACGACGGATGCAACGGTCGGCCGAGCCGTGTTCCAGCGCGTTCTCACCATGCTCATCAATGAGGCGGTCGACGCAGTGCACATGCGCGTCGCATCCCCAGCGGACGTCGATCTGGCCATGACGAAAGGGGTAAATTATCCGAAGGGTCTGCTCGCGTGGGCGAACGAGATCGGTTTCGATCGAGTGCTGTCCGATCTCGAACGTCTGCAGAGCGAGTACGGCGAGGACAGGTATCGCCCGAGCCCGCTGTTGCGACGCATGGTTCGTGATGGACGACGGTTCTTCGAATGAGCGACGACGACCGCGCGCTCGCCGAACGGGTGGTTGCCACGATGATGGCGAAGGATGCGTTCAGCCGGCAGCTTGGGATGGAGGTCGTCGAGGTACAACCGAACGCGGCCGCGGTTCGCATGACTGTGCGCTCCGACATGCTGAACGGATTTGGCGTGTGTCACGGAGGGGCGACGTTCGCGCTGGCCGACAGCGCGCTCGCCTTTGCGTCGAACACGCACGGGCGAGTGACGATGAGCATCGAGAACTCGATCAGCTATCCGAAGGGCGTGTTTGAAGGAGACGTCCTGACGGCGACCGCGCGACAGGAGAGCGACACGAATCGATTGGCGTTCTACCGCGTGACGGTCACGCGATCGACCGGTGAGACAGTCGCGCTGTTTCGCGGCACGGTGTACAAGACGAATCAGGATTTCTTTCAAGAGCCGGAATGAGCAACGCATATATCGTCGATGGCATTCGAACGGCCATCGGGAACATTGGCGGCGGGTTGAGCGAGGTTCGGCCCGACGATCTCGCGGCGCTGGCGATCGCCGAAGTTGTCCGTCGGAATTCCACTTTGGATCCGTCGTCGATCACCGACGTCGTGCTTGGATGCGCGAATCAGGCCGGTGAAGACAATCGCAACGTGGCACGGATGGCGCTGTTGCTTGCAGGCCTGCCCGTCACCGTCCCTGGCGAGACGGTGAACCGTCTCTGTGCCTCGGGAATGAGCGCGGTCGCCACCGCGGCCAGAGGGGCAAAGCTGGGCGAAGGCGATCTCTATATCGCCGGCGGCGTCGAGAGCATGACGCGCGCACCGTATGCGATGTCGAAGGGAAACAAGCCCTTCGCACGCGACATCGAGCTGTTCGACACGAGCCTCGGCTGGCGCTTCGTGAATCAGAAGATGAAAGCGAAGTACGGTACGGATTCGATGGGTCAGACCGCTGAGAATGTCGCCGAACAGTACGGCGTGTCGCGCGGGGATCAGGATGCGTTCGCGCTTCGCTCGCAACAGAAGGCGATCGCGGCGCGCGGAGCTGGCCGGTTCGATCGCGAGATCGTCCCCGTCGACATTCCGCAGAAGAAGGGAGATCCAAAGCGGTTCTGCGTGGATGAATTCATTCGGCCCGACTCCACGCTCGAAGTGCTTGCCAAGCTCAAGCCGGCATTCAAGGACGGCGGCTCGGTGACCGCTGGGAATTCGTCGGGGCTGAACGACGGCGCCACCGCGTTGTTGATCGCGTCCGACGCCGGACTTCGGTCGCTAGGCACGACGCCGCTGGCGCGGATCGTGTCGGTGGCCGTTGCCGGCGTCGAACCACGTATCATGGGCATGGGTCCGGTTCCGTCGTCTCGAAAAGCGTTGGCTGCCGCTGGATTGTCGCTCGACCAAATGGATGTGATCGAGCTGAACGAAGCGTTCGCGGCGCAGTCGCTCGCGTGTTTGCGCGAGCTCGGCGTGCCTGACGATGATCCCCGCGTCAATCCGAACGGCGGAGCGATCGCGCTCGGCCACCCGCTCGGCATGTCGGGCGCGCGGCTGCTGCTCACCGCATCGCGCGAGCTCGAGGCGCGTGGCGGACGCTATGCGCTGTGCACGATGTGCATTGGTGTGGGGCAGGGCATGGCGACTGTGATCGAGCGGGTCGCATGATGACGACGACGAGGGGTCATCCCGAGCGTAGCGAGGGATCTGCACCTCTGACTGCGAGACGTGCAGATCCCTCGCTGCGCTCGGGATGACAATGTTCTACGAATTCGAAGGCCGCCGACCCGTCGTTCACGAATCGGCGTTCATTCATCCAAGCGCGAGCGTCATCGGCAACGTGACCATTGGACGCGACGTGTACGTCGGCCCGGGCGCAGCGATTCGCGGCGATTGGGGCGGCGTCGTGATCGAGGATGGCTGCAACGTGCAGGAGAACTGCGTCATCCACATGTTCCCCGGAACGACAGTCGTGCTCGAGGAAAACGCGCACGTTGGGCACGGGGCTGTGATTCACGGCGCACGGATCGGGCGGAATGTTCTGATCGGAATGAATGCCGTGGTGATGGATCACGCCGAAGTGGGTGAGGCCTGCGTGATTGGCGCTCTGACTCTGGTTCCATCGGAGATGCGGATTCCGGCGCGGAAAGTCGTGGTCGGAAATCCGGGGCGCATCGTGAAAGACGTCACCGACGAGATGGTTGCCTGGAAAACCGACGGCACGAGGCTATACCAGACGCTGCCCAGGCGACTTCATGAAACGCTAAAGCCATGCGAGCCGCTGCGCGAACCGCCGCCCGACGCGACGGTGCAGTCCGCGAGCTACCGCACATGGCGCGAGACGAGAGAATCATGACGACGACCGCACCGACACTTCGCCCGTTTGGAGCACCCGGCGTGGAACCACGTCGCCTCGAGAACTTCGTGAAGGGACAGTGGGTTCCGGGAACGGGTCGCCTGACCGAACTGTTTCATGCAGTCACCGGCGACAAGATCGGCGAAACGTCCACCGGCGGCGTGGACTTCGCCGGCATGGTCGATTATGCGAAGCGCGTCGGCGGCCCAGCGCTCCGCAAGATGACGTTCCATGAGCGCGCGCTGATGCTCAAGGCAATGGCGCAGTACCTCATGTCGCGCAAGGACGAGTTCTACGTCGTATCAGCCGCGACCGGTGCGACGAAACAGGACTCGTGGGTCGACATCGAGGGCGGCATCGGGACCTTCTTTGCCTACGCGTCGCGCGGACGTCGCGAGTTTCCGAATGAGCGCTTCTATGTCGACGGCCCAACGGAGATGCTGTCGAAGGGCGGCACCTTCGTCGGGCGCCACATTTGCGTGCCGCTGGAAGGCGTCGCGGTCCACATCAACGCGTTCAACTTTCCGGTGTGGGGGATGTTGGCGAAGCTCGCGCCGACGCTGCTTGCCGGCGTGCCCGCGATCGTGAAGCCGGCGACGGTGACGTCGTATCTCACCGAGGCGGTGTTCCGCGCGATGGTCGAGGCGAACCTGTTTCCGGCCGGCGCGATCCAACTCCTCTGTGGCAGCGCGGGCGATCTCCTCGATCATCTCGATTGCCAAAGTGCCGTGGCGTTCACCGGATCGGCGGCCACGGGGAAGATGCTCAAGACATCCCCTGCGATCGTCGATCAGAACGTTCGCTTCAACATGGAAGCGGATTCGCTGAACTACTCCATGCTCGGGCCTGATGCCGCGCCCGGCACGCCGGAATTCGATCTCTTCATCAAAGAGGTCGTGCGCGAGATGACGACGAAGGCGGGGCAGAAGTGCACCGCGATTCGTCGGACGATCGTTCCGGAGAACATGCTCGGCGATGTGATGACCGCGCTGAAGAAACGACTCGAGGGCGTGGTCGTCGGCGATCCCGCTGCGGACGGCGTGCGCATGGGCCCGCTCGCCGGGCGCGGACAGGTAAGCGAGGTGCGAAAGAGCGTCGACGCGATCGGACGTTCGGCCGAGTTGGTCTACGGCAACGTGGACGACTTCAACGTCGTTGGCGCGGACCGTACGCGCGGCGCGTTCTTCCCGGCGATGTTGTTCTACGCCAAGGATCCATTTGGTGCGTCGGAGCCACACGACGTCGAGGCCTTCGGTCCCGTGAATACGGTGATGCCGTACAAAACGGTGGACGACGCGATCGAGCTCGCGAAGAAGGGGCAGGGAAGCTTGGTGGGCTCGCTCTTCACGGCCGACGATCGCGTCGCACGCGATGTCGCGCTGGGAACGGCGGCGTATCACGGCCGACTCGTGCTCCTCAATCGAGAGAGTGCGAAGGAGTCGACGGGTCACGGCTCACCGCTGCCGCACCTCGTGCACGGCGGGCCAGGCCGCGCGGGCGGCGGCGAGGAAATGGGCGGCGTGCGCGGCGTGCTGCATTACATGCAGCGCACGGCGCTGCAAGCGTCGCCAACGACGATGATGCACGTCATCAACGAGTATACGACGGGCGCCGAGCGAACCACGGACCGTGTGCATCCGTTCCGCAAATACTTCGACGAGCTGAATGTCGGCGATGCGCTCGTCACCGCGCGGCGCACGGTCACCGAGGCGGACATCGTCAACTTCGCGGGCGTGAGCGGCGACTACTTCTACGCTCACATGGACGAGATCGCGGCGCGCGATTCGATCTTCGAGAAGCGCGTGGCGCACGGCTACTTCGTGCTCTCGGCCGCGGCCGGACTCTTCGTCGACGGCGCGCCCGGCCCTGTGCTCGCGAACTACGGGCTCGAGTCGTTGCGCTTCGTGAAGCCGGTGTATCCGGGCGACACGATTCAGGCGACGCTCACGGTAAAGCAGAAGACGGCGAAGGAGCCGCGCGAGGGGCAGGTGCCGCAGGGCGTCGTGGCGTGGGACGTCGAGGTGCGGAATCAGAACGCGGAGTTGGTCGCGGTCTACACGATTCTGACGCTGGTGCGCCGCGCGACGTGATGGCCGCGCGTCAACGCAGCAGCTTGAATCCGGCGATCTCGAAGTGCTTGTCGAAAACGACGGTGCCGGATGCCGCGCCACGACAGTCGGCCAATCACCGGGTGGGCGGCGGCGTTCCGATCGGCCACGGCTTCGCGAGAGAGCACGGCGCGATCGTGAGCCTCTGCAATGCGGCGCGAACCCGTGCGTCGCTCCACAAGGGATCAAACAGCGGGTTGCAGCCGAACAGATAAGCGGACCAGCGACGCTGCCCACGTTCCGTCAGAAGCAACTGTACGAGCGGCTCGCGGTTACCGAAGACATAGTCCGCGAACGCCGCGTCGCTTCCGCCGGATACGTCGGCACCGGGCCGCTGGAGCTCGGCGCGGATCCGGACGGCATCCGCCCAGCGGCCGGCCGCGGCATAGGCGAGAAGCAGCGTGATTTCTTGCGGTGGCCCGAACGCACCCAGTTGCTTGCTCCGCTCCAACACGAGAACGGCGCTGTCCGCATGGCCGCTGAAAAGATACGCCATGGCCAGCGGCGAAAAGGCGAGCGGGTAGGTGGAGTCGATGGCCATCAGCCGCCGCGCGCCGGCGATCGCCGCGGGAAAGCGCCTAGCGAAGACGAGCGCGAGCGCCGCCGCGCTCGCGGCCGATTTGGCGAGGGGATCGAGACGCGCACCGATATTCGTCTCCCGAATTGCGTCATCGGTCCGGCCGACGTTGAGCAGCATCAAACCGAAGGCGTGATGCGCAATCGAACTGGAGGGCTCGAGCGCGATCGCCTTGCGATAGTGCGCCTCCGCATCCCTGAACCGGAGTTGGCTCTCGAACGTCATGGCGTATGCCAACTGTGCATCCGACAACATCGAGTCGAGCGCCACGGCGCGGCGGGCGCTCGCGGCCAGCAGCGCGGGCATGCTGTCCAACGGATCAGGCGTGAACACGGGATACACCGCGTAGGCGAGCGCCAGGCCGGCGTGCGCGCGCGCGAACGTCGGATCTCGCGCGATGGCTTGTTTGAAGTACACGATCGATCGTGTGACGTTCTCCGACCCGCGCGCCATCCAGTAGTAGCGGCCCTTGAGATACAGCTCGTACGCTTCCTGGTCCGTGGTGCCACGGCCGACATCGATCAGCGACACCGGCCGATCGCCGAGCGACGGCCGAAGTGCCGCGACGACGGCGCGTGTGAATTGATCCTGTACCGCGAACACGTCGCTCGACGCGCTCTCGTAGAGCGTATCCCACAGCACCTTGCCGTCGGCGTCGGCCGTGCCGACGAGTTGCGTCGTGACTCGCAGGCGGTTGCCGGCGCGACGCACCGAGCCTTCCACGAGCGCGCCGACGTCGAGCGTGCGTCCAATATCCTGCGCCGCCACCGACCGTCCCTTGAACGAGTAGCTCGAGGTTCGGCCGGCGATCCTGAGCCCTGGGAGCCGCGCCAGCGCGTGCGCGAGCTCGTCGGTGAGTCCGTCGCTGAAGTATTCGTCATTCGCGTCGCCGCTCATGTTGACGAAGGGCAGCACCGCGAGCGTGTGGATCGCTCCGGCGTCCGCGGTGAAGCGCGGTGCTGTGCGGAGCCACGCCAGGTAGCCGGCCGTCGTCACGATCAACGCGAGGCCGGCGACCGCGATGCGTCGTGTGACGAACGTGCGTCGCGTTGGCACCGACGTGAGCGTGATATCGTCGAGCGCGCGCAGCACGGCATCGGCACTCTGGGGTCGCGCGTCGGGATCTTTCGCCATGAGCTGCCCGATCAACGCCCCGAGCGCTGGAGGAACATCGACGCGTCGAGTCGCGACGTTCGGCGGCGCTTCAGTGAGGTGCGCGGCCACGAGCGATTGAGGCGTCCGTTTCCCGAACGGATGTGCTCCCGCGAGGACCTCATACGCGATGACGCCGAGCGCGTAGAGATCAGCGCGGTGATCCGTCGCGCCGTCGCCGATGGCCTGCTCGGGCGCCATGTAGGCCGGCGTTCCCAACGACACGCCGGTGCCGGTCAGCCGCGTCGCGCCCTCGGTGTGCGTCGCCTGCACGGCCTTGGCGATGCCAAAGTCCGCGATGACGGCATGCCGGCCGGAGATGAGCACATTCTCCGGTTTGAGATCGCGATGCACGATACCCGACGCGTGCGCGTGGGCAAGTGCATCGGCGAGCTCGCGCACGAGCCGCACGGCATCACGGAGAGGCAGCGTGCCCGCGCGATCCACGCGCGCGCGCAGCGTTTCTCCATCGACATACGGCATCACGTAGTAGAGAAATCCGTCCGCCTCGCCCGAGTCATGGACGCCGAGCACGTGGGGGTGCGTGAGCCCGGCCGCCGTGCGAATCTCGCGCAGAAAGCGCTCGCGGCTTTCGGGGGCGACGACGTCCGGTTGCATGACCTTGACAGCGACAGCGCGCGCATGCCTGACGTCGCGCGCGAGGTATACGGTGGCCATGCCACCACGGCCAAGCTCGCGCTCGACCACATACCGCCCGATCAGCGTCGCGCTCAGGCTCTCGGGGGTCACGGTCCTCCCGTCGGCGCTCAAAAGGCGGATGCCTGTCGAAGGTGATGCCGTGGGCCATTCAGCGCAGTGACTCGCGCGCGCGGCGGGTAACGGGCTTCACGCATCAGGCTCGAAGGTGTGTCCCGGGGAATTCCGCCGCAACCCTTTCGCCCGAAAAAAGAAGCACAATGAATTCGCCCGCGACGACCTTTACCGGCTGCCGCACACCCGAGTAGCATGGAATGACGGTCGAAGTGCGACCGCTGCCCAAGCATTCACTCATCGGAGAAACCCCTCGTGTCTTTCTCTCAGGCGACGCGCGCCATCGTCGTCGCGCTCGTGATTCCATCGCTCGTCGCCGCGCAGGGTCGGCGCGGCGGCCGCGGCACCGCGGCAGCGGACACCGCGCTTTCTCCTGACGTCTCGTGGCGCAACGTCGGCCCGGACGCCGCCGGACGCATGGTCGCGCTCGCGGGCTCGGTCGCGCGACCCAACGAGTACTACTTGGGCACGACTGGCGGCGGCGTCTGGAAAACGACCGACGGCGGCAAAACCGCGGTTCCCGTTTCCGATCAGTATTTCGGCGGGTCGATCGGCGCCATCGCGATCGACGAGAAGAATCCCGACGTCGTCTGGGCCGGCGGCGGTGAGTACGCGATCCGCGGTAACGTCTCCCACGGCGACGGTGTGTGGAAGACCAGCGACGGCGCGAAGACCTGGCAGTACATGGGTCTCAAGGAGACGCAGCAGATCGCGCGCATCGTCCTCGATCCACGCAACTCCGACGTCGCTTACGTCGCCGCACTCGGCCACGTGTGGGGTGCGACGCCCGACCGCGGCGTCTACAAGACGACCGACGGCGGAAAAACGTGGAAGAAGATTCTCTTCCGCAATGACTCGACCGGCGCGATCGAGCTCGTGATGGATCCGAGCAATCCGGAGGTGCTCTACGCCGCGCTCTGGCAGGCGGGACGCAATCCGTGGCTCTTGATCAGCGGTGGCAACGGCGGCGGGATCTTCAAGACGACCGACGGCGGCGAGCACTGGACGGAGATCACACACAATTCCGGCATGCCGAGTGGAATCATCGGCAACGTGGGCATGGCGATCTCGCCGGCGAAGCCGAGCCGCGTTTGGGCTCTCATCGAGAACGAGCCCGGTGGCGGCGTCTATCGCTCCGACGACGCGGGCGCGACCTGGACCCTGCTCAATCAGGATCGGGACCTGCGGCAGCGCGCTTGGTACTTCTCGCGGCTCACCGCGGATCCAAAGGACACGAATATCGTGTACGCGCCGAATGTGAATCCGGAGTGGTCGAAGGACGGCGGCAAAACGTTCACGCGCGCGTTCGGTGGCGGCGACAACCACATCGTGTGGATCGCGCCGGATGATTCCAAGCGTATCGTCGTTGGCCACGACAACGGTGCGATTCTCACGACGGACGGTGGCACGACGTCAACTCGGCTCGCGATTCCCACCGGGCAGTTCTATCACGTGCACCTCACGAACAAGGTGCCGTACGACATCTGCGGCGCGAAACAGGATGCAGGGTCGGTGTGCGGGCCGGTGCGCCAGGCCGCTGGCTTCGGTGGTCGCGGCGGCGGCGGCGGTGGACGCGGCGGTCCTGCAGCGAGCACGTCGCCGTACTCGGAGTTCTACGGTGCGGCCGGCGGCGAGTCCGGCTACATGGCGTCGGATCCGACGGATCCGAACGTGACGTACGGCGGCAACTACAGCGGCGTACTCGACATGCAGAACCGCGCGACTGGTGCGCGCGGGCGGCTCGACCCTTGGCCATTGAACCCGATGGGTCACGACGCCAAGGACTCGAAGTATCGCTTCCAGTGGACGTACCCGATCATGAACTCGCCGCACGATCCGAACGTCCTCTACGTCGGATCGAATGTCGTGTTCAAATCGAGCGACAAGGGCAAGTCATGGACTATCATCTCGCCTGATCTCACGAAGCACGATCCCTCGACGCTCGGCGCATCGGGTGGCCCGATCACGAAGGATCAGACGTCGATCGAGTATTACGCCACGGTGTTCGCGCTCGCGGAATCGCCGATCACTGCTGGACTCATCTGGGCCGGATCGGACGATGGATTGATTCACGTCACGCGCGACGGCGGCAAGACGTGGAAGAACGTCACACCGAAGGGGCTGCCGGCGTGGACGCGCATCTCGATCATCGATCCGTCGCCGCACAATGCCGGCACGGCCTGGGTCGCAGCGAATCGCTATCAGCTCGACGATTTTTCGCCGTACCTGTACAAGACCACGGATTACGGCGCGACGTGGACGCGCATCAACGACGGCATCGCACCGACGGAGTTCACGCGCTCGATCCGTGAAGATCTCGTGAAGCCAGGCCTGCTCTACGCCTCCACCGAGCGAAGCGTGTGGGTGTCGCGCGACGCCGGCGCGCATTGGGAAAGCCTCAAGCGCAATCTGCCGCCAGTTCCGGTGCACGATATCGCGCTGCGCGACGACGACATGGTGATCGCCACGCACGGTCGCGCGTTCTGGGTGATGGAGAACCTGTCGCTTTTGCGCGAGAAGCCCGAAGCCGAGGCCGCAGCCGCGGCGAACAAGGATTTCCTCTACAAGCCGGCGCCTGCATACCGCGCCGGCGGTGTGACGGTTCAGTACCGACTCGCGCAGGGTGAGCAGCCGGTAACGATCGAGTTCCTCGATCCCGCTGGAAAGCTCATTCGTAAGTTCTCATCGACGGACACGACGCCGGCCGCCGGTGGCCGCGGCGGCGGTGGTGGCGGCCGTGGGGGATTCGGCGGCGCGCCGCGCGTCGGCACGCGAGCTGGGCTCAATCGCTACACGTGGAATCTTCAGTATCCAGATGCCTCGACCTTCCAGGGTATGATCCTTTGGCAAGGCTCGACGTCCGGGCCGTTCGCCGCGCCGGGTACGTATTCCGTCCGGCTCGTCGTTGGCGAACGTGCGCCGATCACTGAGAAGTTCGTCGTCAGGAAGGATCCTCAATCCGCGGCGACGGTCGCCGATCTCGCTGAGCAGCAGCGGTTCGCGCTGCAGCTTCGGGATCGCGTGACGGCGGCGAACGACGCGGTGAAGACGATTCGCAACGTCAAGCGACAGGTGGAGGATCGCGCGCCGAAGATGAGCGCGAACGCAAGCTTCGGGGCGCTGGCCAAGTCGTTCGAGGATGAGATCAGCAACGTCGAGGATTCTCTCTATCAGACGAAGAACAAGAGCGGTGAGGATCCGCTC
>Ga0207652_10004748_pt1 | contig 11015 bp, 8 predicted proteins | sample KBSC63BmetaG_FD_184334 | JGI IMG/M metagenome (GOLD analysis project Ga0207652, IMG submission 184334) | Corn rhizosphere microbial communities from Kellogg Biological Station, Michigan, USA - KBS C6-3B metaG (SPAdes) (version 2) | ecosystem: Host-associated > Plants > Roots > Rhizosphere ...
GGAAGGCGGTGCGATCCATCGCCTCGGCATCTACCACCCTGACCCAGAAAAGCAACGGCTCGCGCAGCAGCTCGAGACAGCCTGGCGTCCGGAACCCGACGATCCTTTCGGCGCGCCCGCGATGCTGCGCAACGCACGCACGACAGCAATCACCGAGAACGTCGAAGCTACGCTCTCCGCCAGCGCGCACAGCGTCGAGAATCTCCACACCCTGCGTCAGCTCGGCATCGGCTCGCTGCTCACCGTTCCTCTGATTGCCAGGCAAAGGCTGCTAGGTGCGATCACCTTTGTCGGCGCCCAGCGTAATTCATCGCTCCAGCCCGAGGATATCCAGCTGGCCGAACACCTCGCTGCACGTGGCGCGCTCGCGCTCGACAATGCGCAGGTATACGATCTGGCGCTCGTGCTGCAGCATACCGCCGAGGCCGCGAACAAAGCCAAGACGGCGTTTCTGGGGGCGATGAGCCACGAGCTGCGCACACCGCTCAATGCGATCGGCGGTTACATCGAGCTGATCGACATGGGGTTGCGTGGGCCGGTCACCGAGCAACAGCGCGCCGACTTCAAGCGGGTTTTGACAAACCAGCGGCACCTCGCGCTGCTAATCACCGAGATTCTCAACTTCGCCCGCGTCGGCGGTGGGAGGGTGTCATATAATCTCATCGACCTCAACGCTTGCGAGACAATACAACACGCGTTCGAGCTGGTCGAGCCGCTGGTCGCGCAGAATGGTCTTACCTTCGATGGCATCACCGGCGACGAGAGCCTTATGGCCCGCGGTGATCTGGAACGAGTGACTCAGATTCTGGTGAATCTATTTTCCAACGCCATCAAGTTCACACCGGCCGGCGGCCACATCAGCGCCGACTGTGTCGGCACAACGGAAACGATCATGCTGCGTGTTACCGACACTGGAAAGGGAATCGACGGGTCCAAGCAGGAGACCATCTTCGAGCCGTTCACCCAGCTGGAAGAAGGGCTGGCTCACCGGGCTGGCGGGGTCGGTCTAGGTCTGGCTATAAGCCGTGACCTCGCTCGCGCGATGAAAGGCGACCTCGCCGTAGAAAGCGCCGAGGGAAAAGGATCGCGGTTTACACTGACGCTTCCTCGTGCGGGAGAGCCCGATGCACCCGACCGGCGGGATCAATCCACGGAGAGACGAACTGGCCACGCAGACAGGCGGCGCAAGCCGCGCAGCTAGCGGTTGCCGGCCGCGCGCTGCTCGAGGTGGGTCGAAACAGTGGCGAGGAAATCCTTGTAGGAAAGCGGTTTCGAGATGTAGCCGTCGCACCCGGCGGCGCGAATCCGCTCCTCATCTCCTTTCATTGCCAGTGCCGTGAGCGCGATGACAGGGATGTCGCGAGTGGCTGCGTCCGCTTTCAACAGTGCGGTCGCAGTCAACCCGTCCATTCCAGGCAGCTGGATATCCATCAAGATCAGATCCGGCTGACCGGTGCCGGCTAGCGCGACTCCCGCTTCAGCGTCGCGCGCCTCCAGAATCGTGTGTCCGGCCGAGTGCAGCAGGAACGTCGCCAGCGTCATGTTGGCCTGATTGTCTTCGACGATTAGAACCTTCGCCATCAGACCGCCGAGTGCCGGCGCGACAGGGCGCGACGCACCTCGCTCGCGAACTGGCCACCGCTGAAGTCGCCCTTCTCGAGGATTGTCGAGACCAGTCCGTTCAGCTTGCCGCGATCCTCGGCGGTAATCGTCTTGGATGTCACGATTACAATCGGGATGTTCGCGGTCCCCGGTTGCTCATGCAGCGCGGCGACGACGTCGAAGCCGGTGACGTCGGGCATCATCAAATCGAGCACAATCAAGTCGGGCAGCTCACGCCGCGCGATCTCGATCGCGTCGCGTCCACCGTAAGCGCGCAGGACATCGCTGGCCAGACCCTGGACGTGCAGGGCCACGAGATCGACTGCCCGTGGATCGTCGTCGACGATCAGAATCCTGAGATCGGCGCCGGCATCCAGCGGTATCAAACCGAGGGTCACCAGCGAATCGTAAAGCTCCTGCCGTGACAGCGGCTTCTGCATCACGGCGGCGGCACCGAGCGCGAATCCCTTGTTGCGATCGGCAACGATCGAGAGGATGACGATCGGGACGTGCTTGAGCGCCGGCATCTGCTTGAGCCTACCGAGCAGCTCCCAGCCGTCCATCTTGGGGAGCATCAGGTCGAGGGTGATCAACGACAGCACGTGCTGTTGCGCGAACACCAGCGCTTCCTCGGCCGACGGTGCGTGCAGGATCTTGAAGCCTTCGGCCTCGAGCTGCACCCGAATGAGTTCGGCGGACTTGAAATCGTCCTCAATGACCAGCGCGACACGATCCTCTGGCGAGACGTCGACGAGTGCGGCCGGGTTGACGATCTGCTCGACGGCTTGCTCGTCGTCAGAGCGGAGCGGCAGCCAGACGGTGAAGCGCGAGCCTTTGCCGACCCCGCTCTCGACCGACAGGGTTCCACCGTGCAGCTCGGACAACAGCTTGATCATCGCCAGGCCGAGCCCGGTGCCCTGATACTTTCTGGCGAGGCCGCTATCGATCTGACTGAAGGGCTTGAACAGCTCGTCCATGCCGGCGGGTGAGATCCCGATGCCGCCGTCGGTAACGCTGATCTCGAGGAATTCCGCGTAGCTGTTGTCCGGCAGCGGGAACACCCGGCCGGTAGACCCGGCCGAGATCTGACCAACTTCCGATCGGGGGACGCGCGTCGCACGCAGAGTTACTTCCCCGCCGTCGGTGCTGAACTTCACCGCGTTGGAGAGCAGGTTGTACACGATCTGCTTCACCTTGCGCGCATCGGCGCGGATGGAGCCGAGCTCGCGCGGCGCGTCGAGGGTGAGGTTGATGTGCCGCGCCTGTGCCTTTTCCTTGACGATCGATAGGCTATTGGCGAAGAGCGATGCGATCTGCACCGACTCCAGGTCGAGCATCATCTTCCCTGCCTCGACCTTCGACAGGTCGAGGATGTCGTTGATCAGCGACAGCAGGTGCTTGCCGCTGCTGAAGATGTCGCCGATGAATTTCTTCTGTTGATCGCTGAGGCTACCGATCAGGCCGTCGCCGAGCACTTCGGAAAAGCCGATGATCGCGTTGAGCGGAGTTCTGAGCTCGTGCGACATGTTGGCGAGGAACTCGGATTTCATGCGGCTCGCTTCCTCGAGCTCGACGTTCTTCTGCTGCAGGCGCTGCTCGAGCTTTCTGCGCTCGTCCTCGACCTGCTTGCGAGCGGTGTTGTCGGTGCCGATCAGCAGGTAGCCGATGATCATGTCGTCCGCGTCGCGCAGAGCGGTGACCGACACGACGGCGGGAAAGCGGCTCTTGTCTTTCCTGATGTAGGTCAGCTCGTAGATGTCTTCGATGCCGCGCGACGCCTTGAACACCAGGGCGTCGAATCCCGGCGCGATCTCGGCGCCGACGGTTGCGCTCAGCGCTTTGGCGCGGGCGATGATCTCCTGGCCGTCGGAGATGTCGGCGGGCGTGATCTTGTTGACCACTTCGGCCGCGGTGTAGCCGAGCATCCGCTCGGCGCCGACGTTGAAGATCTGGATGACGCCTTTGGCGTCGGTGGCGATGCTCGAGAAGTTGGCGCTATTGAAGATTGCGTTCTGGAGGGCGTCGGAGTTCAGCACTCCCTTCTTGCGTCGCCCCCAGATGTTGAAGCCCTTCGCCGCGCTGGTGTCGACGTGCGGCGAAGATGTCACGAGCCCTTCTTCTTCAGGGGGGCGGTGAGGTCGAGCATGAATTTCTTCCACGCTTTCGCGCTCATCATCCACGAGCCCTGATTGCGGGCGCGGAGGCGCTGCTCGGTGATTCCGATAATGCGTGGACGAAGTCGCTTGAACAGCGTTGTGCCTTCCTCGTTGAAGGCGGGCAACGGTTTAACCGAATCGACGGGGTCGATTTTTCGGGGGGTGCGAGACGGCATTAATCGTTACCTGCGGCCTGGATATGCGCGTGCGCGCTATCAACAAGGGGAACGACCTGCGTCCAAAAACCGCTCGTGGGGTTACAGCTTGCCGAAAAGGCATTCTAGCGGTGGCCAGACCGCTGCCTACTAGAGTAAAGATAGCGGGTTGGAGGGGGATACGCGAGGATGGATTGACTGGAACTGCATACTGCGTGTTCTCTGTTGGAGTTGTGTGTTATCTAGGGTGTGGGCGCCGACAACACACCTCACCCACAACTCCAACACCTAACACGCAGTTGCGAGACTCAACTCGCGAATAAGCGTCGGCCCGCTCACCTACTCCAGGCCATCCACAAATCCTATCCTCCAGCTCGGATAAACCGGCGTCCACCCCAGCTCGCGCCTCGCTTTCGCATTCGAGCAGCCGCGGATCTGCGTCATCATCATGACGCCGTTCTTGCCCACCAGCAGCTCGCCGAGCCAGTGCGGGATCTTGTACGGCGGCTTGGCTCCGACCGCCGAGGCAAGTACCGGGAGCCAGGTAGAAACCTTGGCGGGCTCGTCGTCGACGATGTTGTAGATCCCTGGCGCTCCACGTGTCATCGCCGCCACCGTCGCGCGCGCGGCGTCGAGGATGTGAATGAACGACCACACTCCTCCTCCGCCGCCGATGATCGGGAGACGCCTCTTGCGTACCATGTCGTACACGACGCCGCGCTTACCGATGCCGGTGCCCGGGCCGTAAAAGTTTCCGTAACGCAGCGCGATTCCCTGGAGGAATGTTGTCGAGCGAATCTTGTCCTCGAGCGATCGTATCGCGGCGAGTGTCCTCGTAAAGTTTTCCGGCGGCTTGGTGTCGAGCGGATCCTCTTCCGTCTTCACCGGTCCGCCGGTTCTCGCGTACGGCCAGCCGCAGTAGCTCTGGGCGATGAACCGCCGGGTGCCGATGGTGCGCGCGGCGGCGAGAAGCGTCTCGGTGACCTCGGTGCGGAAGCGGTTGGTGAGCGCGAACTCCTGATCCAGCTTCCGAAAGTTGCCGGCCTTCGAAAGCGCGGTGAGCTGGTGGATGATCACTTCCGGCTCGGCACGGCGAACGGCGGCGGTGAGTGCGTTCTTGTCCAGCGGATCCGCGATCACCGCGGCCACCCCGCTTTCCTCGAGCGCTGTCGCCTTGATCACCGAGCGCGTGAGGGCCACGACTTCGTGCTTGTTCTCGAGCAGGAGTGGCAGCAGGAATTTGCCGATCGCCCCGGTGCCGCCAGTAACGAATACTCTCATGCGTATTCCCCGACGGCGTCGCGATCGCGCGCCGAGCTAGCGGATCGTGAAATCCCCTTTCACCGGTGAGAGGTCGAATTCTCCGGCGTTGCAATCGGTGCTCGTGCCGGGCTCATGAAAGTTGATCAGGGTCGCAAAGTCGGTCGCTGATTTCTTGCCGCCGTTGTCGACGATCCGAAAAACGCCCTCCTGTCCGACCATCGATTTCTTGTTGCTGTGGGTGACGAGCCGCTCAGGGTGGCGGTGTTGCCGACGATGTTGACGCAATTGATATCGATCTGACCGTTGACGTTGCCGCCCGCTGCCTTGTCCTGGAAGGTGGCGCGCCCCGAGCTACCCGTTGCGTTTACCGTGATGTGCTCGACGGATGTGCCGAAGGTGATGGTGCCGCTGCCGCTGACGGTCGCCGCGGTCGGAACTACCGCCAGACCGAGTGCGAAAAGTGAAGTCCGAAACATGGTACTCTCCTGAAGCGCTATTCGACGGTTAGTGGCCAAAACCGTACCGTCGCCCCGCCTGTAGAGCTGCTTTTCGCGCGCAAGGACGCTGTCGAGGCCGGCCGATCACGCCGGGACGCGGACCTCTACGTCACAATACGTATCATCCGCCATACCCGGCATCGCTATGCTAGGATCTCATCCTGACGGGCTGGCTCAATGAAAATCGCGAATCTGATCGGATGTGCGTTCTTGGCGGCCTGCGGTTCCGACTCGGGCGGGATCGCGGGTCCACCGCCGGACCAGCATGAAGAGATGGTCCTCGAAACCATCCCCTACCAGGCGCTGGGCGGGACGAGGGTGACTTTCAGCAGGGAGGACGACCGGCAGAGACGAGGTCTGATCTCGCTCGATGGAGACACCCAGATTGCAGCAATCACCAGCTCGGTTTGGGGTACTTGGGTCGCGGAATCACCGACCTCGACAAAGCTGGCCTACGCCGGCTGGACAGATCAAAACAACCACGACCGATCGGTCGACATCTTCGTCCGCGATTGGGAGGCCCCGACAGGAGTAGCGCTCGGCGGACCCGGACGAGGGCGCGATACCCCGTCCTGGAACGCCGCCGGCACCCGGGTCATCTATGGTGAGTCGATATCAGCCCCGATCAGCGTCACGATGAATCGCATCGTATCCCAATCGCCAACTGCGGGTGCCACCGACCGGCAGGTGCTCTGGGAGGGGCGCTTTGCCTGCGAGTGGGCGTGGGCGCCCAGGCAAAGCGTGACCAACGAGCTAGTCTTTAGCTATTCACCGAACCTCTCCAATGATGTGAACAATTGTGCGACCAACGCGCACATCGGACGCGCGACGCCAGGTGGGGTGGCGCAGATACTATATAAAGGTACGGGACAGCTCTATTCGCCGACCTGGTCGCCATCCGGGATGCAGATCGCGTTCTTCGAGATTCTCTCCTTCAATCAGACCGGCTTTGCCAACGTCGCGCTGCAGCTGATGGAAGCAGATGGGTCCAACGTGCGCACCATCGCCACGATCAAACATTATGGTGGTACGAGTGGCTTTGATTTTTCGATGTGCTGGGGCGGCGACGGCTCGCGAATCATCTTCAGCCTCTTCGACGCAACGAATGCTTCCCACGTTTTCGCCGCCACCGTCGCAGACGGCAACGTGACGCAGATCACATCGGCTCCGGCGGTGCTGGATCTTTTTGTGAGCTGCAGCTGACCCGTGGCCGTCGTTGGCAGAGCCTACTCGATCCCCCTTTTTCCTTTATGCAGGTATTCCTTCACCACCATCAGGAACAGCAGAAAAGAGGACTGGGGCAGATTGGGCGCAGGATTCTCATGGAGGCGGCCGAGCACCTTGAGGTTTGGGCTCCGCTGCAGATCGTGAGGGGTCACGCATTCGGGAGGGAGACCGGTTTCGCCTACTTCGATCGTTTCCGGAGGTCCTCTCCTGGTTCTCGCATTCTTTTCCGCGAAATCGAGCAGCCGACCTCTCTCTTCTGGAGTCAGACCACTCAGAATGATTTGCCCATATCGGCGTTTCACATCGTCGTATGATGTGACGCTGGTCGGTGTCTGGACTCCAAGGCCTCCGGCGCTGTCGTCGGCATCTCTGATGGCATCGGCAATTGCCGCCGAATCGCGAGAGCCATCGACGATGATTTCGATCGAATAGTTGGGCGGCTGCTCCGCCTGATCGAAGCTGCGCGCCACGGTCTCGGAGCACACCATCGCCGTCTTACCGGGCTTCCTGATCCGTTTGAGGACCCAATCCTCGGCGCGACTGAGGAGGAGTCGCGCCGCGCGACGCAGCCATTTGTCGCTCGGAGTATCGCTGATCCAGATCACCAGGGCCGCGAGGATCAGCGCGTCATACGCGAAACCGGGTCCCATCCGGACGAGGTCTTTGATCACCTTCAGAACCGGACCGTCTGGATAATGCCGGCTTCCCAGTATCGGACCATTTTCCGGTGGCTCGTGCCAGCGGTACGCGTCGATGTACCACTGAACGTCTTCATCCTCTTCGAGGGTGCGGCGCTTCAGACCCTTTGACGTCGCATCGACCGCGCACTCTCCATCCCACATCGCCGAGTGGGAATAGTCGCCGCCATCGATGCGGCGAATCAGCTCAGAGAGAGCCTCGGTGCCGCACGAGAGCAGCACATCGCCAGGATGGAGGTCGGACTTCGTGATCGGGGGAAGATTCCCCAGCGTGCCGGTAAGACCAGAGGTGCGTTGCACGGATGCTCCCGTGAGGCAGGCGCTACCATAGTAGGTAGCACCGTCGGGACGGGCAAGCTCGAACTCTTCGCCGACCTTTCTCTCTGGCGCATCCCTGTAAACAGCCTATGATGGAGGCCGGAACCGTCGCGTGCCGGACCTTCTGGACCGTCTCAGTACCGCCCTCGCCGGGCGTTACACGTTCGAGCGCGAGCTCGGACGCGGTGGGATGGCAACGGTCTATCTCGCCAGAGATCTCAAGCACCACCGCGGCGTCGCCATCAAGGTCCTGAAGCCCGGACTCTCTCTCGCGCCGGCGCGGTTCCTCCAGGAGATCGAGATCGCCGCGACTCTGTCGCACCCGCACATCGTCCCGCTCTACGACTCGGGCGCTGCTGACGAAATCCTCTACTACGTGATGCCGTACGTCGAGGGCGAAACTCTCCAGGAGCGGCTCGCCCGCGAGCCGCGGCTGCCGATCAGAGATGTCTGCGTCATCACCCGCGAGGTCGCGGAAGCACTCGACTATGCGCACAGCCACAACGTCGTTCATCGCGACATCAAGCCCGGCAACGTGCTGTTGTGGAGCAGGCACGCGGTGGTCACCGACTTCGGGATTGCCAAGGCAGTCGACATCGCCACCATCGGCGGTCCGCTCACCTCCGGCGGTGTCGCGCTCGGCACACCCGCGTACATGGCGCCCGAGCAGGCGGCGGGAGATCCGACCATGGATCACCGCACCGATCTGTTCGCGCTCGGCGTTCTCACTTACGAGATGCTCGCGGGTCGCCGGCCCTATCAGGTAGACGGTCAGCAGATCGTGGCGACGGGCGAAACTCCCTTGCCCGCTCCGCTCACGGCATTGCGACCCGATACTCCGCCGGAGCTGGCGGCAGTCGTCATGCGCTGCCTGTCGCTGTCGCCGCGCCAGCGTCCCCAGCACGCGCACGACGTGGTGCGCGCGATCGACGAAATCTCCACGCCCGCAGATGGACTGCGACCACGGCCGGTCTGGCGACGCCGACTTTTTGTCGGGGCAGCGTTGACGGTTCTGCTTCTGGTCGTCGGCGCGGCGGCTCTCCTTCCGCGCGGCACTCGCGCGATGCTCATCACCCTGCTGCGAAGGCCCGACGCACCGCTGATGCAAGGCCGCGTCCTCGTCGCGCCGTTCAGCAATGAGACTTCGGATCCCAAGAACGATGTCGTCGGCGTTTTCGCCGCCGACTGGATCGGCCGGGCGGTGTCGAAGGTGCCGGGACTCGAGGCAGTGGATCCGCGTACCGCGCTGGCGACCCAGAAAATCGTCAGCCACATCCCGTGGCCGCTTCGCACCTACGATCAATCATTGGCGATGGCGCAGGAAGTCGGCGCGACGACCCTGGTTACGGGCGCCATCTACCAGGAAGGCGATTCCTTGCTCTTCATGACCAAAGTCACCGACGTCAAGAATGGGCGCGTGGTGCGCACCCTGGAGCCGGTGAAATCGAGCCGGCTCACACCGCTTACTGCGTTCACCCAGCTCGAGCAGCGGGTGGCGGGGAGTCTGGCGCAGGTGATTGAAGTGAGCGGCGGCACGAGCATCGGCAGTCTCGCCGAGCCGCCGTCGCTGGATGCATACGAGGAGGTGTATCGCGGTGTCGAGGCCTACCTCCAGGGCGACGACAGCAGCCAGTTCGTGCACCTCGAGCGCGCGGCGCAGCTCGACACGACATACACGACGCCGCTGGTCTTTCTCGCCTTCGCGCACGCCTATCACTTTCACTACGCGGCGGCGGATTCCGCGACTCGACGCGCCGAGGCGTTGAGCGATCGTCTGACTCCCGCCGAGCGCGCATTGCTCGATCATCTGCAGGCGATGATGCACGGCGATCGAAACCAGGCGGTGCTCGGCGCGCAGCGGTTCATGACGCTGATGCCGGGCTCGCAGGAAGCGCCCCTCCTGCTGGCGAGCGTGGCACTCTCGGCGCAGGAACCGAAGCTCGCGCTAAGCGCACTGGCGCAGATCGACCCCAATCGCGGATTGAATCTCGCGGCGCCGGTTTACTGGACCTACCAGTCAAAGGCCGCGGGAGAGCTGGGCGACTGGAAGCGTGCGCTGGCGATGGCGCGCACTGGCTTGGAGAGATTTCCCCAGTCGCCGATCATGGGGGAATTGACGGCGCGCGCGCTGGCGCGGCTCGATCGGGTTGAAGAAATGGAGGATGCGCTGGCGCAGCTGCCGGTCAGGAGCAAGCCGTTGCCGGAGCGCGCGCAGGTCGCGGTCAAGCTGTGGGGTGATCTCGAGGCTGCTGGGGATGAGCGCGCTGCGACGAATCTCGCCACGCGTTACGCGCGGCTGATGGACCGCGCCGACACCGCGCGCGACTCGCAGTATTTGCGCGGTAGTCTCTACTGGCGGGCGGGCAGGCTGGGCGAGGCGAGGGACATCTTCACCGCACTCGCGGCGACGGATACAGGGATGGCGCAGCTGCGCGATCTTGCCCAGCTCGGGGTGACCAGTGCGCGGATGGGAGACCGAGCCGCGGCCTCGACGGCGGAGCAGCAGATCAGGAATGCCACTCCGCGTTATCAGCTTGGAGTGCAGAAGCTGTTGCAGGCGGAGATCGCGGCGGCGCTCAATGAGAAGGAACGCGCAGTCGCCTTGCTGCGAGAGGGCTTGGCACTCGGACTGGGACTGGAGACTTTGGGAGGAGCTTTGATTGGGAATCCGGAGCTGGAGCCGTTGTATGGATATCAAGGATTTCAGGAGCTGCTGGGAGCCGCAGGCTGAACGCAGAGAACTAAAGGCTCGGGCCATCGAGGGCCGAGAACTAACTGCATTACTGATTGCTGATTAGTTGAGGACGCGGACAACGGCCAAAACTGCTATGGTCCGCGTCCTCAATTAATCAGCAATCAGCAACGCCGTTGGTCCTCCGCCCCTCAATTGATCAGCAATCAGCAACGCCTTTGGTCCTCCCCCCCTCAATTAATCAGCAATCAGCAACGCCTTTGGTCCTCCCCCCTCAATTGATCAGCAATCAGCAACGCCTTTGGTCCTCCCCCCTCAATTGATCAGCAATCAGCAACGCCTTTGGTCCTCGATCCTCAGCCTCTCTTGCGCCGCTGAGGTTGGTTTCATAAGTCTCTGGCGCCAGC
>Ga0207652_10004749_pt1 | contig 11012 bp, 14 predicted proteins | sample KBSC63BmetaG_FD_184334 | JGI IMG/M metagenome (GOLD analysis project Ga0207652, IMG submission 184334) | Corn rhizosphere microbial communities from Kellogg Biological Station, Michigan, USA - KBS C6-3B metaG (SPAdes) (version 2) | ecosystem: Host-associated > Plants > Roots > Rhizosphere ...
GTCTGGCAACACACCGAGCTGTCTCGGCGGCCACCGGACGACGCGCGCCGGTCGGACCCGCCGACGCCGAGGTTCGGGCGCCAGTTCGCCGAGACGACGAACACAAGGTCGGTCCCGTGGCTGGTGAGGGCCACGGGCTCATCATTGCGGGCAACGCGTCGGGCGATCGTGCCGAGCTTGTCGTAGGCGCTGGCCAGGGGGATCCGTTCGGCGGCGTCCCGTTGCTCCTGCGTGAACATGTCAACACCCTGTTTCGCGAAAGTTTGGACTTCTCCAAAGACTAGCCGGTCAGAACCGTCGTTTCGGCGGCATTAGGGAATTCATGGCGCTCGGTTCGCCGCGAGGTGGCCGGCGGCGGCCGACTGGCTGTCGGCCGGCGTTGCGGGCGGTTCGGGGGGTCCGGCAGCGTCAGGGGCGGGGTCGCCGCCCTTGGGGGCTGCGCTGCGTGAGTCGAGGATTGCGCGGATGGCGCTGCGCGATTCGGCAGCCGGCGCCGCGGGCGGTTCGTCGCCGGCTGCGACCCACCACGAGGGCGGCGGCCCGACCGGGGCGGCCGCGGGGGCGGCCTCGGGCTTCCCTGAGCGCGGCGCGGGCACGGTCGGGGGCGCCGGGGCGGGCCGGGGCTCGGCGGCGGGCTGCGGCGGTGTCTGCGGGGCTGCGGGGGCCGGTGCGGGCAACGCCGAGGCGACGTGCTCGGCCGCGTGTTCCTGGCAGCGTACGCACATCTTGTCGCTGTCGATGATCACGCCGTCCTCGCAGCGGGCGTCGGGGCAGTACCGGTCGCAGTCGCGCACGCGGCACAGCGTTCGGCCGAGCAGGTGCACGGTGATCGGCACCGGCCGGTGCAGGGTGCCGGCGTGGTGGTCGTTGTCGAACATCAGCGACCACCGGCGCTCGATCCGCTGGCGGATCTGCGCCGGGTCGCGCTCGGCCGAGGCGGCGGCGTAGGTGTCCGTCATGACGTTGGGCATGTTCGTCGGCAGTTGGCTGACGAACCCGGGCGGCAGCAGGGCCGTGAGCACCGCGCGCAGTTCCTGCCGGATCGTCTTTCGAGTCGCCGGGGTCAACTTTGGCGCGGCGTAGCCGCCGAAACTTTCGGGCCTTACTTGCGTAACGGCCCTACGGGCGTCGGGGACGGCGGGGGGTTGGGTTTTGGGGGTGTGGTTCTGCTGGGGGGTTTCCTGTTCTCCCTGACTCTCTCTTTCTACTAAAGGGGACGGGTTTTCCGTCGCCGGGAAACCCGTCACCGGTGCTGAGCTGGAACTTTGTCCAGAGTTGCTGGTCGCGCCCGGTGACGGGTTTCCCGTCTCCGGTGAAATGTTGCCCCCTGTCGCAAAGTTGCTGGTCAGTGCCGGTGACGGGTTTCCCGTCTCCGGTGAAGTTGATACAAAGTTGCTGGTCAGAGCGATGCCGGGGGTTGCGGCGAATCCCGACGCGACGAGTCGGCCGAGCAGGGCGGCCTGAGCGTCGTCGAGGGCGTCGGGATTCGCCGCCGCCTGGGCGACGAGCTTCGCCGCGAGCTTGGCCATGAGCAGTGACTGGGGGCTGCCGGCCGGCGCGTCGTTCGTGTGGTAGATCATCCGGCCGAACTCGCCGTCGCGGGTGCGCGCCTGCTTCCGCTTCAGGTACCCGTACTTTTCGAGGATGCTCATTGCCCGCTTGACGGCGTCGCGGCCCCACCCGGTCTGACGGCAGATCGTGGAGAAGTACAGGGGGAAACCCGGGGCGTGCCCGCGGACGTTGACGTACACGGCCACCGCCGCCGACCGCGCAAGGCGCGGGTCACGGCCGATACCGATGCCGAGCTGCAAAAACAGCGCCGCTACGTTGTCCTCGTGGCTGGTCTCGAACCACGACTCACCCGGATCGGGGGTAACGGAATCTTCAAGCCCGTCGCCGAACAACGCGACCTCGGGTACGCTCATAAGCGCGCCCTGCCTTTCGCTCGTAGCTGTGTTTGATGGGGGGCGCGCGGCGGATCGTTCTTGGCCGTCCGATCTGTGCCGCACATGGTCTTACCGGGTCGATCCGGAGACCGACCCGATCGCCCCCCGCCCCGTCAGGCGGGGGGCGACGTGTTTCTAAGAGACTTGCATGATGCCGTACGCCTTTCTGCCGATCTCCGGGCTCAGGTAGCCCGCGCGGTCGAGGACGTGCAGCAGCGGCCTGATCTGCTCGACCGAGGTGCCGGCGACGCGCGCCAGGTCGGCGAGGCTCGTCGTGGCGGGCAGGTGCCCGCAGTTGACGAAGCGCCAGCACATCAGGGTCATGAGGCCGAGGGCTTCCATCGTCACGGCCGGGTCGCCGACGATCCGCTCGGGTACCTCGACGTACGGCGTCGAGGGCAGGGGCACCGTCTCGGTCGCCTGTTCGGCGGCGTCGGGTGCACGACCGTGGCGCCAGGGGCGCACGAGCGTGGCCACACGGGCGCTGACAGTCATGGGCGAGCAGGTTAGCGGGTTTGGTTCGCCACGCAAAGCAATCGGCTCGCCCACATCCGGTGTCGCGGGACGGTCGCCGGCCGAGGCCGGGGGGGACGGTGCCGACTTGGCAACCGCCGTTGCCCGTTCATTCGTGAGGGGGTAGCGGTGCGCGCGCGGGGGTGACGCGTACGCCGAGGTTTGACGACGCGTAAGATCGCGGCGCCGCCGGTCGAGTAACCTCACCGTGTTGCCCCGCCCTTTCTGCTCATGCCCGATCAAAGGGGTGCGGCCGCAAGCCCCCTCGCCGTGCTTGGCCGTTCGGCGTGGGGGCTCCCAACGTTCTGACGATCTTCTGTTGTGCGCTGACTCGAACTCGCCGGTTTTCGGCCGGTCGGGTGACGGCTTAGTACATCACAGCGGCCTATGACCGGTAGCAGAATCGTGACGTGATCACCCGTAGGGGAAGCAAGATGCCCTCTTCGGCGTAAGGCAGATTCCTGTGATGACCAAAGCCGATTCCCGCGCGTGCATGTCGCTGCATTGACAAGCCTCATCGGGGGCATGTTGCCGCGTTGACAAGCTTCACCAGCCCTCGCCGGTTTACGCTCGTGCGCGCCGGCGGCCGTGCATACTGGCCATGCTCCTTACTGCGGGCCGCGGGAACGGCACGCCTGGCGCTACCCGCCGGACGTCCCACCACGCGCACCGAGTAACAAGCGGCGGCGCCCCGGGATCCACTCGGGGCGCCGCCGCGGGAGACACGCTCAGCCGGTCACTCCGGCGGCCGCCGACCGGGCCAGTAGCCGAACGTCAGCGTCACGAGCACGTCGGCGCGCGCCATCGCTCGGGCGTACGGGCTCGGGTGGTGCGGCGTGGGCATCGGCGTGCCGAGGTCGTCGGCATGCTCGGCCAGTTCCTCGGCGGCGTAGTGCTGCACCTGGTCGCCGTAGCGGGTCAGCCACGTGCGCACGTGGCCGGCGGCCTCGGCTTGCGTCATGTTCGGCGGCTCGTACCATTCCGCCTCGCCGTCGTGCCGCGCGTTCACCATCAGGCTGATTAGCTCGATCGCGACGATCGCCTCGGCGGTGGCGCGTTCGATGTGGTGGGACGTCTGCACGGTCAGCCGGTAGACGCCGTTCGCGTGCTGGCGGGGCGTGGCGTTGGGCATCGAAATCAGCCCTTCCTGTTGCGGGGGCGGTGCGGGCCGGCCTCGGCCGGCCACGCCCGGGTCACCGAGGCCTCGGCGACGGCGGTCACGGCCTTGATCTCGGCCTCGGTCCACGTGCTCTCGGCCTCGGGCGAGCGCAGCCAGTCGGCGCCGAGGTAGTGCGCGCCCTCGCCGTTGCGCTCGAACTGCTCGCGCACGAACCGGCGCACGCGCGCCGCCGGCCACGCCGGGGCGCTGAACTCGTCGGCGCGATCCATGCCCTCGAACATGCCGTAGACGACGAGCGCCACGAGCGTTCCCCGGTGGATGCGCCACTCGGTGCGCATCGTGATCTGCTGCCGGCCGGGGCCGGCGGTCGTGCCGTCGTTCATCTCAGTGGGTTCCCTCGGTCGAGCCGGCGACGGTCGCCACCGGGGCGTAGCGGTCGGTGATCTTGGGGTAGGCGATGGTGCGGGTCGTGCCGGCGCGCGGGCCGGGGACGGTCACGGACTTGGCGTTGACGCGCAGCACCGGCAGCACCTCGCCGCCGGCGGCGACGACGGACCAGCCGGGGGCGAGGTCGTCGGGGCCCCACAACTTGGCGCCGTCCCGCTTGGCCGTGGCGACGGCGCCGCGCCGCTCGTCGATCCGATCCTGAAGGTTCCTCACGCTCTCGGCGGCCGCCTCGCGCGCCGGCTCGCTCGTGGCGTGGCTCATCGTCCGCAGCGTGCGCCGCATGTCCGATTCGAGCCGGGCGATCTGGTGCAGCGTCGTCGGCACGTCGTAGCGCCGGCGCACGCCGGTGCGGTCGTCGGCCTCGCGGCGGCCGCGCGGCCGCGCCTCGGCCTGGCGGTCGTCGTGCCGGCGGCGCGAGCGGCTGCCCGCGGGGGCGTGGGTGACTCCGTACTCGGGCATGTCCGTATCCCTCTCGGTCGGTGGTGCCGGGGTCGTCTCGGTCGGTGCAGGGTTGTCGTCGAGCAGGCGGTGCCGGGGCGCGCCGGCCGGTCAGAGCCGGCGCGCCCCGGATCGGGCAGGGGCTACGCCCCGTCGTTCTCGTCCGGCGGCGCACCGTCGCCCTCGGCCGCGAGCTGTTCCAAGTGCTCGGCGCGCGCGATGAGGGGGCCCGCCTTCTCGGGGGACTTCAGTTCCGCGGCGCGGCTGCGCAGGTGTTCGGCTTCCATCAGCCGCGCCCGGCGCCGCCACGCGGCGTCGGCCTCGCGGCGGTACTGCTCGCACAGCTCGTCGATCCGCGTGTAGTGCGCCGTCGAGGCGTAGCCGACCGCGCCCTGCACCGTCTCGATCGACCTCAGGGCCGCCTCGTAGGCGGCGCGCGCCTTGCGGAACGCACTGGAGTCACCCGAGCGCTTGCGGTTCGTGGCGGTGTCGTTGCCCGACGCGTGGGATCGCGCGGCGTCCATCCGCGTGCGCAGCTCGGCGGCCTGCACGGTCAGGGCGTCGATCGCGGCCTGCACCTCGGGGGCCATCGGCTCGTGCACGTCGGTGGAGTACCGGCACCACCGGTCGGTCATCGGGCGGCCGCAGGTGCGGCAGCGGGGGGCGGCGAGCGCGGCCGCGACGGCGGCGGTCACCTCGGTCGGGCTGGTCATCGGGGTTGTTCCTCTCGGGGCCGGGCGCGCACCGGCCGGTCAGAGCCGGCGCGCGCCGAGGGTGGATCAGGGGTCAGACGGTCGGGCGCGGGACGGCGGTGCAGGCGATGATGCGGCGCGTGCTCGGGCCGCCGTAGTGCAGCTCACCGAGGTACGTCGGCTCGGATCCGTCGAGGGTGCACACGGCCCGCAGGATCAGGCTGGTCGAGGCCGGCTCGTCGCGGCGGGCCGGGCGCGCGGTGACGTGCTCGACGCGCCACGCGAGGTTCTGCATCCGGGCGGCCCACCCGTGGGTCGGGCCGCACTTCTCCGACACATCGGTGATGTAGACGTGCGCGCCCTGGCCGATTTCGTACAGCCGGGTGTGCGCCATGTCGAACACGCCGAACTCGTCGGCGACGACCTCGCGGTGGCGCCGGTTCGGGACGGCGATCCCCACCGGGTAGCGCACGCCCGGCTCGACGCTGACGATCACGCTGTCGTTGCGCGGGACGCCGTTCGCGTCGCAGACCGCCTCGACGATGAGCTGCACGAGGGCGCTGCGGCCGCCGGTGACGTGCCGGCCGGTGACGCGCCAGGTGACCTCGACCGGCTCGGGCATGCCGTACACGCGCTCGGGCGCGAACGAGATGACGTCGCCGGCCTCGATCTGGCTGGCCTCGCGGGTGCCGTACCGGTGGAACCCATAGCCGACGAGCTCGCCGAGGCGGACGCTGCCGCTGCCCACGTGGATCCGGCCCTCTTGCTCGCGCGGCTGGCCGAGGTAGTCGCAGACCGCCGACACGTCGAGCGCGTAGCCGGTCAGCCGGCCGCCGGCGAATTCCTCGTGCACCTCGTGCACGACGAACGCGACGTCGAAGTTACCGAGCCAGTAGGCGCTACGGCTGATGATGATCGCGCCCTCTTCCAAGGTCGCGACGGGCACGGTGCCGACCTCGACGAACCCGACCGGCGCCTGACCGGCGGCCGCCAGGCGGGCGAGGTCGGCCATGGTCGGGTTGTCCAGCGACCCGATCGTGGGGCGCGGCTGCGCGCGGTAGGCCTCGACGTCGGCGGCGGCGACGTGCGGGGTGCTGAACGCGTAGTCCAACACCTTGTCCTCGGCGGGCACGAGCTCGGGGTGGCCCGGGTACTCGTCGGCGCCGATCGAGGTCAGGTAGTACTCGACGGTGTCGGCGCCGGTGACGGCGTCGGTGCCGAGCACGCGGATCACGTGGCCCTCGGTGCGCATGCGCTCGATCGCGGCCCGGACGGTGCGCGGGGTGAACCCGCCGGCCTCGGGCGCGATCGGGCGCGCGCTCTTGCTGTCGAACGACAGCAGGGCGGCGATCGCCTGCATGCTCGGCGTGGGCTTCTTGTACGGCATCGGGGGTCCCCCTCGGTTCGCTGCGGTGTGTTCCTGACACCGAGAACATTACCAGTCCGGATCGGACTTGTCTACTTTTACGCGAGGGGGCGCCGACCTGCGCCAACGCCCGGACCCGCGGGCCGGCGCGCGCCGAGCTCGGCGCGCGCCCTACGGCGCCGGCGGCCGCCTGTCGGGTTCGGCGACCCGCAGCCGGAACAGGCCGGCGCGCTGCTCGGCGGGCACGGCGGCGAACCGGGTGGCGGCATCCCGGCAGGCCGACTCGGCGTAGGCCCTGGCGTCGGCGAGGGCGGCCGCAGCGGCGGCGGCGGGGCTGTCGAACCGCTGAGCGTCGGTGTGCATCCGGCCGCCCGCGCGGTGGTCGGCCGACCACAGCGACACCAGCACGGTCCCGACCGCAGCGAACGAACCGATCACCTCGGGCGCACTGCCCGGGTCGTCAGTGCTCGGACCCCATACCGAATAGTGCAGCTCGGACACACCGCGCCCCTTTCCGAACGACCTCGACCCCCGGGCGCCGAGGCAGGTTAGTCACCTCGGCGCCCGGGGTCGAGCCGGTAGGGGAAACCCCTAGCCGGCGGCGGTGGCCAGCGGCGCGCCCTCGTACGGGCCGCCGAGGCGGACGAACCGGCCCGGGGCGGCCGTGTCCTGCACGTGCACCTCGACGTAGTACGCCGCCGCGATCTGCTCGGGGCCGGCGTAGCGGCCGGTGGTCGCGGCGTGCTCGCGCGCCTTGTGCAGGTACGCCATCGCGGCGTCGCGCACCGCGCCGTTGGCCGCCGCGTGGCTGCCGTACACGTCCGGGCCGGTGCCGATGTTGCCCGTCCACCGGGCACCGCCGCGGGTGAACGTCGGCGACGACGTGTAGCCGGCCACCGCGTCCGTCACGACGAACGTGCCGATCGCCTCGCGCGCGCCCCGCTCGTCGGTGCCGATCACGGTGTAGTGCCGCTCGGAGGTCACGGCCGGGCCGCCGGCGACGGTGGCCCACCCGCTCGGGGAATCCGGGTCCGGCACCCGCACGTCGAGGTAGTACTCGGCCTCGACCTGCTCGGCGGTGGCGTAGCGGCCGCTGCCCATCGCGTGTTCGCGCGCCAGGCTCAGGTATCCCTCGGCCGCCACGCGCATCACGTTGTCGGCGGTCGCAGCGTTGTCGTACCGCTCGCCGCCGTCGCCGAGGTTCCCGTCCCACCCGGCGCCGCCGATCAGGGTGAACGTGGGCGAGGATGCCCACGCCCCCACGGTGCAGCCCTCGCCGGTCACGCTGAAGATGGCGATCTGCTCGGGGGCGCCGTGCACGTCGGTGCCGACCACAACGTAATGCCGCGGGGTCACGGCCGGCGTCTCGGCGGCCGCCGGCGTCGCCGGCGCGGCCTGGTTCTGCTTGGCCTGCTGCTGCGCGACGTACTCGGCGCCGGTCAGACCCGAGGCGGCGAACCGCCAGATACCGCCGCGCACGCGGTTCGTCAGGTCACGCATGAACGCCTCGCGGGCATAGGTCGAGGCGGGCAGCGTGTCGCCGTAGTAGGCCAGCCACGCCCCGACGATCGCCTGCACCGCGCCGTCGTAGGCCGACTGCGCGCGCTGCACGGGCATCAGCCGGCGCGGGTTCTTCTCGGCCGCCTGAGCGGCGTCGATGAGCTCGCGCCACGCGCGGAACAGCGGCGCGGCGCGGTCCAACAGCGAGGGCAGCAGCTCGGCCCACGTCAGGGCCGGCCCGCCCTCGGGCACGGGCATGCTCCGTCTGGTGGTGGGCGCATCGGTCATCATCGTGCGGGTTCCTCTCGGACGGGATCAGGTCGGTTCCTGGTCTCCACCGGCCTCGCCGCCCGGCGTGTGCCGGGCGGTGGGGCCGGCAGCGGTCAGGCGCCGTAGGGCAGGCCGAACGCCTCGCGGCCGGCCGGGGTCAGGCGGAACGCGCGCAGCCGGCGGCCGCCGCGGGTGAGCACGTCGGTGTTGAGCAGGCCGACCGCGACCATGCCGCGCAGCTCGTTCGCCAGCGGCAGCGGCGAGATCGTGCGGTAGCCGTCGAACTGCTCGACCGGCACGTAGTTGCCGGCCGGGGCGAGCCAGGCGGCGATGCGCTCGGCCAAGGCCGAGGTGCCGGCGGGCGCCAGTTCCTCGGCGGCCTCGGCCGGCTGCCCGACCTCGGCGGCCACGGTCGCGGCGGCCTGCTCGACGACCTCGGCGGCGGCCAGGATCGCGGCGGCGGCCGCCTGGCACTTGGCGCACGCCGGCACGTTGCGGCGCTCGGCGTGGTAGGCGAGCATCCGCACGGCGCCGTCGAGGTCGAAGTAGGGGCCGGAGTGCCCGACCACCGAGGCGTGCCGGTGCGCGTCGATGCCGCACAGCGTCGCCTCGATACCGCTGCCGACGTGGTTCACCTTCTTGCCGTAGGTGATCCAGAACGTCTCACGGGTGGCGGTCTGCGCGGTCATGGCGGTGGTTCCTCTCGGTTCGCGGCGGTTCGTCCTGACACAGAGAACATTACCAGTCCGGACCGGACTTGTCTACTATCCGGTTCGGCCGGCACTCCGCGGCAGGTCAGGCGCCCGCCGGGGCCGGCGCCCTCGGCGGGACGCCGGCCCCGGTGACGGCGCGCCGCCGCCCGGGGCCGGTCGGGCGGCGGCGCGCGCCGGTCAGCGCTGCGGGTACTCGCTGCGCGCGACCGAGGTCAGGTAGTACGAGATCCGGTCCGTGTCCACGTTGCGGATCACGTGGCCCTCGGCGTGCATGCGCGCCAGCGCGGCCGCCACGGTGCGCGGGGTGAAACCGACCGCCGCCGGGTCGATCTCGCGGGCGTCGCGGTAGTCGTAGCTCAGCGCTGCGGCGATGGCCTTCATGCTCCGGGTCGGCTTCTTGTACATGGCGTGCCCCTCTCGGTGGTGTTTGCGGTGTGCTTTCCTGACACAGAGAACATTACCAGTCCGGACCGGACTTGTCTACTCCGGGTTCGGGCGGGTGGCCCCTCGGCGCGCGCCGGCCGGGTCAGCGACCGGCGCGCGCCGAGGCGGATCACACGCCGGCGAGGCGGTGCAGGCGCGTGCTCAGCGCCATGCCCTCGGCCGCGGTCAGCGACTCGTATATGGGGCGCATGAGCCGGACGAACGCGTTCTCGGCGTCGTGCTGCTGGCGGCGCAGCGCGTCGGTGAGGTGCAGCGTCGCGAACGACCGCTCGGACCACAGGGCCTCGGTGCGCAGCGCCTCGGCGGTGCGGATGAGCTTGACGGCCTTGGTGATCTGCGAGCGGGTCATTTGGGTTACCTCCGGGGTGTCTTTGCGGTGTGTTTTTCTGACACCACAAACATTACCAGTCCGGACCGGACTTGTCTAGTCTCGGTCCGGACTGGTTTCCCCTCGCAGGTCAGCCGCGGTGCGCCGCCCGGTACAGCGTCGGGTGGACGGCGTCACGGCCGAGCTCGCGCCGGCGCGCCGCCGCGGTGTCGGGGTCGCCCTCGGCCGGGCCGCGGGCGGCGGACACCGGCGCCGAGCTCGGCGCCACCGGCTCGTCGCCGTCCTCGGCGTCCTCGGCGAGGCCGGCCGCCGCGGCGAGGAACGCCAGGCCGAACGTGGTGCGCGGCGGCCGGGCGGCCTCGACGCGCCCGCGGGTGGCGGCGCGCGCGGCGTCCCAACCCGGGGTGCGCCACGGGCCCACGCGGTAGACGGTGCTCATCTCGGTGAGCTCGTCGTAGGTCGCGCGCGCCTTGCGCTCGGCGGTCTGCGTGAGCCGGTGCAGGTCGGCGTGCGCCGAGGTGCCGGTGCAGTAGCCGGCGGCGTCGAGGTCGTCGCCGGCCAGCCGCACGACGCCGGCGGCGTCGAAGTGCTCGACGCCGCACAGCTCGGCGGCGGTTTCCTCGGCCCGCATGGCGGCGCTCAGGGCGTCGTAGGCGCGCCGGGCGGCCGGGTCGAGCCAGGCGGCGACGTAGCTCGCACGCTCGCGCTCGGGGGCGTCCGGGGTGATGGTCGAGCCGGGGTTGCGGTTCACGGGTGATGCTCCCTGGGGTCGGGTGGTGCGCGGGGTTGTCGGGTGGTGGGCCGGCCGTCGAGGTCAGTCGGCGGCCGGCCGGTGCGCGGGGCGCCGGGTCAGCGGCGCGGCGCGCGGTCGGGGTCGTCGCTCGATCAGGCCGCTGCGGCGGCCAGGGCGCGCAGCACGCGGTGCTGCACGGCCTCGGCGTGCGCCAGGGCGGCGAACAGGTCGCGCTGACCGCTGGTCAGGCCGAGGCCTCGCATCGCCTCGGTGGCGGCGATCCGGCCGGCGAGGTTCGCCTCGGCCTCGGCCTCGGCGCTGTCCGGGTTCGGTGCGTGGCTGATCGAGTGGGTGTAGGCGGCATCCGCTCGCGCGACGGCCTTGGTCATGGCCTCGGCGACGCGGTATTGGGTCATCGGTGGTCCTTTCTCCGGGGCGGGGCGGTGTTCCCGCCAACCAGAGACATTACCAGTCCGGACCGGACTTGTCTACAATGATGTGG
>Ga0207652_10004750_pt1 | contig 11012 bp, 10 predicted proteins | sample KBSC63BmetaG_FD_184334 | JGI IMG/M metagenome (GOLD analysis project Ga0207652, IMG submission 184334) | Corn rhizosphere microbial communities from Kellogg Biological Station, Michigan, USA - KBS C6-3B metaG (SPAdes) (version 2) | ecosystem: Host-associated > Plants > Roots > Rhizosphere ...
CACAATTGAGGATTAGCATTGATGCCGCATCCAGCACTGACTCGGCAACTACGGAACGAAAGCCTCCCGGCCATGCCCGTGGTCCGCAAAAACTCGATTCGAGCCTCACTGTCGTCCGCAATAATCCCATCCCTCACGAGGCGGCAGAACCCGGAACTTCGGTCTTGCGTGGTGCAGGACGTTAGTTCCGCGTGCCCTGTGATGCTGCAATACCTTATTAGTCGGGTGTAGCGTGCCGGTGCAGACTATTGAATTCCGAGGGAATCGACAGCTACAAAACTGACTACAACCGTGGTTTCTGACTGTAGACGATATGGAACCAACTCATTGAATACATGAAGCTTATGGAGTTTCGATCCCTGTAGGTTCCGATGCCTTAGGCGCAGGGGGTCGTGAGTTCGAATCTCGCCGCCCCGACCAAATCTGCTTTGTTTTCAGCTGCGATTTGGCGAAACCGTGCACCTGTCTAAAGTGCAGGGGGCCGCGGAGCCCGCTATTGAAAACGTTGGAGTTATTGAGCCATCAAGCATGCTAAGTGGCAACTAGTACCTACAATTTTGACTACAGTTCACCGGTGGGACCGATCTCCTTTAAATATCGATGGCCGCCGAGGGACGACTTGACCACGGCGTACTGATACAATTTCTCTCATGCGAAAGGAAGAACTGGACCGCCGTAGTGATGAGTTGAAAGCCCGGATGCTCGCAGAGCGGAATCAGGCCGCGCAAAAGAAACCCAGCAGTGAAGGCAAAAGGGAGTCAGCCTCGCGGGCGAAGCCGTCCGACAGAGTCGCAAAAGTTCCTGGTGAGATCAGCTCCACTGAACGGCTAGAAATGGACGCTCTGAAGAAGCGGATAGCGCAACTTGTAGCAGAGAACGAGAGTTTGCATCGGCAACTTGCGTCAATCGACTACCAGGCACCATCGCCATCCCGATCTAGTAACGATTCCGTTCGCGAGCAGCAGCACAATTTTTTAAAATACAGCAATCTCAGGCGATATTAGGGGGGGTTCGAACGCGTCCTGTGATGTGCTCTTTCCTATTTGCGTTCTTGTTGTTTTGCAAATTGGGCTCAATCCTCTGCGTCAATATCGGCTTCGACCACGCAGGATGCAGGGCGGGAATGATTCGGCGCAGTGCGCCATCCCTCATCAAGCAGTTTGACATTACCTAGTTTCTCGAGTACCAGGCAACGCCAGTTCGCTGGCGAGCCGGAGACCTGGAGTCCGCTTTGGCTTCCGCCGCCGTATTGATAGCAGAGCACCCTTGTCTGCCCTTCTCTATTCCGACCCAATCGGTGCGGACACAATAATCGTCGGCGTCCATCATAGTTGGCCCCGATTGGTTTCTTCTTCGAAACCGCCGTCCAGACAAGCCGATAGATATCATCCACTGTTTGGATCTTAGCGACGACAACGCTCATGTTCTTTACCCTAAAACATGCCTGAAGCATCACGCTCTGGTCAGGCGGACGCAAAAATGGGCTCTTGCAAATTGATCGAAGATCAATTCTTGTCGTTACCGGCTAGTACACCTTCAGTTAGAATCGACTCTATTTCATATCCTATGGCACGGTATCCTTTCAACCGCTTCTCATACATCCGCGCAAGCATTGGAACCTGTGCATCGACGTAGTCGAACACTCGGACAACCTTCTTTCCGTGATGGATCCGGTGCAGCCGTCCGACGTACTGCTGCAGCGTGCCGCGCCAGGAGATAGGCATGGTTAAGAACAAAGTGTCCAAATCTTGAGTCGTCGAAACCCTCGCCAATATAGCTTCCGGTTGCGAGCAGGACCCGCGGTTCTCCGTCGGGAATCAGGGCCAGCTTCTCCACCGCGGCTTCCCGTTCCTTCTTGCGCATGCCGCCCTCAAGATGAAAACGTGCTGAATCTCAGCGAGGCCACTGGCCAACCTGTCAAGGTGGTCTGTGCGATTGGTGAGCACGAGCGGTGTGCGGCCCTCGCGAACGGCTTGGATGATATCCGCGACGATCTGCCGGTTTCGCTCTTCGTTGGTCACTAACGCGGCATAGGCGTCTTGAATTGTGCTATCCGCGCCCTCAGGCTGCATTCGGAAACCCGTTGGTCGCGGCAAGACCAAGTGGCGAAACGGAGAGCGTTCGGCGGCCTCGCGTGCGCTCAAGTTGAACCGGATCGGCCCGCACTGCATGAAGATGATCGGATGATGGCCGTCCTTGCGAATCGGCGTTGCGGTCAGGCCTACGATAAACTTCGCTTTGACCCGCCTCATGACTTGTTCGAAGCTGAAGGCGGTCAGGTGATGGCATTCGTCGGCAATCACCTGCCCGTACTCGGCAACGCAGTCCTTCACTTCACCCTTACGCTGCAAGCTTTGAAGCAAAGCTACGTCGATCAATCCGGTCCGCTTGTCCTTGCCGCCAACGACCTGGCCGATGGCTTTAGGCGGAAGATCCAGAAACGCCGCAAGGCGTGCACGCCATTGTTCCAGTAATTGCTCGCGATGGACCAGGATCAGCGTGTTGACTGTTCGCTCGGCTATCAACTTGGCAGCCACCACGGTTTTGCCGAACGCGGTCGGTGCGCACAGGACGCCTTCATCATGCTGCAGCGTCTGGCGTTTGGCCTCGGCTTGGTCATCACGGAGGTTTCCGTGAAAGGTCACATCAATGGGCTTGCCGGCGTAGCGTTCGTCGCGAATTACCACGCGGATGCCATGCTCCTTCAGTAGTTCGCTCAACTCTCGCAAGCAGCCTCTTGGCAGAGCGAGATGTTGAGCAAATTCTTCACTGCAGGAGATGACGCGCGGCTTATCCCAAGTAGGGAGGCGCATCGCTTGGGCTTTGTAGAATTCCGGATTCTGAAACGCAGCGACCCGGATCATCCGGTTGAGCATTGGCTCGGGGAGATCTGCCTTTGAAACAAATATCAGATTGCTTCGTACGATCTCGACGGACTCTGGGAATGGCCCCGCGATGGGTTTCTCACTCTTCCTTCTTGAAGGCAGCAGAGTCCAGGGCGCACCGTCCGCGTCGTCATCGGTGCTTGAGAGCTTGACGCCCATGACCTGACCCCGGCGTGTGGCGTCATTGACGAGCCATTCGACTTGATCGGCCCCGGCTCGCCGGATTGAAAGCAACAATTGCCATTGGTCTGGGTACGGGCGAAGGTCGTCGTCGACAAACAAGCAATTGCCGTTTTGCCTGGGCATCCACTGAAGTGGAAGTGCGATTAGGTTTCCGAAGCCCCCCTTGGGCAAGGTGTCCTGGTTGGGAAAGAAACGGTCATAGGAGTCGAGACCCAGGTGGTGGCGACTCTCCATGGTTTGTGTGAGTAGAGCACAACCCATTTTGCGGGCGAGAACGGCCGAAATCGGCACTTCGAAGAAAATCCAGACATGACCGCCATTCCCGGATCGTGACCGTTCCAGATAAGCCGGAATTCCCGCACGTTTGCAGGTCGCGAGGAACGCCAATGAATCTTCTTGCCAGGCCGCCTTGTCGAAGTCAACCGCGAGAAGCCAACAGGTTTCATCTACGAGCAGAGGATAGATCCCGATCGTCTTCTTGCCCGTCAAATGTTGCCGAATGACATCGTCGGTTACAGCGTAGAGCGTGCGGGTTTCTCGATCAACTTTCTTGTGATCCTCCGGGCGACCTGCGGGCACCGCCTGCCAGTCCTTCTTACCTGCGGGGCGGTAGGCCCACGTTCCGTCCTTCACGCGCCATCGCTCTGCGTAGACGTCCTCGCGCCCGCGGAACAACGATCGAAACAGCACCACCTTTGCCGGGTTGTCCGACAACGTTTCAACTTGAGAGATATCCGAGGGCGCCGGGAGGCACCGTTCGGTTGGAGATTGCAGCGTCACTACTTCAGGTAGTGGGATGGAATGCTGTACGAGCAGCGCTTTCAGCTGCCGGGATTCTTCGCGAAGGCGCTGGCCCTCTGCAAGGGCGCTTTCTAGTCTGGCTCGAAGATCGCGCTGATCCTGCATGAAAGCACGCTGCGCAGCAGCCGTACGCTGTCAGGAATGTTCCGGATTGATTACCGAGAACCCCTCGAGTCCGGCAACCTCACAGAGTATTGTATCCGCCGCGACAAAATGATCCACCAACTTCTGATTTCGCAATTCCAGCGCCACGGCGAGTTGAAGAGCGTCCAGCGCACGCAGACGCGAAGCGAACGCGTAACGCTCCACCAGTAATTCAGCCCCAGCGAATTCCATCTCCCCGATGGAGAAAACTTCCAGTTTCCCGCTGGCGATGTCTCCTCGAAACTGGCGCAGAAATACGTCCGCATCGTCGCGGCCAATAGACTGAGTTCGCACTTTAATCGCGAATGCCGATGTTAGTTCCGCTATGGTTAGGCGGGCGACTCGGACTACGTTGTCAGCCCTGTTTACGATCTGATCGACGAACGGTGTGCCGGCCTCCGGGTGGTAGAGTTTCACCAGCGCACTGGAATCGAAGAAATAGCCAGCCAAGGATCAACGTTCCCCGCGTTCGGCGATAATCTCCGCAGCCATCGATCCGGGGATCTTGGCAAGCCGTCTCCGTACTTCCTCAATACCGGGAGCTGGCTGAGTGTCCTTGAGTTCCCTTTTGATATTCTCGATATACTCGACAGCCAAGCTGGATCGGTCGCGGGCCGCGTCTTTGACGACACTGACGAGTACGTGCTCATGCTCCTTCAAGTTCAACGGCTGCAGCGGCCGCAGCACACCGTTTTCATACACAGCGTCAACTTGAATGGGCATGCGACCATTGTAGCCGAAGCTCAAGCGCCGGACTGCGAGTTGTAGGGTGTTGCCCGCTGAGGAAATCGACAGCTACGATTCTGACTACATCGCACTACTTTCCCTGTATACGATTGCTCACAACGCTTTTAGAATGTGCGTTTTACCCGCAGGAAAGTCGACGCGCTCCGATGTCTTGGGCGCAGTCCAGCTTCGAGCAGCTACAAAAACGACTACAACGGAAGAAGTATTCTAAACCTTGATCGTCGGCGAACGTTTGAAACACGCTTACTCATTCTGTAACGTCCGGTCCGAGCAGAATTCGCTGTTACGACCTCGCGGTCAGCACGGGCCGCGGCCGCAGCGCACGTTCGTTTGTGATTGACCCGCTCCTCGCTTGTCAGCATCACCCACAGCCGCCGGTATCCGAAGCGAGGCTTCTCGCGAGCCAGTGCCAGCAGCCTTTCGCGCAGCGCGCTGTCGTCGCGGCGGCAGCGATACCGGTAGCTCATGCGCGGAATCCCCATCAGCCCGCAGACGCGGCGTTCGCTCGCGCGAAACTCGTTGACCAGGCGCCGCACTTCCGCTCTCTTTTCTACGAGCCCAAGGAGTTTTTCGAATCACCGATTGCAGCATATCCTTGTCCAGGCTTAGATCCGCCCACCAGCTTCTTCAATCGCGCATTCTCTTCGCGGAGCTGATTGACCTCCTGTGCCTCGCTAACGTCCATGCCTCCGTACTTCGACTTCCAGCCGTAGATCGTGTGCTTCGACACGCCCTGGTCCCGAGCCACCTCATCCGCTTTCCCTATCGTTCGTCCAAAATCGTATTCCATTTCGGACGGTTTAAGGGGGGCATGTCACTGCGCTTCGACGCGGCTGACCACACGGTCGTATGGTCAGTTTGCAACGCGAGCTCCTCTGGCTTTTCGAGTCTCGCAGCTACAGCGCGTATCGCAAGTACGCACGGAGGGCACAGAGAATAACGGCCGATTCGGTCTCCGCTATTTGAAGATTGCTGGCCGGGTTGCCATGTTGGGTCCGTTCAGGCTACCAGCCCCCAACGCCGGCGCCTGGCAATACAATCGACAAGCTCTTACGGGTGACTTCGACGGGATCGTGCTGGCACGGTGAAGAATTCCGCGACGAGATTTTATCGGGTTGATCGCTGGTCTTTCGCGGTCGAAGCGCTCATCAGTTTGCGAAGGAGAGCTTCGGTCTTTTCTTCACGCCTCGGAGGTTGCCCTTCAAAGTAGACGCCTTCCGCCCATTCCAACGGAGTTCGTCCCTCGCCTCGTGCACCGCCGTCTGTGCTTCCAGTGTCCCTGGCGTCTATTTTGGCGCCATTGTCCACCAGGAATTGAACTCCTTCAGGCAATCCCTTGAACGCCGCTCCGTGCAGTGCGGTCAGCCCTGAGGGTCCTCCGGAGTTAGGCTTGCCGTCGTTCACCGCATTCACGTCGTTACCTAATTCCACACAAAGCTTGAGCACTTCCAACAGGTTCTCATTCCGTGTATATACCAGGCTAGGAAGCCATCCCACTCCCGCGGCGGCCATCAGCGGCGTCGTTTTGTCCGACGCTGTGATTCCGGGATCGGCGCCGTAGGCCAGCAGAAGACGCATGACAACAACGTCGGTGGAGTATGCAGCTCGCAAGAAGGGCGTCGCGCCCACTTCGGACTGCCAAGTTGGGTTGGTTCCCCCGCGATACGGCAATTTTCCCGTTAGTCGGGCGTTCACATTCGCGCCATGATCCAGGATCTCCTTTATCAGGTCCAACGGATCCATGGTGTCTGGCTTCGCCTGAGGCACGTCCGTGGTCATCACATTGCGCATATCCACCGCTCCGTACAACGCTCCCATGCCGTTGCCGTCGGCGACGTTCGGGTCCGCGCCCCTATCCAGAAGAAGTTTAGCGAGTCCGAAGTGGGCATTGATAATTGCCACCACTAACGCACTGGTTCCGTCGGCCATGGTCAGGTTGATATCGGCTCCCGCGTCCAGCAGAACACGCACCGTTTCAAGATGGTTTTGCCGAGCCGCCAGGATCAACGCGCTAATGCATCCTCCGCCCGTCGCCTTAGTTCGGATAGTTTGTCCCGCCACTCCAAAAACCGGAGGCGGCCGAAGTGGGCCCCCGGATGGGGGGCAAGCGGGCGGGGCAGGACGACGGGCAACAGGCGCCGGGCCCTTCTTCTGGGCGGCCTTCCCCGCTCCTCCGCCTCCTCGGCCGCCTGCGGGCGGGAGCTCGGCGATCGAACGGGCATTCACATCCGCACCATGCTCGATCAGCAGCTTGACGGCTGCGGCATGTCCTTCCGAAGCGGCCCAAATCAAGGCCGTATCGCCTCTGGAAGTCTCCTTGGCGTTCACATTGGCGCCATGATCCAACAGAACCTTGACCGCTTCCACGTTGCCGGTGCGCGCCGCCATCATGATTGGCGTCTCGCCGAGTTCCGAAAGCGCGCCATTCGGGTCCGCTCCGACCTTCAACAACTTTTCAATCATAGCCGCGCTCCCGTTGATGCAAGCAAGAGACAGGGGCGTAACGTCAAAGCGGTTTACTGCCTTCACATTGGCGCCGGCTTCGATCAGTAAGTCCGCCATCTCCAAATCATCCAGGCGGGCCGCCCAATGGAGCGCCGTCGCGCCATCTACTTGCGGCGCGTTGACATCGGCCTTTCGCTGCAGCAGGGAGCGCACGGCCGAGATATTTTTGTTCATCGCCGCATCCGCGACCTCGCTGACGACGGCGCTCACGCCGCCGGTCAACAGCAACATGGCCACGACGGCACATCCCGCGATGAAACGTCCAACGCTCATTCGTAGTTCTCCTTTCGCCAGCAACTACGCGAGTCAGAACTGGAAGCGTGCGACCAGCATGCCTGCGCGTGGATCCCCGGTCGTTGCCGTATTGATATATCCGAAGCCCGCAGTGGTTTGGCCGGTCGCGGTCGTGCTTTGCGTCGCGAAGGCGTTCGTACTGGTGGGGGCGTTAAATTGCGTACGGTTGAAGACGTTAGTAAACTCGGCGCGAATCTGCAGGTTGGCGCGCTCCCTTATCCGGAAGTTGCGGCCCAGACTCAAGCTCTCGGACGGGATGCGCCGCTGCCGGTAATCGTTGTAGAAGGTGGCGGCGGTGCCCCACTGCCCCACCGGCGGATTAGCCCACGCCTTCGGATTCAATACAAACGTCGTGTTGGGATCGAAACAGTGGCAGTTGAGGTCCTTGGTGAACAGAGGCTGGCCCGGTACGCGATTCACGAAAGCGTTCTGGAAGACATAAGATCCCAGGTTGGTCGTGGACAGGGGAACGTGGATCGGGATTCCGCTGGCATACCGCAGGACCGCGCCGATGGTCCAGTCGCGCGTGACCGCCGACATCGCTTTAGCCGCAAAACCGCTTCCGACCGTGGGTTTGGGCGTCGTGTAATTCCCGCTTATGATCAAAGCCTGCGGCTGATCGGTGGAGCTCAATTGTTTGTTTATACCCCGATTGAATACATCGGTGGGATACGGGTCAAAGTAGGCATTGTTGTTTTCCGCGCCCAACACCAGATTCTTGGACCAGGTGTAGCTGACCACGAAGTCCAGGCCGTGCGAAAACCGTTTGGTTACTTTGGTTTGCAGCGCATCGTACCAGGTGTCGCCCAAGGGGTTGAAGTGATTCACCACCATGGTGTACTCCGGCATGGGCCGTAGTGCTTGGCTCACAGAGAGGCCGGTCGGGAAACCCGGGTAGGGCGCGCCGCCGAAGCCGCGTGAGGCTGCCAGCGCGGAATTCACCGGAGACGTCAGTAGTGCCAGGTCGGCCGGATTGTTCAAGCTGAGTCCATTCGCGGTCAGCCTCGGGATGTCGATTGCATCGGAACTGAACGGAGACAAGGTATAGGAGGCCCACCAGACGCCACGGTTGCCGACGTAAGTCGCTTCCGCCACCAGATCGTGGGTGATCTCCCGTTGCAGCCCGAAGCTCCATTGTATTGTCCGGGCGGGCCAGCCGGCGTGCCTATCCAGGTAATTGGTAGCATTGCCTATGGTCCCAGGCAGCGGCAGCAACCCGGGGTTGAAGTCTGGGAACTTGACCTTGTAGGGGAGGCCGTCCCGCAAATAGAAGGGAGGCGTGATCCCGTATGACGGGGCGCTGAAGGGCTTATTGGAGCCGGTATTGCCCGCGAACGATCCCTCATTGCTGGTAGGGGAGTAAGAGATGCCGGCGCCCACGCGCAACACCGTCTTGCTATCAAGCTGATACGCCAGACCTAAGCGTGGTCCGAGAGCAGCCGGATAGTTGTGCGCAAACACGCAGTCGCAACGCCCTCCTCCGTATCCCTCAAAAATGATGCCGCCGGGCTGCCCGCCCGCGCTCGGGTTCGGCGTGTTGAAGGAGACGTTCAACATGTAGCCGTGATGCTCCTTCAGGTAAGTTTGATAATCGTAACGCAGGCCGAGGTCGAGGGTAAGCTTGCGCGTCACTTTCCAGTTGTCTTGGATATATCCCGCCATCGAGTGGTTCCCCAGCCGCTGCACGCTCGGAACGGAAATGTATCCGCTATCCGGCGAACCTATGAGGAAACTGGCATAGTTGTATCCGACGGAGCCGCCGCCAATCGAAGTGACCTGCCGGGATACTCCGCCGAGGGCCGGAAGTCCCGTCTCCGTGGCAAGGAAACCTATGCTCCCATTCGCGAACCCCTGGCCATTGGACCAGAATCCGTTAACAATCACTTCGCCGCCGACCTTGAACGTGTGATTGTTGTGGACCCAGGTAAGGCTGACGGTCGACGTCGGCTTCCAGTTTATCGCGTGCAAAGGACCCCCTGAGGCGAAACCTGTACTAAAGCCTCCCTGGGCTTGGCTCAGCCCCGTAAAGTTCGGAAACAGGGAAGGCTGTGCGTATGCTCCAGTGAAGCCCAGCTGTGCCACCGGATCGAAGGCTTGCTTAGTTGGATTGTTTACGTAGTCCACGAAGCCCGCGCCCACATGCAGCAGCATCGTGGGCGTCAGAGTGTAATCGACGTTCACGCGAGTGGTCTGCGAATGCGTATCGACGCTCGCAGCGCTAAGCGGGTAAGGAAAGGCGCCGTTATTGGGAGATTGCGTACCGTTCCGCGACCAGTATCCAGACAGTTTCAGGTTGGAGCTGAGCGAATGATCAAGTTTGATCGAAACGTTGCTCGTAAGTCTGTTATTGCTGTAGACAGGCAAATAGTTATTGATCAACCCGGAGTTGGAGGGCTGAGGGAGGAAAGTCTGGGCTTTCATCGCCACCGGGTCCAGTTGTTGCACCGGAATGATATTGCCCGGGTACGGATCCGTGTACGGAACGCCGTCGATCAGCCGCAGCGTGGTCGGGTCATAAATCGTGTTTTCCAAAAGCGTGCGGCCGATCCCGTCCTTCCCGAGAGCACGGCCGGTCAGGACCTGACTCATATTGCCCTGCCGCATCAGCAGTGTGGGAATAGTGGTCTTGACGTTGTTGGTAATGGTGGTCTCGCGGAACTGTTCAAAGTTGAAGAAGAAAAAAGTCTTATCGTGACCGTTGTAGACCTTGGGAATCCACACGGGACCGCCAAAGCTGCCTCCGTAATCATTGCGGCGCGCGCGCGGCCGCAGCAGGTTACCCTTACCGTCGTTGGTGAATGGAACGCCTGCATTGAGCGCTTCATTCACGAAATAGTCGTAGCCGCTGCCGTGAAACTGGTTGGTCCCCGATTTCATGGTGAGGTTAAAAAGACCGGAGCCCGCCTGCCCGAACTCCGCTGAGTAATTGCTGGTCTGGATCGCATACTCCTGGATTGCCTCTACGCTCGGTTGGTTTGTGGATGTGTCGGAACGGCTAAACCCATTGGTCGCATCCTGACCCTCGATCCGAATCCCTTCCGTGTTGCTTTCGTTTCCGTTCACCTTGAGCCGGCTATCCGGGGCCCAAGACACGCCGGGAAGCACGTTCATCACCGAGTACGCGCTGCGGATGCCGCTGGAGCCCACGTTGGCCGACCCGATCCCCAGCACGGGCAGGCTATTTAGGGTGTCCGCGGTGACGTTGTGGCTCAACTCCCCGCTCTCAGTTTTGAGCAACGCGGCTGTTTCCGTGACCGTCACCGACTCGGTGTTTGAGCCAACCTCAAGCGCCACATTGATGCGCACGGTCTGCTCCACCGGAACGGTGATGTTTTGGCGGACGTACTGCTTGAAGCCCGGCACGGAAACTGTCAACTCATAGTTGCCGGTCGGCAGTTGGACCACGTAATTCCCGGTGGCCGAACTCCCCACCTGGTACCGCGCGCCGGTTGC
>Ga0207652_10004754_pt1 | contig 11007 bp, 11 predicted proteins | sample KBSC63BmetaG_FD_184334 | JGI IMG/M metagenome (GOLD analysis project Ga0207652, IMG submission 184334) | Corn rhizosphere microbial communities from Kellogg Biological Station, Michigan, USA - KBS C6-3B metaG (SPAdes) (version 2) | ecosystem: Host-associated > Plants > Roots > Rhizosphere ...
ATTGACCCTCGGTATGGCTTTGCTGCAACCCTTGCGGGGGAGCTGCCACATCCAAAATGTTACTCAGGGCTGGGCGGCTGATCCGAAGTCGGAATTTGCGGAGGGAATGCGGTTTCTCCAGCTAGAGCGCTTTCCACTTGATGTGGGTCAGTGTCCATAGCCGGCATGTCGAAAGTAGTTGACGCACTGCTGTGGCGCAAACGTCTTGATGAGCCTGCCGATCAGCTTCCAGAGCGCCTTGACAGTGCGGGCCGCCCCCTTGCGCGTGGCGGTTTTGAGTTTGGAGAATGCCTGCTCGATCGGGTTGAGGTCTGGCGAGTAGGGCGGTAGATAGCGCACGCTTGCGCCGACCGCCTCAATCGCCTGGCGCCCGCCGTCGACCTTGTGGGTACGCAAATTGTCCATGAAGACGATATCGCCCTTTTTCAGGGTCGGGGCGAGAACCTGCTCGACATATGCAACGAATGTCGCCCCATCCATCGCGCCATCAATGACGTAGGGCGCGGTCATGCCATCGGACCGCAGTGCGGCGACGAGCGTCAACGTCTTCCAGTGACCGTGTGGCACGCTCGCGACCAGCCGCTCGCCACGCGGGCTGCGGCCGTAGTGACGGACCATTTTCGTCGTGACCGCGGTCTCGTCAATGAACACCAGGCGCTTAGCCTTAAGAGACGGTTGCTCGGCTTTCAGCGCGGTGCGCGCAGCCGCAACGTCAGGACGATCCTGCTCGGCGGCGTGCAGAGTTTTTTTTGAACGTGATCTCGTGACGATCGTAGAAGCGCCAGATCGAACTCGTTCCAACCTTGAGCTTCTTGGCGCCGCTGAGCCGCGCTCGGATGTCGTCGAGCGTCAGGTCAGGTTCCGCAGCGATAAGATCGAGCAGCCATTGCTCATGCTTGTTCAGTGGCGAGCGGCTGTGGCCGGTGCCGGGCTTGGCCTCGACGCTGCCGGTCGTCGTCCAGCGCTCGATCCAGCGGATTGCCGTCGAGGCACCGACATTGAGCAGACGCGCCGCCTCCCGCGCGCTCTCACCCTCCTCGACCATCGAGACGGCCCGCACCCGCAGGTCTTTCGAGTATCCCTTCGCCATCGCGTAGCCCCGCCATTGTGGTCGGAGGGGCTGAATCTGATTTGCGCGCCCAGGGGAATCCCCTGTAACACTTCCGATTCACATCAAGCGGAAAGCGCTCTAGTACTCCGTTTCGACGGAAACGACCACTTAGCCTTGAGCATGCTTGGCTACGCAGCGGCCTGGTCCGGTGATTTCGACACAGCAAGGGAGATGATGGATCGTGCGATCGCCTCTAATCCGAATGCAGCCTTCGCCTGGAGCACGCGAGGTTGGACCTACCAAGTTGCGGGAAACCCCGAGGAGGCGATCCGAAGCTTTGAGCGCGCCGTTCTGCTAAGCCCGTTTGATCCATTGCTATTCGTAACGCTTACAGAAATGGGGGTTGCATTCATCGGTCTTGACCGTTTCGACGAGGCGGTTGTCGCGGCCAAGAAGGCTCTCAACCAGAACCCGGCTTATGTGCCATCCTATTGCTGCCTCACGACGGCCTTGGCTCATCTAGGACGAGAAGCCGAAGCGAGGAACGCAGTGGCCCGTCTGCTCGAACTCAAACCCCATTTTCGCATTTCTGAATGGGCGGCCCGGAGCGACGCGCGGACTCACCAAATGTTCATCGACGGTCTTCGGCGAGCTGGAATTCCAGAGTGGCGCACCGTGCCGTCCCTCGGTAGCAGTAAAATGATGATGTCAGCGCGATCGCGACTTCCGCTATTGGCCCGTTTGAGACGTGCTCGCTGCATCGAGCAATGTCCGAGTTCGAGTGCAAAGCGGAAAACATATGCTCGCAATGAGTTCTTCTCAGTTTGACCCTTCTCGGACGTCAGCGACTTCAAAGCTCTTTCGATCTAGCCGCGACGTCTTCAAAGAGACCAGATTAGGTCGCCACAATTGCTGGCATTCCAATCGTTGGAGCGGCATGCCTTTGTCTGCCGAGCGCCAAAGGGAGTGAAATCAGATGTTCAAGTCTCGAAGTCTTTGGGTACCAATTGCAGCCGCAACGGCTCTTGTTGGTGTGCTGCTTTCCGCGCCAGCGTTCGCGCAGGCGCATATCCGCGGCACGCTGACCGCCACGAACGACGGAACGATCAGTGTTCAAACCACCAAGGGCGAAACTGTATCAATCAAACTCGCCAATGACGCTGGCCTTTTCCTGGTGACGAAGGCCGACATGAGCGCCATCCAGACTGGCAAATTCGTCGGCATCACGTCTTTCGAAGAGAACGGCAAGCGCGTCGCACGTGAAGTTCACGTATTTGATGAATCGTTACGCGGTCTAGCCGAGGGGCACTATCCATGGGATCTTGAAGCCAAGCCGAACATGATGACCAACGCCAATATCTCTAAGGTCGAGGAGACTGGAACTGACCGCGTGCTCATGCTTAATTACAAAGGCGGAGAACAGACGATCACCATCCCAACGAGCGCGACGGTTGTCGCCTTTGACAAGGCACCGGCCGATCAGCTCGCAGTTGGGCGCAAGGTCTTCATCGTTGTGAAGAAGGACGGTTCGGAAGCCGCCGCGGTCGTGATCGGCGCGGAGGGTGTGAAGCCGCCGATGTGACCACGCTATGTCTCGGCGCGGCGATCAGCCTTCACGGCCGGTTGATCTATCGGCACAGGCGCTGGTCGCGACTTATGTTATGTCGTGTTTTCTGGCGATTTGCGAAGGCCGCCAGTCTCCCGATCCGAAACAGCATACGCCGGTCTTGCGGGAGCCCTTCGTTCCTCTGGGCCCCCTCAAGCGTCCAAGGCCGATTAGCCATCACTTTGGCGGCTGCAGTTCGGGCGAGCGTAGCCATTCGCTCATGTGTGATCCGGTTTCGGCCCGTCTGGCTTTGCGGATCATTTCATCGCGCTCAGGGCTAGGTGGGAGCAATTTGGCTGCCTCACGCAATCGCTTCGCCTCTTCGGCAAGCCGCGCTTCAAGGGATTGGGTTTGACTGAAACGGCGTCGCTGCATGGCGTTGCTCCATCTTTGAGTTGGAGGCGGGAGCGCAACCGGCGCCAACCAGGGCGGACTAGCTTACCTCTTTGTGTCGTCATTGAAACCGAGTGCCGATAGTCCGGCATTGCGCAATCGGACACGGTCGCGCTCCCCATTCTTGGCTGCATTAATGACGCGCTTGGCAATGACTTCGTAAACGATTGGTGGTTGTCCGGTATCGTGAAGGTCTTTGCAGGCGGTGTCGAACGCCTCGCCCATGATCTGGGTCGCTCGGTCATCAAAGACCGAGCCAGCCTTTCGGATGAATGGTAGGATCGATGCCACGTCAAATCTCCTGTCTTGCTCTCGCTGAAGTCCGCGTTGAAGCCGATTTACGACGCCAAATGTTTTGGCTTAACAAGTCGGGCGCAAACACCAAGACTGTCATGTTCAAAGTGAAGTTCTGCATGAAGTCCATTCGCCAGCGCCCGCATGAGCTGAAAGCCAAGTCCCCCATCGATCGACGGATCGAAATTCTCCGGAAAACCGACGCCATCGTCAGTCACTTCCACCATGAATGAGCCATCATCTTTCGTCTCGCAGTGGATATGGACCTTCACAGGTAAACCCGTTGGATGCGCATACTTGCTGGCGTTCGTAAGAAGCTCGGCGATGATGAGTCCGGCGTGAAGTGCATGACGGGCATCGATGTGGGCATCGCAGACCCTATCGACTGTCACCTGCATGTTTCCACGCGGACCGAGGGAGCCGATCATCTCGGATACCTCTTTCATGAACTCCCCGAGGTTTACTCCCTTGCCATTGACGGCCCGCGCCAGGGATCTGTGGAGTTTCGCCGTGACCTCGATGCGGGCGACGATATCGTCGAGCAACATGCAGACCTGATCGGTCGTGAAGGTTCTGCGGCTCTTGGAAATAGCGTTGTGCTGAAGACGAATGACTCCGCTCAGGCTGGCCAAGTTGTTCGCGATCCGGTGGTCGGCCTCGGCCAGCCCGACGTTCCCATATTCGATCTGAATTGACATTTTTCGTTCCCTTCAAGGGCACACTGCGCTTCAAAGAACCGAAAATCAAATAAACAATAGTAAGTTCAATAGGTTACCTGTGTCATAGACGCCTCCGTGGCTTTACTTGCCTAACCCCAAAAATGAGTACAAACAGTAAGGAACTAATTATGGGCTCCTTACGTTTTGGGAGTAGAGTAAGTATCCACGGGAGTGTCAGATGGGTGAACTCAATCGAGGCGAGCGGCTCCAAATCATGCTCATGCCCGAGGAACTCCGCGTCATTGATACGTGGCGCTTTGCAAAACGGATGCCGAGCAGGGCAGCGGCAATACGGGAGTTGCTCAAGCGCGGCCTTGCCGCCGACGGATTCTTGGAAGCCGAGGATGGCGAGAAGTCGAAGGACTTCTCTGTTCTTTCAGACAGGGCATCCGAGTAGCTCGCGGACCGTTTCGTGCGAGGCTGTCAGGGCCTCATAACCACGCACGACTCTTGCAGTTCAGGTCCTGTTGGTAGCTTCAAAACGATGACCGTCTTGGGTTAAACTGAGACCTCCCGGCCGCCTCGACGCACGACCGCTTTGCCCGCGATAGCGGACATTGGGCGGACATGCCGGAAGGTCTGAGTCGGGCCACTTCCGGACTCCTGCAGTGGAGTAAAATAACATGATCATTCGATCACCTCGTCGGCGCGGGCGAGGAGCGTTGGCGGCACCTCGAGGCCCAGGACCTTGGCGGCCTTGAGGTTGACGATGAGCGTGAACCTGGTCGGCTGCTCGACCGGCAGATCGCCGGGTCGCGCCCCCTTGAGAATCCGATCCACGTAATCGGCGGCGCGCCTGTGCATCTCCCCGTAGTCCGGCCCGTACGACGTCAAGCCGCCGGCCTCGACCAGTTCGCGATAGGCATTCACACTGGGTAAGCGATGTTCGGTGGCGAACTCCATCATGCGTTGGCGATTGTGAAGAAATATCCGGTCGGCGAGGATGAGAAGGCCGTCCGGCTTCTCCTTGACGATCGAGGCAAACGCGGCGTCGAGGTCTTCCGATTTGCTCACCTCAAGCGGGTGCAGCTTGATATTCAAGGCCTGTGCCGCGGGGAGCGCCTGACGCATCGACGCCGTATGAAATTCATTCGCGGGATTGAGGAAAAAAGCGACTTGGGCAAGGTGGGGCACAACCTCCCGCAGCAGTTCCAGCCGTTTGCCTTCAAGGTCCGGCGCGATCGCGCTCAGCCCAGTGATGTTGCCGCCGGGCCGCGCCAGGTTCGACACGATGCCGGTGCCGACGGGATCACCGACCGCGGCCATGACCACGGGCACCGTCGATGTCGCTTTCTTGACCGCGAGCATCGCGGGCGTTCCGGCGGTCACGATTACATCCACGTTGACTGCGATGAGTTCGGCAATGAGGGCAGGAAACCGCTCGTAGCTCCCTTCCGCCCAGCGAAACACGATCTCAACGTTGCGGCCCTCTTCGTAGCCGTGCGCGCGCAGGCCTTCGCGGAATGGTCCGATGAGATTGGCCTCCAGAGCAGCCGTGGAGTTGCCCAAGAAGCCGACCTGCGGAATCTTTCCCGCACGCTGCGCGCGCGCCGCGAAAGGCCACGCGGCCACCATGCCGCCGAGAAGCGTGACGAATTTCCGCCGCCTCATTTAGGCTTCCCTTCCTGCACAGACTCCAGGTGGGCTGAGGCTATCACATTCAGGGGCGATGCCGGTTGTGCATCACAGCAAATTTGTCGGCCAATTTCTCAGATGAGTCATCAATGGACCTCGTGCTGTTCAAACGGGACTTCCGCTCTTGCCTCGTAAACGGACATCATCAGGCAAACCGGCCACGTCCGAAAAGGGCCAAAAGCGGTCATTCGACTGCTGATGCGAGCGGTAACCTGATGCGAAAAGTGGCACCGCCGCTTGTCCCGTTCTCCGCCAACAACTGCCCGTTATGAGCCTCGACGATAGTTCGAGAAATCGACAACCCCATCCCCATGCCATTCTCCTTCGTCGTGAAAAACGGCTCGAACACTTCCTTTATCTTATCCGGCGCAATGCCGGGTCCGGCATCCGAAACTGATAGTTCCGCAAAAGTATCCTCACGCCAGGTCGCGACCGTTAACTTGCGCTCGGCGCTCGGCAGGTTGGCCATTGCGTCCATCGCATTCATTATCAGGTTCAGAATAACCTGCTGAAGCTGAATGCGATCACCTCGGATGGGCAGTGGCACGGTCGCTAGCGAACTACGCAACTCGACCGGTCGGCCAACGGTCGAGACAATTGCAATCGTCTCGCGGCCAACTTCGTTGAGATCGATTTCCCTGAGTTCAAAGGGGGCTTTCCTCAAGAGGCTCCGAAGGCGACGAATTACTTCGCTAGCGCGCTCTTGATCTCGTCGTATAAGGGCCACAAGCGGACTCAAGCGCCGCTGCGAACGGAAGCGGTCTATGAAAGTCGAAAGCGGGCACCGACGTTGCAGCGTCGTAAAGGCAGGATAGCTTTTACGATCCATGTTGCAGTGCTTCTATAAATGCGTTGCGAAGGACTGGTGCGCTGACCCTTATATTCTGGCAGACGAGGCGACCCGGCATTAACATCGGGCCGTACAGTCGAACTGGATGTCGCCAATGAATGAAGCGAGCGCGACATTTGCGTGGGGGGACCTATCTGAGGACTTCGCTCTGTTCAGAACGCTCAGTTCGGAACAGCGGATGACGGCTCTGAACGCAATGGTTCGCCTGGATCTAGTGCGGGGAGAAAGGCTCGTTGCCCAAGGGGGCCCGTCGGACTCATTGTTTTTGGTGCTGCACGGTGCGCTAGCTGTGTGCCGAAATGGCGAGCTCGAACCTCTCGCCGAGCTCCGTGCCGGCGAATTGGTTGGTGAAATCGGCTTCTTCGCAAATGTCCCGCGCACCGCCAATGTAATTGCCATCCGCGACACCAGCGTGCTCGTGTTGACACGTACAGCCTACCAGAAGCTTGCCAGGGACGCCCCCGCCATTGTTGAGGCAGTACTTGCGGCGCTCGCGCTCCGTTTTGGCAAGGAGACGGCGCGCCTCGCGCCGCTTCGCGCGTCGCCAAAGGCCAGAACGGTGGCCCTAATCGAAGGTGGACGCGAGCTGTTGCCTGGCGCCTTTGATCGTCGAATACGCGATGGGCTGGTCGCCACCGATGCGGAGATTGTCGATGTCGCCCGCGTCAATTCCAAGTTTCCCGGGCGAGCCCCGGATGAGCCCGATGTCGCTGAATGGCTCAACAGACTAGAACACGCCGCGCCGCTGGTAGTTTACCTCGGAGATCATGATGCCAATGCCTGGACACGCAAGGCTATCCGCCAGGCCGACATGGTTGTGTTCGGGTGCCGTGGCGATGCGCCGGCGGGACCCTTAACGGATGTCGAAGCTTTTGCCTGCGAGGTTCACCCAAGGTCGGCGCGACGCCTCGTTCGCGTTCATGATCGACGGTGCAGTCACGTCAATGGAACCGCGGCCTGGCTTGCTCGGCTGCCCTCCTTCATGCATCACCATATCGCTCTGGAGGATCAAGTTGATTTCGACAGTCTGGTCCGTTTCCTGTCGGGTCGCGCGATTGGATACGTTGCCGGCGGTGGCGGAAGCCTAGGATCGGCGCATGTGGGGGTCTACAAGGCCTTCTGCGAGCTTGGCGTGATATTCGATATCTTCATCGGCACCAGTGTCGGCTCTGCCATGGCTGCCGGATTTGCGAAGAACCTTGAAGCCGAGGATCTTGAGCGCGGCACGCACGATATTTTCGTCAGGAGTCGCAGCTTCCGGCGGCCAACCTGGCCGCGTTACGCCTTGCTGGATCATAAGGCGTTCGATCGGGCGCTCGCCCGTCAATTCGGCGACGACTGCCGAATCGAGGATTGCTGGCGACCTTTCGCGGCAGTCGCAACCAATCTTTCGACCCATAATCTGGAGTTGATCCGCTCTGGATCGCTGTGGCAGGCGGTGCGTGCCTCAAGCGCAATTCCTGGATTATTGCCGCCGTTCTACACGCCGGAAGGTGCGATGCTTGTCGATGGATGCCTGATCGATAATGTGCCGCTGGCACCGATGCATCAACTAAAGAGTGGCCCCAATCTGGTTGTGCATTTCGGCGAGCCGGCGGCTGAGCTGTTTGATGTCGCGTATGATGCGTTGCCCGGACGACTTGAGCTGGTCGCGGCAATGCTGATGCCGTTTCGTAAGAAGCTGCTTCCCGCCGCGCCGAGTGCGGTCAACGTGCTGTGGCGAAGCCTCGTGGCGCATCAGCGCTACGATACGTTGCCGACGGGACCACTCGATCTAGTAATACGCCCGCCCTGTCCGATCGGGATCGATGTGACGGACTTCGACCGCCATACGGAGATTTTTCAGGCGTCTTACCTTTGGGCTCGACAAGCTATCGTGGCGCTGGAAGCAGAGGGCAACCCGGCAATGGCCGCCATCCTCGCTGCCGGAAAGCCAGCAACAATGCGAGGTGCCGCGCTCGTCGAGCTCGCCAGTAGTGCTCTATCCAGCTGAGCTACGGATGCGTCTCGCCGTCCACTTCGCCGATTGGCCGCGCCTCGGGATCGGCCTCAGATATTGACCAGGCCCAATGTCCGGTCAGGGGCCAAACTCGGAAGTCGACCCGCTTGAACGGCATGTCCGTTCGACCGGGCACCCCAATAGCAGACATGTTCGGACCACCGCGACATGTCCGGGTTGGGCCGCAAGGAGACCGGTGCATTGCAACATGGTGGTGGTTTGACCTGATGGGGGCCTATAGTCGCTAGAGCTGCCGCGTCAGCGATGTTGCGGCAATGGCGCAAGGCTTTGCGCGTCAGGGATTTTTACTCAGACGAGCGGAGGGGACGTTGGGCACAGCCGCAAAACGGACGGTCGTGTTGGCTCGCCACTCGCTCGCCAGCGGGGCAAACCTTATTTCGGCCTTCGGCGTGGCGGTGGCCTATTTCTTTGTCGCGCGGTTGAGCCTTGCATTGCTGGAGCCGATTGATGGCGTTGCCGTATTCTGGCCCGCCGCAGGTGTGGCTTCGGGAATTTTGATTGCTCTTGGCTCTGCGGCTCGGTGGCTTATCGTCGCTGGGGTGGTGGTTGCAACGATCGCAGCCAATTTGCTAGGCGATCGTAACCTAGGGAGCGCGGCGCTCTCTGCTGTCGCGAACGCCGGTGAACCCGTCATCGTCGCAGGCCTGATCCACCGGTTTTGTGGCTCTCCGTTCGAGTTGAACGAACTCCGAAGGGTACTGGCACTATTTGCCGCGACCGTTGTCGGAACGAGCCTCTCCGGCATTGCCGGTGCGGCAGGCTTTGTACTGTTTCATGCGTCGACCGCAACCCCGCCCGTGATCTGGCTTCATTGGTTCTTATCTGACGCGCTCGGGATCATTGCGGTGGCGCCTCTCGCGATCGGGCTCGCATCATTGATGCGCAACCTCCCGCCGCGGAGCGAGATCGTGGAAGGCGGTTTGGCGCTGGCTGTGGTTGCTCTCGTTTGCGCTTTGCTGGTTTTGTCGCCCAATGAGCCTTGGACCGCGGAGCTGGCGATTGGCGCGCTCTGCCCACTTCTGCTCTGGATGGCGGCTCGCCTTCGTCCGGCATTCACCGCGGTCGCCACGTTCGCCTGCACGATCACGATTGTCTGGACGACAATCTTTGCAATCGGCGTTTTCGGAGACCCGCACCAGTCGATCGAACAGCGCGTGTTGGGGGCCCAAGTTACCATTCTGGCGATCTCACTGGGCGCCCTGGTTCTTGCGGCCCTGTTTAGCGAGCGGAGGCTTCACGAAGGGGCGATTTTAGAGAGAGAGACCCGGCTCCAGGAGGCGCTGCGGGCCGGCTGCATTATGGCTTTCGATTGGGACGTGTCTGCCGATGAAATACGTTTCAGTCAAAATGCAATCGAGATCCTCGGTCTCAATTCGCAACAGGCTCTCCGCGGGACTGAATGGATAGGACAAGTCCATCATGAAGACCGGCAGCGGGTGGTATCCTCGTTGGAGCGTGCTGGTCTGGACCGGCCTTCGCATTCGCTCGCATTCCGCTACCGGCGGCCGGATGGTGGTGAAGTCTGGCTGGAACAGATTGCGATCGTCCAGTTCGATTCTGCCGGAAAGCGTGCGCGCATCAATGGTCTCACGGCGGATGTTACCGAACGCAAACGTCTTGATGAGGAGCTTTCACTCGCGCGGAAGGCAGCAGAAATGGCCGATCGCGCCAAATCGAGCTTTCTTGCTGCCGCGAGCCATGACTTGCGACAGCCATTGCAGACCCTGAAACTCCTGCAGGCAGCGCTTGAGCCGCACCAGCCAAGCAGCGAGGCGCGCAAACTTGTTGCTGGGATCGGGCAGTCGCTAGACACCATGACCAGCATCCTATCGAGTCTGCTCGACGTGAACAGGCTGGAATCCGGAAACCTGCGTCCATCCGTGAGCGAGTTTTCGCTGATCGAAATCTTCGAGCCGCTCGCTGCAGACTTCGCCGCGCCCGTGCAGGAAAGAGGGCTCCGACTTTCCATCGTCCGTTCCGAGCTCATCATCCGCAGCGACAGGCGCATGCTCGCGGAGATGATCCGCAACCTACTGTCGAATGCGGTCCGATACACTGACAGGGGTCGAATTCTGCTTGGATGCCGGCGAGCCGGCGACAATGTTCGCATTGAAGTCTGGGACAGCGGCGTCGGTATCACCGAAGACCAGCTCCCGCACATATTCCATGAGTACTATCAGGGGACCGACGGCGCGGAGCGGGGCGGATTTGGGTTAGGCCTTGCAATCGTAAAGCGCCTCGGGGAAATCCTGGATCACGGGATCGACGTGCGCTCGATTGCTGGGAAGGGTACGCGGTTTTTCATTGAAGTTCCTCGCGGTCGATCCGGCGTCAAGGTGCCGGATGCAGCGACGCCGTTGCATCAGCGCGAGGATGCCGTCCCGGATAGCGTTCTCGTGATCGAGGATGAGGCGTCCGTACGCTCGGCGCTCCAGAGAC
>Ga0207652_10004760_pt1 | contig 11001 bp, 7 predicted proteins | sample KBSC63BmetaG_FD_184334 | JGI IMG/M metagenome (GOLD analysis project Ga0207652, IMG submission 184334) | Corn rhizosphere microbial communities from Kellogg Biological Station, Michigan, USA - KBS C6-3B metaG (SPAdes) (version 2) | ecosystem: Host-associated > Plants > Roots > Rhizosphere ...
CCCGAGTCGCTACGGCTGGCACTGCTCTTTTCCTCGGTGTCCGGCCGCTTCGGCAACGCCGGCCAGGTGGATTACGCGGCCGCCAATGAGGTGTTGGTACGCTGGGCGTGGCTTGCCCGGCAGCGCTGGCCTTCGGTCCGATCGCTGGCGGTTTGCTGGGGACCGTGGCAGGGCGCAGGCATGGCAGGAGAAGGCGTATTGCGTGGGCTGCGCGAACGCGGCATTCTGCCCATTCATCCGGACGATGCCTCCCGCTTCCTGCTTGAAGAACTGAGGAGTGCCGGGGAAGAATGCGAGGTAATTGCGGGCGAAGGTTTCTGGCGGCAGCCGCAACCCGAGGAACGCAAAACGGGGGAACTGCTCGCCGCAGATTAAGCCCGGGAGCAGTTCTTTGAACCGAGTGCAGAATTAGGCCTGTGCCGAGCGCAGGTTTCCCATACGCACCAGGATCTTGCGGTCAGAGCCCGAAGAGCCGCGGCGGCCATGCATCACCGACCGGTTGTCCACCAGGATGATATCGCCGCGCTGCCAGGAGACTTCGACCTCGTTGCGGCTGGTGGCGCGTCCTATCTGCTTCAGGATTTCCGGTTCGATGGGCGTGCCGTCTTCCCAGCGCACGACCAGGTTGATCTTGATCTCGCTGGCAAGTTTTTCTCCGCCGGCCGCACGCATCGCCATCTCTCCCAGCGCGAGCAGCTCTATGCTGTTGATGAAGGAAAACTCTCCGGAAGCGGTTTCCCGCAGCGCCGAAGTACGAAACTGCGTTTGAGCGGAGCCATCGTCGTTCCAGCTCAATTCCATCTTCTGGTTGCGGCAGAACGCTTCGGCGTCTTCGCGTGTTTCGGCCTGAAACGTGATCTGCCAATCGCCGTCGGGGATCCTGCGGTCATAGCGGATATTGCGGTTTCGCAACAGCGTCTGCGTTTCGACGGGGAGATCGCGGAAGATCTGTACGCCATCACCGATCGTCGTCTGACCACCGGTCTGCACCGGCACCTGGCAGTAGAACCAGATCAGGTCCGGTGGTCCGCCCAGGTAGTACATCTCTCCATGCAAAGGCATGGGAAAATCCTGTGTCGTACCGGTCGCGGTCATCAGCGTCTTGTTGTCGTTGACGGCGGCGCGGGAAAGTTTGCCAACGGTAAAACCACCGCCGCGATAGGTGTGAAAATCATTGCTCAGCGAGTTGCTGATCTGCTCGAACTCTTCCACGCTGGCGTCGAAGTTATGGAAGATCAGGCAACGCTCCCGGGCGAGCATCGCTTCCAGAGCAGCGCCGTCCATGGGTAGAGAAGAAAAGCTGGAGTTAGGTTCAATGACTGCGCCGAAGTTCATATATACATCTCTCGGTAGGAATTATCCGCGCGTAGTTGCCGAGAGTATCACGTTCGATCTATGGATGCCACACACCAATTCCATTCGTGAATCGTAGGTAATGGGGCTGGAGGAATTCGCGTGCAAGGAGCGAAGGATGCTGGTGCTATGATCGGCTCAGAAACAGAAAAACATCCTGTTTGATATCCGTTTCTTCAGTAGGTCGTAACTCATCTCGGAGAGCTGCACGCTATGAGTCCTACCCTCTGCTGGTCCCAACTTTCGTGCGCCGTTTGTGGGCAGCGCCTGACGCGGATGCTTCCGGTCGGCTCGTGCCGTGTTCTCTCCTTGGCAGCACAAGCCAGATGTTGGGAGCGTGCCCTATGATCCGCGAAACTTTTTTGATCCGCGAAACGTTATCGGTTGGTCCACTAAAGAGCAACTGCACGATTCTAGGCGACGCCGAGACGCGCGAGGCAATGGTCGTCGATCCTGGCGACGAGATTCCACGGGTCCTGGCTGCTTTGACCGCGCACGAACTTGTCCTCCGGCAGATCGTCGTGACCCATGCGCATATCGACCACATCGGCGGAGCCTGTGAACTGCAGCAAGAGACGGGCGCGAGGATTGGTTATCATGCGTTCGACATACCCTTACTCCAAATGATCGGCCTGCAGGCCGCATTCCTGCGCGTCAAGACACCCTGTGTGGCATTGCCGGATGAGGAACTCGAACACGGCAGCCAGGTTCGTGTGGGCAACATCGTGGGTTCGATCCTGCATACTCCAGGTCACACGCGGGGCAGCATCTGTGTGTATCTGCCGTCGCAGTCGCTGCTGCTGACCGGCGACACTCTGCTGGCCGGCAGCCTTGGCCGCACGGACATGCCGGGCGGCAGCTCACTGAAGCTGATGCGCTCGGTCACCAACCAACTGATGTCGCTTCCACCCGCTACCGTGGTCGTCCCGGGCCATGGGCAGACAACCACCATCGGCTGGGAACGCACGCACAATCCCGCCCTCCAATGCCTGTCGCTCCCCCAGGTGCAGACAGATCCCGCGCTCAGCCGTTTCGTCTGATCCGCGCATAGGGTCGTTTCTTCATCCGGCGCCAAGCTTTAGGAAACAGGTTTGCTGCGCATTCGAACAACGGTTTCCCACTGCGCGCGCTGGCAGCGTTGCGGTGGCAGGCCCTTCAGAATCATCTCCAGATCGTCGACGACCATCTGGCCCATCAGCGGCCAGATTTCAGGGATGTTTCCGGCGCGATGGGCCTGGAGCAGCGTGTTGGGTGTGGAGCGTGCGCGATGATTGGGTGGGATCGGTTCGTCCGGCCACACATCGATTGCTGCGCGTATCTGCTCTGCCGCCGCGGCATCGAGCAGTGCGTCGAAGTCGACAATCCCGGCTCTGCTGACCAGCACGACGATGGAGCCGCGCGCCATCGCATGGAAGTACTTGCCATCGATTTGTCCGGCGTTCTCCGTCGTAACCGTCGCCAGCAAAAAGATGGCGGATGAGCGGCGAAAGCATTCTTCAAGCGATACGGCCGTGACGCCGGCCTCACGCAGCACGGCCGGATGTATCCATGGATCGCAGACGAGGACTTCTCCGCCGAATGCCTTCACCAGCGGCAGCAGTGCCCGGCCGAGGTTGCCGAATCCGACGATGCCTATGGTCTTTCCCGACAGCAGGAAGGAATCCTGATTGTCACCTTCGCCGTAGAGCGTTTCGCTTCCCGCGCGGATCGCCGCGTCGGCTTCGTGAATGCGGCGCGCTGCCGAGAGCGCCATTCCCAGCGCCATCTCTGCGACCGGCTTCGCGAAAACGGGACCGGTGGAGAGCACCGGAATTCCTCGGCGATGACACTCTTCGTAATCGATGTTGGGAAGAAAATTACTCTCGACGTTGAACACCGCCTTCAGCCTAGGTGCGCGGTCAAGACGCTCCCGCGGCAGCGCGGATTGTCCAATAAGCGCAACCGCTTCCGGCAGGTACTGATCGATATGCGCGTTTGGCGCGGCGGGGCCGTCGTGCCAGATCACATCGCCGAGCGCTTCGAGGCGTGTTTTGGTCGGGGCGTCAAAAATCAGGTCGATCGGGCGGGGATAAGGGTCTAGCAGAATCACTCCGCGAGGGCGCGGATTTGCGGCATCGTGGATGGGATCAGTCGATGACTTTTCCAAGTTTTGATCTCCTGATCGTTGCGCTAGGCGTAGATGGCAAACTTCTCGACGACGCGGCTGATGATGCCATTCGGACTGGGTGAATCCGGCTTCAATCCAAGCGCGACCGAAGAGAAGAGCCCAAGCATCTGGCTGAAAATGACGTCCACCGCAGGACGATAGGCATCGTCGAGATCGTCGAAGGCAGGGCAGTGGAGGTTGTAGTTGCTCGCGCCGCGAGACGATCCGATAGCCACGATGGCGGGCACAACCTGCTTCGCGCGGACCTCTTCAATCAGGTCCAGATCGTAGTGCTGGCGCTTGCTGTCGTTGGAGACAAAAACCGTAAACAGCGTCTCCATATTAAGCGAAGACATGGGTCCGTGCCGCAGCCCAAGCGTGGTTTCGTGCATCGTTTGAACTTCGCCGCTGGTAAGCTCCAGCAGCTTCAGTGCGGATTCGCGCGCTGTCGCTCCCAGCGCTCCGGCGCCCACGAAGCAGGCCCTGCGATAGCCATGCTGCGCAAGACTGTACGCCAGGTCGGCGCCTTCCTCCAGAATGTATTCCGCGGCAATGGTCATCCGGTTCAGGGTGTCGTCGAACGGCTCGTCATCCCAGAGAGACGCAAGCTGCTGACCGAAAACGATCATATTGGTAAACGAACTCGTCATGGCGAGACCGCGGTCGTTGACCGCATCGTCGAGCAGCATCGCAAAGCAGTTGTCGCACTGCTGCGCCAGTTCGACCATTCGGCCGTTCCTGTTGCAACTGACGATGAGGTGCCTGACGCGCGGGCTCGATGTCAGCGCCTGCTCCAGGACGGCGACCCCTTCCGGGCTGTCACCGGAGCGCGAAAACGAAATCCAGAGATAGTCACGGTCGGGTATAACCAGGTCGTCGCGATTGGTGAGCAGGTCCGTGCTCGCTACAGCGGATACCTCGCAGCCCCAGCGTTTGCGCAGCAGATTTGCGAGGGAGTGGCCGATGTAGTCCGAAGTGCCCGCCCCGACCAAGTATATCGTCCATCGTTCCTGGTGGGCCTGCTGCAAAAAGTCTCTGAGCTCCGGACGAGACTTCTCAAAGAGATGCTGCGTCGTCTTCCACGTCGCAGGCTGTTGTGCAATTTCGGCTGGCGTGTAAAGCAAACCGCGCTCCTCTTTTTCAGATCGCGGAAGGGCCAGAAGGCGAGAGAGAGGGTTCACCGGGATAGTTCCTCACTGAATGTAATAAAAAGAAACAATAAGAAGCTAAAGTAAAGCATCATTTGAGGCCATTTGCAAGCGAAAAGACTTGAAACGGTGGTCGTTTGGGTTCTACATGCTGCTCAACTGGTGATTGCCCCATTGGGAGAGAGCAAAAGCTTTAACGCAAAGGCCGCCAAGGGAGCCAAGTTTCGCCACGGCTGCAGTGGCGAAACTTGGCGCATTTCTTCGCGAACTTTGCGTTAAAGTACTCCTGCCCGAGGCACAATTGCCCACCCCCCCAGCCACAGAATGCCGGAGCGGCCGTTAGTTTGTTTTCAGTAGAGCCCCCGACGGCATCAGGAAGGCGATGGGCCACTGTTCCTGGCGCTGGTTGACCAGGGCGCGCCAGTCCGCTTCGGAAGGCGACGGTGCTGGCAATAGCGTGGCTGCAGGATTCACCTCCTTGTAGCGGAGAGCGAGAGGGTAGGCGTCGCCGGTGGCAAAGATTGTCAGCGGGGACTGGGCGTCCCGGCTGCGGATGAAGAGGTTCGCAATGTCGATGTCGTCGAGCAGTTGTAGAAAGTATGGCCGGCCCAGCAGCAGTGCGTTGTAGGTGTAACCCGCCAGAACGCTCGAAAGCGGACTGATGTAGGCCTGATCGAAGTTGCCCTTCACCAGGTCCGGATCGTCTTCGGAAAGAGCGCGGTAGTTCATACGGGTCTCGCCCAGGCCGCGAAAATCGAAGGAGAACACATCGTAGCCATCGCTTAACAGCTTCATGATTTTCGGCCAGTCGTTCCCCGTGGCTTTGCCTTCCAGGTTGAGCCAAAGGAGCGGGCCTTTGGAGTGATTTCCATCGCTGTGGATGTGGAGAAGAGGCATCTCCAGATATGTACTGTGGTGGAGCACAAACCGGTCGATATGCAGCGTCCCAAACGCGGTTGTCCCAACAGCTTCCCATCGAACTTCCCGGTTTGGCGCGTAGCCTGTATAGGGCCTGACCGTCCATGAAGAAATGCCAGGATATTCTTCGCTTTTGTAGAATTCGGCTAAGGTTTTCTGTTCACGCGGTCGACGGTTCGCAGCGTATTCCTCGATAAGGCGTGTCAGCGGACGAGCGTCCGTATAATCCACCGCGATCTGTCCGCTCTTTGTGACATGAAGTTCCGCGTCGCTGTAGGCTGTTGTCGCCGCAAGACCGTGGCGCAACGGCATATTGTTGAAGCGGTCGAGGAAGTTCAGCGCGGCTTCCTGGTTCTTTAGCGAGTATTGGTGGGTGTTATAACTTTCGGCGAAGCCAATGCGATCGGCATGTCCGAAGCGCTCGTAGAAAGGCCTAACCTCCGCATAGGATTTGTGTGCGCCTTGTATCGGAAAGAAGTCCAGAGTCACTGTCGCGACCAGGACCGGGCGTGGATACATCATCAATAACAGGCCTGCGTGATCTACTCCCTTGGAGACAAATCCGAATAAATCCTGCTCGGGATCGCTGTCGGGATCGACGAAGATGCGGTTTTCTATGCGCATCGGGAGCGCCGTGATGTAACAGGAGGGAATAATCACTTTAATGCGTTCGTCCAACGCGCCGAGCACCGCGGCCTGGAAGCCGCCGCCGCTGGTCCCTGTCAGGTTGATCCGGTTACCGTCGACATCGGGGCGAGTGAGCAGGTAGTCCACGGCCCTCATGCCATCCCATACTTCCCACCGCGCCAGACTGGTCCCTGCGAGATAGGCGAGGTTGCCCATCACGGCGTGCTCGGCGCAGATGAGGTTGTAGCGGCTTTTCTTCGTTTTTGCGTCCCAGAACTGACTGCGTTCCCCCTGCCCTACAGGGTCCCAGCTGATGACGAGATAGCCGCGTTGCACCAGACGTTGGCAAAGGTCCTGGTAATGGATCTTTCCGTTCTGCGCGTGTCCTGCGGCCACCAGAATGGCAGGGTGGACCTTCTCGCCGTTCTCAGGAACATAGACGAGAGCGGTAACATAAAACCCGGGAACACTCTGGTAGATGAGCTTCTCGATATGAAAGCCGTTGCCTGCAATGCGGCCTGTGATCGTCGCGTGCAGTTCCGTCTTCTCTTCGGGCAGGCCCCCGATCATTTCCAGCACAGACTTCCTTAGCTCGGCACGCAACTGGAGAAGATCGCCCTCAGTCTTTACCCGGTCCCAGCGCTGCTGGCGGAGGTGGTCCTGATGCCAGGCGAGGTTGGTCTGATAAAGCAGGTACGGGGTCATCTCTGGGGCCTGCGCGCCGGGCACAGGCAGGACACGGAAAGCTTCAGGGGGAGGGGAAATAGGAGCTTGCATTTGCGCGGTCACCGCGATGGAAAGACAGAAGACGCCGGCAAAACAGCCCGTCTGTGCGAGTGTCAGGGCAAGTCCCAATGCGTTGAACATGCGCGTCTCCAGCCGGCCCGATTCCGGAAGCTGAGCACCATATTACTTTCTTTTTGTATCGTTGTGTTACCAATTGTAGAGCAGCGTTTTTCCAATGGAGTAACCAGGCAATCATGACAATCAATGTGTTTTCTTCCAAAGCGGCGATGGCCCAGGCGGCGGCCGAGGCCGCTGCAACCACCATCCGCGAAGCCATATCCCAGCGCGGACAAGCCCGCATCATTGCGGCAACCGGCGCGTCCCAGTTCGATTTTCTGGAGGCTCTCACGCAGGTCCCCGGCATCGAGTGGGACAAGGTGGAGATGTTTCATCTCGATGAGTATGTGGGCATCTCCGATCAGGCCCCGGCCAGCTTCTGCAAATACCTGCGGGAGCGCCTGATCGATAAGGTCGGCATCACAAAGTACCATCTGCTCGACGGGACGCAGGATCCTGCTACGGTGATTGCGCGCGTGAGTGCGGAAATCAACAAAGGCCCAATCGATATTGCGTTTGTCGGCGTCGGCGAGAATGGGCATCTTGCCTTCAACGACCCGCCTGCGGATTTTGATACGGATGAGGCCTATATTGTCGTCAACCTGAACGAGGACTGTCGCAGGCAGCAGATGGGCGAAGGCTGGTTTTCCACGCTGGCCGATGTCCCGCAGCAGGCGATTTCAATGACCATCCGTCAGATGATGAAGGCCGACCAGGTTTTGTGCGTTGCGCCGGATGCGCGCAAGGCCAAGGCGGTCAAAGCCTGTTTCGACGGAGAAGTCAGCCCGATGCAGCCGGCGTCGATCTTGCAGCGCCATCCCAACGCGGCGATCTATCTGGACAAGCACTCGGCGGCGCTGCTTCCATCAGCGCGCGTGATCACTTTCGCCGACTGAAGCCGATTCTACTTGGGCAGCGCGGGAGTAGTGGGCTCCCGCGTTGCGAGGATCGTCTTCAGCCATAGGGCTGCCATCAACCGATGGTACGGCTCGGTTTTGTGGATTCCGTCCATGCACGGAAAGGCATCATGGTCAGGCGCAGCGTCGAGAATGGCGCGCGCAGGAATGATTTCCACGCCCGCGGCCTTCGCAATGAGCGCGGTTGTCTGCGGCACCGTCTGGTCCGTCACCGGGTCTTCGACATCGTCGAACATCAGCACGCGGGCGCCTGCCGCACGGAAGCCCTTCGCCATGGTTGTGAGTGCATCGACGTCCGCGGGTGTGCGGTTCATCAGGACCAGCAGAACGACGTCCGGTTTGGACGCCAGCGCCGTGGCGTAGAAATTTTTGTAAGCACGAGAGTAGGTCTGCCCGCCTGCCGATCCCTGCCAGAACTGGACTCGGGGATTTTCCTTCGCGAACATCGCGGTTACGATCGGCACAAAAGCCGAAGGCGAAGACCAATGGATGTCCATCGTAAAAGAGTGACCGAGGATCACGATTTTTTCAGGAGGCATGGCCTTCATCGCGGGGATGAGCTTCGCTATCTCGGGTTCGGCGAGCAGCTCGGTGGCGATGGTATTGGCATCGCGGATGTGCAGGTTCTTTTCGCCCCAGTTCCAGATCTTTCGACCGGCAATCTGCCATGCCGGAACAGTGAGATCGAAAGGTGAGTCGCAGGATTTCCCGGCCAGCTTCTGCGCGGCTGTCAGGAAGTCCGCATCGCTTCCGTGCAGGCCCAATTGGCCGACGTACACAGGCAGCTTGAGCGCGATGTAGAAGCGATAGAGGTCTTGCAACAGGTCGCCGTCGCGCTCCACTTCCAGCACCGTTTGATACAGGTTCGCGACGGAGCGAATTCTCTCGTCAGGCTCTCGTGATGCTTTCGCGTGGAGATAGCGGGTGAAGACGTTCACGGGGAGGTCGGAAGAAAGTGTCAGCCTGGCATCGAGCAGCGGCTGCAGATCTTTGGCGGGAGAGAACGAAGTCTGCTTCGCGTCAGCCCATCGTGCAACCTGCCCGGTTGGCTCGGCGAGAAGAGATTGTTGATGGTTGACGAGCTGCTGCAGGATGGCGGTGTCTGGCGATGCAGCCGAATAACAGGCGTTGGTCTTGCCGGCCTTACGGGCAAGAATGATCTGGTAAGCATGGACCGCGATGATGTTCGCTTCGACTAACTGCGCGCGTCGCGAGGAGACCGCAGATTTGCGGCCGGGAGACGCGGCTTGCCCGCCGGGGAGAATGAGCAGACAGGCGGCGATGGCAACGGCTGCACGAAAAGAAACTCGGTGGGACGGGGCTTTGACTCGCGTGTTCTGGTGCATTGGCCGCCTCGGTGTGGGTCGGGTTGACAAAGCGCGGAGTTTGACAGAAAGTTAGCAAAAGAAACTTACCATAAGTAAAAGTAAGCAACAACTCAGCATCGAGCGAAGCGGCGAGACGAGGTCTATGAACTCAATTTTTTCATACGCGATGGCGTTTGCAGTGACTCTGACCGCTGCCTGCGGTCCGGTTGCGGCGCAGGTGAAGGTGTGGGAAGGCAGCATGACGCTGCCGACATATGAAGAAGGAAACCCCGACCCCAATCCGCCGTTCGATACCTATGCCACGACCCAGTTCAGCTATCCCTACACGCTGCGCAAGAACCTGACAGGGCAGAAGAAGGACCACGTCTGGCGTGCGGTGTTTCTTGAGAACGAGTACGTGAAGTGCAGCGTGCTTCCGGACATTGGCGGGCACCTTTACACCTGCATTGACAAGATCAGCGGCCAGCCGATGTTCTATGCGAACCCCTCGATCAAGAAAGCGCAGATAGGCTATCGCGGGGCGTGGGCCGCGTTCGGGATCGAGTTTAATTTTCCGGTGTCTCACAACTGGGTTTCGATGTCGCCTGTCGACTACGCGTATGCGACGCACCCTGACGGCAGCGCCTCGGTGTCGGTGGGCAACATCGATCGTGTGTATGGGATGCAGTGGGGCGTGGAGCTGATCCTGCGGCCGGGATCGACGCTGCTGGAGGAGCGCGTGACGCTGTACAACCGCAGCGACGTGCGCCATCGCTACTACTGGTGGAACAATGCGGGCATCCAGGTTTGGGACGATTCGCAGATCAAATATCCCATGCAATATGCGGCGTCGCATGGCTTCACGGAAGTGCGTCGCTGGCCGGTGGGAGACGACGGCGTTGATCTGAGTGTCATCAAGAACCAGCAGAGTGGCGCGGTCTCGTATTTCGTGCATGGAAGCCACGAGCCGTTCATGGGCATCTGGAATCCGCAGACGCAGACAGGCACGGTGCACTATGCCGAATACAGCGAACTGCCGGCGAAAAAGATCTGGACGTGGGGCTCTGACGCTGACGGACTGAACTGGCGCAAAAACCTCTCCGATAACAACAGCGCCTACGTGGAAGTGCAAGCCGGTCTGTTTCGCAATCAGGAAACGTATGCGTTTCTCAATCCGGGTAGGACGGTCCGTTTTAGCGAGTACTGGATGCCGGTGCGCGGTACGGGCGGCATTTCACGCGCGAACAAGGTGGGAGTCGTTGCTTTGCAAACGCACGGCGCCGATGTATCCGCGGCACTGAATGTGAATCAGCGCATTCCGGGTGCGCAGATCAGTTTGATTCAGGATGGAAAAACTCTGTGGCATGAGACCGCCGACCTGTCTCCGGAGAAGATGTGGTCGCACACCGTGCCGGCGAACGGCGCGGCGAAGGTGATGTTTGAGCTGAGAGACCGCGCAGGCACAGTACTGTTGAGCCATACCGATGGCAAGTACGACTGGGACCCGGACTCGACGATCAACGTCGGTCCTCAGCAGGTATACGACACACCTGCCGTGGACAACCGAACCGAAGACCAGTGGCTGAAGCTCGGTACCGACCAGGAGATGAATGGGAAGGTCGTGCTGGCGCTGGAGACCTATGAAGAGGCGATACAGAAGCACCCGGAGAGTCTCGCCTTGCAAATGGCTGCGGGAAGGCTGGCCGCAGCGCAGCAACACTATGCGGAAGCGGTGAAGCTGC
>Ga0207652_10004762_pt1 | contig 10999 bp, 8 predicted proteins | sample KBSC63BmetaG_FD_184334 | JGI IMG/M metagenome (GOLD analysis project Ga0207652, IMG submission 184334) | Corn rhizosphere microbial communities from Kellogg Biological Station, Michigan, USA - KBS C6-3B metaG (SPAdes) (version 2) | ecosystem: Host-associated > Plants > Roots > Rhizosphere ...
CCGCTGCTGTATCACGATGGCTGGCAGATCGACCTGCATGCTCTGGAAGCGTCGATCACAAAACGCACGAGGGCAGTGATCGTGGTGCACCCGAACAATCCCACGGGGCATTTCTGTTCGTCGGCGGAGCGCGAAGCCGTACAGAAACTCTGCGCGGAACGAGGCGTTGCGCTGATCGTGGATGAGGTTTTTCTGGACTACGGCCTGCCGTGCGCTGAGGCCCAGAGCTTTGCCACCGGGCAAAGCCCTGCGTTGACGTTTGTGCTGAGCGGATTGAGCAAGGTCTGTGCGCTACCGCAGATGAAGTGCTCGTGGATCGCGACCGCTGGGCCAAAAGCTGATGTTCAAGCGGCGATGGCCCGGCTGGAGATGATTGCGGACACCTTTCTGTCGATGAACGCACCGGTGCAACATGGTCTGCCCAACTGGCTGGCTTCACGACATGATATGCAAGGCCAGATTCGCGCTCGTATGACGGAAAATCTGGCTGCGCTCGATGCTGCCCTTGCGGGCTCCTTGTGCGAGCGGTTGACGATGGGTGGCGGATGGACGGCGGTGCTGCGGGTGCCGCGAACAGTCGGCGGGATGGAGTTTCGCGAGGCTGCTCTGGCTGCGGGAGTTGTCGTCCAGCCGGGCGAGTTCTACGGGTTGCCGGAGGGGCGGGTAGTTCTCAGCCTACTCACGCCACTGGACGTTTGGACGGCTGGAATTGAGATTCTGCGGAAGGTCGGAAGCTGAGAGTTTAATTTTCAGCTGCGAGCTGTGAGCTACCAGCTTCGAGTTGTCGACTCCTACAGATGTCCAGCTCTGCAACCAGGAATGGTTCAGCATTGAGTTGTGAGTTTTGAGTCGAGAGCGATGGGAACCTGCTCGACGATTTCTATGCCGAAACCCTGCAGCGCCGGGACATGGGTGCGGTGGTTGGAGAGCAGGCGAATTTTGTGAATGCCGAGGTCGGACAGGATCTGGCCGCCGAGGCCGACCTGGCGCAGAATCCGCTGGTCGCGGTCGCTCGGCCCTTCGACCGCTCGGCCGTCGCGATGAAAGCAGAGGCGGCCGGGCTGGACACTGCGGTCGATGCCAAATCCCCTCTGGGTATGGTGGAGATAGACCAGAGCGCCGCGGCCCGCTTCGGCAATCGCGCGAAGAGAATTGTCGACGATGGCGCGGCAGTCGCAAAGGGTGGTGCCGAAGACGTTGCCGGCGATGCAGTGCGTATGCACCCGCACCAGCGCCGGTTCATCGGACGACTCGATGTCGCCATAGACCAGAGCGACGTGCGATTCTCCACCCTCGACTTCGCTTTCGTAAGCGATCATGCGGAACTCGCCGAACGGCGTGGGCACCTGCGCTTCGGCGACGCGGCGGATGTAGCGCTCATTCTGCAGGCGGTAACGGATGAGGTCCGCCACGGTCAACATCTTCAGGCCGTGCAGCGCGCAGAACTCGATCAGATCGGGGACGCGGGCCATGGTACCGTCCTCGTTCATGATTTCGCAGATGACCCCGGCGGGAATGAGGCCGGCCATACGGGCGAGGTCCACGGACGCCTCCGTCTGTCCCGCGCGGACGAGAACTCCACCCTTGCGGGCGCGGAGCGGAAAGACGTGGCCGGGGCGGGCGAGGTCCTGTGCGGTCGAACCAGGACTGATCGCCACTTGAATGGTGTGCGAACGGTCTGCCGCCGAGATGCCTGTCGTCACACCTTCGCGGGCTTCGATGGATTCCGTAAACGCAGTGCCGAAGCGCGAGGTGTTGTCCTGCGTCATGGGGCCCAGGCGGAGAGCGTCGGCGCGTTCTTCGGTGAGCGTGAGGCAGATGAGGCCGCGACCGAAGCGCGCCATAAAGTTGATCGCTTCGGGAGTGCTGAACTCCGCGGCAAGCGTGAGGTCGCCTTCGTTCTCACGGTCTTCGTCGTCGACGACGACGATCATGCGCCCGGCTTTGAGCTCGGCGATGGCTTCTGGAACGGTAGTGAAGGCGTTGCTTTGCATCGTCTATAAGGATAAACCTGCGAGGCGGCGGTGGATAGGGTGGTCCGATTCGACAGCGGATTAGTTGAATGGAGGGGAACTTGCCGCGAACAGCGTACGCGCACCCCACTCGTGCGGTGAAGCGGATTGGCCACAAGCCGACATATCGCGCCCTGTCCGGAGCGATCGGCGTGGGTCTTTACGGGAACAGCGATCACGCAGGGTTTAGTACACTTTCGTCATTGGCATCTTACTGGGGGCAGACTTTGAAGAGATCGTTGTTATTCGAAACACGAGGTTTAACGGTCATCGTACTTCTTTTCGTTGCGGGACTCCCCACCGCAGTCGCTGCGACCAAAGCCAACGACCAGACTTTTCTCAAACTTCAGCATGACTGGGCGGAAGCTCGCAAGAATGCCGACATGCACTTCCTCGACAGCTTCTATGCAAAGGAGTTTACTGTCGGGATCATGACAGGCGGCGAGTCATCGCGTGCTGAGGATTTGGGATTGTTTTCGTCCGGCGATCTGAAGCCCTCGGTCATTGAAGACACGGATATGAAGGTCTATATCTATGGCGAGACCGCAATGGTGACTGGGCTAGAGCACCTGGAAGGTACCTACAAGGGCCATGCGGGAAAATTTGACCTGCGATTTACCAATGTATTTGTGCACCGCGACGGCCGGTGGCAGATCGTACGGCATCAGGCCGCGCAAGTGCAGAAGCAATAAGCCCTAAAGTGTTCGCAGACCCCGGGATTCCAGTGAACGCTTTGAGGAGGCCGGCCGGGATGGTACTCAGTAGACGCACTTTTCTTACACGAGTTGGACAGGCTGGAGGATTCGGCGCGGCCTATGCGTCGATGCAGATGCTGGGGCTGATGCCTACCGCGACTGCCGAGGACGTGACATTGCCGGTTGCTCCGGCGAGTGGGAATGGGGTGCGTGTTGTTGTGCTCGGCGGTGGGATCGCCGGGCTGGTGGCGGCGTATGAGCTGCGGGCGCTGGGGTATGAATGCACTGTATTGGAGGCCCTCGCACGGCCAGGAGGACGCAACTGGACTGTGCGTGGAGGGGATGAGATAGCGCTGCTCGACGGCAGCAGGCAGAAGTGCGCGTTCGATCCGGGGCATTATCAGAACTTTGGGCCGGGACGGCTGCCTTCCAACCACAAGACCATGCTCGACTACTGCAAGAAGTTGGGCGTGCAGCTTGAGGTTGAGATCAATACATCGCGCAGCTCGAAGCTGCAGAACGATGCGGCCAATGGCGGACAGGCTGTCGTGCAGCGGCAGGCCATCAACGACACGCGCGGGCATGTTGCGGAATTGTTGAGCAAGTGCATTCGGACGGGCGCGCTGGATGCGGAGATATCCAAGGACGACCACGAGCGGATGCTGGCGTTTCTGCATATCTATGGGCCGCTGGATAAGAGTGGAACGTATGTGGGATCGGAGCGGGCGGGCTACTCCGCGCAGCCGGGCGCGGGAGAGGACGACGGCGTCAACAGTGTGCCGTTGTCGATGCACATGCTGCTCGATGAGAACTTCTGGAGCGGCATGTTGTATGAGGAGGAGAACGACTGGCAGGCCACGATGTTCCAGCCGGTCGGCGGCATGGACTGCATACCTCATGCGTTCGCCCAGAAGTTGGGTGGGATTGTGCAGTACAGCTCGCCGGTGACGTCGCTGCACAAGACGGCGAAGGGTGTTCGCGTCGGCTATACGCAGGGCGGTGTAGCGAAGAGTGTGGAAGCGGATTTTTGTTTCTGTGCGATGCCGCTGGTAACGCTGAAGAAAGTGCAGGCCGATCTTTCGCCGCCGTATCGCAAGGTGGTGGACGAGTGTACGTATGACGGCTCGTACAAGATTGCGTGGGAGTCGCGCCGGTTCTGGGAGCAGGACTACAACATCTATGGCGGCCTGGAATTTGTGAACAGCGGTTGCAGCCCGGTATGGCTGCCGTCTTCGGGATTGTTTTCGGAGCGCGGGGTGTTGGTCTCGGGCTATGACGAGTGCGCGGGCACTCCATTCGACAATCTGACGCTGCAGCAGAAGTTTGCGGAATCGCGGAAGACGGTGGAGCGGCTGCATCCGGGCCATGGCAAAGAGCTGGAGAAGCCGCTGTTCGTTGGCTGGCACCAGGTGCCGTATCTGGAGGGGTCGTGGATCAGTTCCTACGGGCCGGAGCAGCCACAACTGGAGCAGGACGATGCGCTGGAGCTGGGCCACCGCCGCGGTGGAGAGTATGCGAACGCCGGGTACACGACGCTGCTACAGCCGGACGGGCCCATTTATTTCGTGGGCGACCACGTGAGCTATCTGGTGGGGTGGCAGGAGGGGGCGGCGTTGAGCAGCCGGCGGGCGGTGAAGATGCTGACGGAGCGAATGGCAGCGGCGAAGGTGGCTGGCTGAAACGAAACGCCGCCCCGGAGGACGGCGTTTCGATTGCGGACCGTAAATTAGAGCGTCGACTCGATTTCAAAACCCCACGCTTCAAGAAGAGCTTCGGGGATGTACTTCGAGTTTTTGTTGCGGCGCGCCCATTCGCGGAGGCGGGTGGAGCGGACGTACTGGTCGGGAGTCAGTTTGTACTCTTTGACGACCTGCTCGAAGGATGTGATGGTCGGGACTACGGGGCCGATCGGCTCCGGCTTGCCCCAGTTCGGATTTCCACGACGTTTTGCCATGTAGTTCTCTCTTTCAGGGCGATCTGCGGGGGTAAAAATGCACAGAGATCGCAACATCTCATTCTACCGCTGAGTGCGGGGCGAGACAAGACACGTCGAGATTGGTAGCGGGTCAGTTTGATTCTCTGCGTGGTGAACAAAGTCGAACGCTTTTTCCTGCCCATAGCCAATGCCTTGCAGTTCGGAACGGCGTGCCAAAATGCTTTCGGAGGCCAGAACCTCCAAAAATCCCGTAATTTTCTTTAGCATTTGCTTTTTGTGTTTGGCGTCCGCGTCGGACCAAAGCTGTGCGAGGCCGCTTTCAATCAGCACGCGGCCAGCCGTCCAGACATACTTTCGAGAACATTCAGCTTTATGAATTACAGCCAGAACATCGCTCGTCGTTTGTGGAAAGTCTGACATCCGGCCTATCCTAGCAGCCCCATCAACCGAGTTGTACGTAAAATTCTGCAAAGTTGTTGAGAATTCAGTAGATACCGGGCGTGTTTGCCATTAGTATGGCGGAAACGGCCCCGCATCTTCATATCTGATTCAGGAGTCTTTCATGGCCCGCTCCGGCTTTGTAGCGCTTCCCTTCTTTCTATTGATCACCGCCGGCACAATGGCCGCACAGGCTCCAGCCAAGGTCGATTTTGCGCAGGACATACAACCGCTGCTGCGGCAGAACTGCGTGGGCTGCCACGGGCCGCAGAAACAGAATGGCGGGATGCGGCTGGACCGTCGCAGCTCGGCGATGAAGGCACGGCGCATTACACCGGGTAGCAGCGAGAACAGCTTTGTGTATCACCGCGTGATTGGAGAGTTCGGCCAGCCGATGCCTCCGACGGGCGATCTGAAGCCGGAACAGGTGGCTCTGCTGAAGAAGTGGATCGACCAGGGCGCGCCGTGGCCGGATGCGTATGCCAATGAGATAGACCTGCCGCCCTTCAGCCCGGAAGCCATCGCGATGGTGGACGATCTACGCAATGCGCGTCTAACGGCGTTTCTGAAAACGGCCACGGCAAAACCGGCGCTGCTGAACGCCCGCGGGCCGGAGGGATCGACGCCTTTTATGTACGCGGTGCTGTACGCGAACACCACAACACTGACGAAGCTGCTGACGCTGGGGGCCGACCCGAACAAGCGGAACGACGCGAATGCGTCGGCGCTGATGTGGGCGGCGAAGGACCTGGAGAAGACCCGGCTATTACTAGCGCATGGAGCGGACGCCAATGCGATGTCGGACGACTTCCGCACGCCGCTGATGATCGCGGCGCGGCAGCCGAACGGTGCGGCGACCGTCAAGCTGTTGCTGGAGCATGGGGCGAACCCGAACCCCAATCCTCATCCCGATGCGGCGTCGTCTCCGCTTCTGGAGGCGGCCACGGCAGGCAGCGCGGAGAGTATCGAGTTCCTGCTGAACCACGGAGCGAAGCTGCAGGCGGATTCGCAGTGGGCCCTCACCGAAGCCGCCTTCGCCGAGTGCGCAAAGTGTGTCGACCTGCTCGTCGCGAAGATAACCGATAAGGACGTGTACACCGGGTCGCTGGAAGACACGGCTGTGCTCGGCGATACGCGGCTGGTACGCCTGATGCTGGACCATGGAGCGGATGCGAAGGCGTATGACGTGTTCGGCCGGACGGCGCTGATGTATGCGGCAACATCGGACATGCTGCCGCTCGAAACGGTGAAGCTACTGGTGGCGCATGGGGCGGATGTCAACGCAAAGAGCAAGCATGTGAAGTCGGGCGATGAGGGCCTGAGCGTGCTGGATATGGCGGCGCGGCATGGCAAGACTCCGGTGCTGGACTTCCTCATGGCGTCGGGGGCGAAGAACTCGCCGGTACAAACGGTCTCGCTGAACCCTCGGTTCAAGAACGAAATCCGCAGCGCCATTCAGGACAGCATTCCGCATCTGCAGCGCGCGGATGCGAATTTCTCGACCAAGTCCGGTTGTGTTTCGTGCCACGACAACAGCCTGACGGCAATGACGGTCGGCCTGGCCCGCAAACAGGGGTTCCGCGTGGATGAGCAGACGGCATCGGCGCAGCAAAAGACGAACGTCGATATGCTCATGAAAACTCGAGACCTTCTGCATCAGGATTTTCTGATTCCCGTCGGCGACAACTTCAGTGAGGGTGTCGAGGCGTATGTGCTGCTCGGCCTCGGTGCCGAAGGCTACAAGGCCGATCTGAATACCGACGCCGCGGCGATGCACATCCTGTCGCGACAGCGCCCCGATGGCCAGTGGCAGGCGGCTCTGGCGGACACGCGACAGCCGCTTTGCCTGGGCCACATCGGAGACACGGCGCTTGCGGTGCGGGCATTGCAACTGTATGCACCGAAAACGGATGCGGCTGCGTACCGGAGGTCGATCGAGTTGGGTACGACGTGGATGGTGAACGCAAAGTCGTACAGCAACGACGACCGGAGTTGGCGAGTGGCAGGCCTGGCATGGGCAGGAGCGAACAAGGTCGCGACGCAGCAGGCAATCAAGGAATTGCTGGCGGCGCAAAAGGCGGATGGAGGCTGGTCGGATATGCCGTCGATGGACAGCTCAGCCTATGCGACCGGAAAGAGCCTGGTCGCGCTGCATGTTGCCGGCGTTCCGGCGTCTGACCCGGCGTATCGGCGCGGTGTCGACTGGCTGCTGAAGAACCAGCAACAGGATGGGACGTGGTTTGTCCAGACGCGGGCGTTGGCCTTCCAACCGAGCTTCGATGCGGGGTTTCCGCATGGGCATAATCAGTGGATTTCAGCGGCGGGGACAAACTGGGCGGCGATGGCGCTGACGCTGGCGTTGCCGGAAAATTCAAAGGCTCAAACATCCGTGCCAGCCGTGCATAGGAGGGTAACCGGCACCGATAAAAGCTCTACAACTGCGCCCGGAAATTGAGTATCGGGTAGTTCGCTAAGATCAAGGTCATGATCATTCGTTGCGCGACAATTGAGGATGCGCGAGCGATCGCCGCCTGTGCAGGTGGCGAGTTGGCAATACAACCGCAAACTCGTCCTGAGCAGCGTAACCCTCTGAAAGTGTTCGGCTTCTCGATCGCACAAGCAGCGACGAAACAGGTCGAGCAAAATTGGCGAGACGAGCGGTTCAGCTGGATCGCAAGAGCTCGAGCATGCCACTAAATGCCCAGGCACGACGATGACCTGTCGTGCCTGGGCATCCGTAATTCGCGGCGTCGTTATTTTGCCGTGGCCTCGCCGTAGAAGCGCTCAAGGTCCGCGTGCATGGCCTTAAGGGCTTCGACGTTGAGGTAAACCATGTGACCGGCGGGGTAGTAGCCGAACTGCACGTTGGACTGCAGCGCCGGTGGAAGCATCATCTGCGCGAGATCGTGCTCGGTGCCGAAGAACGGCGTCGCGAGATCGAACCAGCCGTTGGCCGAGAAGACTTTCAGGCGGGGGTTCTTGCGCATGGCGTCGGAGAGATCGACGACCGTGTCGGGTTGCACCTGTCCACCGAAGCCGCCGCGGCCTCCACCACCGGAGGGCCGATGGTTCCAGTTCCACTGCGCGCCGCCGAAGTTGGCGTGCAGCAGATAGGGCTCGCTGGTCTGATACTTCAGGTCAGTGGAAAGGTAGTCGTGGAAGGAGGCGACGTAAACGCCGCTGATCCCCGTGTCAGAGGGATCGAAGCCGGGATTGTCGCCTGCGGAGTCGACGTCGTACCCGAGGAAGCGAGCGTCGTAGCGGCCCATGATTTTGTCGTCAGAGCGCAGCAGCTCCTTGCGGAAACGGGTGGGGCTGATACGTAGCTTCGCTTCCTTGATGTAGCCCACGCTGAGGCCGGTGAAGGCCGCCATCTGCTTGGCGGTGGAGTCGAAGTCGGCGGCGGAAAGACGATCGCCCTGCGCCAGGGCCGCGGCGTAAGGGCCACCGGCAAATTTGCGGGCCTTGTCGACAAACTCCGCCATCGTGCCGGTGTGGGGGACCTTGTTATGCTGCCAGGCGATGGCGGCATAGCTGGGCAGATACGTCGGCGACTCGATGTCATACCCGGGAGCTTCCTGGAAGTAGTTCAGGATCGACGACAAGAGCGTCACGCCATTGAAGGCGATGCCGTCGTTGTTGAGCGAAGCCACGAGGGCGGCGGAACGCGGCGTGCCGTAGCTTTCGCCGAAGAGGAACTTCGGCGAGTTCCAGCGGTCGTTGACGGTGATGTAGCGGGTGATGAACTTGTTGAAGGCGCGAACATCTTCATCCACTCCGGCGAAGTCCTTGGCGGTTCCCTTGCCTACCGCGCGGGAGAAGCCGGTCATCGGTGCGTCGACGAAGACGAGGTCGGTCTTGTCGATGAGGCTGTACTGGTTCTGGACGCGCTCATAGGGAGGCGGGCCGCTGGCTTCGGGGCTGTTGGTCACGACGCGGATGGGGCCGACGGACCCCATGTGCAGCCAGATGGTCGCGGAGCCGGGGCCGCCGTTGTAGAGGAAGGTGACGGGGCGAGACTTCGCGGGGACTCCATCTTCAGTGTAGGCAACGTAGAAGATACTGCCGTTCGCCTTGCCGGCATCGTCCTTGATCAACAGGTTGCCGGCGGTCGCGGTGTAGTGGACGACGCGGGGGCCGGCGGTCCAGTCATGCTTGGTTTCGGATTTTGTTTCGGGCGGGATGGGAATGCTGCTGTCGTCAGCCGGGGTGGTGTTTCCGCCGGTGCGTGGCTCGGCGCCGGGTTCGGCTTGAGGGCGACGGGGGCGTTGGTCCTGGGCGTGGACAGCCGGCGCGATTGCCGGTGCAAGTCCTATGGCGAGCGCGAGAGATAGAGCGCTGGCGTTCAAAAGCGATGTCTTCAAGTGGGCCTCCATGGCGCCGGGGTGCAGGGATGATTCATAGTAGACGAAGCAGCCAATTCGGGAGTTTCAACGGCGAATATCGACTGGGTTGGTGGTGGTAGAGTTTGGGAAGCTCACTGAAGGCTCGGGCATCCTTAGTTGAAGTTCGGCCATCTTCATCAGCAAGCGAAGGTCTGCCGCAAGTGAACGCGTAGCGCAAATCCGACCCCGTGTGAGGTTCCCCGTGAGTCCATGTACTGAGATCGAAGAGATTGAGCAAGAGGAGATTTCGTCTCCGCTGGAGAAGGAAATCAGCCGCCGGAGTTTCCTTGCGGCGAGCAGCGTTCTTTCCGCCGGCCTCGCCGTAGGTTTGCCGGGGACATTGATCGCGGAGCAGCCGCACGTTGCGGGCAATCCGCACATGCTGGATGTAACGCTGTCGATCAACAAGCAGCCGCGGCAGGTTTCGATCGATACGCGAACGACGCTGCTCGACCTGCTGCGCGAGAACCTGGACCTGACTGGGAGCAAGAAGGGTTGCGACCACGGGCAGTGCGGCGCCTGTACGGTGCTGGTCGATGGGCGGCGCGTGAACTCCTGCCTGACGCTGGCGGTAACGGCGCAGGGTGCGGAGATTACGACGATTGAAGGCCTCGGAACGCCCGGCGCGCTGAGCGCGGTGCAGGCTGCGTTTCTGGAGCATGATAGTTTTCAGTGCGGGTATTGCACGCCGGGCCAGATTTGCTCGACGACAGCGCTGATGGAGGAAGTGAAGCGCGGAGAGATTTCGGCGGTGAGTTTTGAGACGGGTTCCACGGTAGGCCCGAAGATCACAGACCATGAAATCAAGGAACGGATGTCGGGCAATATCTGCCGGTGTGGGGCGTATCCGAATATTGTGGCGGCGGTGCGGATGCTCACAGGAGGTGCAGCGTGAATCCATTTTCTTATGAGCGGGCAAGTACGGCGGATGCCGCCATTCATGCGGTGATGCCGCATGGGGCGAAGTTTCTTGGTGGGGGAACGAATCTTGTCGATCTGATGAAGGATGGGGTTGAGCATCCGACAGCACTGGTGGATGTAAACCACATCGGGCTGGATCGCGTGGAGGCGGCGAACGGTGGTGTGAGGATTGGGGCTTCGGTGAGGAACTCCGATCTGGCGAACCATCCGATGATTGTGCGGGACTATCCGCTACTGTCACAGGCGCTGCTGAATGGGGCGAGTGCGCAGCTTCGCAATATGGCAACGACCGGCGGTAACCTGATGCAACGCACGCGCTGTTTCTACTTTATGAATACGGCCTTCCCTGCCTGCAATAAACGCGAGCCCGGAAGCGGCTGCGCGGCCATCAAGGGGTTTAATCGCATCCATGCGGTGTTGGGGCAGACGGATGAAGGTGCGGCTTCGGGACATACATGCATCGCGACGAATCCTTCCGATATGAATGTGGCGCTGTATGCACTCGGCGCGACGGTGGAGGTGCAGGGCGCGAAGGGTAAGCGGACGATTCCGATTGGCGAGTTTCACCGGCTGCCGGGGAACACTCCCGAGGTGGATACAACTCTGCGGCCC
>Ga0207652_10004765_pt1 | contig 10998 bp, 22 predicted proteins | sample KBSC63BmetaG_FD_184334 | JGI IMG/M metagenome (GOLD analysis project Ga0207652, IMG submission 184334) | Corn rhizosphere microbial communities from Kellogg Biological Station, Michigan, USA - KBS C6-3B metaG (SPAdes) (version 2) | ecosystem: Host-associated > Plants > Roots > Rhizosphere ...
CTCCGCCCACCGAGGAATAGGCGACCAGCAGTCGTCGTTTGCTTCGAGGACCGGAAAATTTCGCGAGATGCGCGTCGATCGTCCGAAAGCGATGCGAGGTAGATCGCGCTTTCCTGTTGATCAGAGGATGCAAAATGACCGACTCCGATCCTAAAAAAGCACGAGAGCTGGCATTGCAACGCTATCGGGACATGCAACGTGAAACGACGGACCCATTGGCCTATCGACTGCTTGGTGACATCATTGTGGAAATGCAGGCTGAGCTTGATAGTGAGGAGCGGAAAAACCGGTGAGCCGATCAGCAGTTGCACAATTTGGGACGCTCCCGAATGAATTAAAAAGCAGTGCCGAGACCTGGCCAGACGCGCTACACTTCCGTCCACGAGAACGGCACCGGTGAAATCAAACCATCGAGCCAATCTTGGGTGAGCGCAAGGGATCGCCAAGCGTTACCCATCCGCCTAAACCGGTTGCGAGCCGCTTGGGTTGACGCGTCCTCTTCGAGAATTGAACAGTTTTCTGCATTTCTTCTCAGGATTTCGGACTGACTCAGATTCTTCAAGCTTACCTTCTCAGCGGGAGCGACAAAAGCCGAACCCGGAGTGTCGACGGATTTCGCGCCGCTATTGCGGGTCATTCTCTCGGCCCAACGGCGTTCGAAATCTCGACGGAAGTATAAGGGATAAATGATAGCGTTCACGCACGCCTCCTGTGGCATGTGGCGGGAGCGCGGTAACGTCTCTCGATCGCTAACACCTGTTAGCGATCCCAAGCATATGGGGATGCCGACGACAATTAGCTAGCCTTTAGAGGGGAGAAGACGGAACATTGGAGAAAATGGAATTCGGCGCCGTATGCAGCTAGGTCGATCAATGTTGACGGCGTAGAGTCGCAAAAGCGCAGCGATCTCCAACCTGGAGGCTTAGGAACCTGCGAGAGGACGGGCGCTGCTCCCGCGTGGCCACGGACGAAGCCGCACTTTAATGGTTCTATCGTGTATCCCTCTTATCCAAGGCACCTCCATGTATCACCACGTCAAGGAGCTCATGTTCACCGTCCGCGTCGATCAGCCGGATCCTCGTTTTGGCAATATGCTTCTTGAACAGTTCGGTGGTGCCAATGGCGAACTCGCGGCCGCGATGCAATATCCAAGGGGCTGAATTGCGAGGATCCGGATCGCAAGGATCTTCTGATGGACATTGGCACCGAAGAGCTGAGCCATCTCGAAATCGTCGGTACTCTCGCGCTCATGCACCTCAAGCCGTCGAAATTCGATCGTCAGGCGGCTGAGACTGACCCTCTGATTGCGATCGCGGGTGACGGCGGAGTGAACCTGTTCAACTCTCAGGGGAATGCATGGACCGCCGATTACCTTAAAATAACCAGCGAGATTGACGTCGACCTGCGAAGTAACATCTCGCTTCCGCCAAAGCGACGACTGTTGCATGATCTATGAGGCTTCCGTAAGGAGGAGACATGGCATTCGCATTGGTTGGTCGTGTGGAAACGACTATCTTCCAGCGCGCAAAGTAAGTATCCGTTTGGCGGATCGCGAGTTCCGAAGCTCCGCGCACGCAGTCGCTCGGCTGACATGCCATCGTCGTGCATCAACGACGAACTGCTGAAGCAGTTCGATCTGTCCCCTTGTGTGTTGCCAGATCCGCCTCGAACGCTTGCTTCCCCTTTGCGGCCCAGAGCGCCCGCGCCCGTTCGCCCTGATCGCTTTGGAGCTTGTCGGCCATCCAGAGCAGCGCGCCGAGGATGGCGGCGCGGTCGTCGCCGGTCAGGTTCACGATACCGGCTTTGACGACGAAGCCGCCCAATTCTATCAGATGCCGCGTGCGCTTGCGGCGCTCGATCTGCCAGGTGCGCATGTCATGCCGCGCCCCTTCCCCAAGGCTTGCATTTGATTTGGACAACGGTGTGCTCGATCGTCATGGGTCTCCCGGCGTGCGAACTCACATAGTGAGATGGAATGAAAGCGCACAGCATCGGTTGCGCGCTGGCCAACCTGACACCGATCTCAGCTGAGGCAATGCGATGACGCGGCCGTGTCCGCGTGCAAGAGACTTAGGCATGCGGCTAGAAGCGTCCGCAAACGCTGTGCAACGGTATGCGTTTGTCTGCGGTCGAACCCAAGTCAAGTGGGCGCTCTTTCCGGCAACATAGCCATGATTATCTTCGGCGCTAATTTGAGCACCAAATAGAAAGGCCCGCTGGCACCGCCAGCGGGCTTGGACGAATCTAGACGTGATACCAACTGGAGGATTGTCGACCGAGGGATCCCAGTACATCCGTGGAAATCCCTGGATCGAAGACATCAATCCACGCGAAGATTTTCGGCGCTCGTCTTGCCGCGCATGTTGTCAGTCTTCGCCTCAAATGAAAGCCTCTGGCCCTCATTAAGTGAATTCAGACCTGCGCGTTCGACCGCGCTGATATGCACGAAGATGTCGGAGCCGCCATCGTCGGGCTGAATGAAGCCAAAGCCCTTTGTTGCGTTGAACCATTTAACTGTTCCGGTTGTCATTTAACTTTCTCCAAGATGAGCGAATGCGCGTTGTTCACACGACCTCCGTGCAAACTTCATCCGATTTCAACGATGTCTTGGGAAATGGGGCCGGTATCGGCGCGGTCAACAAGGCAGAACCGATATTCGAACTAGCCTCATGTAGGGGTACTTCAGCAACTTTACAAGGCTGAGCTACCTATTTGTCCGGCGGCACGGAAAGAGAGGCTAAACTTCGCTCGGGAGAATCTCCGCTCGCTTTCAAACGCGAGCCGTCGCAAAGTCTTGGAAAGGCTTTGCAGTCCTGCTCTGGTCGGTGTCTAATGAGATCGGTGGTTCGTGGCGAATGCGCCACCCTTATTATCCCCCGCGATAGTGCCGCAGATCTCAGCTCTTCATCAGGTGTTGAATCCTTCGCGTGTTACCAGCTGGAGCAGACTTGCTGTTGAGGCCATCACTCTTGAGTCTTGTGCTTGTGCAGGAGCCGCGCGATCTGTCCTCGGAGCGCGCCCGTTTCCATCAGCTCGCCCAAAGATCCGGCGGTATCGAAGGTCTCCCGTCGCAGAGATGTCGGTAACGTGTCCCATTGCATGATGACCGCCGCCCCAAGACAGCGCAGGACATGCTCTTCCTCCTCGGCAAGGGCCGCGTCATGGGGCGCGGTCCTGCTCTGCAACATGCAGCGCGCTGTCATGGTCTTCCGCCAGTCCCTCCTCATTGTCGGCGAGAGAGGCGAAGCGCTGTTCAAGTTGTTGAAAGTCGCGGCGTTCGTTCAGGCTGGTCGAAGACTTTACCAACTCACCATGCTCGGCGGCTTTCGCGCGATATTGCCTGGATTTGAACATGCACAGTCCTTTCCGCGGAAGTCTGGACGGCATCCTGCCGCGAGGTTCAGCCGCACAAACGTCGCGCAATTGTCAAAAGTCCGCTGGGACCAATTCGTAAGATCCCTTACGTCCCCGCGCGAACACCTTGGCGGCGGTCTTGTAGATCAGGTCCCGGTGCGCGTCGAAAGCATCGAGAAAACTCGCTTTGTCTTGCACTGGTGTGGGGTGGATTTGCTTAAGCGCTTCAACAGTCGCGAAAAACGAGCATTCGATCGAACTCACATACCCCCAGAACCGCACGGCATTACGAGTCACGTCATAGCTCCGGCTGTCGTTGGGAAAAATCAGATCCATCGAAATATCTCCTTGTGGCTATTCACTCCTCGATTGGCGGAACAGCTACCCCGGATGCTGCCAAGAGCGCCTCTCGCGGCGTGTCTACCGCTGGTCTCGATGTTGGCGCTGTCGGGAGCAACAAATCGCTTTCCGGAACGATTCGCTGACGGATTTCCTCGCGACTCTTGATCCGATAACGAGGACTTTCCGAGTTCACGTCAGGCTCCGGCATCAGGCGCGTAATTTCATACGGTCCTGCGGCGGCTATCCGCATCACGTTCGGCTTCAGCTCGACGATCTGTCCGACGTTGTACCCATGTTTCATATTGAACTACCTATCCTGGCGGCGAGACCTGCAGCAGGCGAGCGCAGCCCAGGTCGTCAACGGATTGAAAAGTTCTGATCGGTCTCGCCGACAAGGCAACCACAGTTGGCGCATGCCAAGCAGGAAAGAGATGGAAAAGATGGCCTCCGCCGCCGGCAGGAAGGCTCCGCCGGTGCGCACCTTGGCTCCCGACGACGACCTGCCGCCAGAATACTGGCAATCCCTTCTGGAAGACGCGCGCGCCGACGCCCGGTCGCCAGGACTATCGAGCGGCGCGCAGGGGCTACCCGTCAACACGGCTGCGTGGATCAATCGCAGCGTTCTTGCCAGGTGCCTCGGCCGCAAACCCATCCGGGTTTCGGTCGCCTGGATCGAAATTTGCATGGGCACGGTCAACTCGGCCATACTTTCGGAAGGGACCACTGGATGAGGTTCCTGGTCAGTCCGCTGATTGGAGCTTTCGTTGATTGCGCTGAAGGTTCTTCACACGACGACTTATCGATTCAACGAACACGTGCGCCTGTTGCCGCACCGCTTGATGCTTCGTCCGCGCGAAAGCCGCGAGCTTCGTTTGATGTCGAGCAACGTCACGGTGACGCCGCATGCGGACCTGACCTGGGCGCACGATGTGTTTGGCAATACGGTCGCGACGGCCACGTTTCAGATGGCGGCCACCAATCTGGTGATCGTCAGCGTTGTGGAGCTTAAGCTCGACGCGGCTGCGTGGCCGGTGTTCGACATCGCCGTCTCGGCAATGTCGTACCCATTCCGCTATTCTGATGACGATTGGACCGATCTCGGCGCCCTGGCTCTCCCCAGTTCTCGGACACGGCGGGGGTCCTACGAAATTGGGCGCAAATGTTCGTTCGAGGAAGTCGGACTGATACGCTGTCGCTGCTAAAGGACCTGAGCGTCGGCGTTTCGGAAGCTGTTCGGTACCAAAGCCGTGAGGATGAGGGTACTCAAACGCCGGTAGAAACGTTAAATCGTGGCTGGGGATCATGCCGGGATTTCGCGGTGCTGTTCACCGAAGCAGCACGCATGCTCGGGTTTGGAGCCAGGATCGTCTCCGGCTATCTTTACAATCCAGAACAACAGAGCGTCGGATCGAGCGATGCGGGATCAACCCATGCGTGGGCGGAGGTTTTCGTACCGGGAGCCGGATGGATCACTTTCGACCCGACGAACCGCAGCCTCGGCGGCTTCAATCTGATCCCGGTCGCGGTCGCGCGCGATATCCGGCAGACAATTCCGGTGTCCGGCAGCTTCGTCGGTAATATCGGCGCTTTCGCCGGGATGTCCGTAGAAGTTCGTGTCACACCATAGATCGACGCAGGACTGTCGGCAGCCTCTCTGATCAGTCGCTCACTTTCGAGGCATGCACGTTTCTCTTGACAGTCTTCTACTCGTGCTCATGATGGACGATCCTGGTGCGCCGCAACTTTTCCGGCGCGCCGCTCCTTCCACTACTCGTCGCTGACGTGTCCGCTTGTCTGCTAATAGCGTCACGAGAGAGGACTTGCCCGCCGGTCGGGTGGGTCCAAAGGGCGATATTGCGATGAGTGATCCCGCCCTGATCGGATGGCAAAATCCCGTTCCGCTGTACGCATCCGGCGTGGGCCGCAATCTCTGGCAATTCCAATAGCTTGGCGGTTGTTTTGGCCCGGCCGACACAGCGTTGGTACCGAAGCCCACGACAGGTATGATCAAGCTTTCAACCGTCACCACAGTGACAAAGACAGTACAGGCAGTGCATCGCCCTCTTTGCCGCTCCAAGCCGGCGATTTAGCTCTTTGATTCACGGACCAATCGACATTGTCGCGCAGGCCTCACGTTGATCTTTGCGAGCTCGCGACGTTCGTCGTCCGACAACTGCCAATCCTCGCACTGACCGCAAAGCTGCCAGAACACGTCATATAACTTGCTTCGAGCGATCTTGACGATTTCGATGTCGTCGAATTCGCAAGAGTTCAGAAAGATTGGCAAGGCAAAACTGGTTTGATCGCCCTCGAATTGAAACGTCAAACGGATGTCCTTGCCTCGTTCGTTCGGCGAAATCATCTCGATGCGTGCGACCCTTATCTTGAAGTTTCCCATTGTCTCACCTCGCTGGGTCGACTTTGATCTTTCCGTATATGAAATACACCTCCGCGCCGACGCCACAATCGAAGACCACGGGACGGTGCACCCCTTTTGCTCGAATAGCTATCCTTTTCTTTGGCTAACCGAGTCATTCATCAGAGACCAGCTCCAGTTCGATCAGCCAAGGCGAGCACCGTCCTATCGTCTCTTGCTCTCTCGCTCGACGAGCAGAAGAGCCGCCGCTCCTCGACGTCCGAAGCTAAGACGGACAGCTTGTCTTACCATCCCGCAGCGAATCCTTTGGATCGATAGAACAGAAGCTCAGCGTGCGAACCGGCGCCGAGCCGCGGTTTTTCTGTCTGCAGCATCATTGATCTGGCCGTGCCTGAGGGACTGCTCGTTCTGGTCGGACGCCGTCGGGCGCTTGCTTCTTCGCAAATTGCTGCCGACGCCATCGCTCGCAACGACGATGTGGTCGAAGATGGTAGTGAATTGTTTCTGATTGCAATCCGCTGCAGCGGCTCTTTTGCCGGGCAGGACGGCTGGACGCACGGCAAAGTCTATCTGCGCGCTGCTTTGGCAATCTTATTTATGCCCTGGGGCTCGTTATTCAGCCGTTCGATCCCCATATCCAAGTCTACCCTGGTCAATCATCGAGATTGGCGGGAGTGCGCGGAGACTTCCAATGAAAGGGCTCTGCATATGTTCAAATCTCAGCAGCATCGCGCAAGAGCAACCGCGTCCGGCGAACTCGTCAAGTGTTCGACCAGGGCTGAGGAAAGCCGTAAATTCAAGACTTGGAGGGCCGGCTTCGTCTTATTGACGGAGCACAGGCGCAAGAATGAAGTCGGTCGCAACAAGCTGCCTTTAACAAAGGATGCGCCTAGCGATGCGAGATCGGGCGCTGTCGCTCTGTCGCGATGGGAGAACGAGGGAGGCTCAGTCCACGACGAACCGCCGATGTGAGTAAGCGCGGAAAAACAGGAGGACTCATGATGTCACTTACACAATTTAGCGTCGATGACGGCCCCCATAGTATGGATGGGCTACGGCTTTTTGCCCAGGACGGAACTGAACGCGTGGAGGCGTTCGTAGGCCGCAAGGTGATGGACGTCTGGGCCGAATCCGTCGAGCACCATGGCGGACGGCAAAGTCTGTTCCGCGATCAATACAATGCGTTTGGCAAGCTGAATCTTGCGGCGATTCAACGGATTGTGAGCGCGAAATACCAGCGAGGAGCCGCGTTCAACCGGCAATATCCTTTTATCGAGGTTCTATTCTCGGACATTACGGAAAGCGGCGAGGTTTTGGATCTAAGTGAGCTCGTGCGAGAGGTTTTGCCGCCGGCATTTCATAGGCTGACTTGAGATCTGCACCGCGAGATTGCGGCGAAAAAAGCGCCGCCGAACGGGACGCGGTCGTGATAGCCAGGCCCCTCAAGGAGGATAGTGCGACTATGGTTTCGATTCCGGCGCCCCGAAGGTGCGTCAGCTATCGTCTGCCTTTGCCGGGGGTAGCCGACATAATCCAGCGTAGAAGGGAGGCGGGAGGGACCGATGTTCATTCGGACGCGAGATTCCCATTTTCGCTCCATGGTCAAGGCTATCAGCTGGAGGATCACCGGTAGTATCGACACCTTCGTGCTGAGTTTCATCTTCACCGGTAGCGTCAAGGTTGCAGGCTCGATCGCCGGCGCTGAGGCCGTTACGAAAATGATCCTCTACTATCTGCACGAAAGAGCCTGGTCCGTCATTCGCTGGGACCAGCAAGGACAAACTGGCGGCGGGTCCAGTTCGCCCTGATCGCTATTCAAGTGGGCTGATGTCACGCGTTTGGCCCGGCGATCGGCGATGCGCTCGACTTCGTCGCGCGGCGGTCAGTCCTTCCGGTCTATCTCGGATTTGTCGCGCAGAACCGCGTTCAGAAGCGAACTATGAACCTCGATCTTTCCATTGTAGCTGATGAAGCCGAGCTCACGGAACTTGTTCATGAAGTAGCTAACCCGTGATCGGGCCGCACCGATCATTTCGGCCAAGCGTTTCCTGGCTGATATTGACGCCAATGGGCTGCGAGCTGGCTTCCTTGCCGAAATTTGCCAGCAGAAGCAACAGGCGCGCCAAGCGCTTCTCGCTCGAATTGAAGAGTTGGACGATCAGGTCTTCTTCAATCCGGCTATTGCGCGCGAGCAAATACATGGCTTGATGCGTCGGTTCGCTACAGTCTGGTGCCAGCGCCCTACGGCGAGTATCTGCTCCCGCGATGCTTCTCGAAATACAGTGCCCTTGTGAGATTCTCTGCCTTTCGCAGTTGAGCGCGGGCGGTGCCAATAATCGGCTCAGGTGTTCCTTTTTGCACAGACGGCGACGTCCCTCCCCGATTTATTCCGTGCATTGCCTGACGTGAAACGTATATTTCTGATCAGCTTGGCCCTCGTGGCCGGGCTTTTCGCTTAACGCGCCACCCGTCCCACTCAAACAGTGGCCTGACATCGGTCTCCACTGCTTCGCGGACTCGATTGCGACATCGTCATTGACGCAATTCAGATCAACAGCATTATGGAAGTGGCCGTCCGGCCAATGATGTAGGCTCGACGGTGGGGCATGCGTCTTGCTCCCTTACCACGGCGGGAACGTAACACCCTCCCAGTCACCGATAGGAGAGCCCCTGCAGTACGGCGACGCTGGCGCATCTGGGGCGTGAACCCATAAATCTGCCGGACGGACCGCTCGCTAAAGTCCGCTATGCCCTGATAGCGACCAAATCCGCAGCGCTGCGAAATGACGCGATGGGCCAACAGATGACATTCGAATTTAAAGAGACCGCCAACCGAGGCGGCCTTACTTTGGGGACGGCGCAACGGGATGCATCGAGTCCAGTGCGAACTCAAGGTTACTGATCAAGACTGCAATACGATCGGCCGTAAGGGGATCAAACGGAAAGGCCGCAATTCGGCGATAGTGCATGATTTTCTCGTTCAACTCGGTGCACTTTTCGCACATGCACTCACCGCTACATTTTAGGCGGGAGCGCAACTCTCTCTCAGTCACCGATGCCAAATATCGAATTAGGCGATATGCAATAACACGGGTCGAGGTCTAAAGTTCAATTGTGCACACAACTAATTCGGCGGCCTCAAACCCGGCGGCATTAACCAACCATAGGCGTTGGCGACTGAGAGAGCCTTTGCGCTCCGCCTGCAACGGGGGAGCCTCTCATGCCGCGCTACTACTTCGACATTGGAAACGGACAAAGACCGCCGTCTCGGTGAAGAGGGTACTTGAACTGCCGGATCAACGGGTGGCCGAGATAGAAGCTGCACATTCGCTTCCACCAGTCGATGAAGTGGCCTTTATCTTTGAAACAGCCCGGCTGAACCAATACGGCCGCCGCAGATGGCGGCCTCTTCGCGAGTGGACCTTTGCGCGGGCGCAGACTAATATCTCAGCGGGATTTTGTTGGTGCCCTCTCGGAGGCGAGACCCAGCGCCGCCGCCGATCGTTTCGACGCTAGGCGGCGTTGCATTGAGTCTCGCAATTAGGACAGTCCTCATGACAAGCTGCGGGAAGCGGGTGACACCTGCGCACTTCGCCAACGGCACAATCTGCTTGGCATTTGAAAGCTCACCTCATTGGTGGTGGCGCTGCCTTAATCCATTCCGCAGGCCAAGAGGCGGGAATGTCGCTCACGGGAATGCAGCGAGACCCACGACCGCCTGGGCCGCTGGGCGCACCGCGAACGAGCTCGCGCTGCGATGCCATCGCTTGTGGGGTTGCGGCAACTCAGAGAGTTTCGTCGGTAGGCATAACACCGCAGAATTTTCACACCACCTCGACTGCCAGTCATTATTAATTAGGCGTTGGACCGGAAACGGAGTAGCGTCTTTTTAGCGGTCAAGCGGATTGCTTGCTCGACAGCTGCCGAAAACGGCGACGTACCAAAGTCCTCGCCTCCATCTAAATGGCAGCACATCGCCGTCGGTAGGCAACCTCTTTCCAAAATTGCTGTTCCAAACACGTGGAGGGCGGACCACGCCGCGCGTCAAGCTCTCTGCCGAAGGAAGAACGACATGAAAATGAGCAACGTAGTTCCTCGCGCTTTGTCTGCGGCAAAGTACACTTATGACACGGCGACCATATGGGTAGCTCCTTCTGCTCTCGTCAAATCGGCGCATTTTCTCGAAAGGATTGGACTCGCTACGATTGGAGGCTCGTGCGGCATGTACGTGGCCGCAGCGTTGATGCGCCTCGAACATGAACTGTTTGGAAGTGGCTGGTTCATCTTGCTGATGATGCTCTACGGAGCGTTTAGCTTCTATGTCGGCATCGACCTGCCTCGCCATCGGGCTCAGGGGCTCCCGGATGCGCGAAGCCAGACCGATGCGGCTGAGATCTTCAGTGCAGCAGGCACATTCATTGCCGCGATTGCAGCGTTTCTGTCTGTCAGCATGATTGTCGTTGATCAGGTCGTATCTCACAGTTTGATCGTTGTGATCGCATGCTGTTGGGCGATTGGTTCTTCGGTTCAAATTGTTGCCGGCACCATCGCTCGCAACTACATGGTCGAAGCTGATGGCGGGTAACTTCCGATTGCAATTGGACTGAGACCGCTGGTCTCTTTTTGAGCGGAGCACGCGGACAAGACGGAGCAAATAGAGAAAGTATCATAATGAGCAGTCAATGTGCGACCTCTTCTCCAGAAGAGCTTGCCAGCTTCAGAGCGGTTTTTGAGGAGGCGATAGATTCATTCTCACCTATGATGCTCACGACCTCCAACCGTTTGCAGGTTGCGCAGAACATCCTCGCTCGCGCTGCGACCGGTGAGCGCGATCAAAGCGAACTGGGGCTTGCGGCATTGGCAAACGTCAACGAACGTAGCCGCTATGGCGGCGGCGTCCCGTGGCCAATGTGCGAGAATGACCA
>Ga0207652_10004780_pt1 | contig 10980 bp, 10 predicted proteins | sample KBSC63BmetaG_FD_184334 | JGI IMG/M metagenome (GOLD analysis project Ga0207652, IMG submission 184334) | Corn rhizosphere microbial communities from Kellogg Biological Station, Michigan, USA - KBS C6-3B metaG (SPAdes) (version 2) | ecosystem: Host-associated > Plants > Roots > Rhizosphere ...
ATTTCCGCCAGCGTATAGGTCTCGTGCGGCGAGACGGGATTGCCGACGCCGGGCTGCACGTCGCCCCACCAGCCATGATAGGCGCCGGCGAAGCGCACCAGATGCGTGCGCCTTGTATGGTAGCGGGCAAGCCGCACCGCCTGCATGACGGCTTCGGTGCCGGACATGTGGAAGGAGACTTCGTCGAGACCGGAAATCCCGCAGAGCCGGCGCACATTGTCGGCGACGACGGGATGGTAGGCGCCGAGCACCGGGCCGAGCGTATGTGCGCGCTTCTCGCCGATCTCGATGCACTCCTTGTAGAAATCATGACCGAAGATGTTGACGCCGTAGGAGCCGGTCAGGTCGTAGAAGACGTTGCCGTCGAGATCGGTCACCGTCACGCCAGACGTTGCCTGCAGGAAGGAGCCGGCGCCGAGATTTTCGCGCACCAGCCGGCTGTACTGGAACGGTACCCGGTAGGCCTGGGTGAATTGCAGATCGGAGATCTGGGTTGCCGCTTCAGTGGTCGCCTTTCGGCTTTGCGCGAAGCGCTGCTGGTAGAGCGCCGCAAGCTGGAAGAAGCCGTCCTGCCGCTTGGTCGCGATGTCATTCGGCGCATCGTCGGTGCGGAAGAAGTCGTTGATGTCGAACTCGTAGAACGGGACCAGCCGTGCCATCCGGCGCGACATCTTCGAGTGTCCGGCGAGCGACCGGTGCTTTGCCCGCGACAGTTCAATCCGGGCCTTGACCCTGGGGGCAACGGCCACGGTGGCGGCGACCGCGCCCGCGGCCAGCGAGAGAATCGGGAAAGACGTATCCATGACCAAAGCGCTAGCCACTCCTGCTGACAGATTCATGACAATGAAGAGCCTGATCGCCTCCCTGACCCAACAGGAAGACCTTAACTTCCTCCTGACCAACCGCGTGCCGCGCGCGGCACTGACCCGTTTCATGGGCTGGTTCAGCAAGATCGAGAACCCGCTTGTCAGGGACTTCTCGATTCTGTGCTGGAGGCTGTTTTCCGACCTCGACCTGTCGGAAGCCAAAAAGACGGAGTTCAAGAGCCTGCACGACTGCTTCGTGCGTGAGCTCAAGCCCGGCTTGCGGCCGGTCGACCGCGATCCGAAAATCGTGGCGAGCCCGTCGGACGGCATCATCGGCGCCTTCGGCACCATCAGGGATGGCGAGCTCTACCAGATCAAGGGCGCGCCCTACGCGCTGATCGACCTCGTCGGCGATCCCGCGCTGGTCGAGACGCACCGCAACGGCAAGTTCGTGACGCTCCGGCTGACGTCCAGCATGTACCACCGCTTCCACGCGCCCGATGACGCGCATGTCGAGCGGGTCACGCTGATCCATGGCGACACCTGGAACGTCAACCCGATCGCGCTGAAGCGGATCGAAAAACTGTTCTGCAAGAACGAGCGCGCGGTGATCCGCACGCGGCTGAACTCGGGCGACGCGCTGACGCTGGTCCCGGTCGCGGCCATTCTGGTCGCGAGCATCCGCCTGCATTTCCTCGACCTCGTGCTCAACGGCCAGACGCAGGGACCGCTTCAGTTTCCCTGCGATGTGAATGTGAAGAAGGGCGAGGAACTCGGCTGGTTCGAGCACGGCTCGACCATCATCCTGCTCGCCCCGGAACATTTCGAATTCTGTGACAATGTCTCGGAGTGGGGACGGATCCGTGCGGGCCAGGCGCTGCTGCGAAATCCGCGCGGATAGATTTCGAATTTTGTGGTGACATTCCGCGCGTCGCGCCGTTATAGAATGACATTTCTGTTCTGGAACGCGCGAGCAGCGGGATGGCGAGAGCGCCGGTGATGGCAGCGGGCGGCATCGTGATGCGGCGGGAGCAACCGCCGCTGATCGCCGTCGTGCGCGTGCGCAAGCGCGACGAGTGGGTGCTGCCGAAGGGCAAGCTCGATGACGGCGAGACGCCGCGCGCCGCCGCCAGGCGCGAGGTGCTGGAGGAAACCGGGCATAACGTCACTGTCCACGAATTCCTGGGCACGCTGGTGTACGACTCCGGCGGCCGTTCCAAGGTCGTGCATTATTGGCGCATGGAGGCGGCCGACACCCAGAGCCGCGCGTTGATGCACGACGTCCGCGCGGTCGACTGGCTCCCGCTCAATGCCGCCATCGAGCGGCTGTCGCGCGGCTACGAGCGTACTTTTCTGGAAAATGTCGGGCCGCTTGCGGTCGGCGGCGTGCTGTCGCGCAAGCTGAAGGCGGCCAAGGCGCCGCCAGCGATCAAGGCGCCGCCAGCGATCAAGGCGCCGCCAGCGATCAAAGCGCCGGCCACGGTCAAGGCACCGGCCGCGAAGCAGCGCCGGATCAAGCTGCCTGTCGTGGTCGCGCCGCACCTTCCGGTCGACGAGCCGATGCCGGAAGTGCCGATGTGGGCCGGACTCGTGCCGGAGCCGACCGTGGACAATGTCGTCGTGGCGGAAGCGCCGGCAGAAGCGGTGGCGCCGGAGATGCCCGTGCTGGCGGAAGAAGCCGAGTTCATTCCGCAGGACGACGAAACCGCGCCGACAACTGCGCCGGAAGACGACAGCGCCCGGCGCGAACGCCCAAGCCTCGCGCAAAAAGTCCGCAACTGGTTCAGCCGCGCCGCCTGATCCGCTCACCCGCTCTTTCATCGAAGCGGAAATCTGATCGGCCCCGATTCGGGGCCAGTGGCGTTTTGCTCAGTGCTTCTTCTTGTCCTTGGGCGGCGGACCTTGTCGCGCCGGCCGCGGCAGAGTTGGCCTGTTCAACGCCGGGCGGTTCAGGAGACCGGGCCGCGGCGCGCCCGGGGCAAATTGCGGCTGTCCCTGCCGCAGGATCGGCTGGCCGTTCGGCAGCGGCGGCGCACCCGGTGCACGCGGCTGAACGTTCGGCTGCCCCGGTGTGGCAGGCGGCAGGTTTTGTTGTCCCTGTTGTTGGCCTGGCCGCGGCACAGCGCCGGGCTGCGCCGGATTGATCGGCTGTCCGTTCGGACCCGGGCGCGGTGGTGCACCGGGCTGTGCTGGATTGGCGGGCAGTGCGTTTTGACCGGGACGTGGGGCCGCGCCGGGTTGCGCCGGGTTTGCGGGCAACGCGTTCTGGCCCGGGCGAGCCGTGCCCGGTTGCGCGGGAGTTGCCGGCTGGGCGGTCTGGCCCGCGCGCGGCAATTGCCCGGGCCGTCCCGGCTGCTGCTGACCCTGACGGTTGTTGGGCGCGCCGGGTTGCTGCTGCTGGCCCGGACGGTTTTGGCCCGGCTGACCCGGACGGTTCTGGCCCGGCTGCTGCTGGCCGCCTTGCCGCCGCGGCGCGTTGGGATTGATCCGGCCCGGATTGGCGCGGCGGAAGGCGCGCTGCTCGGTCACGATCCGTCGGCCGACATTCTGCGCGGAATGAACCTGGCGCACAAAACCCTGGTCGCGCCCGAGCTGTTGCGGCGAGATCGCAATCGGCACCGCGGCGAAGCGCGCGCCGCCCGCGCCGGCCCGGATCGCAAAGCCGCTCGCGCCCTGCGTCAGGGCGCCAAGGCGAGCGCCCTGCCGGTCGTTGATCTCGATCTGCCCCACGCGGCCATCCGCATCGGGATAAAGCTTGATGTTGACGTTGTTGGCCGACGTCGCGGTAACGCCCGCCGGCACGTCGACCACGCCCGTGGTGCCGCGAATGCCCATCGTTGCGGTGGGTGTCGTGATCTCCATCTTGCCGGTCTTCGCCACCTGCGCGGCGACAAAGGCGACGGTGCCCCTGGCGATGTCGAAGGTGCCCGCGTTGCCGGCGCCGCCTTGCTCATAGACGTAATTGTCGATGGTGACCTCGGCGTTCGCCGACAGGCGGAAGGTGGTGGCGTCGTTGAAGGTGATGCTGAGCGAGGAGCTCGCCTGGGTCTTCACGATGTCGTTGAGGTAGATGTCGTCCTTGAGCTGCAGCGGCGTGTCGGTGTTGTTGCGCGTCACGGTGGCGACGCCGGTCAGCGTCGCGACGTTGCCGATCGGCTCCTCCGGAGCGCTTTGCTGATCCGGCACTGTGGCAGCATCGGGCGTCGCCGGCGTCTGCGCTTGCGCGAGCCGCATGCGGGGCGCGACGTTTTCCATGAGCAGGGCACTGCCGCTGTCGGCCGGCGCCGGCATGGCGCGCGCGGCCGGAAAGACGTTCAGCGCGAGGAAGCCGACAAGCCAGATCGCGAGAAAGAACCGTTTGGATGTCACAAAGGGGTATCCGGCAGGACGAAGCGGCGGGCGTGCAGGGATTTCAGTCCGGTGTGGCTGAATGCCGAATGAACGAGGAGAGGTTCGCAGCACCGTCGCCGGGAAATCTGGCACGATTTGCAGGAATGCGACGTTGAAAAACGAAAAGCCGCGCCCGGGAAACCAGGACGCGGCAATGCGTGATCCGCCGTTAACCCGCTAGCCGCGCTTCAGAGCCGGCGTGATGGTGAGCGGCTTCGACGGCCTGGTCGTCGCCGGAGAATAATTGACCGATGATGCCGGTGTCGGCGTTGGCATCTGGAATACGGACTTGCAGCCGTCGCTGAGCTGCGAATATTTCTGGACCATGCAGGCGGTGATGCGGTCGACACTTGGGATGAACTCGCCGCAGAGCCGCATCGCGTCGCCCGAGCACATCTGTTCCTGCTCGGCGGTATGGGCGAATGCGCTGGTCGTTAGCATGCCAAATGCCAGCACGGAAGCGACAAGCCATTTCGTGGAGCGGATGAAAGCCATCTTCAAGTCCCCCTTTGACCGCGAGGGGCGCCGCCTCGGCGCCCGCGTTGGAACAAATTTCTAGGACCCGATCGTTTCGGCATCTCTTCGCGGAACAAGCAAAACGGTTTCGTCGCCAACGGCAATTGTTTCGTCGCCACGATACGCGGTTCCTGTCCTGACAAAGAGAGCTGATGATTTTTCGTCTGTTACATCATCCGTTGCGATGCGTGATCGATGTGCCGCCACAATTTGCGCTTCAACTTGATTCCAACGAACAAAGGGTTCGGGAGGAACTCCCGATGCGCCGCAGTGTGTGCGGGTTGGTTATCGCTGCGATGAGCTTGCTGGTGAGCGGCTCGATCGCGGACGGCGGCGAGGGGACACTCAAGGTCGCGGAGGCCTGGATTCCCGTCACGGAGAAGGTCGGCGCGGACGTGCCGCTTCTTCTGACCGTGCGCAATGAGTCAGATGCCGGCGACGCGCTTCTGCGCGTCAGATGTCCGGTTTCGAATTTCTCCGAGAAACATACCGTCGATCGTGGCGAGGGCGCGCCTGCGATGCGGGTGATCCGTTCCATTCCGATTGCCGCGGGCGGCACCACGGTGCTGAAGCAGGACGGCTATCACGTCATGCTGCTGCAAACCCGTCAGCCGCTCGCGGCCGGCGAGAAGTTCACGTGCTCAATCGCCTTCGAGAAGGCGGGAACGGTCGAAACGGAGGTGAGTGTACGAACGCTGCGGTGAAGCGGAGGAGAAGCCATCTGAACAATGAGCGTCCGCCTGTGCGGGCACTCGCATGCGACAAGACGTCATCAACAAAGAGCCCATCGACAAAGAAGCCATCGACAAAGAAGTCATACAAAAGGAGGAAACAACATGAGGAAACACGCAAAACGCAGGCCATCGCTGCAGGCCGCAATGCTAGCGTCCGCCGCGGCGGTCGCATTGATCGTGGCAGCGCCCTCGAGGGCGGATGAGGTTACCCCGGAGCGGCTTCTCAATGCCGAGAAGGAGCCCGGCAACTGGCTGCATCATCACAAGAATTTTTCCGCGACCCGTTTTTCCACCCTTTCCGACATCAACAAGGGCAATGTGAAGAACCTCAAGGTCGCATGGACCATGCACCTTGGCGGCGTCGAGGGCGGCGGCATCTGGACGCATGGCGGTCTCGAAGGCACGCCGATCGTCGAGAACGGCATGATGTACGTCACCGACGGGTGGGGTTCGGTCTACAAGATCGACGCGCATGGCGGTAAGGGCGTGCTGCTCTGGAAGATGGATCCGAAGACCGACCACGACTGGGCGGGCGCCGTGGCTTGCTGCGGCGTCGACAATCGCGGTGTGGCGCTGTGGGGCAATCTCGTCGTCTCGCACACGCTCGATGGCCGCCTGATCGCGACCAACAAGGATACCGGCCAGGTCGCCTGGCAGCGACAGGTGGCCGATCCGAACAAGGGCGAGGTCATCACCGGCGCACCGCTGATCGTCAAGGACATGGCCATCACGGGCGTAGCCGGCGCGGAATACGGCATCCGTGGCTGGATCGCGGCGACCGATCTCAAGACCGAGAAGGAAGTCTGGCGCACCCACACGATCCCCGGCAAGGGCGAGCCCGGCAGCGAAACCTGGAAGGACGACAAGAACGCTTCCGCGAGCGGCGGCGGTTCGACATGGGTGACGGGAAGCTACGATCCGGCAACCAACACTCTCATCTGGGGCGTCGGCAACCCCGGCCCGGACTGGGATAATGAATATCGGCCCGGCGACAACCTCTATACCGACAGCTCGCTGGCGCTCGACGCCGATACCGGCAAGATCAAGTGGCACTACCAGCACACGCCCAACGATCCCTACGACTACGACAGCGTGGCGGAGAACGTGCTGGTCGACGTGCCCGGCCCCAACGGGACCACGGCGAAGCTCGCACTCGAAGCCGACCGCAACGGTTTTGCCTATGCGATCGACCGCACCACCGGCAAGTTCGTCTGGGGCCTGCCCTTCGTGAAGAAGGTGACCTGGACCAAAGGCCTCGACGCCGAGACCGGCAAGCCGATCGAATACGATTCGAACAAGCCGGTTCAGGTCTACAACGCCTCCGTCACGCCAAGCCGGCAGAACAAGGTGACGGATATCTGCCCGGGCAATATGGGCGGCAAGAACTGGCCGCCGACCGCCTATAACCCGCAGTTGAAGCTCTGGTACATCCCGGTGATCGAGAGCTGCAACCGGATCACGGTCGAAGAAGCGACGCCGGACAAGCTCAAGGCACGCGAGTTCTGGACCGGCGGTGGTCCGAGCCAGCCGGTCAAGATCACGGGCAGCATCACGGCGATCGATGTGACGACCGGCAAGGTTGCGGGCAAGCATGAAACGCCGTTCCCGAATCTCGGCGGCATTCTTGCGACCCCCGACCTCGTGTTCTCCGGGGAGCCGTCGGGCGAAGTGACGGCGATCGACGCCAAGTCGATGGAGAAGCTCTGGGAGTTCAACACGGGCGGCGGCGTGAATGCCCCTCCGATGACGTTCTCGGTCGACGGCAAGCAATACATCGCGATCCTCGTCGGACTCGGCGGCGCCTGGGACAAGTGGTTCATTGACGCCACGCCCGAGCTGAAGCGGATCCAGCCGGGATCGATGCTGTACGTGTTCGCGCTCTGACGCATCGCGAGCGGGCGCAAGGCAAGCCTTGCGCCCGCTGGCTCCCAACCAACCGTGCCAGCAAGATGAGTCGAAACAGCAAATCTCCCCGGCGAGCCATTCTTGCGCTCGCCGTGATCGCGATCGCAGTGATGACGGCAGGTGCTTCTGCGCAATCGCCGGACCCCACCGACGCCGGCAAGGCCGTCTTCAAGCGCGCCAACTGCTTCGGTTGCCACAAATGGCACGGCAACGGCGGCGGCGGCTATGGCGGCGATGCCTTGTCGCTGCGCAAGACCGAATTGACGCGCGAGCAGATCGTCGAAACGGTGAGTTGCGGCAGGCCGGGAACCGGCATGCCGTTCTTTACGCGCGGTGCCTACGACACCGTCAAATGCCACGACATGAACCGTCAGGATGCCGGCAATCAGATGCCGCCGGAAGCCAACACATTCCTCCGTCAAGCCGATATCGAGGCGGTCGCGGATTACGTCCTCGCCCACATCAAGGGCAAGGGCGAGCCCAACCACACCGAATGCATCGACTTCTTCGGCAACAAGTCGCGCGTCTGCGACATCTACAAGGCGGGCGGCGAAGCGACCAACGCGGGACAATCGAAATGAAACCCTGGATGAGCCCGGTAATGATCGCGTCCGGCATGCTTCTGACATGCCTGCAGGCCGCCGGGCAGGATTTTTCCGGCAACGATCTGCGCGACATCCGCATCGGACTGGCGGTCGCCGACGTGCCGTCCGCGGGCTACGCCAATTTTTCCTGCGCGGAGGCCGCCGACGTCAAGCTATCGGGCTGGTCGGCCTGGCGCGAGTGTCCCGCCGGGGCCGACGGGCTGCGCGCGCTCCGTTTCGGCTACGACCCGGCGACGAGCCGTGACGGCACCGTCGTGGCGGGACATCCGGCGGTCCTGACCGCGCTGATCGACAAGGAGGGCACGGTTGCCGGCCTCAAGATCGAGACCGACCCGAAGGCCAGGCTCTATCTTCGCAAGAAGGCTTTCCTGTTCGGTCCGCAGGTGAAGGCCCGCTATGGGGCCGATGGCTGGGACTGTGTACAGGGCGAGCTGGCGACCGGCGAGCAAGCCGTCGGCGGCGTCCACGTCAAGGAGAGATGCACGAAAACGACACAGGGACGCGCGCTCGTCATCGAACGCAATCTGTTTCGCAAGGCCGCTCAGGACGAGAAGAGTTTCGTGGACGAAACGCGGGTCACCATCCTTCGCGCGCACGGGTAGGCCGGGACGAGTTCGAAATGATCGATGCCGATCATGCGCCAATAAAAGAGGGGTGCGATGAGGACATCATCGCACCCCAGTCTCGGGAGAGACCGCTTAGCCGATGCGCTTCCAGGTCTGGCCGCCGCAGAACAGGCCGCCGAAGGCGCAGCCCTGGACCTTGAGCAGGTTCGGGCCCTTCATCGCAATGACGGAGTCGTAATTGCTGCCGGAGTCGGGATCGTGGATGCGGCCGGTCCATTTGCTGTTGTCGGACGACGGCTTCATGTTGATCAGGATCCGATCGTTGCTGTGCTCGCCGAAGCCGCACAGATTGGTGCCGCACTGCTCGATGCGAACGTTGCCCTTGTTGTCGGCGGTCTGCCACAGGCCGAGCGGCGTGGTCGGATCGGCGGCCGGGGGAGCCCGGTCCGCAACCGGCTGCTGGGCCGGCGGCGCGTTGTTGGCCACCGGCGCCGGAGCGGCAGGTGCGGCGCTGGCGGCAGGTGCGGGTGGGGCGGGCGGTGCAGCCGGCGCGGTGAGTGTCGTCGTGTTCGATGGCAGTCCCGAGATGCGCTCGCGTGATGCGTCGGGCGCCGGCGCCGGCGGCGCGGCATTGGCAACCGGTGGCGGCGGAGCGGGCGGGGCATAGACGGTGACCGGAGCCGGCGCGGGCGGAGCGGCAGGCGCTCGCGCGGCGGGAGCCGGGGGTGCGGCGGCAGGGGCAGGTGCCGGCGGCGGCGCGTTCGAGGCGACATCATCGTCGTCGGACTTCTTGCCCTTCAGATTGAGGTTCTTCAGGTTGACCGACGAGCCGTTATTGGTGATCGAGATGCAGGACAGCGAATTGCAATTCCGCGGCGCCTCGACGTGGATCCTCTGTCCGTCGATCTGGAACGAAACCCCGCTGCCGGCGTGGGCTGCGGTGGAGGCCATCAGCAAGGCTGCGGCCGTGATGTAAAACGTCTTCTTCATGAGAGCCTCCGTCTGCTGGCTTGGCTTTGAGCGCTGGAACGTGAGAGGACCCTACGCCCGCGTTGGGGGGCGTTCTGTGATTGGCGTCACAAGAGGGCTATGCCCAGGTTTTCGCGAGACGCGCTGCCGCGCGTGACTCTCGTCACATTCAAGGCGGCCCACGGGAGTCTAGCCTGAACTGTTCTCAGGGAGACTCCCGATGAAGCGAATTGCTTGCTTGCCAATTGCTTGCTTGATGGTGCTGACGGCGGTCGGTTCACCCGCTTCTGCCCGCGCTTCCCATTTCACCTTCCGCGGACACCGCATTCATTTTCATTCCGTGCGGCATTGCCGTTCGCTGTCCTGCATCTCCTTGTCCATTCCCGGCGTCCACTGGCGCCGCGGACGCGACGCCGACGATGTCGCCAATTCCGCCGATCCTGCCCAGATGCCTGCGCCCGCTCCCGCACAAGTTCAATCCGCGCCGGCTCCGTCGCAGGTGCAGCCACCGCCCGTGCAGGCCCAGCCTTCGCCGCCGCCTCTTGCGACGCAACCGCAAACGCGGCCTGCCCCCCTGATCGCGCAAGCCGCCCCGGCGCTGGTCACGCGCACGCCGACCGCGCCAGCGCCGGTCGCGGTGGCGGTGCCTCCGGCTCCCGCGCCGGTGCAGACCAGGCCCGTGCCCGCGCCGACATTGGCGGCGGTCGCGCCGTCCGTGCAGGTCGCGCCGCCTGCGAGCAAGCCCGCAATCCAGGTTACGAATTCGACGCAGCCGCCACCGCCGTCTGTCGGATTCGATGTCGCAAAACCGCAGGACAGACCCGCGCAGAACCCCGCCGTCCCGACGGCAAAACCCGCACCGCAGGCGGCACCACAGGCCGCGCGCGGCCCGGAAGAGAGCGACGACGCAGACATCGACACGCCGATCGGCGATTGGCAGACCGAAGGCAAGGGCGGGCTGGTCCGCATCGAAGCCTGCGGCGAAGCCCTGTGCGGCTACGTGCTCAACGTGTCGACGCGGGCGAAGGGCGAAACCGTGCTCGTCAACATGAAGGCGAAGAACGTCACCCAGTGGACCGGCAACATCTACAGCCGCTCCAGCGGCAACAGCTATTTCGGCACCATGACGCTGAAGGAGGTCAACACGCTGCGGGTCGAAGCCTGCGCGGTCGGCAAGTTCTTCTGCTCCGGCAACAACTGGACGCGTCTCGAGGACGGCCGGTCGATCGGGTCGAACGAAATGGCGACCTCGCGGCGCCACGTGGCAGGCGCGCGCTTCTGACGCGGCGGCGCGGTCGGCCCGCCGCATGAAAAAGCCCGGCGGTCGTTGAGACCACCGGGCTTTCTGAACACTTAAGCAGTTGAGCTAGATCACGCCGAGCACGATCGCGCCAACAAAGGCAAAGGCGAGATATGCAGTCAGTACGCTCAGCCTGTTGACGAAAGTCATGGGAATGCTCCCTTGGTTTACGTCACTGCCCGCATTAAC
>Ga0207652_10004785_pt1 | contig 10967 bp, 4 predicted proteins | sample KBSC63BmetaG_FD_184334 | JGI IMG/M metagenome (GOLD analysis project Ga0207652, IMG submission 184334) | Corn rhizosphere microbial communities from Kellogg Biological Station, Michigan, USA - KBS C6-3B metaG (SPAdes) (version 2) | ecosystem: Host-associated > Plants > Roots > Rhizosphere ...
GATCTACAGCGTCGACGAGCGCGACGGCCTCGTCTACTTCGTCATGGCGCTCGTGGAGGGTCCGACGCTCGCGCGCCGCATGTACGAGGACGGTCAGCTTTCCATCGACGGCGTGCGCCGCGTGTTGCGCGAGGTCGCCGAAGCGCTCGCCTACGCCCATGGACGCGGCGTCATCCACCGCGACATCAAGCCGGACAACATTCTCCTCGACAAGGAGAGCGGCCGCGCGATGGTCACCGACTTCGGCATCGCGCGCGCGATCGAAGGCGGCGCGGACTCGCGCCTCACCGCCACCGGCGTCGCGATCGGCACGCCCGCGTACATGTCGCCCGAGCAGGCCGCCGGCGATCGCGAGATCGACGGCCGCACCGATCTCTACGCACTCGGCGTCGTCGCCTACCAGATGCTGGCGGGACGGCTGCCGTTCCAGGCGGGGAGCACGGCGTCGATGCTCATGAAGCACATCACGGAGCGTCCCGCGCCGGTGTCACAGCTGCGCCCCGACTGTCCGCACGATCTCGAGGCCGCGGTGATGTCGCTGCTCGAGAAGGAGCCGGCGAATCGCGTTCCGAACGCGGCGTCGCTCGCGCGCGCGCTGTCGGGCGACTCCACCGCGATCCCGGTTCCCACCGAGGTGCCGCAGTCGGCGCCCGTGTCGCCACCCGATTGGGATCGGCGGCCGTTTCACACCGCGCCCGCGTCGCCGCTGCCGGCCACGCGCGACTCGACCGGCGTGCGCTACGCCGCCACGAGCGAGGAGATGGCGCGCTGGATGGCGCCCGAGGTACGCAAGTTCCGCGGCAGCTTCGGCACCTTCGCGTTCGTGAACGCCGTGATCATCATCGCGTCGATCCTCGGCCACATGGATCTGTACGTGTTCACGGTGTTCTGGTCCGTCGTGATGGCGTTCAAGTACTCGAAGCTGTGGAACGCCGGCTACGACTGGCGCGACGTGTTCCGGCAGCCGCGCGACCGCCGGCTGGTGGACGTCGCGAGCGAGACGATCGAGGAGGCGCGCGGGCTGTTCGACCGCGAGCGGCGGTCGATGCCGCGCCCGCCGCGCGCAGCGCTGCCGCCCATGCCGCCCCTGCCGGGGATGAACACGCAGCAGCGCGCCGCCGCGTTCGATCCGAATCGCTCCGACATGGGGCCGTACCGCGGCACCGTGCAGCGCGCGGAACAGGACCGCGCCGAGATTCTGCGGCTCGTGAGCGCGCTGCCGCCGAGCGATCAGTCGCTCGTCGAGGGCGTCGTGCCGGCGACCGAGGCGCTCTTCCAGCGCATCCAGCTGCTCGCGCAGGCGACCGCGGCCGACGAGCGCTCGAGCGCGCCCGACGCGCTCGCGCAGATCGAGTCGCAGATCGCCGAGCTCGAGGCGCAGGCGAATCCGCTCGACGTGCGCGCGAGCGAGGACCGCGTGCGGCGCCTCGCGCTGCTCAAGCGCCAGCGGCGCGGCGTGGCGGACGTGGCGCGCCGCCACGACGATGCGCGCGCGAAGCTCGACAGCTGCGTCCTCGCGCTCCAGAACATGCGGCTGGACATGCTGCGTCTCCGCGCCGGCTCGGTGTCGAACGCCGGCGGCCACATCACGCAACTCACGGAACGCGCGCGCTCCCTCGCGGACGAGGTGGATGCCGCAGTGTACGGCGCGGACTCCGCTCGCGGTCCCGGTGGCGCTCGCGGCTCCACGTGACCGACCTGATGCACGACCGCATCGTCGTAGCGGTCGGTGATCTCTACGATGTGAAGGAGGAGCTGGGGCGCGGAGGTATGGCGCTCGTCTATCGCGCGATCGACAGGCGGCTCAAGCGCGCCGTCGCGCTCAAGGTGCTGCCGCCGGAGCTCGCGTTCCGCGACGAGGTGAAGCGGCGCTTCCTTCGCGAGGCGGAAACGTCGGCGCGGCTCTCGTACCAGAACATCGTTCCCATCTACTCGGTCGACGAGCGAAACGGGATCGTCTATCTCGTCATGGCGCTCGTGGACGGCGAAACGCTCGCGGCGCGCATGTCGCGCGGGCCGCGCATGAGCGTGGACGAGATCCGGCGGGTGCTGCGCGAGGTGGCGGGCGCGCTCGCGTACGCGCACGCGCACGGCGTGGTGCACCGCGACATCAAGCCCGAGAACATTCTGCTCGACCGTGAGAGCGGGCGCGCGATGGTTACCGACTTCGGCATCGCGCGCGCGGCCGAGGGCGATGCGAAGCTCACGGTCACCGGGGTGGCGATCGGCACGCCGGCGTACATGTCCCCCGAGCAGGCACTCGGCGAGAAGGAGGCGGACGGCCGCAGCGACATCTACTCGCTCGGCGTCGTGGGCTACCAGATGCTCGCGGGCGAGCTGCCGTTCAAGGCGGCGAACACGCCATCGATGATGATGAAGCATCTCACCGAGCGCCCGCGGCCGATTCGCGAAGTTCGGCCGGATGTGCCGAGCGACATCGCCGCAGTGATCGAGCACGCGCTGGGGAAGCGGCCGGAGGATCGATTCTCGAACGCGTCGGAGATGGCGAGCGCGCTCGCGACGCCATCGTGGCGGCCACCGGGCTCGCGCGCGGGCGCGCCGCCGCCGCCGGCGGTCGCGCCGCCGGCGTACGCTCCGCCTCAGCAATTCGCACCGCCGCAGTACCCGAGCGCGCCGCCGCCGTTGCGCGCGGCACTCGAACCGCGCGATCCGCGCGCGGCGTGGGAGCACCAGGCCTTTCCGATGGGGCCCGACGGACATCCGGTGTATCCGCTCTCGCGCCGCGAGTGGAAGGAGTGGCGGCTGAACTACCGGGAGCAGATGCGCGGCGGCGGGCAGGTCGGCACGTTCAAGGGGCAGTCGATAGCTGAGCGCATCCTGCGCTTTCGCCGCCAGATCGTGAGCACGGGGGCGGTGATCGGGATGCTCGCGGGCATCAACCTGCTCACCAGTCCCGCCTTTCCCTGGTTTCTCTTCCCCGCGATCCCGATGCTCATCGGGCTGCTCAAGGCGTGGGGAGGACTCTGGGCCGAGGGGATCACGATGCGACAGATCCTCACGCGGCCCAAGGCACCGGATCTCGATTCGCTCGGCGCGGGCGCGGCGCCGCGGGCGCTCCCGGCACCGGTGATGGAGGATGAGGCGGCGAAGCTCGTGCCGCGCGAGGTGCTTGCCGGGAGCTACGGCACGAGCGTGCGCCGGGCGGTGGCCGATCGTGCGGCCGTGCTTTCGACCGTGAGCTCCTTGTCCAAGTCCGATCGGGATCTCATCCCCGACGTCGTGCCCACGGTGACGGCGCTGGTGGAGCGCGTCGCATCGCTCGCGCAAACGCTCCACCATCTCGATGCGGATTGCTCGCCATCGCTGATCTCGGAGCTCGAGACGCGCATCACGGCGGTGGAGCGCGAGCCGGCGGATGCGGCGGACCGCGACCGCCGGCTGTCGCTGCTCAGGCGGCAGCTCCTGTCCATGCAGGAGCTCAGCTCGCGTCGCGCGAGATTGGCCGGACAGCTCGACAGCGCCGGTCTCGCGCTGCAGAATCTGAAGTATGACCTTCTCAAGCTTCGCTCATCCGGTGTGCAGTCGGCCATCGGCGACGTCAACAGCGCGACCGTCGAGGCGCGCGCCCTCTCTCGCGACATCGGCCACGTGCTCGAGGCCGCGGACGAGCTCCGAAAGATCGACGTCTAGCCGCTTCGCGTCGTTCGCGCGGCGCGCGGCGACGCTCGTCGCGCTCGCCGCCCCCGCGCTCGCCGGCGCGCAGGCGCCTTCCGCCATCCCCACGCCCGCGTCGGTGATCGGCTTCACCCCCGGCGACGCGCGCAAGCTGCCCGCGTGGTCGCAGGTGGTGGCGTACTTCACCGCGCTCGCCAAGTCGAGCCCGCGCATCCAGCTCCACACGCTGGGCAAAACGACGCTGGGCCGTCCGTTCATCGCCGCCATCATCTCGGATTCGGCGACCATCGCGGAGCTGCCGCGCTACCGCGAGATCCAGCGCAAGCTCGCCGATCCACGGCTGCAGCATCCCGGCGAGCGCGACTCGCTCATCGCGAACGGAAAGCTCGTCATCCTCATCACGTCGAGCATCCACTCGGACGAGGTGGGCGGGATCCTGACGCCGCTCGTGCTCGCGCACCGCCTCGTGAGCGGCGAGGACGCGGCCACGCGCGCGATTCGCGCGCAGACGATCGTGGTCATGGTGCCATCGCTCAACCCCGACGGCGTGGACATCGTGGGCGACTGGTATCGCAGCTCGCTCGGCACCGCGTGGGAGGGCACGGATCCGCCGGTGCTCTATCATCACTACACGGGGCACGACAACAATCGCGACTGGTACGCGTTCACGCAGGTCGAGACGCAGATGACGGTGGACTCGCTCCACAACGTCTGGCATCCCGAGATCGTGAACGACATCCACCAGCAGGGGAGCTACGAGGCGCGACTGTTCATCCCGCCGTACATGGATCCGATCGAGCCGAACGTCGATCCGATTCTCATCTCGAGCGTCAACTCGCTCGGCCTCGCGATGACGTGGCGGCTCACGACGCAGGGAAAGACGGGCATCACGAACAACTCGACGTACGATGCGTGGACGCCGAGCCGGGCGTACATGCACTATCACGGCGGCGCGCGGATTCTCACGGAGACGGCGAGCGCGAACATCGCCTCGCCGATCACGATCCCGTTCGACTCGCTCAGGCCCGGCCGCGGCTACGAGTCGAAGGTGTCGTCGTGGAATTTTCTGGTGCCGTGGCCGGGTGGCACGTGGACGATCGGCGACATCGTCGACTATCAGACGAGCGCGTCGTGGGCGCTGCTCGAGGCGAGCGCGGGCGAGCGGACCACGTGGCTCGAGAGCTTCGCGCGCGTCGGCGAGCGCGCGGTGCTGGGGAATCGCGCGGCCGGGCGCGAGCACTGGCCGGCCGCGTTCCTGATTCCGATGCAGCAGCCCGACCAGGCGCCGCTGCGCACGCTGCTGCGCATCCTGCAGCGCGGGCAGGTCGAGATCCGGCGGGCGACCTCGCCGTTCATCGCGAACCGCGTGCGCTTCTCGGCGGGCACGTACGTGGTGCTCACGAATCAGCCGTACGGCGGCTTCGCGAAGGCGCTGCTCGAGAGCCAGCACTATCCGGATCTGCACGAGTATCCCGGCGGCCCGCCCAAGGCGCCGTACGACGTGACCGCGCAAACGCTGCCGCTGCTCATGGGCGTCGGCGCGATCTCGGTGGATTCGTTCCCGGTGACCATGACCGAGCCGATCGGACCGATCGCGCCGCCAGTGCTCGACGTGCCGGGGTTGAGCGGCAAGAGCACGCGTCGCATCGCGATCTACCGGAGCTGGAATCCATCGATGGACGAGGGGTGGACGCGCTTCGTCTTCGACCAGTACCACATCCCGTTCACCGTGATCGGCGACCGCGAGGTACACGCGGGGCATCTGGCGGCGCGCTTCGACGCGATCGTGATCCCCGACGAGTCGCCGCGCGGGCTGCAGAGCGGGCCGCGCGAGCTCCTCTACCCGGACTCGCTCAAGGGCGGACTTGGCGTGAAGGGCGACAGCGCGCTGCTCGCCTTCGCGCGCGCGGGCGGGACGCTCGTCACGTTCAACGATGCGAGCCGGTGGGCGATCACCGCGCTCTCACTCCCGGTGCGCGACGTGCTCGCGGGAGTGACCGACCGCGATTTCTACGCGCCCGGCTCGCTGCTCGCGCTCAATCTGAATCAGTCGCACCCGCTCAACCGGCTGATGCTCGCGCATCCGGCCGCATGGTTCGAGGATGGCCCCGCCTTCGAGATCACGGACACCACGCGCGCGACCGCGGCCGCGGCATACCCGTCCACCGGCAATCCGCTGCTCTCCGGCTGGCTGCTCGGCGGCCAGCGCCTGCTCGGCAAGGCGGCGCTGGTGGACGTGAAGGAGGGGAAGGGGCACGTGGTGCTGTTCGGCTACCGGCCGCAGTACCGGGCGCAGAGCATGGCCATGTACCCGCAGATCTGGGCGGCGTTGTTAGGGCCTTGATGTTGAGATCGCGACGCGCTCTGGCATCGCGAGACGGTAGGACGAGTTCAGGCTGTTAGCTGATGAGCTAAAAAGCTGAGAGCCGTGAGACTTTACGAACGAGAGTGCAACAACCGCCTCGGGTGTGTACCGGTCCCGAGGTGACTGCCCTTGCTTCGCGATGGATCCGGGCACGACCACAGTATCGAACCGCTTGTTACACTCGCCCTCGTAAAGTCTGACAGCTCACAGCTTCTGAGCTCATCAGCTTATAGCCTGAACTCGTCCTACCGTCTCGCGATGTCCGCCCCGCACCGCGATCTCCAACCTCACGCCTTCACCTTCTTCTCCGCCACCCACGCCCGAACCCTGGCGTCGAGCACGTCCATCGGCAGCGCCCCCGAGTCGAGCACCTCGTCGTGGAACTCGCGGATGTCGAACTTGTCGCCGAGCTCCTTCTCGGCGTACGCGCGCAACTCCTTGATCTCGAGCTCGCCCGTCTTGTACGCGAGCGCCTGGCCCGGCGCGACGATGTAGCGGTCGACCTCCACGGTGATGTCGTTCTGCGTCTTCGCGGAGTTGGCCATGAAGTAGTCGATCGCCTGCTGGCGTGACCATCCCTCGGAGTGGATGCCGGTGTCGATCACGAGGCGGATCGCGCGCCACATCTCATAGGTGAGCTGCCCGAACTTCGAGTACGGATCCTTGTACAGACCGATGCGGTCGCCGAGGCTCTCCGAGTAGAGCGCCCACCCCTCGACGAACGCGGTGTACCCGCCGTAGCGGCGAAAGTCCGGCACGTTCGTGAGCTCCTGCGCGATCGAGATCTGCAGGTGATGGCCCGGCACCGCCTCGTGCGACGACAGCGCCTCCATCTCCCACTTGGGGCGCGTGTTCAGCGCGTAGGTGTTCACGTAGTAGTAGCCCGGGCGCCCCGCCTCGTACGATCCCGGCTGGTAGTACGCGGTGGTCGCCGACTTCGCGCTGTACGACGGGATCGTCGTCACGCCGTACGGGAGCCGCGGCAGATGCCCGAAGAGATGGATGAGCTCCGGATCGATGCGCTTCACGATGTCGCGGTACGCGCGCACCAGGTCGGCGCTGTCCGTAAAGAAGAATCGTGGATCGGTGCGCAGGAACGTCGAGAAGTCGGCGAACGATCCCTTGTAGCCGATCGCCTTCATCACGCTGTCCTCCTCGCCGCGAATGCGCTTCACCTCGGCGAGCCCGGTGGCGTGAATCTCCTCCGGCGTGCGACTCGTGGTCGTCTCGATGCGCACGTTGTACGCGTACCACGCCGCGCCATCCGGGAGCGCGCTCATCCCCACGCTCTCACGCGCGCCGGGGATGTAGGTCGTCGTGAGAAACGCCAACAGCTTCTCGTACGCCGGCTTTACGCGCTCGGTGTACGAACGCACCGCCGCCGCCGTGAGCCGCTGCTTGTCGGCGGCAGGAATGCTCGACGGAAAACGGGTGAACATCGCGAGCACCGGACTTTTCATGGGATCCGCCGTGATGAGCGACGTCACCTGGTCCGGCACATCGCGCAGCGTGATGCGCGGCGACGTCACCTTGGCCGCGAGCCCCCGCTGGAGCAGCGCGATGCTCTGATCGATCACCACCGGCATCGAGTCGACGCGCGAAAGAATCGCCTCGTAGTCCTGCACGGTGGCGTTCGGGTTCAGCTCGAGCGAGTTCGGCATGAGCTGCGGCCCGTCCTGCTGGCTGATCGCGAGCTCCTCGTCGGGAAAGCGCGCGCCGGCCACCGCATCGTCGGCTCGGCGCTTGAACAGATCGTAGTTGAGCTGATCGTCGGCGGAGAGCGACGCGCGATCGATCGACTCGATCACCGCCACGGGATCCTGCAACTCCTTCTTTCGACGCGCGATCGCTTCAATCGATCGATCCGTCCACCGCCCGTTCTGCCCCTTGTAGCCCGAGTACGTCGCGAATTCGGGGAATTCGGTATTCCTGTAGTCCCAGTCCAGCTTGAAGAGCTCGTGCAGTCGCACGCTGTCGGGCCGCTGCCCCTTCGCGGCCGCGATCGCGTGGAAGCGTGCGGTCCAGTCGGGACGATCGTGTTGCGCGGCGAGCGGTTGCGCCGCGAGCGCGCACAGTGCAACGGCGAGCGTGCCGAGGGTGTTGGAGCTGGTCATGTGACGCCGGTGGTTGCGGTGAGCGCGACGAGCTGCCGGAGCAACGTACGGCACGAGCGCGAGCGGTCAAGGATGCCGCGCGATACATTTGGTGATGCTCCCGGCCGTCCGCGCGCTCGCGCGACTCATCGTGCTCGCGGGCGCGGCGCCGCTCGCCGCGCAGTCACCGCCGCCCGCCGCTCCCGCCCCGCCGGCCGCCAACTTCTGCGCCGCCCCCGCGCGCTCCGCGTCGCCCGACTCGCTCCCCCAAGTCCCCGCGCCGCTGGTGCCCACACCGAAGGTCGTGCGCGGCCTCTACGTGAACCGCTGGGCCGCGATCGGCGATCGCGGGTGGGAGCTCATTCGCACCGCGAGCCACACGGAGATCAACGCGCTCGTCATCGACGTGAAGGACGATCGCGGCTTCGTCCTCTATCGCTCGCGCGTGCCGCTCGCGCACGAGATAGGCGCGGATACCAACCGCCCGATGCGCCACGAGCGGCTGCGCGCGATGCTCGACTCGATGCGCGCGCACCACGTCTATCCCATCGCCCGCATCGTGGTGGCGAAGGACCCGCTGCTCGCGCGCGCGAAGCTCGAGTGGGCCATTCGCCGCAAGAGCGATCCATCCGCGCCGTGGCTCGACCGCAAGGGGAATCCGTGGCTCGACCCGCACCAGGATGGCGTCTGGCGCTACGCCGCCGATCTCGCGTGTGAGGCCGTCGACCTCGGCTTCAGCGAAATTCAGTTCGATTACGTTCGCTTTCCCGATGACAAGCGGCTGGTACGGGAGGCGACGTTCCCGCTCGCCCGCGGCAGGGTGCGGGCGCAGGTCGTACGCGAGCAGCTGCTCACCACGCGCGCCCGGCTCCGATCGCTCGGCGTGCCGGTGACGGCGGACGTGTTCGGTCTCACGGCCACCGACACCACCGACATGGGCATCGGACAGAAGTGGGAGCAGTTCGTGAACACCGTGGATGTCGTGCTGCCGATGATGTATCCCTCGCACTACAATCCCGGCTCGTACGGCATTGCCAATCCGAACGCGCATCCGCACGAGACGATCTCACACGGGCTCAGGGATGCGAAACGGCGGTCGGCCACCGTGCCCGGCGCCGCCTTACTGCGCCCGTGGTACCAGGACTTCACGCTCGGGCCGCCGCACTACTCGGCCGCGGAGGTTCGGGCGCAGATCGAGGCCGGATACGAGAACGGCATCGACGGATGGCTGCTCTGGAATCCGCGCAGCGTATACACCACGGGCGCGCTGCGCGACGCGCCCGCGCACTGAGATGTAGAATTCGAACCGTGAACCTCGAACCCAGGTCGTGATGATGCATCGCACGCTCTCCGTCGCCCTCCTCCTGATCGCGGCACCTCTCGCCGCGCAGGCCCCCACCCCCGGCTACTCGCCCGCCGCGGCGCGCGCGGAGCGCGACCTCGAGACGCGCGTGATCGCTCGTCCCGACACCGCCAGCGCGCGCCGGCACTCGCACGAGCTGTCGAAGCAGACCCACATCGCCGGCACGCCGGCGCAGGCAACGACGCGCGACTACGTGATCAACGCGATGAAGTCGTGGGGATTGCAGACCGAGGTTCGCTCGTACGACGTGTGGATGCCCCACACCACCGAGATCAAGCTCTGGCGCGTGTCGCCAGACACGCTCTCGCTCGATCTGGCCGAGGGAAAGGTCGACGGCGATTCGACCAGCGGGCCGGCGTTCGAGAAGGTCATCGCGAACGGCTACAGCGGCACGGGCGACGTGAGCGCGCCGGTGGTGTACGTGAACTACGGTCTCATCGAGGACTACAAGCAGCTCGACTCGATGGGCGTGTCGGTGAAGGGGAAGATCGCCATCGCGCGTTATGGCCGCTCGTATCGCGGGATCAAGGCGCGCGAGGCGGAAAAGCGCGGTGCGATCGGGCTCATCATCTACAGCGATCCCGCCGACGACGGCTTCACGCGCGGCGACGTGTACCCCGAAGGACCGATGCGCGCCGAGCGGGGGGTGCAGCGCGGCAGCGTGATGAACGACAACGGCGATCCGAGCACGCCGGGCTATCCGAGTCATCCGGGAGCGAAGCGCATTCCGCTGAACGAGATGCAGGTGCCGCACATTCCGGTGATCCCGATCAGCTACAAGAACGCGAGCGCGCTGCTCGCGGGCGTGCGGGGCACGGCGATTCCGCAGACGTGGCAGGGCGGTCTCCCGTTCCGCTACCACGTGGGCCCGGGTCCCGTGGCCGCGCGCATCGTGGTGCAGAGCGACTCCGCCACCAATGCGATCAAGCACATCTACGATACGTTCGGCATCGTGAAGGGGAGCGAGTTCCCCGACGAGATCGTGATCATCGGCGGCCACCGCGACGCGTGGGGCCCCGGGGCCGGCGACAACGTGAGCGGCACGGTGAGCATCCTCGAAGCGGCGCAGGCGGTGGCCGCCGAGGTGAAGAAAGGATGGAAGCCGAAGCGCACGCTCCTCTTCGCCACCTGGGACGCGGAAGAGTGGGGACTGCTCGGCTCGACCGAGTACGTGGAAGATGACTCGCTGCGGCTGGAGAAGGGCGCCGTCGCGTATCTCAATCAGGATGTCGCCGCGGACGGGCCGAACTTCGGCGGCGGCGGATCGCCGTCGCTGCGGCCCACGCTGCGTGACGTCGCGCGCGAGGTGCAGGACCCGAGCGGCGGCGGCTCGGTGTACGCCGTGTGGCGGAAGGCGGAATCGGTGCCGGATAGCGCGGAGCCACGGATGGGTGATCCCGGCGGCGGCTCGGACTTCGCCGGATTCTACAACCATCTGGGAATTCCGATCAGCGAGTGGGGATACCATGGCCGCGGCGGCGTGTACCACTCGCAGTTCGATTCGTACCAC
>Ga0207652_10004791_pt1 | contig 10955 bp, 8 predicted proteins | sample KBSC63BmetaG_FD_184334 | JGI IMG/M metagenome (GOLD analysis project Ga0207652, IMG submission 184334) | Corn rhizosphere microbial communities from Kellogg Biological Station, Michigan, USA - KBS C6-3B metaG (SPAdes) (version 2) | ecosystem: Host-associated > Plants > Roots > Rhizosphere ...
AGCCGGACGTGTCGATCTCCGAGCCCGTCGCGCGGGAGCTTCCCGGCTTCTTCTATGTCACGTCCGCGATGGCGGAAGCGATGCTCGGCGGATCGCCGTCGACGCTCCAGCGCGGCGCGATGGGCAAGACGCTGCACGGTACCATCGCGTTCGACACCGTGCGCGCGCCCGGCCGGAACGTCGTCGCAACGCTTTCCGGAAGCGATCCCGCGTTGAAGGGCGAGTACGTCGCGCTCGGCGCGCACAACGACCATGTTGGCTTCAACCACGCGCCGGCCGACCACGATTCACTGCGGGCATTCGACACGGTCGTGCGGCCGAAGGGCGAGGACAGCCCCGATCGCCCAGCGACCACAGAGGAGATGACGAAGATTCGTCGGATTCTCGACAGCCTGCGCAAGGCGAATCCGCCGCGGCTCGACTCGATCTACAACGGTGCCGACGACGACGGCTCCGGAACCGTCGCGCTGCTCGAGATCGCGGAACAGTTCGCGGCGAGCAAGACCAGGCCGAAGCGGTCGCTGCTCTTCGTATGGCACGCCGGCGAAGAGAAGGGACTCTGGGGATCGGAATATTTCACCGACCATCCGACCGTGCCGCGCGATTCGATCGTCGCTCAGCTCAACATGGACATGATCGGCCGCGGCGGACCAAACGACGAGAAGGGCGGCGGCCCGGGCTACCTGCAGCTCATCGGGTCGCGGCGTCTCTCGACGGAGCTTGGCGACATCGTCGAGGCCGTGGGGAAGACCGAGTCTACGACGTTCCACTTCGACTACGCGTACGACGCGAACGGCCATCCCGAGCAGTACTACTGCCGCAGCGACCATTACGAGTATGCCCGGTACGGCATCCCGATCACCTTCTTTTCGACGGGCGGGCACCGCGACTATCACGAGGTGACGGACGAGCCGCAGTACATCGACTACGACCAGCTTGCGCGCGTCGCCAACCTCGTGCATGACGTGGCGCTGCGCGTGGCCAACCTGGATCATCGCGTGGTGGTGGACCATCCCAAGCCCGATCCGCACGGGCAGTGCAAGCAGTAGCCTTGCGGTGGCCGCGAGGGGTTTGCAAATGTTTGTTGCAGGGGCCGGGCGGTTGGTGGCGCGCGGCCCCTCGACGCGTCTGTATCTTGCTTCGGCCGACTGCTACCTTCGACGTTCCCTGATGCCGACCCCGCGTGCACACCGGCTCACCCGACGACTCGCCGCCACCGCGGTGGTCTTCGGCATTTCAGCATGTGCTCATGTGCGCTTGCAGAGTCCGATCGCTGCAACGCCGGGTCCGCCGCCCACGTTCGTGCCGACCACGTCCGACGTGCGCTCCACGCGCGTGATCGACTTACGCGACAACGTCAGCAAGACAGCCGCGTTCAAGGCGGCGGCCGACCTGCTCACGCAGCGGCTGTCGATCGACGTGAGGGACGAGCATTCAGGATTTCTCATGACGCCGTGGCAGTCGAGCTTCATGCGCAACGGCGCGCCCGACCTGCACTATCGCACGCGTATCATCATTCGCTTCCTCGGCGACGACTGGAAGCAGGCGTCGGTGCGCTCGGAAGCGAACTGGCAGCGGGGCGACGACGAGTGGGACATCGGCTACGACACCAGAGCGCTCGACGAGGTCGCGAACGATCTGAAGAGCCGGATCGGCAAGACGCTGTAACGCCCGCGGTCACTCCGTACGGCGCGTCTCGAGGCTGGCGATCGCCCACTTGCCGTTCTGCTTCCTGATGATCGCCGTGTACGACAACGGCACCCGCGTCCTCTGACCGGTTCCCTTGGTGGTGAAGGTCAGATCGAGCGAGTACGGGATGCTCACCTGATCGGAAGACATGATCACGGCTTCGCCGATCACTGTGTGCGTGCTGATGCTGCTCGCTTTCGCGAACAGGTCCCTGAAGTACTCGCGCAGTCCCGGCGTGATGTTCGTGAACTTGACCCCGACCGCGTCCATGTTCGCGCTCTTCACGGCGCTCGTGAATTCTTCGAGCACGGCGCGGGCAGCTCTCTCCTCCGGACGCATGGCGGGAGTCGGCGACGATTGGGATGCCGTATCGCTCGCGCCCTGACGTTGCGTCGAAGCTCCTTTCGCGCCGGCCTGCGATAACGCGAGGCCAGTTGTCGCACCGCCCGCTCGCGATTTCGCGGCCGTCGCGTGCTTGGCCGCGGCCAGGCGCGCGACGGAATCCTTTTGGAGCGAATCGCGCCGGGCCGAATCCGCTGCAAGCTGGGCGATGACCGAATCCTGCGCGTGCCGTGCGCGCTGCATGGAGTCGGGGGCGGCGATGCCCGCCGCGCTCCGCGCCTCAGGGGGGTTCCTGCCCGCGTGCTGCGACCACAACAGCAGTATCAGAATCGCCGCGGACCCGACCAGTGATCCGCCGAAGATGCGCATGAAACTGCGACGTCGCGCGACGCTCAGCGGAATCGTGGGCTGAAGCGACGGATCCGCTGGCGGGCCAGTCACGGTCGGCGCATTGCGCGTCGTCAGCCTCCGACGCTCGGCGCTGCGCTGCGCGCTGTCGGCCGTCCAGCCGGCGAACACGAGCCCCGGATCGAGCGCGTCGCGCACCGCGGCCGCGGAGGACAAGCGCTCGCTTGGCGAGCGCGCGAGCATGTGCGCGATGAGCGTGTCCAGCCGGCGCGGCAGCTCGCCGTCCACGTCGCGAATGTGCGGCGGCGGCTCATGCAGCCGACGACGAATCATCTGTTCGCGTGAGTCCGCCGCGAACGGCGACGCGCCCGTGATCATCTGATAGAGAATGCAGCCGAGCGCGTACACGTCGGTGCGCTCGTCGACCGGGTCGCCGAGAAGCTGCTCGGGGCTCATGTACTCTGGAGTCCCGATCACGAGCCCGCTCTTGGTGAGTGCATCCTGCGGCGCTTCGGACGCCGCCTTCGCGATGCCGAAGTCGACCACTTTGGGCGTTTCGCGACCCGAGCGCGACCGCGCCACGATGACGTTGTCGGGCTTGAGATCGCGATGGACGATGCCGAGCTCGTGTGCCGCGGCGAGCCCGTCGGCGATCTGGCGCGCGATGTCGATCGCTCGGCGCGGCTCGAACGTGCCGTCTCGCGCGAGGGCGGCCGACAGCGATTCGCCGTCGACGTACTCCATCACGAGATAGACGATCTTGTCCGCCTCGCCGAAGTCGAACACGGCGGCGACGTTCGGGTGAATGATCCGCGCGGCATTCGAGGCCTCGCGAGCAAAACGAGCCGACGACTCCGGATCGTTCACGAGCGACGGATTCATCACCTTGATGGCGCACTGCCGGTTCATCTTCACGTGCTCGGCGAGATAGACGCGGCCCATGCCGCCCTCGCCCAGCTTCGCGATGATGAGGTAGCGCTCGGCGATCACGCGGCCGACGAGCGGATCGCTGCCCGCCTTTGGTCGCAGCGGCGATCCGTCGCGCGGGCAGAACCGGTCGACCGTCTCGTATTCCGTGCCGCACTGCGGGCACACCTTGGCGACAGCGATCGGTGCTTCGCTGCTTGGTGTCGGCTGCTGCGCGAGCAGACCGGACCCCATGCCGCTGCGCGGTAGCGCGCCCGGTGGAAGTTGAGCCACGCGCGTAGTCACCGCTTCGCTCTCGGGGAGTTCGGCGGTGCTGCCGTTCGTCGTCGACTCGGGCAGCGCATCGCGGTCATCGCGATCGGACGTCATCAACCAGTTCTTCGCCAAGAATTATGCCCGACCCGTGTCCGATGCCGCCGTGGTCTCATGCTCCGCTGGTCCCATTCCTGCGCCCATCGTCTGCGCCATGGCAAGACGCTCACCGACAATTGATCTCAAGACGAATCCCCAACGACGATACCCCGTTGGCGTCGAAGTGCTCACCGGCGCCGACGGTGCGGTTCGCGCCCATGCACGCGTCTGGGCTCCTGACTGCCGCACAGTCGAGCTCGCAACCGCCGACGATGGTACGGCTGGGCTGACAACCGCGCTCAGCCCGGAGGGTAATGGCTACCACTCCGGCTTCGTCGACGGAGTTACTGCCGGAACTAAGTATCGGTTCCTACTCGACGGCGCCGATGCGTTTCCGGACCCGGCGTCTCGCTTCCAGCCCGAGGGGCCGCACGGTCCGTCGATGGTCATCGACGCTTCGACCTACGAATGGGGCGACCAAGGCTGGAGCGGGGTCTCCATCCACGGTCAGGTAATCTACGAATTGCACATCGGGACCTTCACCCGCTCTGGCACATTTCGATCCGCGATGGAAAAGTTGCCGGATCTCGTGGACCTGGGCGTCACGGTGATCGAGGTGATGCCGGTCGCCGACTTCGCCGGGCAGTTCGGTTGGGGCTACGACGGCGTCAATCTCTTTGCGCCGAGTCGTCTCTATGGCACGCCGGACGACTTCCGTGCGTTCGTCGATGCCGCGCACCGACTCGAGATGGGCGTGATTCTCGATGTCGTGTACAACCATCTCGGTCCCGACGGCAATTACCTGCCGCGCTTCTCGAAGCGGTACTTCGCCGGCAAGCACACCGAGTGGGGCGACGCGCTGAACTTCGACGGTGAAGACTCCGCGCCCGTGCGCGAATTCTTCGTCACCAACGCGGCCTACTGGATCGGGGAATTCCACCTCGATGGCCTCCGCCTGGATGCGACGCAACAGATCTTCGACTCGTCACCGACGCACATCATCTCGGACATCTGTGCGGCCGCACACGAAGCAGCGGGCGAGCGCAACGTGATCGTGGTCGGCGAGAACGAACCGCAAGATACGAATCTCGTTCGACCCGGCACGCCCACCGGCGGCCTCGATGCACTCTGGAACGACGACTTCCATCACAGCGCGCACGTCGCCGGCACGGGCAGAAGCGAAGCGTACTTCAGCGGCTACCACGGATCACCGCAAGAGCTCATCTCGGCAGCAAAGTACGGCTATCTGTACCAAGGGCAATGGTACGCTTGGCAGAACAACCGGCGCGGGACGCCGGCGCTCGATCTGCCCGCGATCCGATTCGTGAATTTTCTCCAGAACCACGATCAGGTCGCGAACAGTGCGTTCGGCCGGCGCGGCCATCAGGACACGAGCACGTCGCGGTGGCGAGCGCTCACCGCGCTGCTGCTGCTCATGCCACAGACGCCGATGCTGTTTCAGGGACAGGAGTTCGCATCGTCGCGGCCGTGGGTCTATTTCGCCGATCACCAGCCGGATATCGCGAAGCTGGTGCACGAGGGACGCGCGAAATTCGTCGAACAGTTCCCCAGCCTCAAATCACGCGACCCGAGCGAGCGCATCGCCGATCCAGCCGACCCGTTCACGTTCGTGGCGTGCAAGCTCGATTGGAGCGAGCGCAGTCGCAACGTGCAGGCGCTGCATCTACACAAGGATCTCCTGCGACTGCGTCGCGACGACCCGGTGCTTCGAGGCGCGACGCCACGCATCGACGGCGCGGTGATCAGCGATCACGCATTCCTGCTGCGCTACTTCGGCGGCGAGAACGGAGATCGCTTGATCGTCGTCAACCTTGGCGCACGCCTGCATGCGGATCCGCTTGCCGAACCGCTGGCTGCGCCGCCGACGCGCGCCGGATGGATCACCCAGTTCTCGACCGAATCCAGCCGCTATGGCGGCTGGGGTACTCCACTGATCGAAACGCACGACGACGGATGGTGGATTCCCGCCGAGAGTGCGGCTTTCCTCGTACCTGCCGATGGCCAGACGTCTTCTCGATAGAGTCGTTCGCCGACTCGAGCTCCCAGACGAGCGCGAGGCCCGCGCACGAACGCTGCTCGACACCGAGTGGCTCGTGACCAATGGGCTTGGCGGCTATGCATCCTCCACGATGGCCGACGTCATCACGCGCCGGTATCACGGAGTGCTGGTCGCCGCGCTCCCGAATCCGTTCGGCCGCACCGTGATGCTCAATCACGTCGGTGTGCGGCTCATGTCGGATGGAAAGTCAACGATGTTGAACAGCGAGGATCTCATCGCGGGCAAGCTCGACGAGAGTGTCGCGGAGCGCGTGACGAGCGTGCGGCTGGAGGCGGGCATCCCCGTATGGGAGTACGCGTGGAACTCGGTGCGGCTGGAGAAGCGCGTGATCATGCCGCACGGCCAGAACACCGTGCACGTCACCTATCGGCTTCTCGAGGGCGGGGATGGCGTGAAGCTCGAGCTGCATCCCGCACTGCACTTCCGTGGCTACGAGGACGCCGTGGGCAGCCAGGCGCACTCGCCGCAGGCGACGAAATACACGATGTCGGTCTCGGGCGGCATGCACGTGGTGACCACGGACGGCGATCTGCCTCCGCTGCGGCTCGCGATTGCCAACGCCCCGGAGAGCCGGTTCATCGCGCAGGAGAAGGTGACCAGCGAATTCCTCTATCCGGTGGAGGAGAATCGCGGCTACGAATTTCGCGGCACGCTCTGGACGCCAGGCTACTTCGAGATCGATCTCGCGCCCGACACGTGCGTGACGTTCATCGCGTCGGTCGAGCCCGAGGAAGTGATGAACGCGCTCGATCCGGACGAGGTCGGACGGCTCGAGCAGGAGCGGCGCCGACGGCTCGTCTACTCGGCGAACGTGCTGGCGCAGGATGAGATAGGCGGGGAGCTCGTGCTCGCCGCCGATCAGTTCATCATCACGCCGAGAGGACGTGTCGCGGACGCGACGCGCGCGGCGGCGCTCGGCCACGATATTCGCACGGTGATCGCGGGGTATCACTGGTTCACCGACTGGGGCCGCGACACGATGATCAGCCTGGAAGGGCTAACGCTGATGACGGGCCGCGAACGCGAAGCGGCGTTCATCCTGCGGACCTTCTCGCACTATGTGCGCGACGGGTTGATCCCGAACATGTTCCCCGACGGCAGCAACGAGGGACTCTACAACACGGCGGACGCGACGCTCTGGTTCTTCCACGCCGCCGAAGCATACCTCCGACGCACCGGCGACGAGGTGACGCTGATGTATCTCCTGCCGATGATGATGAGCATCGTCGAGCATCATGTCGCGGGCACGCGATTCGGCATCGGAATGGATCCGGCGGACGGGCTGCTCTGCCAGGGGGCGCAGGGCTATCAGCTCACGTGGATGGATGCGAAGGTGGATGGTTGGGTGGTCACGCCGAGGCGCGGCAAGGCGGTGGAGATCAACGCACTCTGGTACAATGCCCTGCGGCTGCTCCAGGGCTGGCTCGAGACGACGCGCGGGGCCGCTGCCGCGAGCGAGACGAAGGCGCGCGCCGACCGCGTGTATGAATCATTCAATGAGCGTTTCTGGATCTCCGACCGCGGCTATCTCTACGACGTGATCGACGGCGAGGGCGGCGACAGCCCGCTCTGCCGGCCGAACCAGGTCTTCGCGATCTCGCTCGATCATCCGGTGCTCGAGCCCTCGCGCTGGTCATCGGTGCTGGAGGTCGTGCGGGAACGGCTGCTCACCCCCGTGGGCCTTCGCTCGCTGGCGCCGGGCGAGCCGGAGTACAAGCCGCGCTATGACGGGGATCTCCGCTCGCGCGACGCCGCGTACCATCAGGGGACGGTGTGGGCGTGGCTCATCGGCCCGTGGATCGATGCGTGGCTCAAGGTGCATCCCGACGACCGCGTCGGCGCGCGCCGCTTTCTCGGGGGTTGCGTGGAGGCGCTGGGCGCGTTCGGCCTCGGCACCATCGGCGAGATCTTCGACGCCACTCCTCCGTACACGCCCCGCGGCTGCATTGCGCAAGCCTGGAGCGTGGCGGAGGCGCTGCGGTGTTGGGTCAAGACCGCCCCCGAGGCGACGCCGTGATCACGGCGTGGTCCTCGTGATCACGGCGTGAGCGACTCGCGAAGCTGACGGCGATCGCGGCGGATGTCGCGCTTGTCGGCGACGAGGTCGTGGGAGTCGCGGTGGATGCCGACGCGATCGCTGCGCACGTCGCGCTCGTCGCGGCGCGCTTCGCGAAACTCGCCGTCGCGAACGTCCTGGCGCACTTCACGCTTGTCGCCGTTGAGCTCCCGCGTGTCGAGGCGTGCGTCCTTGTGGTCGCGCGCGAGGTCGCGCCGGTCTTCGCGAAGGTCGCGACGCTCATGTCTCACCCGTGGCGTCGCTTGTGTCTGCGCGGCGGCGACCGCCGTCATACCGCCCATCATCGTCATCGCCAGCGCTGTGATCTTGAGCATTCTCATAGTCGCATCCTCCTCCCCACGCGGGTGGTTTGAATCTCGTGCCGCGCGAGCGACGCGCGGCGTTCACCGAGGATGACGCTCAGGTTCAGCGAGTGTTAATGGCCGCTCGCCACGCAACGGTGGGTGTGATACGTGTCACGAAAGGCTCGAGCGTCGGTCCGCCGCAGATGTTCTGAAGGTGTTCCTTCCCCGAAAATTCCTGAAGAACCGTAAAGAATGTCCTTCGCCATGGCTGCTCACGGTGGCTTCACAATTTCATAACAAGAGGGCGCGAATGATGCGAATTGGGCAAAAGCGCGGGAATTCGGCGATGGACGGAAGACGTCAGTATTCGACGATTGCTACGCCATATCACGCTGAGTGCGCATTGGCGCCGGCGGTGCTACGCCCAACCCTCGCGGGCACGAAGATTCGTGATGTGCGCGGTGTGATGGCGACCGTGCCATTCATACAACGCGAGCAGCTGGTCGAGATTCATCGGGCCGTTCTCGGGATGATACAGCGTGCGCGCGAAATCCGACGGCGACATCGCGCGCAGCACGCGCAGCCACCGATCGTGAATCGCATCCAACAGCATGAGCGAGGTCTCGATCGGTGTCGAGCGCGCGTCCTCGAGCCTGGACCACGCTTCCTGATCGTAGGGCTTGATCGTCGGATTGTCTTCCGTGAGCGCGAGCTTGAGACGAATGAACGCGTTCACATGGCTGTCGGGCACGTGATGCACGACCTGGCGAACGGTCCACCCGCCCGCACGATACGGCGTGTCGAGTTGTGCGTCGCTCAAGCCGGCAACGGCTGCGCGAAACTTCGCCGGCGCGGCAGCAAGGCTGTCGATCGCGGCCTGGCGCTCGTCGGCGGTGAAGGCGTCGGGTCGCGGCACGCGACCCACGGGGTACTTGAGATCTTCCATGCGGAGAAGGGAGCTGAGGTGGTCCGGCGACTACGGGACAGAATTTGAAAGCTCGATGCGGGCGGAAGCCGAGTGGGTCGCCGGTGCTATTGACAAATGCGGCGCACAGATAAAAGATTCTCTGTCAGAGACAACTTTTTGTCAGAGCCCAGGAGCCGTCTCGTGAGTCGCAGCTCGCCGCCCGTCGCCCACCTCAGCCGTCGCGAACGGCAGATCATGGACGTCGTCTACCGCCACGGACACGCAACCGCGGCGGAGATCCACGGCGAGCTCCCCGATCCGCCGGTGGCCGCCGCGGTGCGCACGCTGCTCCGCATCCTCGAGGAGAAGGGCCATCTTCGTCACGAGAAAGACGGACCTCGGCACGTCTACTATCCCACGACGCCGCGCAGCGTAGCCCAGCGCTCCGCGGTCCGCCATCTGGTCGGCACATTCTTCAACGGCTCGCGCGCAGCCGCCGTCGCAGCACTGCTCGACGAGACGGATCGTCCGTTGTCTGCCGGCGAACGCGAGCAGATCGCGAGCGCCATCAAGCGACTTCGGGCCGAGGAGAAGTGACGCGATGACGCCGGGCGGTGCGATGGTGCTGGCGACGCAGGCCGATAGCGCGCGCGCCGTGGCGAGCGTCTATACCGCGACGCTGCTCGCGACGCTGCCGCTCGTGGCGGCCATGATCGCTGCGTTCGTCCTTCGGCATGCCCGCGCCGCGGCGCGTGCGCTCGTGTGCCGGTGCGCGGTGGTGGCGCTGGCGATGATTGTGCTCGGCCGCCAGTCGCCGATGCACGCCGTCGCGTGGGCCTTGCCGTCGGCGCTCGCGACGCCGCTCGTCGCGTTGGGCCGGGTGCAGGTCGCATCGACGCTCGCGGTGTCGCATGCCGCGCGTTCCGCCGAGTCGATCGGCGCTGCCGCGCTAGCCGTGCGCGCGCTCACGATCGTGTACGTCGCGGGCTTCATCGTGGTGCTGCTGCCGATGCTCGCCGGGTGGATTGCCGTGCGACGGCAGGCGCGTCGCGCTCACTTGATTGTCGACGACCGTTGGGACGCGACGCTGGCCGACGCGCGCCGAGCGCTCTCGATCGCGCGGACGGTTCGCTTGCTGGTCGCGGATGACGCGCGTGTCCCGATCACGTGGGGCATCGCGCGTCCCGTCGTCGTGCTGCCCGCCGCCGCGCTCGCATGGGGCGACGACCGCCGCCGCATGGTGCTGATGCACGAGTTGTCGCACGTGCGTTCGGCCGACTGGGCGTTCAAGCTGGTGATGCGCGCGCTGTGCGCCGTGTTCTGGTTCCATCCCGGCATGTGGTGGCTCTCCCGTCAACTGCGCGACGATTGCGAACGCGCCTGCGACGATCGCGTGCTCGCGGCTGGCGCGAGGCGGAGTGACTACGCGGAGCTGCTCGTGCTCACCGCGGACGACCTCCACGGCTGCAGCGCGGCCCTCGCGCTTTCGGCGACCACTGGGCTTCGCGGACGGCTCGCCGCGCTGCTCGACGGTCGCCACGACATCAGGCCGCTCGCGCGCGGATGGGTCGCGAGCGCGGCGGTGCTGACGATCGCCATTGCTGGGCCAACGAGCACCGTCCGGCTCGCGCCGACGCGCGACGTCCTGACGACGCTCATGTCCGATGCGCGCTGGGAATCGCGCGCGTATGCCGTGCTCGGGCTGGCCCAGCGTCCGGATTCCGTCGCCGTCGCGCGGAGCGCCGCCGAACGCGATCCGAGCCCGCGGGTTCGTGCGTGGGCTCGCTACGCGCTCGGGCAGGCCGGCATGCCGGCCGACGCGCCCATCCTCCTCCACGACCGCTGACCGCCGACGATGACATCCTCTGAATTGGTGTACTCTAGTAAGACAAGAATTTATCTTAGCGTCGGCGCGGTGCTCGTGCTGCTGGCCGGCTACGTCGATCTGGC
>Ga0207652_10004792_pt1 | contig 10955 bp, 8 predicted proteins | sample KBSC63BmetaG_FD_184334 | JGI IMG/M metagenome (GOLD analysis project Ga0207652, IMG submission 184334) | Corn rhizosphere microbial communities from Kellogg Biological Station, Michigan, USA - KBS C6-3B metaG (SPAdes) (version 2) | ecosystem: Host-associated > Plants > Roots > Rhizosphere ...
CAAAAGCCGAATTCATTGAATATGGACTGGATTCTTGTCTACGAGATTCTTTATACCCTTGTGCTGATCTTTGTTTGCCTGCGAATTATTTCTGAAACCCATACCACCAGCAAAACCCTCTCCTACCTGCTCGCCGCCGTTTTTGTTCCCTTCGCCGGCATGATCTTTTATTTTCTTTTCGGGCTCAGCTACCGGAAGAAAAAGATTTACAGTAAAAAACTGACAGAAAATGATGTGCTGGCAAAGAAGATCAGGGACGATATTTATAAGCATTCCAAACAAACATTCAATGAGAATGACGCCAGCCTCCAAAGTAACCGGGAACTGGCTTATATGTTATTGAAAGATACCACGAGCCCACTCACATCCGGCAACTCGGTAAAGCTCCTTAAGAACGGAGAAAATAAATTTCCGGAAGTATTACAGGCGCTCCGGGAAGCAAAAAATCATATTCATATTGAATATTATATCTATGAAGATGATAACATCGGAAGGGAAATTGGCGAAGTGCTGATTCAAAAAGCAAGGGAAGGAGTAGACGTGCGGTTCATATATGATGATTTCGGAAGCAGTTCTGTACGCAAAAAACTGGTTCCCCGGTTAATTTCGAATAAAGTAAAGGCTTTCCCTTTTTATAAAATTTATTTTATACTCCTTGCGAACCGGATCAATTTCCGGAATCATCGCAAAATAATTGTTATTGATGGCCAGACTGCATTTGTAGGAGGCATCAATGTCAGTGACCGGTATATCAATTCATCCGGAAATGTTAAGCAACTCTTTTGGAGGGATACCCATTTGCGCATTGACGGACCCGGCGTGCAGTATCTCCAGTATCTTTTTTTATGTGACTGGAACTTTTGTTCAGAAGAAAAACTTCAGCCGGAAAACAGGTATTTCCCCAGATCCGGTTCTTTGCCTGTAAAAGATAATAAAATTGTTCAGATAGCAGCCAGCGGTCCCGATTCAGACACTCCTGCCATTTTATATTCGATCCTGCAGGCCATCAACCTGGCAAAAACAGAAATCCTCATCTCAACACCTTATTTTATTCCGGGAGAGATATTGGTCGAATCGCTCGTGATTGCTTCGTTAAGCGGGATCTCCGTTAAACTTCTGGTACCCGGAAAATCAGATTCCATCCTGGTGAACTCCGCAGCGCGATCCTATTATAAATACCTGATTCAAAAAGGGATTGAGATCTATCAGTACAGAAAGGGGTTTCTGCATGCAAAGACTCTGGTTGCCGACAGGAAAATTGTCATTGTCGGCACCGCCAACATGGATGGCCGGAGCTTTGATTTCAATTTTGAGGTAAATGCTATCGTATATGACGAAGAAACGGCCAATGAACTGGCGAATATCTTTTTTGACGATCTTAAAGATGCAGAGCGAATTGATCTGGCTGCCTGGATCAGCCGGCCAGGCTACATCCGGTTGATGGAAAAAACAGCCCGGCTGGTATCGCCGCTGCTATAACACCGGCTTACAACTCACTCACATTATTCAGCAGGGCAATGGAATTTGCATCCAGCTTTAATTGGGTTGATTTAATCAACGCATCCAGTTGTTGGGTACTGGTTGCGCTGGCAATGGGAGCCACTACAGTTTGTCTCGTCAGCAGCCATGCAATCGCAACGCTCGCCGGACTGCTGTTAAATTGTTCCGCAACAATATCCAGCGCAGAAAGAATACGATATCCCCGTTCATTCAGGTATTTCCTGATTCCGCTGCCTCTCGGGCTTTTGGAAAGATCGTGCTCGGAACGGTATTTACCGCTTAAAAAGCCACTGGCCAGCGAATAGTAGCCGATCACTCCAATGCCATGTTCGATACAAATTGGCTCCAGTTCCCTTTCAAATGTTTCCCGGTCGTACAGGTTGTACAAGGGCTGCAATGTCTGGTACACCGGATACCCATATTGTTTACTGGTTTCCAGGGAACGCAATAATCTCTCCGGGGTAATATTGGATGCGCCGATCATCCTGACTTTGCCTTGTTTCACCAATTGCTCATAGGCTGCCAGCGTTTCCTCAACAGCCGTAGTTAAATCATCATAATGCGATTGATACAAATCGATATAATCAGTTTGCAGGCGCTTCAGCGAATTTTCCACTTCCTGAAGAATATATTTCCGGGAAAGATCTTTTTTGCCCTGCCCCATATCGCTGCCAACCTTGGTTGCAATAACCAGCTTATCCCGGTTACCGCGCAGTTTAATCCAGTTGCCGATAATGGATTCTGACTCGCCGCCTTTATTACCCGGCACCCAACGGGAATAAGAGTCGGCTGTATCAATCAGATTAAATCCGGCAGAAACAAATGCGTCCAGTAAAACATGGGATTTTTTTTCATCTACTGTCCAGCCAAATACATTTCCACCAAATGTAAGTGGCGCTACTTCAATGCCGGAATTCCCTAGTTTTCTTTTTTTCATCTGCTGTCTTTCATTCTGCTTCCCAACAAAAAATTGAAACGATTGTTCAAATATTAAATCAGAGTAAATCATTGACCGCCCCTGCCAGCGATTCATAGCTTGCGTCGTAGCTGTTCAGTCTGCTCCCATTCAGAAAGAACGTGGGTGTGCCGTTCACTCCGCTCCGTATACCGCCGTCAAAATCCGATTCCACCTTCTGCACAATATCCCGGGATTGTACGTCGTGGTTAAATTTCTTCAAATCCAAATGTATGGCCCCGGCGAAAGGCGTCATATCGTTCTCATCCAGTTCATCCTGGTGTTCAAAAATGAGATCATGCATTTCCCAGAATTTCTTCTGAACCCCGGCGGCTTCTGCAGAGCATGCAGCCATCATGGCCGCAGGATGGGCTTCCTGAAGGGGAAAATTCCGGAATACAAATAATATCTTCCTGCCATATTCCTTCAGGAGTTGTTTAACCAGCGGATGTGCAGCGCCACAATGCGGACACTGATAATCGCCATATTCTACCAAAACAACTTTTGCTTTTTCATCGCCGGCTTTCTGATCCTTATCATTGACGGGAATCCTTAATTTAGACATGGTCCTGAAATTTTTTTACCAGAATAATTTATTCGCCAGCCAATTTATCCAAAGCGTCCAATATACCATCCGCTCCCGGATTAATGCCATCCGGAGAAAGATAGCTCCACTGAATGATCCCTTTTTCATCAATTACAAATAAAGCCCGGTGGCTTTCGCCTCCCTCTTCATTGTAAATACCGTAGGCCCGCGATACTTCGCCCTTGGGCTCAAAATCCGCCAGCAGCGGGAAATGTAATTTCCTGTTTTGTGCAAAGGCCATATGGCACCATTTGCTATCCACGGAAATTCCGAGTATTTCGGCATTGTACCGGTGAAAAATTTTCAGCATCTCATTATACAGCGCCATCTGGTCGCTGCAAACCGGACTCCAGTCCGCCGGGTAAAAAGCAAGTATTACCCTTTTGCCTGTAAAATCGGATAATTTCAGTTTCTGATCCGGCGTGGCGTTCAATTCAAAAGCGGGAGCCGGTGTTCCTTCTTCCAGGATCATATAGGAAGATTATAAGTTGATGAATGTAAGATCAGTTTACGAAACCGATAATAGAGCAATTTTTTTGCCGGATGTAAAAATAGTCAGATTCTGCAGGACGGCCCGAAGTAAAAACCGATGAACCAATTAAACAGAAAACCCTCACTGAATGAGGGCTTTCTGTTTAATTAGTAAAAGGTTATACTCAAATAACGGATCCGGATCTATTCAGTTCCACCGCCGAAAACGTAAAAGAGACCGACCTGAAATACGCTGTTCTTAACTTTCTCGTCGCCGCTATCCTTCGCAATATTTGACAGCCCCAGATTATAACGGGCGTCAATTCCGATATTCACACTTTTGACCAGATAGCCGATTCCAAAAGCCCAGGAAAAATCGGTTGAATTGAGAAAATCCTTATAATCCTCCGACTGGCCGCCGGACTTTATTTTAGCGCTCATTAAAAAACCCAACTGAGGTCCCGTTTCGGCAAGAAAACCTGAAGGGTTATTGTATTTAAAAAGTACAGGAATATTAAGATAATTGGCATTCAACGAACCGCTGGCACCCTGTTCGTCTACCTTAAATCCCTGGCCGGAATACACAACTTCAGGCTGTAGGCTGAATGAACTGAACAATGGAAGGGCAACGAAGGCTCCGCCGTTGAAGCCCACTTTTGTTTTAACTCCTTCAGAATTATCTCCTGTAAATGTTGAAAAATTAGCTCCCGCCTTTACACCAAACTGAACCTGTGCATTGGCTGCTGCTAATGAGAAAACGGTCAATAACAATAAGTACAACTTTTTCATAAAAAAATGGATTTGATTAGAAAACTGAGCAAATGTAATTGCCCATTGTTATAACTGCAATAGCACGTAAATATGGATATTTTATTGTGTGTCTTATAAAATACACACTCTATCAATAACAGACACAATACTGATTATCAATGATTAATGAAAGTAACCTAAAGAATTATTGAATGATCACAGTCTTAATACCGCAGCGTGGATCTGCTTTTCATTTTCCCAAACGCAAATCAGTTTTTCCTTATTGATCGCTTTTACAACCGGAAAGGCGCCCTCTCCAAGCGTTTGTTTTTTATTATCCGGAAGCAGGGAAACTATTTTCCCCTTTTCATTCCATACATACACATTCTTTCCGTTCAGGATTGTCATACTGCAGTTTCTTCCTTCGGCAATTTCACGTTCAGGCTTGCCGGGTTCACACTGGTATATTTTATTTTGTCTGCGCCAGACCGTTTCCGGCGTCCCGGTTTCATTAATGACCAGCGAACCGCCGTCCATCGGACAGCCATTTAATTTCCAATTCCCGTTTCCGAGTTTAACTGCCTGATGAAAAACTTTTCCTCCGTCATCAGACTGAATGAGATAAAGATCCCTGTTCCCTCCGATTAAATTCCGGAACATGACAAACACTTTATTACCGTTCACAGCAACCGATGGCTTACAGCATTCGCAAACCGTCGAATCTGGTGAAGCATATACCAAGCCGTTTTTAGACCAGCTTTCCCCGCCATCGGCGGAAGCGGCGCCGTAGATACGGTTATGCCCGGCCCGCAAATCAAGCCAGACAGCATAAAGCGTACTGCCATCTCCGCCCAATGCCATCAGGCCCTCCCTGGCACTGGAATCCTGGTCGTTGACCCGGGCTGTTTTTCGCCATGTTCCTTTTCCATTTTTTTCAAAAGAATAAATATTGCCGTTCTTATTCCCGGCAATAACAGTAACCCCCAGGCTGCTGATGCCGATCTGCGGGCCGCGGGAATTTACAGAAGCCAGGCCGGGCAATACCGATATTAAAACAGGAGCGGTAAACGACTTGCCCTGGTCTCCGGAATAGGAATACATAATGCTGTCACCCGTGCAATAAGCGACATGCAGGTTTCCTTCTTTATCCTTTGCCAGAGAGGGCGCATGTCCCCCGCCAATAACGGCCGCTGAATTTGCTCCTGTCTGGTTGCTGTTGCAACCGATACCGCAGGCGCTGAAGAGGATGAGTAAAAAAATAACCAGTTTCATATTCTATCGGATTTATGCATTGAACAGAACGGCAACGCTCATAACAAAATTAACACAAGCGCTTCACAATCCGCCAAATAAAAAGGACCGCTCCTTTGCAGGAGACAGTCCCTTCTTCTATTGCTTACCCCGGTTTTATTTATTCCAGACCGCCCAGCCGGAAGTCCAGTCTGTTGTGCCGTCCAGCGCTCCGATATAAGATACTTTTTCAAAAAACGCATCGTCCAGTTTGCCGGTAATATCAAATTTTGCCGCGGTGGACAATGCGGGAGAACCCGATGCCGGTTGCAGGTTCGGTGTTGCGTTATTAAACGGATCGGTTAGTTTAATATCCGCGGCGTTTGTATAATAAACGCTCAAATCAACCCCGGTTGTGATCGCTTCCAAAGCGGCATCATCGAGGATTTTAGGAACTACGACCATTTTGTCCACCTGAAATGGCTTGCCATAAGCATGGAGGAAGCTGTTGTAGAATTTACTGGTTCCTGCTTTATAATAGGATGCAGTGGAATCATCATCCAGATCCAAACCGGCTTTTTGTGCGCCCATCACAATGGAATTGGCCAGGATGAATTTACTGCCCCTTCTCCAGCGCATGCCGTAACCATAGTCTGCACTCACATCCGTTCCGTTATTGGGCCCGATGGCTGTAAAGTTCGACAATACCGGAAAGGTGATCGGTGCGCGGCTGAATGCAAATCCGTTGGATGGATTTACATTGTCCACTTCGAAATTGTTTGAAATATCCCCGGTGGTTCCCTTGTTATCGGTAAACTTCGGGTCCTTAACGGAAATGGCGAACTGGATCTTTCCTCTGAAACCATCATCCATATCAAAATCATCATCTGCGCAGTTATAGGCAATCAGGTGTTTTGCATTTACGGTTCCACCGAAAAATTCAAAGGCATCATCCAGTCCGCGGATCACCTGAATGTATTCGAGCGTCGTTGCCGAACCAACACCGTATAAAGAAAGTCCGTTGATTTCATCGCCCGGATTCACCGCCTTGCCGGCATATTCGATCCGTACATATTTCAATACCCCGGAATTATCGGCGTCATTCGTTCCGCCAAATACGCTGAACGCTGCATCCACGCCGCCCTCGAGTACTGCATGGTTGCCATTACCCGAAGCCTGTCCGACGAGCACGACCCCGCCAAGATCCCCGGGCTGCGGTGTAGCTTCGTTAGAAGTAAATACGATGGGATCAGTTGCTGTACCGGTCGCATTAATCTTAGCAGTGCGGTAAATCACCAGGACTCCGGCAGAATCCTTGTTGGATACAATCTTTGTTCCCGCGTCAATGGTTATCGTAGCGCCGTTATTAACATATACGTATCCACGGAGCCGGTAGGTTTTATCTTTCACCCAATGCTGATCGGCACTGATCGTTCCGCGTACATCCACATTCTTCGCGGTATCGGCAGGCTCCCCCGGATCCGGTTTGGGATCGGGCTGGCTGTCACTCTTCTTACAGCCTGCTCCAAATAGCACGGCCATCAACATAAACGATGCGATCTTTTTCATAATGCTGTTTTTCGATTTTTAAAAACTATATTTTAGTGAAACTGTGCCCGTGGTACCCGAGCGAACGGAGCTGATGATCTTATCTTCTCTGGAATTGTATTTTATGTTGGAAAGATCAGTCCCGAATTTATAATACCAGGCAGTTGGCCGGGCCAGCAAATCACTCAGCGTAAGCTTAATTTCAAGCTTATTGCCGATCAGTTTTTTACTTATCTGGAAATCCAGCACATCCCGTGATTTTTCAAAAACATTCAAAGCGCCTTCACTCACCGCGCGGAAACGAAGCCTGGGTCCAATCCGGTTGTACAACAGATTCACAGAAAGGTCATTGTCGCTGCCGGAATAGGATAATCCGCCATTGAGCAGGTAGGGCGACTGCCCCTGCATCGGGCTTCTGATATCCTTACCGCCGAATGTAACCGAGCCCTGGATATAGGCCGCATTCACGTAAACGGTAAGCTGACGAAGAAATCCGGTTTGGAGAAAGTCCAGCTTTTTGCGCAGTTCAAATTCTCCGCCGTATACTGTTGCCTGATCTGCGTTCTCATACGACAGCACGTCATTCCCCAGGTTTGTCTGCTCGATGGGATCGGTAAAATGCTTATAGAAAATGCTTGCGGAAACAATTTCCCCTACGCCCGGAAACCACTCATACCGGAGATCTGCGTTGCTGTTCTTAGCGCGCTTCAGATCCGGGTTCCCCTTGATCACGAAATAATTATCATAGTCGAATACACTATAATCCGCAAGTTCCCGGAACTCGGGACGGTTCACCGCCTGCGATCCGGCCAGGCGGATATTTGTTTTTTTATTCAGGGCATAAGTCAGCAAAAAAGAAGGCAGGAGATCGGTATTGTCTTTTTCAATATTATTTTTCCCCGAAGACTCCAGTTGTTGCTGGTATTTTTCAATCCGTAAACCCCAGATCAGCTTTATCTTATCTGAAAACTTATTGTCCAGCATCAGGTATCCGGAGCTCAGCAGGGCATTTGCAGTATAATTTGTTGAATTCGTTTCAATATTGGCAACGGAGAGATTATACTCATCAACATTGGCCGCACTGAAAATATTGTTAAAGCCGGTCTTCGCCGTCACCGGGATTTTTACCCCATAAGGATCCAGGGATGCATAACCCAGTGCAGTAACTTCCACTGCCCGGTCCCGGTAATAATTCATCGTTCCAAACCTGAACTTCTGTGTCTGGCCGAACAGCTCAAACTGATGGGTTGCATTGGCATTGGCTCCGTAGATGTATTCACCCAGGAAAGAGTAAACCCTTCCGGCATTCCTGATCTCCGGAGAATTTTCATTGCTCAGCCGCAGATAATATGCCGCATCGGCGTCTCCGTCGGACCGGAAAGTCAGTATCCGCTGATCGGGCTGGTTTCTGTACGTGTATCCGAAAGATCCGCTCCAGTCAACCGTCCAGCTTTTACCCATCCGGTGCAGCCCCTCGAGTACAGAATTCAGAATTCCATTGTTCCGGGCTTCATTGTTTGTGCTGCGGATATAAAACGGATCAAAGGAATTTGTGGTATTGTATCCTGTGCGGATACCTGTTGTGCTGACGAAATCATTATTGAAAAGGTTCTTAAAGGAAATCTTGCTGCGCTTATAAGAATAAGAGAGATTCAGGAGGGCAGATAAGTTATTTTTTTCATCATAATTTACGGTGTTATAATCATAAATCAGGGTCTTATCGATCGGATACTCCGTTCTCATCCGCTCGGAAACACTTCTTCCGTTATTGTACCCGACACTGTAAATATAGCCCAGCTTATTTCCGGTCTGATACAGTTTTGTATTGCCACCGGTATAGGATACACTCAGATTTGGCATACTTCTGTTGGCGGCCTCATACCCGAAAGTATTGGGAAAGGTTTTGGTAACCGCCCTTTTGAATTCCGGTGATTTCAGGATAAATCCTTTTTCATTCCGGGCATAGGGGCCGGGGATCAGCCGGGAATCATCAAAAAAGCCAAGTGCGTCCAGGGAGCCGTCCGGATAACTCTTATAAAAGTTCTTTCCGGTGGTTAAACTATTATATCCGATCGAGACCGACAATTCGCTCAGTGGTCGGGAAGGATAATCGCGGGTCAGGATCTTCACGGCACCCCCGCTGAAATCCCCGGGCAGATCCGGCGTAGGGGACTTATAAATAATTACATTATCCACCAGCGAGGCGGGAATAATATTAAAGGCGAAGGCCTTTTTATCCGCTTCCGTACCGGGCAGCACGGAATTGTTGAGCATGGAAATATTATAGCGTTCACTCATACCCCGGATCACTACGAATTTGTTGTCCTGAACGGAAGTTCCGCTAACTCTTTTTAGTATCTCGCCGGTATTCCTGTCTGGCGACTTCTTTATTGCTTCTGCGGTAATGCCGTCTGAAATCGCCGAACTGTTTTTTTGTAACTGATATAAGGAAGAAAGGGTTTCTTTTTTAACACTGGCTACAATAACGACATTTTCAAGCTGGGCCGTCGTTCTGTCCAGCGAAACAGATATCAGTTCCTTACCGGAACCCGGTACATCATTTATCTGCTTGGTCTGGTATCCGATACTGCTGATGGTAAGGTTAATACGGCTATTATTTTCTACCGGAATAAAAAACCGGCCTTCCACGTCGGTGCGGGCACCGGCAGTTGATCCTTCCACGATTATGGACGCCCCGACCAGCGGTGATCCGCTTTGCGCATCCAGCACCCTGCCGGATAATTTTTCAGCCGGTTGCTGGGCTTTCAGGTTCTGGCTCAGGAGGGTTCCCGGCAGGAAGAAGGAAAGGAACAGTAGGAGTCTGGTCAATTTTTGGGCTGGTTTTAATGCCGCAAAACTAGAAGGGCTATATTACCGCATCGTTACCGGAGGATTAACTAAATATGAACCGGATTCAGAAAAAACGCCCTGAATTCAGATTCTCTTCAGATTGATAACTTTATTTTATATTCATTAAATACCATGAAGATCCTGATAATTGAAGATCAGCAGGAGTTGCTGAAAAGCATGGTTGCCTACCTGGAATCGGAAAACTATATCTGCGAAACGGCCAGCAATTTCCGTGCGGCAAGAAATAAGATTGAAGGATTCGATTATGATTGTATTCTGCTGGATGTCACCCTGCCGGACGGGAATGGCCTTACCCTCCTGGCCGAACTAAAAAAAGATAAAAAAACAGACGGGGTGATTATCATATCCGCAAAAGATTCCATCGGTGACCGCATTCACGGGCTGAATCTCGGGGCTGATGATTATCTCGTAAAACCTTTCCATTTGTCCGAACTGAATGCCCGGGTAGCCGCAGTGATCAGGAGAAGACGCTTTGAAGGTCAGAACATACTTGTCTTCAATGACCTGGTGATCGATCTCGTTGCGAAAACAGTCTGCATACAGGATAAGCCGGTTGACCTGACCCGGAAAGAATATGAACTATTGCTATATCTTGCCTCCAATAAAAATAAAGTGGTTTCGAGGATGGCCATTGCGGAGCATCTTTCCGGCGACGGGGCGGAGGTCTTCGACAATTTCGATTTCATTTATACCCACATGAAAAACCTGAAAAAGAAACTGGGGTCGGCCGGTTACCCGGATAATATCAGATCTTTATACGCCATCGGCTATAAGTTTGAGGTATAGGCATGAAACTTCTCCACAAAACCATAAGAACATACCTGGTTTATTCTTCTGTCATCTTACTGATTACAATCCCGTTATTTTATGTAGTTGTGCGGCATGTGCTTCTGCATTCGGTGGACAGGTCCCTAAAAACCCAGTTAAGGGATATCAGGAACAATCTTTCTTCCATTCATTCAAAGCAGGAATTGGACATCTGGTCCGGGCTGGACAAGGACATTTCGCTTTATTCCGCAACAACTGCTGCACCCGATTCCATTT
>Ga0207652_10004794_pt1 | contig 10952 bp, 9 predicted proteins | sample KBSC63BmetaG_FD_184334 | JGI IMG/M metagenome (GOLD analysis project Ga0207652, IMG submission 184334) | Corn rhizosphere microbial communities from Kellogg Biological Station, Michigan, USA - KBS C6-3B metaG (SPAdes) (version 2) | ecosystem: Host-associated > Plants > Roots > Rhizosphere ...
TTCGGGCGGGACTCGAGCTCGATCCCCGCATCGAGCAATTCGCACAAGCGCTTGACGATCGAAAGGCCGATCCCTTCGCCGCGATCCTGGTGAACCGGAGGGGAATCGAGCAACGCTTCCGTGTCGACTCGCGGCGGTGCGCTCACGGGGGCTCGCGCGTCGGCGCGCGCCTCGACGTGCCGCGATTCCGCTGTCGCCGCTTCCAGCGCGCCTGCCAGCGGCGCGTCGGCGCCCGCATGAAATCCCGGTCCGGTATCGCGCACACAAAGCATCCATCGATCCGCATCGCCCGCCCGGCTGTCCCCCCAGCTGAGCGTTACGCCGCCATGCTCGGTGTATTTGAGCGCGTTGAGCAGCAGATTCTGCGCGATCCGGCGCGTCTTTGCGGCGTCGCCTTCAACCACCAGTGTTTGCGGGCCCTCCGCCTCGAGAAACAGGCCGCGCTCGGCCGCGACGGGCCGCAACATCTCGCAGACCTCCGCGAGCGCCCTGGCGACATCGAATTCCCGGATCTCGGGCACTTCGTGGCCCGCGTGCAAGCGCGCGAGATTCATCACGTCTTCCAGCATCTCGTGCAGCGACGAGACGCTGCGCTCGAGAAGGCGCTGCCAGCGTTCGCGGTTTTCGGCCGGCGCGGCAGGCCGCGCGAGCCCGCTTGTGGCATTCACGACGACATGCAGATTTCCCCGCAGATCGTGCGCCGCCTGCCGCCACAGCTCCGCGCGGGCGCGCTCGAGTTCGCGTAATTGCGCTAGAGCCTGCTCGACTTCGCGCACATGTCCGGCCGCTTCGATCTGGCGCAGGCGAAAATATTGCGCGGCGCTTTCGGCCAGGCCTTCGTGAATGAGCCGGATGAGGATGTGCCGTGCGATCGCCACCGCTGCGAGATCGGTGGCTTGCCGCTCGGAAGCGTATCGTTCGAGCTCGTTGGCGACGCACAGGTGAAGGTGGCCCCATTCCAGCGTGACTTCACGCAACTGGTAGCCCTGTTGCCAGCGCTGCAGGCCATGCGCGCTCTCATCCTCCCGGCGCGACGCTTGCGCGCTTGCTGAATCGGCAGACGGCCATGCTTGCAGCCGTTGCTCGAACGCTTCGAGGATCTCGGGAATGTGATCGTCGAATTGGCGGCGCGGCAACGACGAGGCGGTCGTGAGCTCCGCGTCTTCCGCGACGGCCGTGGTCCAGGCGCGCAACAATGCCTCGCGCCGCCCTGCCAGATGGCGCGCAAGGGCGTTCAGCCCCTCATCGATCTTTTGCGTGCGATCCATCGTGCTATTGCCTCGCTGCCCTCGTCGCCAACATGCAGCATTATGGGCTCGCCCGCGATGTCGCTGAAGGCCGCGGCGCCTGCCCCCAATCCGTCAGGCCGAGAGCGCGTCCACGCGGATGACGACGGACTTCGCGGTCTCCCAGGTTTCGGTCGCCAACAGGCTCCAGCGCGCGAATTCGTCGGGCGATGCCCGTTCGGCGGCGCCTTCGGAGCGAAACTGCGTGAGCGCGCCACTGCTGCGAGTCAGCAACTCCCGCCAGCCTTCCGTGAGGTTTTCCCAAGCGCGTTCGATGACGTTCTTGATGGGCTCCATGACGATTTGCCCGCTTTCAATGCGCGCGACGAAGTGCGCGGCCAGCGCTCAGTCATCCGTCCCCTCTGCACGAGCGGAGGCCCTCGCCGCGATCCTGCCGTGTCGCGACGTCACGCGGCCGTCGTCGGGCGTCGTCGGGCGTGATCGGGCGTCGACGGGCGTCGACGGTGCGCGGAAATCCGGCCGGCCGCTGCGCGGCCGGCCGGACACCGAGGTCAAGCGCTTTGCACTTCGACCTTGCGTGGCCGGTACTTGGCTCGCTTCGGTATGCGCACGGTCAGCTGACCGTCCTTGAGCTGCGCCTCGATCTGGTCGATTTCGAGCTCGCCGCTCAAGACGAAGCTCCGCCGGTACTTCGTCCCCTGCACGTCGGCGTACAGCGCCTGGATACCCGCCGGCATGTCGATCGCGATGTCGCCCTCGATGAGCAGGCTGTTGCGGTCGGCCTGAACGTTGAGCCGATCCTTCGACACGCCCGGCATCTCGGCCTGCACCGTGATTCCATGGTTGTTCTCGAAGATATTGACCGCCGGGGCGAGCACGATCTCCTGCTCGCGCGACTTCGACTGCACGTCCTTCGACTCGCGCTGTGCCACTTCCTGCGTTGCTGTCATGGTCGTCTCCTCGTCAATTCACCGTGATTTGCCGCGGCCGCACGGCTTCGCTGCGCTGGACCGTGATGTGAAGCACGCCGTCCCGGTATGTGGCGTCGACCCGATCCGGGTCCGCGTCATCGGGCAGCGTGATCACGCGCCGGAACTCGCCCACGAAGCGCTCCTGCCGGTAGTAGTCGGCCGCTTCATCGAGCGGTAGGGGGCGCTCTCCGGACACGGCGAGCAGGTTCTGCTGGATGGAGATATCGAGGCCCTTCGGATCGAGCCCGGCGGCGAACAGATAGATGTCCACGCGCTCGGGCGTCACGCCGACGTTGATCGGCGGGAACGTGCCCCGGCGCATGGCCCGGATCCCGGCCGGCGGATCCGCCCGGCCGAACAGCTGATCCATCTCGCTCTCGAGCCTCCGGACGTCGTCGAAGAGCCTCGTATCGAAACTGCCGAATAGATTTCCGAACATGGCACTCCTCCTCGTTGATGACACTGGCGACCTGGAGATAGGTGCGGTCCAGCGGCGTTCAAGCGGTGGACGAGCCGGAGCGACGAGGCTGTTCGGGGCCGGGACGGCCGGACGGGTCGTTGCTGCGGTGAGAGGGCCATACGACCGCGGGTGGTCCTGATCGTAGCCCGACAACTCGACCTCGAGTCGGCGCGATGTTGCGGTGCAACATCGCGCTTGGACCGCACGGCACCGAGCGAGGCTCGATGCGTGGATCAGGACGCTAGGGTCGAGGTGCGGGCGCGGGCAGCATCGGCCAACGCCTCGCCGGCGCCTGCCAAGGGAACGGCCAAGCTGGGCAGTCGGGCGTCCCGGGACGCTCGCCGGGGGCTAGCCTGCGCTCCGGCGCCTTCCGAGGACCGCGGCCAATCCGACCAGCGCCATGAGGGCCCAAAGCATCGGAACGCCGAGCGCAGGAACCGGAATTCCGGGCGCGATCACCGGCGGCCCACCGCCATTCGCCACGCCGAGGACCGCCAGCCCGCTGCCGCCGCCGCCGGTGCCGCGAATGCCGCGTTGCAGCGGGTTCGTGGTGCCGGCGTTGTTGTACGTATAGAGGCGGAACTGGACGGTACCGTTGATCGTCCCGAGCGCGCTGACGTCGGCGGAGATGAATTGGCCGGCGCCGGAAATCGTCGAGAAGGTGCCCGCGGCGAGCGCGGACGCGAATGAATCGGCGCTCGAGCGCAGCTCCCAGTTGCCGGTACCGTCGAAGTTGTTGTACAGCGAGAACACCACCGCCGTGTAGGTCAGGTTGCCGGTGGTCGAGAACGACATGTAGGCGCCGGCATTGAATGCGGTGCTCGGCCAGTTGGTGCCCATGAAGGCATTGGCGAAGGGGCCGGGATCGCTGATCTCGGGACCCAGCGCCAGCGTGCCGGCGGAGACATTCGCCGCGACGGAGGAGGGCGCGAGCGGCGTGCTGCTTTGCACGGTGCCGGACGGATTCCACTCCGCGAGCGCCTGGGCCTGCGCCGCGAGCGGTGCGCCCGCGAGAGTGGCGAGCGCAAGTGCGGCCATGACGATGCGCGCACGCGCATGCAGAAAGTGCAGGACTGCGTTCACAAGCGATCTCCCCATTTCGTTTGCCCAACGTGGCCGGACGCGAACATAGGCGTCCGCCGCAACGTTTGTCAACGACGGCGCACGAACTGGACGATGGCAGACGCCAAAGCCGTTGCGCGCATGCCGCGTCAACGGGGTGGCGACGGGCGCGCCGGCGGCTTCGGCTCGATCCAGGCTGGAGCGGTCCCACCCTGATCGTGGAGGGCCGCCATCATCGACGCCAAGCGCTGCGGCTCGAGCAGCACCTTCGCCATCGCCGGCGCGCAAAGCTCGCCGATGCGGTTGTACGGCGCCCATCGATAACCGGCGATCTCCGGCCGTGCCTTGCCGAGCCGATCGACGAACGTGCTCGCACACCACAGCAACGACGGATCGATGCGCGCGATCAGCACGGCGAAGAGCTCGAGTTCCTTCCCGCGCCGGTAGGGGAAGTGGCCCACCTTGACGATCGCGCCCGTGGCGACGCGAAGGCCGAATTCCTCACGGCATTCCCGTATCGCGGCTTCGCGCGGAGGCTCGCCCGGCTCGCACAGCCCCTTGGGAATGTCCCACCAGCGCGAGTGGGTGGCGTGCCCGAGCAGGATCTCGCCCGGCTCGCACATCACGAGCAAGCCGGCGCTAATGACGGGCGCCACGGCGCGCCTACGCGTGCACGAGCTTCTTCTCGGCCGCGAACGGGCTGAGCCCAAGCCAGGCTTGCATCCGCCGCGCGAGGCCGTGATCGCCGGTGAGGGCGAGCTTGCCATCCGATGTCGCATGACTCACGGTCGTCAATCCCATCCAGATCGACGTCATCGTGCGCAGGTCGGTCGTCACGTAAAGGTCGACGTCGAAGCCGGGATCGACGAGGCACAGGTCGATGTCGGCATCGGGCTCGATGACCAGCCACCACCGGCGATGCACGGCCGGGAGCTCCGGGTACAGGAACTGGATCACGCAGCGCCGATCGGGCAGCGGCGCCGGATCGAAATTGCGCCGCATGTCCCACATCAGCAGCGACGGGTCGAGGTTCCGGAGCGAGGGCTCCGATTCGATCCAGCGCTGGCCCCACAGGCCGATCGACTCGACCACCGGCTTGAGATCCTGGCCGGCGACCGTCAGCTGGTACTCGAAGATGCCGGGCTCTCGCCGTGACGCGACGCGTCGGACGATGCCCGCCTTCTCGAGGGAGCGCAGGCGCTTCGACAACAGCGCCGGCGACATCCGCGGCAAGCCGCGGCGAAGGTCGTTGAAGCGCGTCGAGCCCGCCACCAGCTCGCGCAGCAGCACCACGGTCCAGCGGGTGCAGAGGACCTCCGCGGCCATCGCCACCGGACAGAATTGCCTGTAGCTGCCTTGCGTCATGGCGAACCCGAAAGTGCCCGCGGTGCAGGCTGGCCCACACCCGCCGAGGCGGCCGGCAACCGGTTCAGTTCCTGTACCGGGGAAATTCAGTTCCAGAACTGGAGTCGGTCTCGCCGCGGTTGCATGATAGCAAGCGATCCGGGGCGAATCGACGCCCCGTTCGGCCGCACGGGGGAACCCATGAACGACGACACCGTCACGCAATTCGGTCGCAGCCTTCGCGGCACGCTGATCGACCGGAAACATCCCGGCTACGAAGAGGCCCGCAAGCTCTACAACGCGATGATCGACAAGCGTCCGCTTATGATCGCGCGCTGTGCCGACGCCGCCGACGTCATGTCCGCCGTGAATTTCGGCCGCGAGCAGAAGCTGCCGATCGCGATCCGCGGTGGTGGTCACAGCGGTCCCGGCTTCGGCAGCGTCGACGACGGGCTGGTGATCGACCTTTCCACGATGAAGGGCGTGCGTGTCGATCCGGCCACGTCGACGGTGCGCGCGGGGCCCGGCTGCACGTCGGGCGACGTCGATCACGCGACGCATGCGTTCGGGCTCGCGGTGCCGTTCGGCATCGTGTCCACGACCGGCATCGCCGGGTTGACGCTCGGGGGCGGCTCGGGGCACCTGACGCGCAAATACGGCCTCACGATCGACAACCTCATCGAAGCCGACGTGGTGCTGGCCGATGGCCGCTTCGTCACTGCCAGCAAGACACAGAACGCGGACCTTTTCTGGGCGCTACGCGGCGGAGGCGGCAATTTCGGCGTCGTGACGAGCTTCCTGTTCCAGGCGCATCCGGTTTCGATGGTGTTCGCCGGCCCGATGGCGTGGCCGCAAAGCGACGCGAAAGCCATCATGCGCGCCTACCGCGACTTCTTGCCGAACGCGCCCGAGTCGCTCGGGCTGGTGCTCGGGTTGAAGCTCGTGCCGGCGAATTCGCCGTTCCCCGAAGCCACTTGGGGACATGCGATCTGCCTGCTCGTCGTCTGCTACGACGGGCCGGAGGCCGACGCAAGGAAGGCGCTCGCGCCGCTGCTGGGCAAGCTGCCGCCGCCCGCGCTCGACTGGACCGGCATGATGCCGTTCCCGGCGCTGCAGGGCATGTTCGACGGCGTCTATCCGAAGGGCATGCAATGGTACTGGCGCGGCAACTTCGTCAAGGAGCTCAGCGACAAGGCCATCGACGCCCACCTCGAGCAGGCCGCCAAGGTGCCGAGCGACCTGTCGCTGATGCATCTCTATCCGGTCGACGGCGCCGCGCAACGTGTCGGCAAGAGCGACACGGCATGGGGCGCGCGCGACGCGGCATGGTCGATGGTCATCGCCGGCATCCATCCCGATCCGAAGCAGGCGCCGGCGATCACGCAGTGGACCAAGAGCTACTGGGAGGCGGTGCGACCCTTCGGCCTCGGCGGCGGATACTCCAACTTCATGATGGACGACGAGGGCGATGCGCGCGTGAAGGCGACCTACGGTGACAATTACGCGCGCCTCGCCACGATCAAGAAGAAGTACGACCCGGGCAACCTGTTCAGGGTGAACCAGAACATCCGGCCGGCCGCCTAGCGGGATTCTGCGAGCGCAGCGACCCGGCGATCCGGGCCCGCCGCTGCGTGGCGTTGCAAGGCGCCGTCCGGCGGCTTCGCGCGATTGGCGCTGCGCTGCGCTCGTCGTGACCTGCCGTCGATGGCATCATCGCGCGTCGAATTGAATGGCGCCCGATGTCCATGGCGGTGTCGGCAATGTGTCGCGACGGGCCGAGTACGGCGCTGGCGCGCGGTCGCGCGATCGGCGCGAGGCTTCGCACCGGCGTTTGTGCCGCGATCGCGGCCTCGATGGCGGCCGCCTCGAGCGCCGACGACGCGCAATCGGCCTCTTCGACCCCAACGACGCTGCCGACGATCAACGTCGTTGGCGTCGCACCGCTGCCCGGCATCGGCGTCGCGCGCGACGCATTGCCGTACACGGTGCAGACCGGCAACGGCGGCGACCTGCGCGACGGCGAGAACGGCTCGCTCGCCGAGTACCTGCTGCGCGGCCTCACGGGGACCAACGCGAGCGATATCCAGGGCAGCCCGTTCCAGCGCGACCTCGCGTATCGCGGCTACACGGCATCGTCGCTGATCGGCTCGCCACAGGGCGTATCGGTATTCCTCGACGGCGTGCGCTTCAACGCGCCGTTCGGCGACATCGTCAACTGGGACCTCGTGCCTGAGGCGGCCATCGCGAAAGTGATGCTGGTGCCGGGCTCGAACCCGATCTATGGGCTCAACACCCTCGGCGGCGCGCTCGTCCTGACGACGCAATCGGGGCTGTCGGCACCGGGCTTCAATGCCGGGATTCGCGCCGGCAGCTTCGGCCGCCGGCGCGCCGATCTCGCGTATGGCGTCAACGACGGCAATGGCTTGCATGCATTCGTCGCCGGGACGTACTTCGACGAAGACGGTTGGCGCGATCACTCGGCGGGCCACCTCGGCAACATCTTCGCCAAGGTCGGCCGCGTGACGGCACGCGACGAAATCGAGGCGACGCTGTTGCATGGCACGAGCATGCTGGCGGGCAACGGACTCGTGCCGGACATCGACTACACCGACGTCGCTCCGCGGCCCGGGCTTGCGCAGGGTGACCGCGCGGCGGTCTACACGTGGCCCGACCAGACGCGCAACTCGATCTGGCAGGGAACGCTGCGCGGCCGCCACGAGTGGTCCGGCGACGCGGCGCTCGACGCGCTCGCGTTCGTCCGCTACGCGAAGCGGCGCACGGTCAGCGGCGACACGTCGCAGGCGTACGAGGACTATGTCGACGCGTGCGGCGCCGGGTTCAATACCGACGGTAGCCCCATCGGCGCCGGCTGCCCGGTCGACCGTGCGCAAGGCGCGGCGATCCCGCCGGGCGTGCTCAACACGACGCAGACGAGCGAGCATTCGTGGGGCCTCGCGCTCGACTATGCGCAGGCCTGGCGCGGGCACCGTGTGGCCGTCGGTGCCGATTACAACGAAAGTCGCGTCGGCTACAGCCAGGACGGGCAAGCCGCGACAGTTGGCGACGAACGCGGCGTCGTCGCGATGGCCGCTGCGCCGATCGCGTTCGTCTCCGGCGTCGAGGGGACGACGCACGCGTTCGGCATCTTCGCGACCGATACCTGGGCGGTGCTGCCGCGGACGTTCGTGACCGCGAGCCTGCGCTGGAACGCGAGCCGCGTCGCCAGCACGCTTGCGACGGCGGAGGACGGCACGCAGCCGCGCACGAGCTTCGACTATCGCAAGCTCAATCCCGCGCTCGGCATCGCGCAGCAGCTGGATCGCGGATTGACGCTCTTCGCCAATGCCTCGCAAAGTAATCGCGTGCCGACGGTAATCGAGCTGGGCTGCGCCGACCCCGATGCGCCGTGCCGCCTGCCCGCCGGGCTGCAATCGGATCCGATGCTGCAGCAGGTCGTCGCACGCACGCTCGAGGGCGGTGCGCGCTGGCGGCCGGGTGCGGACACCTCCGCGTCGATCTCGCTCTATCGCACCGACAACCGCGACGACATCCTGTTCCTGCGCGCGGCCAACACGCAGCAGGGCTACTTCGCGAATTTCCCGAAGACGCGTCACCAGGGGATCGATGCCGCGCTCGACCAAACGCTCGGCGCGGTGGCGATCAACCTGCGCTACAGCTACCTCGACGCGACGTACGAGGCGGATGGCGAGCTCGCCTCGGGGGAGCGCACGATCGCCGTGCATCCAGGCATGCGCATCGCCGGCCTGCCGCGCAATACGCTCAAGCTGACGACGACGTGGCAGGTGACGCCCACGGCCAGCATCGCGATGGATGTCGTCGCGGTATCGAGCGTCGGCACCGTCGGCAACGAGGATGGTCGCATCGACGATGCCGGCGAGACCGACCCGGTCGATGCGCGCGTGGCCGGCCACGCGGTGGTGAACGTGCGCGGCACCTGGGCCATCGACCGCCACTTGACCGTGTCCGGCGGCGTCACGAACCTCTTCGACACGCGCTACGGCAGCTTCGGTGCGCTCGCCACCGACCTCTTCCCGGGGGGGCAGCTCGTCGCGCCGCAGGTCGCGCCGGGCGAGGCGCCCGTCGCGCGCTTCGTCGCGCCGGGCGCGCCACGCGCGTGGTACCTGAGCCTCGGCTTGCGGTATTGAGAGTGACGCTAGGCGCCGTCCGGCGTGCAAGGCACGCGGGGAGGGCTACGGTAGACTGCGGCAAACCCGCGCACCCGACATTCGCGCGGGGACGCATCGACCGACATGAGCGCCGCTTCCTCGCAGGGCCGCGATGCGGCCACGCCATCCCAGCTCGCCGAGCGCGCGTTCGCGCGCGCGACGGGCGCCGTCGCGGTCGGCGGCAATGACGTCCGCCTGCTGCTCGACGCGAAGGACAACTACCCCGCGTGGCTCGCGGCGATCGAGTCGGCGCACGATGCCGTGCGCTTCGAGACGTACATCATCGCCGACGACGCCACCGGGCGCACCTTCACCGACGCGCTGTGCGATCGGTCGCGCGCCGGCGTGCAGGTGTTCGCGCTGTTCGACTGGCTGGGCTCGCATGGCGCGAGCCCGCTGTTCGAGCGCCTGCGCGCCGCCGGCGTGCATGTGCGCGTGTTCAACCCGCCGCGACTCGCCGATCCCCTCGGGTGGATCACCCGCAACCATCGCAAGACGGTTACCGTGGACGGGCGCATTGCGTTCGTCAGTGGCCTTTGCGTCAGCGACAAGTGGGAAGGCGACGCCGAAAGGCAAATGCAGCCGTGGCGCGATACCGGCATCGAGATCCGCGGTCCGGCGGTCGCCGACGTCGCGCGCGCGTTCGACGATGTCTGGCGAACCTGCGCCGGTGCCGATGCGGTGACGCCGCCGCTCACCCCCGAACCGCGCCAGGGCGACGTGAGCATACGCGTCGTCGAGGGCATTCCCAATCACACCGGCACCTATCGCCTCGACCTCGTCATCGCGTCGCTCGCGCGCCGCTACCTGTGGCTCACCGATGCGTATTTCGTGGGCACGTCGGCGTACGTGCAGGCGCTCGCGGCTGCCGCGAATGACGGCGTCGACGTGCGGCTCCTCGTTCCCGGCGCGAGCGACATCCCCGCGCTGCGGCCGCTGTCGCGCGCGAGCTACCGCGCGCTGATCGAGGCCGGCGTGCGCGTGTACGAATGGAATGGCACGATGCTGCACGCCAAGTCGGCGGTCGCCGACGACCGCTGGTCGCGGATCGGCTCGACCAATCTGAACCTCGCGAGCTGGATGGGCAACTACGAGCTCGACGTCGCGGTCGAGGACGCGCCGTTCGCCACGGCAATGGCCGCGCAATACGAGCGCGATCTCGAGCACGCCACCGAGATCGTGCTGACGCGACGCCTTCGCGTGCGCAACGTCGATCACCTCCACAGCGGCGTGCGCCGCGCGCGTTCGGGCAGCGCGGGCCGCGCCGCCGCGGGCGCCGTCAGCGTCGGCAGCGTGCTGGGCGCCGCGTTGACCAACCGACGCCACCTCGCACCGGCGGAGTCGTCGGTGCTGTTCTACATGGCGATCTTCAGCATCGCGATCTCGGCGCTCGTCATCTGGAAACCGCACATCGTCGCGTGGCCGCTCGCGGCGATCGGCATCTGGCTCGGCGGCGCGTGGCTTTACAAGGCGATCGGGCTGCGCCGCGGCACGCGGCCGTCGGCGCCGTCGCTGTCGTCGCAGGAGCGGGCGATCGATCCCCCGCCCGAGGGTTCGGCCGCCAGTGGCTCGGGCTCGGATTTGCGACTATAATTAGCGGCTTAGCGCCCGTAGCTCAGTTGGATAGAGTACCTGGCTACGAACCAGGGGGTCGTGGGTTCAAATCCTGCCGGGCGCGCCA
>Ga0207652_10004797_pt1 | contig 10948 bp, 8 predicted proteins | sample KBSC63BmetaG_FD_184334 | JGI IMG/M metagenome (GOLD analysis project Ga0207652, IMG submission 184334) | Corn rhizosphere microbial communities from Kellogg Biological Station, Michigan, USA - KBS C6-3B metaG (SPAdes) (version 2) | ecosystem: Host-associated > Plants > Roots > Rhizosphere ...
TATTTTAGGAAATTTTATTTCAATAATGTCTGTATATCTGCATCAGCCTGCAGGTTTTTCATCTGCCGAAGTATCCACGGATAACGGTAGGCTACTCGTCGGGATACAGGATGAATGGTAAACAAAACCGGGTTAGGAAGGCACGACGCAATCATGGCCGCTTCTTTTGGGGACAGATCCTTACAATTTTTCTGAAAATAATATTTGGCGGCAGCTTGCACACCATAAACACCCGGCCCGGTTTGAGCCACATTCAGATACGTTTCCAAAATCCTTTTTTTGCTCCATAGCTGCTCTATCATAAATGTAAAATATACTTCCAATCCTTTTCGAAAATAGCCTCCATGTTGCCATAAAAATACATTTTTTGCTACCTGCTGGCTTATCGTGCTGGCTCCGCGTAATGATTTGCTCTTCCGGTTATGCTTCAATGCTTTTTGGATACTTTTGAAATCAAACCCATTGTGATCGGGGAACAATTGGTCTTCACCGGCCATAACTGCCAGCTTTATGTTGGAGCCCATATTTGTATAATCAATATAATCTCTACGGAGCCCGTGGCCGGTTATCAAACTGTTTAACTGAGTTATTGTTATGGGTGGATTAATCCATTTACAAAACAAAATATACAGAACAGAGAGAAGAAATCCGTATAAAATAATTTTCAATAAAGTGCGGACCAGCCTCCGAAATAAACCGCGTTTTCGCAAATAGGGCTTTTTTGATTCCAATAAAAACGATTTTGCTATTTAAGTTCTATATAATGCAATGTATATTTTTTCCCCAACTTCATTGGTTTATTACCTGTTTTCAAAAGCAAATATCCAATCCCCGCCAGCGCTGCCGCACCAATTACCAACTGAGGGCTTGCATAATATCTTGTATTCGGTTTTGAAAAAACCCAGGTAAGCAATCCGGCAGTGGTTAGCAATACTCCTCCGCCAAACAGCGTAGCGCCTGATGCACTCCAATTAAATTTATTACCCTCTTTTCCAAGGGAAGTTATTTCTTTATAATTAATTGAAAATGGATACACTGCTACTGTATCTGACACAAAGAGCCCTAACATAGGAGAATACACCCGCCGAATGTCATACTGAACCAGGAAAAGAGAATCTTTTTTTATGCCGGTTATTTGTGCTTCATAGTAACGGCTATCAGTTGAAAAAGCAATATGAGTGCCGGGATAAAATGATTTAACTGTCCGGTTATGTTTTTTCAGTAACAACAAATCGTTTTGAGCTAAGCAAGTCTGGGTTCCCAAAAGCAACATCATCAATAATACTATCAGGCGCATAAGATTACATTTTTTTGACAAAAAACAAGACTCCAAACAGCAAAACAGTTCCAAAAATCACTAATATTAATCCTGAAATTTTATTAATTAATCTGATATTTTTCACAGTTAACTTTTTTCTCAATTTCCCTGCCAGCGTCACTTTTGCAATATCTGCGCACATATTTAAAAGCAGGGCTGTAGCGAAAATTATGATGCGCTCACGAATAGAATGCGAAACTGCTATCGCGGTAGCAGCGGTAAGCCAAAAAGCAATTACTGCAGGGTTAAGAGTATTTAGAAGAAATCCCTGTAAAGCTATTTTTGCATGGTCGCTTGTTTTTAAAGATATTGACACCTCTTCGGGATGGACGTGTACTTTTTTCAGGAAAATATAATACAGCCCCATTGCCACCAGAAAAATACTGCCGGCAATTCCGATTTGCATTTCAAAGCTCATCAGTGTAGTTACTAAAGTTGAAAAAAGATTGCTTAGAACCACCAACAAAAAATCACTTACCCACACGCCAATTACAAAACTGAAACCGCCACCCCTTCCATTATTGATACTTTGTTTTATTACGGTGAATATAACCGGCCCCACGGAAATCACCAGTAATAATCCCATTGCTATTCCTTTAAGTATTGCTTCAATAACATCAACCATGTAAAGGAAGGAATTTTATGAATATAATATTAAAATAACGGATAAAAGTGCTTTTACTGTATTTGATGTCATGCTTTAACTTCTCCTAAAAATTTTAACCACTCTTCAAGCATTTTGCCTTTTAATACGCGTGGAAATTTATGTTGGCCGCCAACTTTGCCTTTGGATTTCATAAAATTCAAAAAGGTCTCCTCACTTAAAATGTCCACAAAAATTTCTTTTAAGGCATGGTTTCTTTCCACTTCATAGTCGTCATTTAGTTCTTTTAATTTTTTGTCAATCAATATTTTAAGTGATTCAGAATTGATTGTATCGTCAGTACCAATATACCATTGATGCGCAAAAAAATCTCCATAAGGAATACCGGCTACTGCAAATTCGCTTATGGAAATGTTTAAATCATCGCTTACCAGCTTTATCGCTTTATTCATGTTGTCTACACTTAAATGCTCACCCACCAGGCTCAGAAAATGCTTGGTTCGGCCGGTAATAATAATTTCTGATTTTTCTACATCTACAAATTGAACAGTATCGCCAATCAGGTATCTCCAGGTGCCGGCATTTGTGCTGATTAAGATGGCATAATTTTTATCCTTTTCCACCTCGTGCGCCATCAGCGTCTGGGGATTTGTCACCAGGTTGCCGTTGGCATCAAAGTTATTTTGGTCAAAAGGAACAAATTCAAAAAAGATATTATTATTCGTGGCCAGCTTCATGCCTTTTGCATTCTGCCGATTTTGAAAGGCCAGAAAACCTTCGCTGGCGAGATAAGTTTCAATGTAAGTTATTGGTTTTCCTAAAAGTTTGTCGAATCCTTTTTTATAAGGCTGAAAAGCAACTCCCCCGTGAACATAAAATGCAAGGTTAGGCCATATTTCATGGATATTTTTGAGGCGATACCTCTCTATCACTTTTTCCATGCATAGCTGCACCCAGGCAGGAACTCCTACCAAAAAGGCAATATCCCACTCGGGCGCCTTTTCTACAATTTCATCCAGCTTTTTAGACCAGTCGCTTACTTTAGCGATTTTTTTGCCCGGTTTATACATACCCTGAAACCAGAAAGGGATATTTTTAGCCTGGATGCCGCTAAGATCGCCGGCATAAAAAGTGGCCGATTTTTGAAGATGCGTACTTCCACCAAGCATAAGCCATCCTTTGCCGACGTATTTTTTTGGTACGTTGTTGTAGGAGGCAAGGCTTATCAACTGCCTGAAACTGGTAAGCGTATTGGCGCGAATTAATTCTTTGGTAATAGGGATGTATTTGCTGGATGCATCGCTGGTGCCACTGCTTAAAGCAAAAAATTTAATAATACCGGGCCAACATACATCAGGCTTGCCTTCCAGTGCTCTAAACCACCATTCTTTATAAATTTTTTCATAAGAGAAAATGGGAACTATCTTTTGAAAATTTTTTGCAGGATGCTTGCTTAATAATATCTGGTCAAACAAATATTTTTGACCAAATTCAGTAAATCTTGCCCGTTTTAATAATTTTTGTAAAACTTTTAACTGCTGTCTTTTAGTAGAGCTTACAGGAATGTGCAGCGCCCGGTATAGAGATTTTGGAAATTTTATATCGATAAAAGCCATTCCTGAATAAGTTGTTGACAATAACAAATTTAATGAATAGTTAATCTACAGCCGTCACAAATTTCAGTTTAAGGTTTTGAAAGTGTATGAAAAACCAATGATGCTTGTATGCTACTCCTTATTATTTTTCTGCCAATCAATCATTAAAATGCACCACCAGCTAAATAGCGAAAGTTAATAATAAAAAAAGATTGAAATTTAAAGTCGCATCAAAGCAGCCATATTTAAAGGTAATTCTTCAATAATAATAATGTGTAGTTTTTAATCAGGTAGTCCTCCACGATGTTTGTGGAGGATTTTTTTGTATTATTATGACTCATCATTTTTTGGCTGTAAATTATTTTGCATGTATTAATTATTTGATTTACAATGAAAAAAGACTAATTTTTTTTCCTGATAAAAAATTTCCTTTAATTTTAACCAAAAGGCGATAAATCTCACTTATTTTTTCGACGCCAGGCCCCCGTAAGCTAGAGCCTCTTTATAATAAAACCACTATTTAAATGTACACGCACATCTGGAAAAAGTACTTACCCATTATCAGAATTTTATTGAAAAAATCGGTTACTGAGTCGCAGGTGCTGAATCTTAACCGCATTGATTTTGAACGCGCAGGAACAGCAAGAAAAGCCGGGTATAAATTTAAAATCGAATTTATAGGGGGTAAAGTGGCAAATATCATTAGCAGCTCAGCCCTGGCGATGCAATTGGCCCAGGTTATGACGGAAGATGCACCCACAATGGAAATTCTGAATGAGCACAATTTTGAAATAGCACTCAACACCAAATTTCAATTAACCATCAAAAGCACCACTGTAAAAGAGCCTTCTAATTAGAGGCAGGCTGTGTCCTATTTAGGCTGTTGGTGCAATAGTAAAGCAACAAATAGCCAGTTTTTATTTCTCGCGAAAGCCTGAAAGACTTTTGATTAAACAACCTGGTGTAGAATGTTTTGATCCTTGGAGGGCAATAAGGAATAACCCATCAGGTATTCGTCCACTTTGCGTGCGCATTCTCTTCCCTCGCTAATGGCCCAAACCACAAGAGATTGGCCGCGCCTCATATCGCCTGCTACAAATATTTTAGAAATATTAGTATGAAACTCTTTATCAGAAGCTTTTACATTGCCCCTTTCATCCAGCTCTACATCTAATTGGGTTAATAATCCTTCATGTTGAGGATGGATAAAGCCCATGGCCAGTAAGGCAAGTTCACAGGGAATTTCTGTTTCGCTTCCCGCCACCTCTACAAATCGTGCGGGTCTGTTTTCCTCGGTAAATTTCCATTCAAGATCCACAATTTTCAGCGCTTTTAAATTTCCGTTTTCATCGCCGATAAATTCTTTAGTCGCAATGGCCCAATGGCGGGCAGCACCTTCTTCATGCGAACTTGTTGTTTTAAGAATCATCGGATAAGTAGGCCATGGCATATAGGGAGTACGCCCTGCCGGTGGCTTTGGCAACAATTCAAATTGTGTTATGGATTTTGCCTTTTGGCGGTTTGAAGTACCCACGCAATCGCTGCCGGTGTCTCCGCCGCCAATCACTACCACATTTTTACCTGTTGCAAAAATATCTTTGTCTTTTACCTCGATATGAGATACTCTTTTATTTTGTTGTTTTAAGAATTCCATGGCGAAATGAATGCCATTTAATTCACGACCCGGAATGCTTAAATCGCGTGGAATAGTAGAACCGCCCGCCAAAACAATCGCGTGATATTCCCTTAAGATATCATTGATACTTACGTTTACGCCTACGTTGGCATTGCACCGGATTTCTATGCCTTCCTCTTTCATTAGATTGATGCGCCTCTCCACCACCCATTTTTCCAACTTAAAATCAGGGATTCCATAGCGGCACAAGCCTCCCGGCTCATCATCCCGCTCAAAAACGGTAACAGAATGGCCGGCTCTGTTTAATTGGGTGGCTGCTGCCATGCCTGCAGGGCCTGACCCAATTACCGCAACCTTTTTACCAGTCCTTACCGCAGGAATTTGGGGGGTTATCAGACCTTTTTCAAAGGCAATTTCAATGATATGCTTTTCTATTTCTTCAATAGTAATGGGCGGCTGATTAATACCCAGTACGCACGCAGACTCGCAAGGGGCCGGACAAATCCTTCCGGTAAACTCAGGAAAATTATTGGTGGAAGAAAGTATTTCGTACGCTTCCTGCCAACTTTGACGATAGACAGCATCATTAAACTCTGGAATTAAATTCCCTACGGGGCAACCGTCATGACAAAATGGTGTGCCACAATCCATACACCGGGCTGCCTGCTGGTTCAGCTTTTGTTCTGAATACATCGCAATAAATTCCTTGTAATCATTTACTCTTTCCTCAGGAGGTCTCTTGTGAGGAAGTTCTCTTGTAAATTCCAGGAATCCTGTTATTTTTCCCATTCCGTAACTATTTCTTGATTTTATTTATTGATTACGACTTCATTTGCAGCAAGGTTTGCCTGCAAGGCTTTCTTGTAATCTTTAGGAAATACCTTCACAAAAGATTTGATTTGATTTTCAAAATCATTTAGAATGAACCGCGCTACCGTACTACCTGTTAAACTATATTGCTTGCTTATCATTTCATGCAGGAATTTTTCATCGTTGCTGTCCGGGGCATCTAAATCAACCATTTCTTTGTTGCAAAATGCATCGAAATTATGTTGAATATCATACACATAGGCGATTCCGCCACTCATACCTGCTGCAAAATTCCGCCCTGTTTGGCCAAGGATAATTGCATTACCGCCGGTCATATATTCGCAACCATGATCACCAACGCCTTCTACTACAACGTTCGCTCCTGAATTTCGAACACAAAAGCGTTCTCCTGCTTTTCCCCTTATAAAAGCTTCACCCGAAGTGGCTCCATAAAACGCTACATTCCCAATGATGATATTTTCCTCAGGCACAAAACCCGCATGTTTTGACGGGTAAATAATTATCTGGGCGCCGCTCAGTCCTTTTGCAAAATAATCGTTGGCATCTCCTTCCAATTCCATAGTTACGCCCCTGGTATTAAAGGCAGCAAAGCTTTGCCCTGCAGTTCCATTAAATTTGAAATGGATTGTATCGTCAGGAAGGCCGGTGCCTTTGTATCTTTTCGAAATTTCATTGGATAAAAGCGTACCCGTAGCCCTGTCGGTATTAATGATGTCAAATGTTCCTTTCACTTTTTTGCCTGAGGTAAGTGCAGGCTCTGCAAGTTTTAATAATTCCCAATCGAGAATACCATTCAAACCATGGTCTTGTTCTTCTGATCTAAATAGTCCTACAAATTTTGAAGCAGGTTCTTTATATAAGATGGGGGACAGATCGATATTTTTAAATTTCCAGTGGTTTAAATTTTCTCTCTTCTCAAGAAAATCTACCTGACCTACCATCTCATTAATGGTCCGGAAGCCCAGTTCAGCCATAATTTCCCTTAATTCCTGTGTAAGAAATTTAAACAGGTTCACGACATGGTCGGCATCGCCGGTAAATCGTTTCCGCAATTCAGGGTTTTGAGTGGCCACGCCTACGGGGCAGGTGTTCAAATGGCATTTGCGCATCATAATACAGCCTTCCACAATCAAGGCGGCGGTGGCTACTCCCCATTCTTCAGCGCCAAGCAGGGTTGCGATGGCGATATCCCTTCCGGTCTTTAACTGCCCGTCGGTTTGCACCACTACGCGGCTACGGAGTTTATTTCTTACTAAAGTCTGGTGTGTTTCTGCAAGCCCCAATTCCCACGGAAGACCCGCATGTTTTATAGAGCTCACGGGCGAAGCTCCTGTTCCGCCATCATGCCCTGATATTAAAACGACATCTGCTTTTGCTTTGGTAACTCCGGCAGCGATGGTTCCGACACCTGCTTTTGAAACGAGTTTTACATTTATCCGTGCGCTCCGGTTAGAGTTTTTTAAATCAAAAATCAATTGCGCCAGATCTTCAATTGAATAAATGTCATGATGAGGTGGCGGGGATATTAATCCTACGCCCGGGGTAGCATGTCTCACTCTTCCTATCCATTCGTCTACCTTATGGCCTGGCAATTGGCCTCCTTCGCCCGGCTTGGCACCCTGGGCCATTTTTATCTGAAGTTCGTCTGCTTCACTAAGATACCAGCTTGTAACACCGAATCGTGCAGAAGCTACCTGTTTAATGGAGCTTCTCATAGAATCGCCATTAGGAAGTTTTTGATAACGTATCTCATCTTCACCGCCTTCGCCGGTATTGCTTTTTCCTCCAAGCCGGTTCATAGCAATAGCTAAAACGGTGTGAGCTTCCCAGGAAATACTTCCAAATGACATAGCGCCGGTGGCGAATCTTCTATAGATATTTTCTGCCGGTTCTACTTCTTCAATAGGAATAGATGGCCGGTTTTTCTTGAATTGAAACAAGCTTCTTAAGGTAACCGCTTTTTCACTTTGATCATTTACCGCTTTCGAATACTTTTTGAAAATTTTATAATCCCCCATCCTGGTAGCATGCTGAAGCAAATGAATGGTGATAGGGTTAAATAAATGGTATTCGCCCCTGCGCTTCCATTTATACAGTCCTCCGGCTATAAGACGGTCGAACGAAATATCTTTTTTGCTAAATGCGAAGGCATGCTTTGCAAGAGTTTCTTTAGCTATTTCATCAAGGCCCATTCCTTCAATCCTTGAGGTGGCTCCTATAAAATATTTATTTATTACCGATTTGTTGATTCCCAGGATTTCAAATATTTGGGCTCCCTGGTAAGATTGGAATGTGGAAATACCCATTTTTGAAAATACCTTGAGCAATCCATTATTAATGGCTGTTTTATAATTCTTTTTAAGCGCATTGGAATCCAGCTCATTTCCTAATTTTCCCTGAATCCTTAAATCCCGGATGGTTGAAAGCGCCAGGTAAGGATTAATCGCTGTAGCGCCAAAGGCAATGAGGCAGGCAAAATGATGTACTTCCCAGACATCACCTGCTTCAATAATAATTCCTACCTGGCCACGCAAGCCTTTTTTGATTAAATGGTGATGAACAGCAGAGCAAGCCAGTAAAGAAGGAATTGCAGCATGTTCAGAGTCAATGGCCCGATCAGATAAAATCAATACCTCAAATCCGTCTTCTACGGCTTCGGCAGCATACCGGCAAAGACGCTCGATGCCGCGTTGGAGAGAACCCGGTTTGCCATCGGCTAGGAAATACGTTTGCAGCGTATGTGCCTGAAAAATTCCCGTATCAATACTCCTGATCTTTTCCAGTTCAGTATTCGATAGTACAGGATGTTTTAACGCAACTGTATGGCAGGATAGCGGATCATCTTCAAGTAAGTTTCCATTATTTCCCAAAAAGGTGGCTAATGACATTACTAATCTTTCCCTGATCGGATCGATAGGGGGATTAGTCACCTGTGCAAAAAGCTGCTTGAAATAACTGCTTAGATGCTGAGGTTCATTACTCAAAACAGCCAATGGAACATCATTTCCCATGGAGCCGATAGGCTCCTTACCAGTTAGCGCCATTGGCGAAATCAACAGTTCCAGATCTTCAGTAGAGTACCCAAAGGCTTTTTGGTATTTAAAGATCTGATCGTGCTCCAAATGAGTAAACATTACACGGGGCGCCGGTAATTCTTCAAGCCGGATTTTATACTTATTCAGCCATTCGCCGTAAGGTTTTTGAGAACAGATTCTTTGTTTGATTTCCTCATCGCTGATGATGCGGCCTTCTTCCAAGTCTACGACAAACATTTTGCCTGGTTGCAGCCTGCCTTTTTCTTTAATCATCTTTGGGTCTACCGGAAGAACCCCGGTTTCAGAGGCCATAATTACGCGGTCATCAGTGGTAATGCAATACCTTGAGGGCCGAAGTCCATTTCTATCCAGTGTAGCGCCTATGACTTTGCCATCTGTAAACGATATGGAAGCCGGTCCATCCCAGGGTTCCATAAATGAGGCGTGAAATTCGTAAAAAGCTTTCTTTACGGGATCCATCTGCTCATTGCCGTCCCAGGCTTCAGGAATTAACATCATCATCACGTGAGGCAACGATCTGCCACACAGATGCAGCAGTTCAATCATATTATCAAGACACGCAGAATCTGACTGTCCTTGCTCCACTACCGGCAAAATCATTTCCATCTCTTCTTTAGAAAAGAATTGTGTTATAAAGCTCTTTTCACTGGTCCGAAGCCAGTTTAAATTACCCTGTAACGTGTTTATTTCGCCGTTATGCGCTATGTATCTAAAGGGCTGCGCCAATTTCCAGGATGGGAAAGTATTGGTGGCGAAGCGTGAATGTATCAAGCCAAAAGCAGAAACAATTTTCTTATTACTTAAGTCAGGAAAATAGCCTCTCACCTGCATGCTGGTAAGTTGCCCTTTATATATAATTGTTTTATAAGAAAGAGATGCGATATAAAAACCGATCGGATCTTTTTTTACTGTGTTATTAATAGTTTTCGTAGCATAGTTCCGTAATACAAATAATTTTCTTTCAAATTCATCAGGACTATGAATATGATCCGGGCAAGCGATGAACACCTGTTCTATTTCCGGCTCCACAGATAGTGCGGACTTACCAATATCTTCAGTGTTTACGGGAACACGGCGATATCCCATTACTTCAAGGCCCAGCGTTTCGGAACACCTGTTAAAGATGTCGCGGCATTCCTCGCGCAGCCGAATGTCTTTTGGAAAAAATAAGACACCTACGCCATACCTGCCGTAAGAAGGCAAATGAATTCCCAATTTTAAGCACTCATCAAAGAAAAATTCGTGTGGCGTTTGAATCAAAATACCAGCGCCATCGCCTGTGTTCATTTCACAGCCACAGGCGCCACGATGCGCCATTTTTTCAAGAATAGTAAGCGCATCAGAAACAATGCGGTGGCTTTTGTTACTTTTAATATTTGCAACAAACCCGATACCGCATGCGTCATGTTCAAATTCCGGAGAGTATAAACCTTTATTTTGCATAATTGATTAGCTCGATTGTTTCATTTCTTATTCACTACAAAAAAAGCCAAAAGCTCATAAGATAGTTTAAAGTTTATTATTTTATTTAATTTGTTTTTGAGGCAAATGCTGATGAAATTATTTCTAAATCGTTGGTTGATAAAATAAAATATCACTTAATTCTACAATTGGCAAATTGTTTTCTTTATTTTGAAAGCCTTTGCTGTAAAGCGTTTTGGAAAAAGAAATTTACAGTCTCCAAACAGGCCTGTGTGTCAACTGAGCGGGGCAAGATACGCCTTAAAAATAAAAATATGGCGAATTTTTTTGTTTACTGCAAGTTAAGAATGGTTGCCGTTGCCCGGCAAAATTAATATTTGGCTATTTATTGCTTTACTATAACACTAAGCGAACTGTTCATAAAAATTGCCAGTATGTAAAGAATCAGAACAATTAAAAAGCATAAAAAAAACCGGTCAGATGAGA
>Ga0207652_10004805_pt1 | contig 10941 bp, 9 predicted proteins | sample KBSC63BmetaG_FD_184334 | JGI IMG/M metagenome (GOLD analysis project Ga0207652, IMG submission 184334) | Corn rhizosphere microbial communities from Kellogg Biological Station, Michigan, USA - KBS C6-3B metaG (SPAdes) (version 2) | ecosystem: Host-associated > Plants > Roots > Rhizosphere ...
CCACGGTCAACGTGTCAGACGGGGGGAGCTTCGCCAGGTGCGCGCGCACGGCTTCGATGCCACGGTCGGCCATGTGGGTCCTCCTGGGCGCCAAGCTTAACCTATTGGGTGCGGACGTGGCAGAATGGCGGCGCGATGCCTCCGACCCCCGCCCCGTCTCCGCCCACGTTCCTCTACGGCACCGCCTGGAAGGAAGAGCGCACGTCGGCCCTCGTCGAGCTGGCGCTGCAGGCCGGCTTCCGCGGCATCGACACCGCGAACCAGCGGCGCCACTACTTCGAGGGCGGGGTGGGGCAGGCGCTCGCGGCGGCCTACCGGGCGGGCGTGGTCACGCGCGCCGATCTCTTCCTCCAGACCAAGTTCACGTACCGCCCCGGTCAGGACCACCGGCTGCCCTACGATCCGGACGCGGAGCTCACCACCCAGGTGGCCCAGTCGATGGCGAGCTCGCTCGAGCATCTCGGAACCGACCACGTGGACAGCTACGTGCTGCACGGGCCCGCCTCCGGCTACGGGTGGACGGACTACGACGTCGAGGTGTGGACCGCGATGCTCGCCGAGCAGCGCGCGGGCCGCACGCGGTTCCTCGGGGTCAGCAACGTGTCGCCGCTCCACCTGCGCCAGCTCGCGGCCACCGGAGCGGTGCTGCCCGCGTTCGTGCAGAACCGCTGCTTCGCCCGCCGGGGGTGGGACCGGGACGTGCGCGCCTTCTGCCACGATCACTCGATCGTCTACCAGGGCTTCTCGCTGCTCACCGCCAACCCCGAGGTGCTGACCTCCTCGCTGGTGCGCCGGATCGCGACGCGCGAGCGGGTGACGCCACCCCAGGTCGTGTTCCGGTTCGCGCTCGCGGTGGGGATGCTGCCGCTCACCGGGACCTCCGACCGCGAGCACATGACGCAGGATCTGGCCAGCCCATCGGTCACCCTCTCCCCCGACGAGGTGGAGTCGATCGAGTCGATGGCGGGCTGACGGAGGACGCATGCGATACCGCAAGGGAGCGATGATCGTGGCCGCGCAGCCGGAGGCCGCCGAGGCCGGGGCCGACATCCTGAAGGCGGGCGGCAACGCGGTGGACGCCGCGGTGGCCTGCGCGCTGGTGGCCGGGGTGGTGGACCCGATGATGTGCGGCGTCGCCGGCTTCGGCAGCTGCGGCATCCTGATGCCCGCCACCGGGTTCCACGGCTACGTCGACTTCCACGCCCCCGCGCCGCTCGCGGTGCGGCCCGACATGTGGGCCGATCGCATCGAGTCCGAGGCCCGCGACGGCTACGGCTTCATCCTGCGCGGGCGGGTCAACGACATCGGCTACCAGTCGATCTGCGTGCCCGCGAGCCTCCGCGCCTACTCCGACGCGCACCGCGAGCACGGGCGCCTGCCGTGGGAGCAGATCGTGGAGCCCGCGATCGGCTGGGCCGAGTCCGGGTGGACGGTGCGCCCCCACGTCGGCTCCTGGTGGGCCGAGGACGGGCAGATGGGCCGCGCGGCCAACCACGAGCGGCTGGCCTTCACCCCCGCCTCGCGCGCGCTCTACTGCCGGCCCGACGGCGCGCCGAAGCGGGTGGGCGACCGGGTGGTGAACCGGGACCTGGGCCACACCCTCCGGCTGATCGCCAAGCACGGCGACCGCGTGTTCTACGAGGGGGAGATCGCGCATGCCATCGTGGAGGACATGCGGCGGCACGACGGGCTGCTGGGGGCCGCGGACCTCGCCCAGTGGAAGACGGTGCGCAACACGCCGCTCTGGGGCACCTATCGCGGCTACCGCGTGTCGAGCAACCGCCCGCCCGGCGGCGGCGTCATGCTGCTCGAGATGCTGAACGTGCTGGAGCACTTCCCGCTCGGCTCGCTCGAGCACAACTCTGTCGAGTATGCGCGGATCGTCGCGGAGGCCATGAAGCGCGCCACCATCGACAAGGACCGCCACGTCGGCGACCCGCGCTTCGTGGAGGTGCCCGTCGAGCGGCTCACCGGCCGGGAGTACGCGGCGGGGCTCGCGGCCGAGATCCGCGCCGGGGTCAAGGCGCGGGTGCCGCGGCTCAACGCGGGCGCGCCGCGGCCCGACACCACCCACGTCTCGGTGATCGACCGCGACGGCGGCTGCGTGACCATGACCCACTCCCTCGGCATGCCCTCCGGCGTGGTCACCGACGGGCTCGGGTTCATGTACAACGGCTGCATGGGCGTGTTCGACCCGCGGCCGGGCCACGCCGGCAGCCTGGCTCCCGGCAAGGCCCGCTTCAGCTCGGTGGTGCCGTCGATCGTGTTCGAGGGCGAGCGGCCCCACATCGTGATCGGCGCGCCCGGCGCCACCCAGATCGCGATGGGCGTGCTCCAGGTGCTGCTCAACGCCATCGACTTCGAGATGACGATGGTGGAGGCGGTCAGCGCGCCGCGCTTCTCGGCCACCAGCGACGCGATCGACGTCTCGAACCGCGTGCCCCACGCGGTGCAGCGCGCGCTCGAGGCCCAGGGCTACGAGGTGGTGCGGAGCCCGAACACCTACGGCTTCGCCGCGGTCCACGCGATCCGCGTGCACCCCGACGGTCTCGACGGCGGGGCCGATCCGGGCCACGACGGTATCGTCCTGGCCGTCTAGCCGATCGGCCCGGCGTGGACCAGCCGGCCGGCCCGTCGGACCGCGGCGCCTTCGGTGCGCCCGAGCCTCGAAAAGAAGACGCGCGGCTCCTCACCGGCCAGGGCCGCTACGTGACCGACGTGGAGCTGCCGCGCATGCTCCACGTGGCCTTCGTGCGCAGCCCCCACGCCCACGCGCGGCTGCGGGCCGTCGACGCCGCGCCGGCCCTCGCCCTGCCGGGGGTGGCCGCGGTGGCGACCGGCGCCGACGCCGACTTTGCCGGGCAGCGCATCCAGGCCCGCTCCGCGCTGCCCGGCTACGTGATGACCGACCAGCCCATCCTGGCCTGGCCGGAGGCTCGCTTCTCGGGCGAGGCGGTGGCCGCGGTGGTCGCGCGCGATCGCTACGCGGCGGAGGACGCGGCGGAGCGCGTCGCGGTCGACTGGGAGCCGCTGCCCGCCGCGCTCGACCTGATCGATCCCGCCCGGGGCGGAGCGATCGTGCACGAGGCCGCCCCCGGCAACGTGCTGCTGGCCCGGCGCTTCGAGAGCGGACAGGTGGAGGAGACGCTGGCGGGCTCGGCCGCGGTGATCGAGCGCACGTTCCGCACCAACCGACAGACCGCGGCCCCGCTCGAGGGCCGGGCCGGGGTGGCCGACTGGAGCGCGGGCGAGGGCAAGCTCACGCTCTGGCTCGGTACCCAGGTGCCGCACCTGGTGCGGCACGGGCTGGCCGGGATGCTGGGCCTTCCCGAGAACCGGATCCGCGTGATCGCGCCCGACGTGGGCGGCGGCTTCGGCCTGAAGGCGGTGCTCTATCCCGAGGAGGTCGCGCTCTGCCTGCTGGCGATGCGGCTGCACCGCCCGGTGAAATGGGTGGAGCAGCGGCGCGAGGGCTTCGTCGCCTCCGCGCACGCCCGGGACCACCACTACGCGGCCCGGGCCGGCTTCGACCGGGAGGGCCGGCTGCTCGCCCTCGACGTCCGGGTGGCCTGCAACGCGGGCGCGTACTCCGTCTTCCCGTGGACCGCGGGCATCGAGGCCCTGATGGCGGGCGGCCTGCTCGCCGGTCCCTACAAGGTCGCGCACTACCGCTGCGAGGTGGCGGCGGTGGCCACGCACACCACGCCGGCCGGGCCGTATCGCGGCGTCGCGCGGCCCGCCACCACGTTCGTGATGGAGCGACTCCTCGATCTGGGCGCCCGCGTCCTCGGCCTCGATCCGGTGGCGGTGCGGCGGATCAACCTGATCGGGCCCGCGGATCTGCCGTACACCGCGGCGACCCGTCTCGTCCACGATTGCGGGAGCTACCCGCTCTGCTTCGAGCGGGCCGTGGCGGCCATCGGGTACGCGGCGTTTCGAGTCGAGCAGGCGCGGCTCCGCGCCGAGGGCCGGCACGTCGGCATCGGCTTCGCCAGCTACAACGAGCTGACCGGGCTCGGCCAGGCCGCCTCCGCGGGTCCGCGCATGCCGTTCCGCACCGGCCACGAGGGCGCGACGGTTCGCATGGACCCATCCGGGGCGGTGACGGTCCTGGCCGGCGTGACCTCGCAGGGGCAGGGGCTCGAGACCACGATGGCGCAGCTGGCCGCCGCCGAGCTCGGGTTGACCTCCGCCGCGGTGCGCGTGGTGCTGGGCGACACCGACGCGACTCCGTTCGGCCTCGGCGCCTTCGCCTCCCGCCAGGCGGTGATCGGCGGGGGCGCGGTGGCCCGCGCGGCCCAGGCGGTGCGCGAGAAGATCACCGCGATCGCGGCCCACCTGCTGGAGGCGGCCGCGGCGGACCTCGAGCTGCGCGACGGTCGAGTGGAGGTGCGCGGGGCGGCGCGCGGGCTGACGGTGCTGGACGTGGCGCGGGTCGCGCACCTCGAGACCCACCGCCTGCCGCCCGGCACCGAGCCCGGGCTCGAAGCCACGCGCTTCTACGATCCGATCCGCGGGACGTTCGCGGCCGGCACCCAGGCCGCGGTGGTGGAGGTGGAGGCCGCCACCGGCCGCGTGCTGATCCGCCGCTACGTCTGCGTGGAGGACACCGGGCGCCTCATCAATCCCCTGATCGTCGAGGGGCAGGTGCAGGGCGCGATCGCGCAGGGCATCGGTGGCGCGCTCCGCGAGCACCTCGTGTACGACGAGAGCGGGCAGCTCCTGACCGGCACCCTGATGGAGTACGCGCTGCCGACCGCGACGGACCTGCCGCCGGTCGAGCTGGCCCACGTGGAGGTCCCGGCGGAGAACCTGCTCGGGGTCCGCGGGGTGGGGGAGGGCGGGACCCTCGGCCCGCCCGCGGCGCTGGCCAACGCGGTGGCCGACGCGCTCGCGCCGCTCGGGATCGAGGTGAACGAGCTGCCGATCACGCCGGCCCGGCTCTGGGGCGCGGGCCTCGACGGCCGCTAGGCGCGAGCCTTCGCCGGCTTCACCACGAAGGCGCAGCATGCCGGCTCGGAGGGGGCCGGCGCGTGCTCGACGGTCGCCTGGGGGCAGGCCTCGCGGATCAGGGCGCCGAAGAAGACGCCGCAGACGTCCGGCTGGGTTCTGGAGAGATCCTGGAACGGGCATTGGTGGATCGTGATCCGCCGCACCTCGCCGGGGCCCTCGTCCACCGCGGCCTGCCAGGAGAACTCGGTCTCGATCCACTCGAGCAGGCGCCGCCAGCGCTCCGCGTCGCTGCCGCGGAGCAGGTGACCGCCGGCCCGGTCGGCCACTCGCTTCGCGGCCGCTTCCACCAGGGCGCTCGTGCCCTCGGGCCCGCTCCGCTCGGCCAGGATCTCCAGCATCTCGGAGAGCAGCAGGTCGTACCGCTTCGGGAACACCCGCATGCCCTGAGGGGAGACCCGGTAGAGGTAGGTCGGACGGCTCGGCTGGGTGACGACCTTGCGTCTCTCGACCAGGCCGAGGGCCTCCAGGGTCGAGAGATGCTGCCGGATCGCCGCCGGGCTTACCTTGAGGCGCTCCGAGAGGGATTGCGAGCTAAGCTCTTGCCGAAGCAGAAGCTCCAGGATCTCCAGCCTGGTCCCCGTCGGTGAGTCCATCGCTCTCCTGTAAGTAAAACAAGTTTGAACTTGCTTAACTAGCCTATCAGAAGTACGATACCGCCCGTGAAGCAGATCCCCAACCCCCAAGTCGAGGAGGACGCCCCATGAAGCTCCTGCTGCTGCTCCCGGCCCTCGCCCTGACCCTCGCAGTTCACGCCATCCCCGCCCAGGCCCAGGCCCCCGCCCCTCCGGGCGGCGACTACAAGAAGGTGAGCACGCTCGTCGCGCTGCCCGACTTCCTGCCCGGTCTCGGCACGCTCTACGTCAAGCCCTCCACGCTGCCCGCGGGCCCGTTCCTGGCCTACGACCGGGACGGCAAGCTGGTGAGCTCCGTCTACATGATTCCCCTGAAGGACATGGAAGCCCACAAGGGGTTCAACAACCTCGGGGCGGCCCAGGAGAAGGTCGACCACGTGGACATGTACTACAACGCCGGCCACCCCGGGGTGAGCGAGCCGCACTACCACGTGGTGATCTGGTACGTGTCGCCCGACAAGGCGGCGGCCCTGAAGTAGAGGCCGAGGCCGTGCTGCCGACACGGCGCGACTTCCTCGTGGGCGGTGGGCTGGCGGCCGGCGGGCTCGTGCTCGCCGGCCTTGGCCTGCCGTTCCTCTCGGCCGCGGCGCCGGCCACCGCCGAGATCACGATGATGAGCGACCCGCTGGGCACCACCGTGTGGTTCGATCCCATCGGGATCATGGTGGCGCCCGGCACCACCGTGCGGTGGATGGTGCACGCCAACGTGCACACCACCGCCGCCTATCATCCGCGCAACGACCACCACTCGCTGCGTATCCCCGAGAAGGCGGAGCCGTGGGACTCGCACTTCCTGGTCAACCCGGGCGACCACTTCGCGGTCACCCTCACCGTGCCCGGCGTCTACGACTATTTCTGCGCGCCGCACGAGGCGGCGGGCATGGTCGGGCGCATCGTGGTGGGCAAGCCGGCGGGGCCGGGCACGCTGCCGTTCGACTACTTCCGCGGGCGGCCGGGCACCTCGGCGTGGGTGCCGGTGCCGGCCGCGGCGCGGAAGGCCTTCCCCAGCGTGAGCGAGATCGTGCGGGCGCGCGTGGTGCGGCGGCCGCCGCCGCCTCCGCCCTCGTCCTCGAAGGGGTAGCGTTGACACCCCCGGGGGCCCTTGCTAACCTCGCCGCCGATGGCGCCCGCGTCGGCGGTGACCGAGCTCGAGTGTCTTCGCTGCCACGCGGTCTACGATGATCAGCGGCTCTTCACCGGCTGCCCGCGCTGCGCCGCGGGGTCGATCAACGTCAACCTCACCGTTCGCGCTCCCGCCGCCGCCGCGCGCGGCCCGCTGACCCCGGAGTCGTTCCCCGCCGCGCCGCGGAGCCTGTGGCGCTTCCGGCGGCTCCTGCCGCTGCCCGACGCGGAGCCGATCACGCTCGGCGAGGGCGCGACGCCGCTGGTGCCGCTCGAGCGCCTCGGCCGCCGCCTCGGCGTGCCGCAGCTGTACGCCAAGGACGAGAGCCAGAACCCGACGTGGTCCTACAAGGACCGTCTCTGCTCTCTCGCGGTGACCCACGCGGTCGCGACCGGCGCGCAGGTGATCACGATCTCCTCCACCGGTAACCACGGAGCGTCCACCGCGGCCTACGCGGCGCGGGCCGGGCTGCCGTGCGTGATCTTCACGATGGCCTCGGTGCCCGACACCATGAAGACCCTCATGCAGTCCTACGGGGCCGCGGTGGTGGCGTGCGCCACCTCCGAGCAGCGCTGGACGCTCATGCGGGAGGGCATCGAGCGCTACGGCTGGTACCCGACCAGCGGCTGGTCGGTGCCGCCGATCGGGTCGAACCCGTTCGGGATCGAGGGCTACAAGACCATCGCCTGCGAGATCGCGGAGGACCTCGGCTGGACCGCGCCCGACGTGGTGGCGGTGCCGAGCTGCTACAGCGACGGCCTCTTCGGCATCTGGAAGGGCTGGGTGGAGCTGGACCGCCTCGGTCTCGTGAAGACGCGGCCGCGCATGCTGGCCGCGGAGCCGTTCGGGCCGCTCGCCCACGCCCTCGAGAAGAAGCTGGAGGTGCCGGAGAAGGTGGCCGCGGGCTCCTCGGTGGCGTTCTCGATCGCGTCCCCCTACGGCACCTATCAGGGGCTCACCGCCCTGCGCGAATCGGACGGCGTCGGCGTGCCCATCACCGACGAGGGCATCTTCGAAGCGCAGCGCGCGCTCGCGAGCGAGGAGGGGATCTACGCCGAGCCCTCCGCCCTGGTCGGGCTGACCGCGGTGATGCAGCAGGCGCGCGCGGGGAAGCTCCACGCGGATCAGCGTATCGTCGTCGTGCTCACCTCGGGCGGGCTCAAGGACTACGGGGCGAGCCGCGCGTGGCTGCCCGACGTGCCGGCCGCGGGCGACGACTTCGGCGCGACGCTGCGAACGATCGAGTCCCACTATGGGCTTCGGCTCCGGACCTAACCTGGGTGCCACGCTGCTGGGCGAGGGCGCGGCCGGCCACGTGGTCGAGCGCGCGCGCGCCGCGGAGCGGGCCGGCTTCGACGACCTCTGGTTCATCGAGGACTACTTCCAGACCGGCGCCTTCACGATGGCCGGCGCGGCCGCCGCGGTGACGACCCGCATCGGGCTCGGCCTCGGGGTGGTCAACCCCTACACGCGTCATCCCGCCCTCCTCGCGATGGAGACCGCCACCCTGGCCGCCGTCGCCCCCGGCCGCGTGGTGCTGGGCCTGGGCGCCGGGGTGCGGCGCTGGATCGAGGGGCAGATGGCGATTCCGGCGGGCCGGCCGCTCGGCGCCCTGCGCGACTGCATCGACGTGATCCGACGGCTCTGGGCGGGCGAGCGCGTGGAGCACGAGGGTACCGCGTTCTCTCTCCGGGACATCGCCCTCGAGTACAAGCCGGCGCAGGCGACGCTGCCCATCGTGCTCGGCGTGAAGGGGCCGCGCGCGCTGGCCCTGGCCGGCGCGGTCGGTGACGGCGTCCTCTGCTCGATCATGTCCTCGCCCGGCCACGTGCGCCGGGTGCGCGAGGCCACCGCGGCGGCGCGGCGCGAGGCCGGGCAGCCGGCGCGCTTCCCGGTGCTGGCCTACGTGCCGATGGCGATCGGTCGCGACGCGGCGGCGGCACGCCGCGCGGTCCGGCCCCTGCTGGCGCGCTACCTCGCCCACCTCCACGGGCAGGGGATCCTGCAGGACGCGGGCGTGTCGGAGGCCGAGACCCTCGCGATCCGGGCCGCACGCGCGGCGGGGGATTCGGGGGCGAGCCTCGTGACGGACGCGCACGTGGACGCCTTCGCGCTGGCGGGCACGCCCGACCAGGCGCGCGCGCGCCTGCGCGACTGGCGCGACGCGGGGCTCGACACCCCGATCGCGGTGCCGGCGGGCGAGACCGACCCCATCGAGCAGCTCGGTGTGATCGGAGCCGAGCTCGCGCCGTGGTGGAGGAGCCGTCCATGAGATTCGGCGTCCACATCCCGACGTGCATCGAGGGGATGATGTACCCCGTTCCCTTCGCGAAGCCGTCCGACATCCTGCCCACCGCGCTGCTCTGCGAGCGTCTCGGGTTCGACTCGGTGTGGGGCAACGACCACATGACGACCCAGCGCTACGTCCAGAAGGAGTTCCCGGACCCGCCGAACTTCTTCGAGCCGCTGATGACGTTCGCCTACTGCGCCTCGCGGACGACTCGCCTGAGGTTCGCCACCGGCATCATCGTGCTGCCGATGCGCAACATGCCGGTGCTGGCCAAGCAGGTGGCCACGCTCGACCAGCTCTCCGGCGGTCGGGTGACCCTGGGCGTCGGCACGGGCGCCTACAGAGAAGAATACGAGGCCCTCTTCCCGAACGCGCGGGGCGCGCGCCGGGGCACCATCGTGGACGAGGGGATGCAGGCCCTCCGCCTGCTCTTCACCGAGCGGAAGGCGACGTTCCGGGGGCAGGCGGTCCACTTCGAGGAGGTGGAGTGCTTCCCCAAGCCGCTCCAGAGCCCGATGCCGATCTACGCGGGCGGTAACCACCCCGAGGTGCGGCGGCGGGCCGGCCAGTGGGCGCAGGGCTGGATGCCCGCGGTGCTCTCGCCGGAGGAGATCACGCGGGGGATCGACGACATTCACCGCGCCGCCGCCGCGGCCGGGCGGGACGGCGCCGCCATCGACATCGCGCCCCAGTTCGCGGTGTCGATCGGGCGCACCCACGACGAGGCGGTCGCGCGCTTCCGGAGCTCGCAGCTCTTCCAGCACCTGGAGTCGCTCAAGAAGTCGACTCTCCGGGAGCAGACCGGTGGCTTCGACCAGCGCAACCTGATCGGCAGCCCGGCCGAGATCTCGGAGCGCGTCCGGACCTACCAGCGCGCGGGCGTCACCACGTGCTCCGGCATGCTGTTCGTGGCCAACACGGTGACCGAGATGCGGGAGGCCATCGAGCTGTTCGGCCAGGAGGTCCTTCCCAATTTCCGCTAGGCATTCGAGGAGACCGTCATGGATCAGCACGTGAAGGCGCGGCTGACGCAGGTGCTGGACGCGGAGGGGCTCGACGTCCTCGTGGCCACCACCCCCGAGAACCTCCAGTACGTCACCGGCTTCCGCTCGGTCGCCCACGCGCTGTTCCGCGGGCTCGAGCTCTACGGGGTCTTCACCCGCAAGGGCGTGGGCCTGGTGATCCCGTTCATCGACTCGACGGGCGTGTCGGCCGACGGCATCCAGGTCGACCGCATGGCGTGCTACGGCAACTTCTTCTTCAACTACGCCGACGACCCCGGACCCATCGGGGCCCGGGTGCGGGAGATCACGAGCAAGCCCGCCGCCGGGCCCGGCGAGGCCCTGCGCGAGATACTGGACGGCTTCGGCGTCGCGGCCGGGCGCATCGCGGTTGACGAGGCGGGCGTGTTCCCGGCCACCTGGCAGCGGCTCGGCCAGCAGCTGCCCGGCGCGACCATCTCCCAGGCCTACGCTCACTTCCGGACTGCCAGAATGGTCAAGAGCTCGCGCGAGGTCGCGTGTCTCGAGAAGGCGGCGCGCATCGCGGAGGACGGCATCGCCGCGATCTTCGGCATGCTCAAGCCGGGCGTGACCGAGCGCGAGGCGGCGAGCGCCTTCGAGCAGGAGGTGATCCGGCGCGGAGCCCAGACGTTCTTCACGGTGGTCACCATCGGCCCGCACCGGGCCGCGCTGGCCGACGTGTACGCCTCGGAGACCGCGCTCAGGGCCGGCGATCTGGTGCGCCTCGACCTGGGGTGTGTGTACCAGGGCTACCGCTCGGACATCTCGCGCACCGCGGTCCTGGGCGCGCCCACCGAGCAGCAGCGGCGCTACTACGACGCCATCCGCGACGGCGAGATCGCGGCCATCGCGGCCATGAAG